>Ga0256406_1004420_pt1 | contig 16106 bp, 12 predicted proteins | sample RumenRJG_03DNA_FD_185986 | JGI IMG/M metagenome (GOLD analysis project Ga0256406, IMG submission 185986) | Bovine rumen microbial communities from Lethbridge, Alberta, Canada - RJG_03 | ecosystem: Host-associated > Mammals > Digestive system > Stomach > Rumen | place: Canada: Alberta | collected... | reverse complement strand
TGAATCAGGCTGATCATCCGGATCGGATGAGGTGTACAAGCTGTACGTGTTGAAACGTTTAGCCCTTAAACTTCCCCAAAAAGTTATTTATCAATTTGTCAAATACAGCGAAAATGTACATGGCGCATTGACAGGTACATGGTTAAATGGTACAGTTGCAATTGTCAGATGACTTGTACATATTATCCAGTTTCAGTCAGATGAGAAGATGCAAATTGTTAATATTTGCACAATCACCTGAAAATTTTACCAGATACATGTTGGCTTTTATGGCTGAATGACGAATCCTCAGGAAGCGCCGGACGGACAGTGAAAGGTATACATGTCAGGGTACATTTCAAAAACCGGAAAAAGTTGTACAGGTCAGAAGTCCGTTTTATTACAAAGGTACACACAGAGGTGTACGAAAAGGTAGGAGGAATGAAACATGAAGAATTTTGGTAGAAAAGTTCTTGGCACGGGTCTCTCCGCTGTCATGGCTGCCGGACTTCTCGCAGGATGCGGAAGCTCCACAGCGTCAACGTCCGCATCTGCAGCCAGCAGTGCTGCATCAAAGAGCACATCTGCAGCAAGCACAGCTGATGCAGGAAGCACCTCAGCTTCCACGAGTGCAGCTTCCACTGCAACCGAGACAGACAACAGCAAGATCAAGATCGGCGTTTCCATCTGGTCTTCAACTGATGTACTTGGTTCTCAGTGCAAGCTGATCCTTGATGAGGCTGCAAAGGCACTCGGTGTTGAGGTTCAGTATGTTGACCAGGGCCATGTATCCGAGAAGGTTACCGCTTCTGTTGAGCAGCTCTGCGCAGCAGGATGCCAGGGTATCATCATCTGCAACTCTTCCGATACAGAGATGACCTCCGCGATCAAGACCTGCAATGATAACAAGGTATATCTGGCACAGTTCTTCCGTATCATCAGCAAGGATGACAGCGCAGATATCTATCAGGCAGCTACCGATTCTCCTTATTATGTAGGTGCTGTTCATGAGAACGAAGTTGAGAACGGCAAGAAGCTCGTTCAGATCCTTCTGGACAAGGGCGACCGTGACATCGGTCTCATCGGCTGGGAGCAGGGCGATGCTACATGGCTCGGCCGTTGGGAAGGATATAAGGAAGGCGTTGACGCATGGAACAAGGACAACCCTGATGACCAGGCTAAGCTTTCCGAGCCGCAGTACGCAGGTACCACTTCTGATGGTGGTGCAAAGGCAGCAGATGCTCTGATGCAGGCTGACCCGGATCTGGATGCTCTGATCCCGGCAGGCGGCGGCGGAGATCCTCTGCAGGGTGCTATCGCAGCTGTTGAGAAGGCCGGCAAGACCGACAGCATCGACATCGTTTCCACCGACTTCCTTCCGGATCTCGGCGACAGACTTGCTGATGGTTCCATGGCTGGTGAGTCCGGCGGACATTACTGCGATCCGCTGTTCGCATTCCTGATGGTTTACAACGCAATCAAGGGCAACTACAAAGATTTCGCAGGCACCTTCAATGAAATCCAGTTCCCGTATCTGTATGTATCTTCTGCTGATGACTATAAACAGTACGAGAAGTACTTCGTAGATCAGCTCCCTTACACAGATGATGAGATCGTTGCCATGTCCAAACTGAGCTTTGATGATCTGGCAGCAGCTGCTGGCAAGCTTTCTATCGAAGATGCAGCTGAAAGAGCAGGCGGAGAAGCCGTAAGCTCAAGCTCAGCTTCATAACGCAGGTCAATCACAGAACTGACAGAATTCAGTAGATAGTCGGGCCGGCATCCTGGCGATGCCGGCCTGAAATTTTAAAACAAGTTGTTCTGTACCAATTTTTGAATTGAGGTAAAATGTATGGAATCTGTTGAAAAAACCAAGAAAACCGGAAAGATTAACGGAAAAGCAAAAGGCTACCTGATTCTGGCGGTGCTGGTGGTTGCGGCATGGGCAGTCTTCAAGATTCTTACGCCGTCTAACTTCGGATCACCGGCCAATCTGCTTTCTTATTTCCAGGCAGGTCTGATGGCTGCGACCGGTGCTGTAGGATTTTACTTTGTTATGGTTATGGGTATGTTCGATTTCTCCATCGGCGCGAACATTATCCTTTCAGCTATTGTCGGATGCATTTTCGCATCAAAGTTCGGAATGGGATATTTCGGACTGGTGATCGGAAGCCTTGTCACCGGTGCTCTTGTAGGTCTGGTCAATGGTTTCCTTTATACAAAACTCCGCATTCCGTCCATGATCGTCACCGTAGGTACGGCGCTGATTTTTGAGTCGGTTGCAAACTTCGTTGCTAACGGCGAGACACAGACCCTTCCGGACAACCTCCGCTGGTTCGGTTCGATGGGCGGTTCCATTGTTCTTGCAGCCGTAGCATTTTTTGTTGCTTATATTCTTCTGAATTACACCAAAATCGGAACATACACCTATGCGATCGGTTCCAATGAGTTTGTAGCCAAGAACATGGGTATTAACGTAGATAAATATAAGAGAATTGCCTTCATTATTTCCGGTGCGTTCTTCGGAGCCGAGGCAATTCTTTCTATCGGATACGGTTCTTCGATGGTTGCCGTTACCGGCATGAGTTCCATGAGCCGTAACTTCGTACCTACCATGGGATGCTTCTTCGGACTGGCATTCAGAAAGTACGGCATTCCGCTTCAGGCTATTATCATCGGTGAGTTCTTCGTCAACATTATTTTCTACGGATTCATAGCACTCGGTGCTCCGACGGCTATCCAGGACGTTATCACGGGCCTTGCCCTTCTGGTTATCATCACTGTTACGACCAGAACCGCCAAAGGCGAGATCGTTAAATAATCATAAGGGAGGATGAACCATGAGTGATGAAGTAAGGCTTGAAGCCGTAGACGTGTGCAAGACTTTCGGTATTACCAAAGCCGTGCAGCACGTATCTGAGAAGTTTTATAAAGGTGAGATCCACGCGCTGATCGGAGAGAACGGTTCCGGTAAATCAACGCTGACCAATATGCTGACCGGTATCTACACCATCGACAGCGGAAAATTCATTCTTGACGGTGAGGAAGTCAGACCGGTGAACCAGGTAGACGCCAACAATCACGGCATCGCCATTATCGTTCAGGAGCTCGGAACACTCGACGGACTGACCGTTGCCGAGAATATTTTCCTCGGACATGAGGATATGTTCGTAAAGCACGGCATCAAGAATACCGGTGCCATGAACAAGAAAGCGAATGAGCTCTTAAAAGAGTATGGATTCGAGAGGATCAAGGCGGCGGATTACGTTGATGATTACAATTTCGAGGACAGAAAGCTTGTCGAGATCGTTAAATCTACGTATTTCAAACCGAAGGTTCTGGTTGTCGATGAGACAACGACAGCGCTTTCACAGGAAGGCCGTGAGGAACTGTACAAGGTCATGAACCGCGTAAGAGATTACGGCGGAACCGTTATTTTTATTTCCCATGACCTTCAGGAGGTTCTGGACAAATCCGACCGTATCACGGTTCTCCGTGACGGTGTTTACATCGGCTGCGTCAACGCAAAGGATGTAACGGAGGATGAGCTGAAGAAGATGATGGTAGGCCGTGAGATGACAGGCGATTACTATCGTTCAGATTACGGCGAGAAGGTTTCTGACGAGGTGGTCCTCTCTGTTGAGAATGTCACCGTTCCGAAGATGATTAAAAATGTCACCTTCCAGCTTCACAGAGGTGAGATCCTTGGCTTCGGCGGACTTTCCGAATCAGGTATGCATGAGGTCGGCAAGGCGATTTTCGGCGCGTCCTATGACAGAACAGGTACCGTAAAACTGGCTGACGGAACAGAGATCAATGATATCCCGACGGCCATTAAGCACAGCATCGCCTATACATCGAAGGACCGTGACAATGAGTCGGTTGTCATGAACCAGAGTATCGGAGACAATATTCTGCTTCCTTCTCTGGACAGACTGGGCAAAGGCCCTCTGAAGATCCAGAATCACAGAAATAACCAGATTTTCGCCAATAAATATGCGGAAGAGATGTCCGTCAAGATGGTCAATACGAACCAGTTCGTATCTGAGCTCTCCGGTGGTAATAAACAGAAGGTTGTTCTGGCCCGCTGGCTCGGTGCTGATTCGGACATCCTGGTCCTGGATTCCCCGACCCGTGGTATTGATATCAAGGTAAAGCAGGATATCTATCAGCTGATGAACAGGATGCGCAAGCAGGGCAAGTCCATCATTATGATTTCCGAGGAACTGATGGAGCTGATCGGTATGTGCGACCGCATCATTATCATGCGTGACGGACAGATCAGCGGTGAGCTTGAGAGAAGCGAGAGCCTCGATGAGAACTCGCTGATCGCGAAGATGGTATAAGGGAGGAGAACAATTATTATGGAAAAAGCGGTTACAGCAGAAAAGGCGGAGAAGAAGAGCTTCGCACAGTCGTCTACTTTCCGTGCGGTCCTTCCGATTATCGGACTGATCCTGGTTTTCATCATCTTTAATATTCTGACAGGCGGAAGAATGATCACGAACCTGGGCCTGACGCTCAGCTCGATGTATTCACTGATGATTGCCTGCACGGGCGTGTTTTTTATCATGACCATGGGCGGTCTTGATTTCTCACAGGGATCGATCCTCGGTATTGCCGGCATCGTGATCTGCGCGATTTCCAATGTCGCTCCTGTCGGCGTCGCGATCATCGCGGGCATCGCGGTCGGCGCAGGCATCGGCGCAGTGAACGGATTTTTCTACGTGAACAGAAAAATCAAATCCTTCATTGTTACGATCTGCACGATGTTCCTTTTCAGAGGAATTATCAAGTATCTGACCAGTAACTCCCCGGTGACCGGCAGCGCATCCCTGCAGCTGAATTACGATACCGTTCCGGTGAAGCTTGTCTGCATGCTCGTTGTCGTCGCACTCGGCATTTTCTTCTTTGAGTTCACACGCTTCGGCACTGACCTGAAGGCCATCGGTGCGGGTGAGAAGGCAGCGATGTTTGCCGGCATCCGTACAGACAGAATGAAGTTCTGGGTTTATGTACTTTCCGGAGCCATCACAGGCTTTGCGGCATTTGTCAGCGTTGTTCATGCAGGTTCTGTTACATCTTCAGGCGGAAACCAGCTTGAGACTCAGATCCTGATTGCTCTGGTACTCGGAGGTATGCCTATTTCCGGTGGTGCCAAGGTTCGTTTCGAGAATGTCATTGTCGGTGCGCTTCTGTACACCATCCTTCAGTCCGGACTGCAGATGCTCGGCATGTCCACACAGACCATGCAGATGATCGAGAGTGTTATCTTCCTGGTATTCGTTCTGATCTTCGCAGACAGACAGTCTATCCAGGTTATCAAATAATTTGAAAAGGAGAAAAAAGCTATGGAAAAGTTATATTTTATCGTTGGCAGCCAGGATCTTTACGGTGATGAATGCCTGAAGGAAGTGGCGGCAGACGCTGGAAAAATGACGGATTTTCTGAATGATAAGCTGAAGGATACCATCCGGATCGAACTTCTTCCGACGGTTATCACCTCGGAGACCTGCGTAAAGGATATGAGAAAGGTTATGGACGACGATGAATGTGTCGGCGTCATCACCTGGATGCACACCTTCTCTCCGGCAAAAATGTGGATCAAGGGTCTTCAGGAGCTGAGAAAGCCGCTTCTTCACCTTCATACCCAGGCAAACGAGAAGCTGCCCTACGATGAGATCGACATGGATTTCATGAACCTGAACCAGTCCGCTCACGGCGACAGAGAGTTTGGCTATATCCTGGCGAGACTTCACATTCAGCACGAGGTTGTTGCCGGATATTATCAGCATGACGACGTGATTGAAAAAATCCGTCAGTTCGCTCAGGTGGCAAAGGCAATCAGCTTCTCTCACAACCTCCGCGTGGCAACCTTCGGAAATAATATGCGTGATGTGGCGGTTACCGACGGCAACCGTCTTGAGTCCGAGATCAAATACGGATGGGAGATCAAGTACTGGGGCATCGGCGAGATCGCTGACCGTGCCGCAAAGGTGACGGACGCTGAAGTCGATGCAAAGATGGAAGAGTACGAAAGCAAGTACACGATGGCAACCGATAATCTGGATGCTGTACGTGAGCAGGCAAGATATGAGGTTGCTTTCGATCAGTTCATTAAAGAGAACGGCTGCACCGCATTTACGGATACCTTCCAGGATCTGGCAGGCATGAAGCAGCTGCCCGGCATTGCCGCACAGAACCTTATGGCAAAGGGCGTCGGATTCGGACCGGAGGGCGATTACAAGATCGCCGCTTTCTCTGCCGTACTGATGAAGATGGCTGAGGGCAGAAAGGGTGCCACCGGTTTCATCGAGGACTATACCTACGATCTGACACCGGGCAGTGAACTTGAGCTGGCTTCTCATATGCTTGAGGTTCCGGCTTCCTTCGCCGCTTCAAAGCCCGAGATTCAGGTTCATCCTCTCGGCATCGGCGGAAAGGCAGATCCGGCACGTCTGGTATTTGACGGTGTAACTGGTGACGGTATTCAGGTAACGCTGGTGGATATGGGAGACCATTTCCGCATTATCTGCGCCGATGTAGAACTTGTAAAGCAGCCGAAGGTGATGCCGAAGCTTCCTGTAGCCAGAATCATGTACAGACATAAACCGAATTTCCAGATCGGTACTGCGGCATGGTGCTATGCGGGCGGCGCACATCACAGTGTCATCTCCACCGCACTGAACCGTACGGATATCGAAATGTTCGCAAGACTGACCGGCACGGAGCTGATCACGATCGGCGATGATACGACTGAAGAGGATCTGAGAACATTCAGAATCTGATAATGGTGTCCGTCGGAGCCGTATATACATGGCCCCGGCGGACTGTTGTATCTTACCGTATAAGCTCTTCGAATCGCAGACAGACTCGTCACACGCGAAGCGTGTGTAAGAGACTGTATGCGATTTCGAAGGCAACAGGTATGAGCACGAAGTGACGCGAAAGCGGAACGAAAGTGCGAATATGCGCGGGCAGTGAGCCGCATCCGCACACACGAAGTGTGATGCGGTGAGGCGAACGCCGCGTCAGACCGACGAAGTCGGTCTCATGTGACAGCTGCGAGAGTGCGAAGCACGAAGCAATCCGTAGCTTATACAGTACGTGATATGAAAGTTAACTGACAATACGTAAAGAAGATGAGGGAAGATATGGCGGATCAGCCAAAGTACCAGGCAGTTATTGACTGGGTGAAAAACAGCATTAAAAACGGGACACTTCAGTACGGCGACCGGCTCATGTCAGAAAAGGAGCTCAGCGATAAATTCGGGCTGAGCCGGCAGACGATCCGGCACGCTACCGGTGTCCTGGAGAAAGAACATGTGATTACGCGGGTGCAGGGAAGCGGAACCTATATCGGAGCGACTTTCCAGCCCGTCAGGAGAGAGCGGTATATGAATATCGCCGTTCTCAGTACCTTTTATGAGAGTTACATCTTTCCGCCTATTCTGAGGGGAATTGTATCCGTGCTTCAGAAGGCAGGATACACGACGCAGGTTTCGTTTACAGACAACCGTCTTGATGTGGAGAAGAAAAATCTGAAATCCATTCTGGAGAAAGGTGATATCGACGGTGTGATCGTGGAGCCGACACAGAGCGCGCTTCCGAATCCGAATCTCGTCTATTACCGGGAGATTCTCAGCCGCCATATACCGGTTCTGTTCTTCAATGCGTTTTATCCGGATCTGAATGTGCCCTGTGTGCGCATTGATGACCGCCTGATCGCGGATCATGCCACCGAGCTTCTGATTCAGAACGGACACAGAAAAATCGCGGGGATTTTTAAATCCGATGACGGTCAGGGGCCGCTCCGCTATCAGGGATACGCGGATGCGATGATCCGTCATGACATCCCGTTCGACAGAAGAAGCATCATCTGGTGCGACACAGTCATGCAGCGGGATATTCAGATGATTGAGGATTATCTGATTTCAAGACTGAAGGGAAATACGGCGGTGGTATGCTATAATGATGAAGTGGCGATGCAGCTGATCAATATACTTCTCCGTCATGGCATCAGAGTACCGGAGGATATTTCGGTGGTGGGAATTGATAATTCGAATCTGGCGTCAATCTGCCGGGTTCCGTTTACCTCTTTCCCGCATCCGAAGGAGAAGCTGGGCGCCAAAGTGGCTGAAAACCTGCTGAAGATGATCGATAACCCTGATTTTGATGCCAATTATCTCTATGATGCGGAGCCTGTCATCAGACAGTCTGTCAGGAATCTCAGCGAAAATCCTGTCACGTCTGAAAAATCATCCGGGACAGCGGATTACGCGATGACGGACGCTCAGATGAGTGTGGAAGATCAGGAAAGTTCAGCTGACTGGCTGAATCCGGATACGCTCAAGAGTCCGGAGCCGACAGGAACAGAAGGAGGAAATCATGCTTGAGGAATTAAAAGAGAAAGTCTGGAAGGCAAATCTGCTGCTTCCGAAATATCACCTTGTGACATTTACCTGGGGAAATGTCAGCGCCATCGACCGTGAGAGCGGCCTGTTCGTGATCAAGCCGAGCGGTGTCGATTATGACAGACTGACACCGGACGACATGGTAGTTGTTGACCTGAAGGGAAATAAGGTTGAGGGAAGATACAACCCTTCATCTGATACGCCGACACATGTGGTACTGTATAACCGTTTCCCGAAGATCGGAGGCGTGGTACACACACATTCATCCTGGGCAACGAGCTGGGCGCAGGCCGGACGCGGCATTCCCTGCTACGGAACAACGCATGCCGATTATTTTTACGGTGAGATCCCGTGCGTCCGCAATCTGACGAAGGAAGAGATCGAAGAGGCTTATGAGACAAACACCGGCGTTCTCATTGCGGATGATTTTGAGCAGAATAAACGCGACTATATCGCGGTACCCGGTGTTCTCTGCAAAAATCACGGCGTCTTCACCTGGGGCAAGGATGCAGACGAGGCGGTACACAACGCGGTTGTCGTAGAAGAAGTAGCCAAAATGGCGGCGAGATGTGAGATGATCAACCCGGATGTGAAGCCGGCGCCACAGGAGCTTCAGGACAAGCATTACTTCAGAAAACACGGCGCAAATGCCTATTATGGTCAGGATCATATCCGCTGACGGGAAGTCAGGCGGCGCTGTTCACATTTCAGGAACGTTGACTGAATGACGGCGGGATAAATTAAGAGGAGGTATGGAAAATGGGTGCAAAGGAACTGATCGAGAGCGGCAGAACCGCACTCGGCATTGAATTCGGATCGACGAGAATCAAGGCGGTTCTGATCGATCTGGACGGCAATGTACTGGGAACGGGATTTTACGACTGGGAGAACCAGCTGAAGGACGGAATCTGGACCTACAGCTATGAGGAGATCGACAAAGGCTTCCGCGGATGCTATACATCGCTTCGCGAAACGGTTGAGAAGCAGTACGGCGTGACCATTAAGAAACTCGGCGCGCTCGGCATCAGCGCCATGATGCACGGTTATATTGCGCTGGATAAGGACGGAAAGACCCTTGCGCCTTTCCAGACCTGGAGAAATTCGAACACGCAGGCGGCCGCCGATGAGATGACGGCGCTGTTTAATTTCAATATTCCGCTTCGCTGGACAAGCGCGCATCTGTATCAGTGTGTGCTGGATCATGAGAAGCATCTGGATCAGGTCGATTTTGTCACGACGCTTGATTCGTATATGCACTACCGTCTGACGGGACGAAGGGTGACCGGCGTCGGCGATGCTTCCGGTATTTTCCCGATCGATTCCACGACCTGCGACTATGACGCAGAGATGATGGAGAAGTTTGACGGTCTGATCGCAAAGCAGGGCTACGGCTTTAAGGCAGAGGATCTGTTCCCGAAGGTGCTTTCCGCCGGTGAAGATGCCGGAAAACTGACGGCTGAGGGTGCGGCGCTTCTTGATGAGTCCGGCAATCTGGAGCCCGGCGTGCCGATGGCTCCGCCGGAAGGCGATGCGGGCACCGGCATGGTGGCGACGAATTCCGTTGCGCCCGGCACCGGCAATGTATCCGCCGGAACCTCTACTTTTGCCATGATCGTTCTGGAAAAAGACCAGAAGATGAAGAAGCTTCACCGCGAGATCGATATGGTGACAACGCCGGACGGTGCGCCCTGCGCCATGTCACATGCCAATAACGGAACGACCGACCTGAATGCCTGGGTGGGAATTTTTAAAGAATTCTGCGATCTCATGGGCATTAAGGCTGATATGGGTGAGCTTTACGGAAAACTTTACCGTCACTCCCTGACCGGAGATAAGGACTGCGGCGGCCTGTTGGCTTACGGGTTCTATTCCGGTGAGAATGTCATCCAGATCAATGAAGGACGTCCGCTCTATGCGAGAACGCCGGAGAGCCATTTCACACTGGCCAACCTGATGAGATCGAATCTGTATACCTCTCTCGGTGCCGTGAAGCTCGGCATGGATATCCTGACAAAGGAAGAACATGTGCGCATCGACCGGATCACCGGCCACGGCGGACTGTTCAAGACCGAAGGTGTGGCGCAGAATTATCTCGCCGCGGCGATTCACGCTCCGGTTACCGTTATGAAGACGGCAAGCGAGGGCGGCCCCTGGGGCATGGCGGTTCTCGCCGCTTATCTGATCGACGGCGGAAGCTATAAGAGTCTCGGAGCATATCTGGACGAGAAGATTTTTGCCGGCCAGGAAGGCATCACTGTACAGCCTGATCCGGAGGATGAGAAGGGATTCGAGACCTTCACGGACCATTACAAAGCCGGCATTGAGGTTGAGAAATCAGCCATTGAGCATCTGAACTGGTAACGTATTCTCTTATAAGAAGAAGCGGCCAGAGCCACGGAACACATGGAGACTCCCGGGCCGAGGACAGGCGGGAGCGCGTCGAGGCCGGAAGTCTCCGTGTGTGACTGTGGCGGGCAACATTAAGATGTCACGGCAGATCAGAATTGTCATAACCCGAAATGCCGTGATATACTGGTAACGTCCGGCGAAAAAGCCGGAAAATCTGTTGATAATGATAAAGGAGCAGCTAAATGGACAATAAGGAATTAAAGCGTATTGCCAATCAGGTCCGCAAAAATATTGTGACCGGCGTTCACGCGGCAAAGTCCGGACACCCGGGCGGATCGCTGTCAGCCGCTGATATTTTTACGTATCTGTATTTTGAGGAAATGCATGTAGATCCGAAGAATCCGCGCGATCCGGACCGCGACCGCTTTGTTCTTTCCAAGGGACACTGCGCGCCGGGATATTACGGCGCACTGGCCGAGAAGGGATTTTTCCCGCGTGAGGATATGAAGACACTGCGTCATACCGGTTCTTATCTGCAGGGTCATCCGAATATGAATGATGTGCCCGGCGTGGATATGAGCACCGGTTCTCTGGGACAGGGAATCTCTACCGCGGTCGGCATGGCACTGGCCGGAAAACTGAAGAAGAAGGACTACCGCGTTTACACGCTGCTCGGCGACGGCGAGATCGAAGAGGGCCAGGTATGGGAGGCTGCCATGTTCGCAGGCAACCATGAACTGGATAATCTGGTCGTCATTGTAGATAACAACAACCTGCAGATCGACGGACCGATCACGGAAGTGAACTCTCCGTATCCGATCGACAGGAAGTTCGAGGCGTTCAATTTCCATGTCATCAATGTTGCCGACGGCAATGATTTTGACCAGCTTCGTGCCGCTTTTAAGGAAGCACGCGAGATCAAGGGCAGACCGACGGCCATCATTGCGAAGACGGTAAAGGGCAAGGGCGTTTCCTTCATGGAGAATCAGGTCGGCTGGCACGGCAAGGCACCGAATGATGAGGAGTACGCTGTGGCAATGGCAGACCTTGAGAAAATCGATGAGGAGGTGAACGCATAATGGCTGACGTTAAGAAGATCGCAACCCGTGAGAGCTACGGCAACGCACTGGTTGAACTGGGAAAAGAGCATGATGATCTGATCGTTCTGGACGCTGACCTGGCAGGTGCGACCAAAACCGGTATTTTCAAAAAGGCATTCCCTGACCGTCACATCGATTGTGGTATCGCAGAAGCTGACATGATGGGCATCGCGGCAGGTCTTTCCACCTGCGGATTCGTTCCGTTCGCGAGCAGTTTTGCCATGTTTGCTGCCGGACGTGCGTTTGAGCAGGTCCGCAACACCATCGGCTACCCGCATCTCAATGTAAAAATCGGCGCAACCCATGCCGGCATTTCGGTCGGCGAGGACGGCGCTTCCCATCAGTGCAACGAGGATATCGCGCTGATGCGCACCATTCCGGGCATGACGATCATTGTTCCTTCTGATGATATTGAGGCGAAGGCAGCTGTGAAGGCAGCCTATGCCTTTGAGGGACCGGTCTACATGAGATTCGGAAGACTTGCGGTTCCGGTGATCAATGACCGCCCGGATTACAGATTTGAGATCGGGAAGGGTATCCTTCTCCGCGAAGGATCTGACCTCACGATCATCGCCACCGGACTGGAAGTAAATTCCGCGCTGGAAGCCGCTGAAAAGCTGGCGGCAGACGGCATTTCCGCAGAAGTGATCAATATTCACACCATCAAGCCTCTGGACGAGGAGCTGGTCATCAGATCGGCATCAAAGACCGGAAAGGTTGTCACCGTAGAGGAGCACAACATCATCGGAGGCCTGGGCGGCGCTGTCGCAGAAGTTCTCTCCGAGAAGTGCCCGACGAAGGTGCACAGAATCGGCGTCAATGACCGCTTCGGCGAGTCGGGCCCGGCAGTGGAGCTGCTTCACAAGTACGGCCTCGACGGCGAAGGCGTTTACAACAACATTAAGGCATGGCTGCAGTAAGATCGAAGAGCTTTACTTAAGTCTGCGCCGGCGGACTGTCGCTTTTACAGGACAGTCCGCTTTTTCTGTCTGCGGGAAGATATACGAATTGCAGGTATTAAAATACGGCAGAATCAGCTATACTGTAACTGTCAGTTTATACACGGCTGACCCGTCAGTGTGACACTATCATCAGAAGTCTGTCATAAAATCTGAACGGGAAGACGGAGCATGACGAAAAACGGGGTGACAGGAGGAAACAGTATGAGTGGCAGGAAAACAGAACGGGGTATTTTCCGTGTTCTGACTATGGCAGTATGTGTTCTGGCGTCCGCGGCGGTCTGCCTGAACACCGGCATCAGCGCTGTGAGAGCCGATGCAGCAGACGGCGGAAGGACAGCTGTCATGTCTGAGGCAGAAGAGACGGCACTTCAGGGAGCATCTTCCGGAACGAGCATGTACCGCCTGTATAATAAAATCACGGGAGAGCATCTCTATACTTCCAGCGTGACGGAACGGAATTCTCTTGTTCTGGCAGATCAGGGATGGACCTATGAGGGCATCGGCTGGACGGCGCCGTCCTCAGGTACACCGGTGTACCGCATGTACAATCCTGTATCACACGAGCATCACTATACGACGGACAGGCATGAACGTTCTGTTCTGCTCAGACAGTATCACTGGAACGATGAAGGCATCGGCTGGTATTCCGACAACAATTCGTCAGTAGCCATGTACCGTCAGTTCAACCCGAAGAGCGGCACGGCTGCGGGCTCTCATAATTACACCGCAGACGTCAATGAGAAGAATGCGCTTGTCTCACAGTACGGCTGGCAGGACGAGGGTCTTGCCTGGTATGCGCTGACGGGATCTGTGGAAAGTGACGCGAACCCGATGACGATATGTAACGGGATCGATTTTTCCGCGGTATATGACTATTCCTATGTGAGAGCCATGTATCCTTCAGTGGTGTCATCGGTCGGCGGTTCCGATGCCGCACTGATCAGATACTTTGCGGAGAAAGGTATCACGGACGGCATGAAGGCAAAGGCCTCGTATGATCAGGCAGCGTATGATGCGCTTCGCAGTAAAGTGATCGCGTCACGTGACCCGATGCAGCAGAAGGCGCAGAGCTATTCCAGCCGCACGAACTGGCTGATTCTCGTCAACCAGTCGAATTACACCTGCGAGGTCTTCACAGGCGGACAGAATAACTGGTCCCTGGCAAGAAAAATCACCGTGGCCGTCGGCGCGCCTTCGACACCGACACCTGTGGGAACCTTTACTGTCGGAATCAAGGAGCTGGTTTTCGGAGGAACGGGATACCGCTGCTGGTATGCGACACAGATTTCCGGCAATTATCTGTTCCATTCGACGCTGTACAGTACCGCTTCATCGCCTGTGGCACCAGTTGACAACCGGGTCGGCGCTGCGATTTCGCACGGATGTGTCCGCATGCATCTGGAAGATGCGAAGTGGATCTACGATAACGTACCGGGCGGTTCGAAGATTGTGATCTACAGGTGAGTTCTGACAACCGGCAGGAAGACAGCCGGAAAAAGGAGGAAAACGTGAGGACAGAAAGCGATTCTGCCGTAAAAATCCTGAGGATGCTGATCACTGCTGTCATCTGCGCAGCAACAGCCGTGTTCCTGATTTTTGCCGCGGGAGTGAATGTCCATGCCGACAATGATGACACCGTGAGCATGTACCGGATGTTTAACGATGCGACGGGAGAACATCTGTATACGACGAGCGTCAATGAGAGGAACGAGCTGGTTCTGCATTACGGCTGGACCTATGAAGGCATAGGCTGGACGGGACCGGTGAAGTCGGCAACGCCTGTATACCGGGTATATGATCCTGAAAGCGGTGAGCATCATTACACCGTCAACCGGCAGGAGAAGCAGGCGCTGATTGATGAATATCACTGGAATGACGAGGGCATCGCCTGGTATTCGGACGACAGAAAAACAGTGCCGCTGTACAGGCTGTTCAATAAGGAAAGTCAGTCACCCGTTTCATCTCATAATTTTACGGCGGACAGCCATGAGAGGGATGTCCTGAAGGAAAACTACGGATGGACGGGCGAGGGTATCGCGTGGTTCGGCGTGACCGGCGCGATCGACAGCGACGACCATCCGATGACCATCTATAGGGGTGTAGATCTGTCTGATATCTACAGCTATCAGTATTTCAGATCAAACCATCCGGAGGTTGTGGCCAGTGTCGGAAGCAGCGATGCGGCGCTGATCCGCTATTTTGCGGAAGAGGGACTGAAAGCCGGACTGAAAGGAAAAGCTTCCTTTGACCAGAACAGATATGACGAGATTGCGGATAAATTTGCGAGAAACGGTCATGTGATTGAGATTGATCCGGGTCATCAGAGCGCAGACGTCGATACCAGTGCGATGGAGCCGAACGGCCCCGGTTCATCTGTGATGAAGATGAAGGACACATACGGTACGCAGGGCACCTATACGGGTATTCCGGAATATCAGCTGAATCTTGATATATCGAAGATGCTGAGGGACGCGCTGGAAGAGAAGGGTTACACGGTTTATCTGACGCGCGAGAACAACAGCACGGCAATCAGCTGTAGCGAGAGAGCACAGAAAGCCACGAAGGACGGAGCCGACATTCTGGTCCGCATCCATGCGAACGGAGGCGCGTCATCGGCTTCCGGTGCCTGCGCACTCGTCGGATCCGCCTCCAACCGGTGGATCGGAGGACTTCATGACGAGAGCAGCCGCCTTGCCGCATCGATTCTGAACCATTACTGCCAGACGACAGGCCTGAAAAACGGCGGCGTGTATGACAACGATACGATGACCGGCAACAACTGGAGCACGGTTCCGGTCATGATCCTTGAAATGGGATATATGACGAACATGCATGACGATTACTATATGGCCGATGCCGGTAACAGACAGAAAATGGTCGGGGGAATCGTCGAAGGTATCGATGAGTATTTCGGATACTGAGTATGCCGTGTTTTCAGTATACCGGAAACTGAGAAAAGAAAAAGAAACGGGCGGCCTGCCCGTTTCTTTTTCTGTCCGGCTGAGGATGATGTGAGCCGGCGGTTTTATACAATGATGACCTGCTGCTCGTATTCGTGAACGAAACGGGTACCGCAGATCTCTGATTTTGCGTTTTCGTACAGCGTGGAAGCGTTGAAATCGCAGACGGAATATCCTCCCGGAATGGAAAGCACGCGTGTGGTCAGAGGCGCCGATGCGTTATCCTTGATCATCTTCAGCAGTGGCTCGCTTTCCTTTCGGAACCCGAGAAGACGCAGATACTTCGGCCGGACGGCGGAAAGAAAATCATCCTGCCGTATACCGAGAATGATGTGAAGAAGC
>Ga0256406_1004419_pt1 | contig 16113 bp, 14 predicted proteins | sample RumenRJG_03DNA_FD_185986 | JGI IMG/M metagenome (GOLD analysis project Ga0256406, IMG submission 185986) | Bovine rumen microbial communities from Lethbridge, Alberta, Canada - RJG_03 | ecosystem: Host-associated > Mammals > Digestive system > Stomach > Rumen | place: Canada: Alberta | collected... | reverse complement strand
AACAGGTGATGCTGATCCAGTTTCATACGATCCTGCTTCAGATCAGATTACAGTGCAGGATGCGGACAGTGCCGGTACCGTAACAATCACCAACCAGGAATTCTCCATTCCAGAAACTGGTGTCTATCTCCGAGATAACTTCTGGTACTTTGTAGCATTCCTGTTATTGGATAGCATTACGATCTGTTACGTGCTGTATCTCAAACGCAGATTCAATAAGAGTCACTACAGATGAGTGAGACAGATGAAAAGCTGAAAAGGACTCCTGAAACGGAGCAGCCCTTATGGAAAGGGTATGTCAATCTGCTCATCCGGGCTGGCATCTTCATTGTGATTATCGCCGTGCTGTTTACTCAAATCCTGTTTCTGAAACGAGTGAATGGCAATGATATGTTCCCATCATTGAAAGATGGTGATCTGGTTCTTGGATTCCGGTTGGAATCAACACTGCGATCTGGTGATGTGGTTCTCTACCAGGCAAATGGATCCCTGCATTTTGGCAGAATTCTGACGCTGGCTGGCAGTACCGTTGAAATCAGCGGAAACGGCAGTGTACAGGTCAACGGTGTTACAGAGAGCGGAGAAATCCTGTTCTCCACCGATGATCCCGGTACGCTGACGTATCCATATACTGTCCCTGAAGGAAGTGTATTCATTCTCAATGATGACCGCATGGAAACAGGTGACAGCCGTATCTATGGGGCAATCCCCATCAAAAGCATCAAAGGAAAAGTGCTCACACTTCTACGAAGAAGGGGCATATAAAACAGCAAAAACAAATCCCGTAAAAAAAGAAAAGAGAGGAAAACATACATGAGGGAAAACAAACTCACAAAAACAAGAAACATTCTTCTTAGCGCACTTGCTGCCGTAACACTGGCTGGTACAAGTGTACTCCCGGCACTGGCTGATGATACAACTTCAACCGCTGATACAACTAGTACAACAGCTTCTTTCAACAAAGTATATACGCTGACAATGCCATCTGGTGGAACAGCAACCGACTATGCAAGCCCTGCTGAAGTATTTACGTTTGTAGCGGAAGATGGCACTGAAAATGCAGCATCATTGGTTGCAGTTCAGGGAACTTCCTGGAATACCTCTACCGCTCTTCAACAGCTTAGTGATGATAGTGATCTCGGCTCTACAGTAATCGCAACAATCAAAGCAGCAACTCCAACAACAATCACTTTGTCAAGTGCTTCTTATGATGCCGGTGATGCATCAGTTGCAACCGGTACCTCAGCAGGTACAGCAAAGGCTGTCAGCATTACTGCTGCTACTGCAAACAAAACTTACAGTAAGCCGGGCGTTTACTACTATGCATTCCATGAAAATGCAGGAAGCACTGCAGGTGTTACATATAACCCAGATACATACTATGTAGCAGTCACTGTAACCAATACCGCCGGTACAAACACAGTTAGTTCTGTCAAGATGATTAAGAGCTTAGACGCACCTAATGTAAAAGTTTCTTCTATTCAGAACACATATGGTGCAGGCAAGCTCACATTTACAAAGAAAGTTGCCGGTAACATGGGTGATACTAATAAGCAGTTTAATGTAACAGTTACATTGACAGCTCCGACAGGAAAAACTGTTAATTCCACAATTGGTGTAACTGGTACTGGTACTACTGTTGAAAGTGAACTGACAGAAATTACTCCAACAGACTTTATAAATGGCAATGGTACTGTAACCAAGACATTTACAGTACAAGATGGCACTTCCATTTCTCTGACGAACATTCCTGAAGGTGTAAAATGGCTCGTCAAGGAAGATAAATATTCTGACTATCAGACAACATATAAGCTGAATGACAATGCAGAAACATCCACTGCAGATGACTCAACAGCGCAGACCATGATCGGCGGCAACAATGATACAGTTGTCATCACTAACACTAATAACACGACAATTGATACTGGTATCTTCACATCCAATGCGCCATACTTCCTGATCCTCGGCATTGCTGTGATTGGCAGTATTGCATACTTCGCAGCTAACAAGAAGCGTCACGCTTAATAGAAAGAATGATTGATAAGACAAGATGGCAAAGAAACTGTTGAAAGTGCTGAATCGGATATTGGATGTGATCATCATCCTGTCTATCCTGATTGCGATGGCATACAGCCTGTATTCCATCTGGGACAACAACAGTATCTATGCTGCATCTATGTCTTTATCTGTCAAAATCCGTGAGAAGAAGCCGACAGGGGATAAGCCATCCTTTGATGAGCTGCGTGCCATCAATCCGGATGTCATGGCCTGGATCACTCTGGATGGAACAAACATTGATTATCCAATTGTCCAAGGTGATACTAACGAGGAATATCTCAACAAGGATGTCTACGGAAACTATTCCCTTGCCGGCAGTATCTTCCTGGATACAAGATGTGACCCAAACTTTACCGATTTCAATGAGCTGATCTATGGCCACCACATGGAAAAACATGAAATGTTTGGTGACCTGGACCTGTATCTGGACCAGGACTTCTTCAACAGCAATACAACGGGCACATTACTGCTGCCGGGGAAGAAAATCCCGGTAACCGTTGTAGCTGTCATGGTTGTTGAAGACAATGATGCCTGGGTCTTTGATCCCGCAGCTGTGGATGATGATCCTCAAGGTTATCTGAGTTATATAAGCACCAATGCCAGATACAGCAATGCTTCTGCATTGAACTCTGTTGTTACAGATCCAAATGCAACCCATCTGCTGACACTGTCCACCTGTTCCTCTGATCAGGAACGTGACAGAACTGCTGTTATTGTCTCTTATCCAGCAAATTATGAATGATGCGGATAAGAACCCAGGCACTCTTACAAGGAGGGAAAGAATGAAGATTCATAAAAGTAAATTGATTCATAAATGGATTGCCATTGGCCTGGCATTGTTTCTCTCCTGCCTGACAATACAGCCCATACTGGCAAAAGGTACAAGCCTGACTCTGAGAGTGCCGATCAATGTTGTCTTCTCATCAAGCGGGCTCAGTGCCCAGAAGACCTATCAGGTCATCCTGACAGGCGATACAGGCAGTGAGCCTATGCCTGAAGAAGCACAAGGCAATCAGGACATCATCGAGATTACCAAGGCAGATGGAACAGGCTATGCCATTGAAATCTCATTTGAAGGTGTTGGTGACTACTGGTATCACCTGCAGGCAATTGACAATGACAACAACGAGCTTGGCAATTGGTACATGCATGTCTTGATCCAGAACATTGATGGTGATATGACTATCACCACAACTGTTCATGACAACACCAAAACAGGTGAAAAGACATCTGATATCACTCTGGTAGACAAACACCAGCCAGATGGTCCTGGTACAGATGACAATACACCTACACCAAAACCAACAATACCAGCAAACAGTACAACTGGTGTGCAGACCGGTGTTTCCACAAATGTTCTTCCCTGGGAAATAGCTCTCTTCTTCTCTCTGTGTGGACTGCTGGTTATCGTAGGATACCTGATCAGAGAAAGAGAAAAGCAGGAATAACAATCCTCTCTTATGAACAGGAGTCTCCATCTCATATGATGGAAGCTCCTGTTTTTGTGATTGAATCCTATATGATAAGTCCGTAAGCAATATCCCTGCAAGTAATTCGTCAATTCAGGATCTATACAGCAGAGGAAAAGATATACCATAATATACAGCAGGCTATATCAGCACACTGAATGATGAATAGCCATGTTTCATAAGCAATCCTGGCGGTTCGCCTCCGGAATGATTGTTGCAGCATTAAGCTGTCTGATATCATAAAAAAGCGGGCAAGAAGCCCGCTGGATCACCACAAACGGTGGCGGTTGTCCCTCCGAAGCAGTCATGCTTCAGGAGGGTTTGGGTGTCCCTCCTAAATCAAAGCATCCTTAGATGCCTTTCGGCAATGATGTCGGCAGGGTTTGTGAGGTACAGCCTATGAGCGATTATGAGATCGTTATGGTAATCATTGGATTGATTACCCTGACTATCGCAGCAGTTAAGCTGGGATTGAGCATCAGCTCACATAACGGATCAAAAAAATAACCGCCTGTCCCTCGAAAGATAGCGGTTATTTTAACGCATAGAGGGTCAACCGTCATCGGTGATCCTTTTACGTCTTTATATTAGCTGAAAATACGAAAAACACAAATTGTTTTCGCATCTTTCTTCTGGTGCTTTTCTTTCAGAAATGTTCACGCAGAATAATTATCTGATCTCAAAAAAGGATGCCGGCAGATCTGTGCGATTCACCGTGCATCCTTTATATATTACTTAGAAGAAATACTTACTTGATGATGGATTCCAGCCACCACTCAGGCTTCTCATAACCAAGGATCTTGACGACAGTAGCCGCAACATTTGCCAGGCCGAAGTCGTCTCCTTCCTTCATCTCTGTGCCTTCCGGACCATTGTAAATAGCAAACGGAACTCTTGCCAGAGAATGAGATGTCTTTGGTTTCGGTGTGCCATCCGGATTTGTTCCCTTGTCATACATCTCATCGGAGTTGCCATGGTCTGCTGTGACAATCAGTGTGTAGTCATACTTCTTGCAGGCATCCATCAGTCTTCTCAGCATGAGGTCAACAGACTCCACACCAATCATGGTTGCCTCATAGTTGCCGGTATGACCGACCATATCGCCATTCGGATAGTTGCAGCGCAGGAACTGATACTTGCCAGAGGCAATAGCCTCAACCATCTTATCTGTGATCTCGCAGGCCTTCATCCAAGGCTTCTTGTCAAACGGAATGATATCGGAAGGAATCTCAACCCAGTCTTCCAGCTCATCAGAGAACTTCTCAGAACGGTTGCCATTCCAGAAGTATGTCACATGACCGAACTTCTGTGTCTCAGAGCATGCAAAGCTGTGCACATCCTTCTGTACCAGATACTCGCTCATTGTATGCTCAATGTGCGGCGGTTCTACCAGGAAGTGCTCAGGCAGCTTGAGATCGCCATCATACTGCAGCATGCCTGCATAGTATACCTTCGGCTTCTTGACCTCATCGAATGCATTGAAGCCCTTGTTCATGTGTTCATGTAGTCAAATGCCTTGAAAATCTCAACGGCACGGTCACCTCTGAAGTTGAACAGAATGACGGAATCGCCATCATCAATCGTACCAACCGGATTGCCATCCTTGTCAGCTACCACAAAGCCCGGCAGATACTGATCTGTATAGCCGCCTTCCTTGCGGTATGTCTCAATAGCCTCACGCGCAGAAGAGAACTTTCTGCCATCACCCATGACATGGATGTGCCAGCCTTTCTCAACCATGCCCCAGTCAGCTTCATAACGGTCCATGGTAATCACCATACGGCCGCCGCCGGAGGCAATCGCACAATGATAATTGTCATCATTCAAAGACTTGATGACATCTTCCAGCTGATCGACATACTGCAGAGCACTTGTCTCCGGTACATCACGGCCATCCAGAAGGGCATGCACGCGTACCTGCTTCAGTCCTTCCTTCTTGGATTCCTTCAGCATGGCAATCAGATGATTGATATTCGAATGCACATTGCCGTCAGACAGCAGACCGATGAAATGCAGTTTGCCATCATGTTCCTTGGCATACTTCACAGCATCCTTCCATGCCTGAGACTCATAGATCTTGCCGGATTCAATCGATTCATTGACAAGCTTGGCACCCTGTGAATAAATCTGTCCGCAGCCAAGAGCATTGTGGCCAACCTCAGAGTTGCCCATGTCCTTGTCAGTCGGCAGACCAACTGCAACACCCGATGCCTTGATCGTTGTGTGCGGCCACTTTGTCATCAGCTCATCAATCTGCGGCTTATACGCATGCAGAACAGCATTGCCATGGTCCTTCTCAGTCCAGCCAACACCATCCATTACAACTAATACTACTGGTTTTCCCATATGTATTCTCCTTCTACACGCTTCATTATAGTATAAGAAAATGCCTGTTGGACACGCGCAATCGCTTACATGCACAAAAACACATCCAGCAGAATGTCAATCTCCCGTCACAGGCAGAAAATGCAATTTGTTACATGAAAACTTTTTGCAAGATTCTGATTTCTTCACGTCGTAGAAGCGTATCTGCCGCATTCTTTACCCAAAATTTATTCTTCGAAAACTTTCCATGTGCTATCATTCTCATGTTCAATTCAAAGGGAGGAATTATGAACATTAAAAAGGTTACCGTTTCACTTCTGGCCGCTGCCATGCTGGCTGGCTGCGGTGGGGGCAGTGCCGCTGCTGCTTCTTCCACAGCTGCATCCGGATCCAAGGACATCGATGAGATCAAGATGCAGTTCGTACCTTCTCGTGATGCTGAGACAATTCTGAAGCAGACAACAGATCTGCCCCAGCTGCTGATCGATGCCATGAAGGAAAAGGGCTACAACATCGGCAAGATTGATATCACCGTTGGTGCTGGTTCTGACTACAACGTCACAGGCGAGGCTTTGGCTTCCGGTTCTGTTGACATTGCATGGCTGCCGGCAGGTACCTATGCACAGTATTCCGATGAGACCCAGGTTGTTCTCACAGCTACACGTGACGCTCTGTCCAACGACTCCACCGATCCTGCAACATGGAATGGCGATGCCAACAAGACAACACGTGTTACCGGTGAGCCTGTCACTTACTACAGAGGCCTGATCTATGCTGGTCCGTCCGAGAAGGGCAAGGCACTTGCTGCCAAGGTTGCAGCTGGTGAAAAGCTGACATGGGACGATCTGAACAATGCAAGCTGGGCAGTCGCATCCACAACATCTTCCTCTGGCTATATCTTCCCGTCTCTGTGGCTGATGCAGAACTATGACGGCAAGAAGATCTCTGATCTCTCCAACACAACACAGACAAACTATCCGACAGCCTTTGCTGAGGCTGCTGCAGGTTCCGTTGATGTCGTTCTCTGCTACGCTGATGGCCGTATGGACTATGAGCAGGCATGGACAACACCGACAACTGAGCAGGATTCCACAGGTATCCAGGGCTTTGGCAGATCCGATTCCATCTGGAACGAAATGAGTGTCATCGGCGTTACCGACAAGATCTACAACGATACAGTTGCAGTCACAAAGGCTAACCCGGACATCTACAACGACGACTTCATCTCCGCATTCCAGGATGCTATGATCGAGATCGCCGGCACTGATGAAGGCAAAAAGATCTTCGCTGTCTACTCTCATACAGGTTATGAGAAGGCCAACGATTCTGACTATGACTCCATCCGTGAAGGTCTGAAGGAAGTTTCCGGCAACTGAGCCTGAACAATTGATTCACTTCAAGCCATGCATGCAGATATGCATGGCTTTTTGTATCCTTTCTGGTCTGTCAAGATATGACAGGATGCACGGAATACATGGCTTTACAGGCTATATTCCTGCCGGTTTTTATTGCGCCAGATGCGCTTTCTTATATAATTGTGTTGTTTCAAAAGAAAATTGGAGAATACACATAAATGATTGAATTCAATGATGTTTCCAAGACGTATCCAAATGGCACAAAAGGTCTTCAGCATGTCAATCTGAAGATTGAACAGGGAGAGTTCGTTGCCATCATCGGTCTGTCCGGTGCCGGCAAGTCCACATTGATCCGCACCATCAACCGTATGATTGATATCACCGATGGTCAGTTGATCGTCGATGATGTTGACGTCATGACGCTCAAGGGAAAGGCACTGCGCCGGTTCAGAAGAAAGGTTGGCATGATCTTCCAGTCCTTCAACCTGATTTCCCGTGCAACGGTCATCAATAACGTTCTGACTGCCAATGTACCGGATATGCCCTGGTACAAAGTACTGTTTTCCATCTATTCCAAAGACCAGAAGATCAAGGCTTTGGAAGCACTGGACAAAGTTAACATTCTCGACAAGGCCTACAGCAGATGTGATGAACTGTCCGGCGGCCAGATGCAGCGTGTTGCCCTGGCAAGAACACTGAACCAGAACCCGTCCATTATCCTCGCCGATGAGCCGGTCGCATCACTGGATCCGATCATGGCTGATGTTGTCATGAGTGACTTTGCCAAAATCAACAAGGATATGAACCTCACCATCCTGCTGAACATCCACCATGTTGACCTTGCCTTGAAATACGCCACAAGAGTCATTGGTATCCGTGCCGGCCATGTCGTCTATGACGGACCTGCTGACAAGGTAACCAAAGATGTACTGGATCAGGTATATAACGGAAAAGTTGTTCCTAAATCCACAGATCCACAGGTGAAAGCCGCATGAGCGAGAAAGCAATCGAAAAGAAAGCACCTCTGTTTGACCGCATCTTCAAACCGGAACACATTGTTCTGGACAACGGCCACACAGTTGACAGACCACGCTCACGGACACCATTGATCACACTCATCCTGCTGGTTGTCGTCATCATCTCCCTCCAGGTCACCGACTTCGACTTCGGCATCCTCATCAAGCGCGGCCATGAACTCGGCGTCATCATGAGCCAGATCTTTCAGCCCGATTTCTCCTACTTCCCGAAAGTCGTCAAGCCGTTGCTGGATACCATCCAGATGTCACTGCTTGGAACAGTGCTGGGCTGTCTGATTGCCCTGCCGCTGGCCATCTTTGCTTCCAGCAACATCTGCCACAACAAAGTCATCGTCTCCATTCTGCGCTTCATCCTGGCCATCACGCGTTCCGTGCCAACCCTCATCATCGCAAACATCTTTGCCCTGATGTATGGCATGGGCACCTATGCCGGCTTCCTGGCCATCACCATCTTCACTATCGGTGTTGTTGCCAAGATGCTCTATGAATCCATCGAAACGATCGATATGAAACCGTTTGAAGCCATGACATCCTTCGGTGCCACAACCCTGGAAGCCTTCTGGGCCGCATGCATGCCCCAGATCCTTCCGACCTATCTTTCCCACTCTCTGTACTGCTTCGAGATGAACGTTCGTGCTTCCAGTATCCTCGGCTATGTCGGTGCCGGCGGCCTTGGCTTACTGATCTCAGAACGCGTCGGTTGGCGTGACTACAGAGGACTTGGCATGGTACTGCTGTCCTTGTTCGTTGTCGTTGTCTTCATCGACTTCTTCAGCGACTGGCTGCGTGAAAAACTGTCCTGAGGAGGTGCGCAATGTCTGAAAAGAAACTCACAGTAGAAGAAGTATACGACAACCGCCCGCGCCACTTCGTGGCAAGACTCATTGCCTTTTTGATCCTGCTGGCCCTGGTTGTCTGGTCCAAATCCGGCATCAACTTCACCGGCATCGTCGAATCCGGTGCAGATATTGCCAAGGGAACCGTATATGGCTTAACACACCCTGACTGGTCCTTACTGACAGACATGAGCCATGACGGTGTTCTCTACCTGACAGCACAGACCATCGCCATCGCCATTCTGGGAACTCTGTTTGGCGGCATCCTGTCCATCCCGATTTCATTCCTGGCTTCCAACAACATCGTACCAAAGCCCATCGCAGCCATCTTCCGTCTGCTGATCCTGCTGATCAGAACCATTCCATCACTGGTATGGGCACTGATGCTCATCAGAGTCACCGGACCAGGTGCCTTCTGCGGTGTTGTCACCCAGTCCATCTGCTCCATCGGCATGATCTCCAAGATGTACATCACGGCCATTGAAGACCTGGATACAGGCATTCTGGAATCACTGGACGCGGCAGGCTGCACAACCTTCCAGAAGATCCGCTGCGGCATTCTGCCCCAGCTGTCCGCATCCTTTGTCTCCACGGTCATCTACCGTTTCGACATCAACCTCAAGGATGCGACAACCCTCGGCCTCATCGGTGCCGGCGGTATCGGTGCCTCCCTTGTCATCGCTATCTCCGGGCGCAGATGGCGCATGGTCGGCTCCTTCCTGCTCGCTCTCATCATCCTGGTGCTCATCATCGAATACTGCTCCACCAAGATCCGGGCAAGACTGGCAAGAGGCAGACAGTAAGCAATCCCTGTAAGCTGGCAGATGCCAGCTTTTCTTTTTGCTTCATTACGTGCTACCATGGAACCAAAGGAAGAAAAAACATATCATGAAAAAACATGCATTTTGCGAGCAATTGCTCAAAGAAATGACCCTGGATGAAAAGATCCAGCAGGTCTCCTGCATCATGCCCTTGCTTGTTTCCACATCCGGTAAAGTCGATCCCGAAAAGCTGAAGAAAGTGCTGCCCAACGGCATCGGCCGCATGACCCAGTTCTGCGGCGGCTTTGTCCAGGACGGGAAACAGGCCGCCGAAGCCTATAATGCCATCCAGAAGTACCAGATTGAAAACACACCCCATCACATCCCTGTATTAATCCAGAATGAAAGTGCCTGCGGCCTGCAGGCAGCCGGCGCAACCGTCTTCCCGGTCCCGCTTGCCATCGGTGCTTCCTTCAAACCAGAATCTGCAGAGAAGATGGGTGAAGTCATTCAGGAACAGGCCAGAGCCATCGGTATCCGCGAATGCCTGAGCCCGGTCGTGGATGTCGCCAGAGACTCCAGATGGGGCAGAGTTGATGAAACCTTCGGCGAAGATCCGACACTGACAGCCGCCATGGGTGTCAATGAAGTCCATGGCCTGCAGCAGAACGACTATGGCAGCCATGTCATCAGCTGTGCCAAGCACTTCATGGGTTACAGTGCCTCCGAAAACGGCACCAACTGCGCCGTCATCAATATCGGTGAAAAGATGCTCAAGGATGCTTATGGTTATCCATGGGCAGCCATGATCCAGAAAGAAGACCTGGAAGCCCTGATGGTCACCTACAGTGAGATTGACGGCGAACCCATGTCCGTCAACCACAAATACATGAAAGACTGGCTCGTGGATGAAATCGGCTTCCAGGGAGCCCCCATCTGTGACGGCGGCTCCATTGAGCGGGTATATGAGGCAAACGGCATTGGCAAAGACGAAGAAGACATCGCCATCCGCGCTGCCCAGGCAGGCCTGGTCGGTGATACCCCGATCACTCAGTTCTATCCAAAGCTCAAGGATGCCATTGAAAGCGGCCGCATGAAGGAAGAAGTACTCGACCGTATTGTCCTGGCCGTGCTGAACGAAAAAGCAGACCTCGGCCTGTTTGAGAATCCGTATGTGGATCCAGACAAGGCCAATGAAATCCTGGCAAAACAGGATGGCAGAGACCTGTCATACCAGATGGCACGTGATGCCCTCACCCTGCTGAAAAACAAGGACCACATCCTGCCACTCGAAAACAGATATAAGAAGATTGCATTGACCGGTCCGTTTGCTGACAGGGTCATTGCCCTGTTCGGCGGCTATGCCTATCCGACCAGCCTGGGCATGATGTTCTCCGCCGTCTACAATGCCAAAGGCACCATGGAAGGCGGCTTTGGCGACTTCTTCCAGAAGATGGTCGATGTTGACCAGCTTGCCAGAGACTTCAACATTGATGACAGCCTCAGCTATAACCAGAACATCGAAAACTTCTTCCGCCGCAAATACCATTACCAGAGCATTGTGGAAGGCATGAAACAGCAGTTCAAAGATGCTGACATCAATGCAAATAATGCCGGTCTGGAAATGGACAGCTGGGAAGATGATCTGAAACAGGCAGTAGAAAATGCAAAGGATGCGGATGTCATCATCGTCTGCGGCGGTGAAATCACCGGCTTTGACAAGAATGCCACCGCCGGCGAAGGCATAAACAACCCCAACCTGCGTCTGCCCGGAAAACAGGAAGAACTCATCCATGAACTGCATAAGCTGAACAAGCCGGTCATCCTTGTCCTGCTCTCGGGCAGAGGCATGGAACTGACCCCGGTCATTGATGATGTGGATGCCATCATCGATGCCTATTACCCGGGTCCTTATGGCGCCAGAGCCATTGCCGAAGCACTGTATGGCACCACAACCCCAGGTGGAAAACTCCCGGTCACCTTCCCGAGACTGTCTTCCCAGGAACCGATGTACTACGGCCACAATGCCGGCAGCGGCTACCGTGGCATCAATGGTGAAGATGTTTCCGGCGGCTTTGGAGCAGTCATCACCAACACGCCACTGTATCCCTTCGGCTATGGCCTGAGCTACACCACCTTTGAACTCTCTGATCTGAAGCTCACAAAAGAAGTGCCAGTAGATGGCACTGTCACCATCTCCGTGCAGGTGAAAAACACCGGTACAGCAGCCGGCGATGAAGTGCCGCAGATCTATTTCCGCACCGTACATCCATCTGTCAACAGACCAGTGCTGGAACTGCGGGCCTTTTGCCGCATCACTCTGCAGCCAGGTGAAATAAAGACCGTCACCTTCCATGTTCCAATCCATGCCCTTGGCTATTACAACAGGGAAATGAAGTTTGTCGTGGAACCGGGTGAAGTGGAAGTATATGCCGGCACATCCAGTGCAGATCTGCCGCTGCAGGATGAATTCCTGATCACCGGTGATGTCGAAGACATCACAAAGAACAGAGACTTCCTGTTCACATCCGAAGTCAGATAATGCACAGCAGGTGTTTCCAGAAAGGAAATACCTGTTTTTTTCATTTGGCATACAATAGATAGTATGAAACGCATCATACTGATTCTGATCCTGATTCCGGTATTGTTCCTGTCTGGCAGCAGTGCACCTGCCCCTGTTGTCCCGGCTGGCAGTGTGCCCGGCACACTCAGTTTGCCATCCGCCATGCCGGAAACCATTCCCAATGATATCCCGGACCGGGATACTGACGGCCTTGGTGAGCCCTATAACCCGGACTACACAACCTGGCAGCAGGATGTCAGAGATGTCATGATGAACCTGCAGGATGTCCCGGAGGATTACTTTGAACCGGCAGAGGAAGCAGGCACCCTGATGTATTTTTCCTACCAGACAAAAAACTATGACAAGGACATGGAGGAAGAAACCAAGTTTGCCATCGTCTATATCCCGTATGGTTACTCTTCTTACAATCAGTATGATATTCTCTACCTCATGCACGGTTATACCGGTGATATTGAAACATGGCTCGGTTCTCCCGAAGAGCCCAATGAAATCAAGAATCTGCTGGACCACATGATCCAGGACCAGATGATTGAGCCGATGATTGTGGTATGTCCGACCTACTATGATTACAACGAAAACGAGCTGACCGACAACATGGATACCGACCTGCTGGAACCCTTCGGCCAGGAATTACGCAATGATCTGATGCCGGCCATCGAATCAACCTTTTCCACCTATGCAGACACCGTGGATGAGCAGGGCCTGCAGGCTTCCAGTGCCCACAGAGCCTTTGGCGGCTTCTCCATGGGCGGTGTCACGACCCTGTACCGCATGATGGACTGCATGGACCTGTTCTCCAGCTTCATCGACCTCTCCGGCCCGATCTACTGGTCCAACCTTGTCAACACTGAAACCGGCGACTGGGGCGCTTCGTATCTCAAAGACAGGATCACAGAAGAAGGCTACAGTGACAATGACTTCTATCTGTACATGGCTACCGGCACCAAAGATGAAGCCTATCCGCTGATGGACATGATGGTGCAGAGCATGCTGAGGCAGAATGATTTCTTCCATGTCGGTGAACCCGGCCAGGATGGCATCAACGTCACGTATGGCGTCTGTGACGGTGAAATCCATGACTGGCATAACTGTGCAAGATGCCTGTATAACATCCTGCCCATGGCAAGTGACCACATGAATGGTAAAGACCTTGCCCAGGACAGAGAAGAAGACACCCAGGACGACGATACACCATCATGAAACGCATTGTTCTGATCTTATTACTGGTGCCGGTCCTGCTGTTATTATCCGGCAATTCTGCTCCGGTTGAAACAAATGAAGTCGGCGAACCCCTTACCCCGGACTACACAACCTGGCAGAAAGATGTCAAAAACGTCATGATGGACCTGAAAGACGTACCGGAGGATTTCTTTGAACCGGCCCAGGAAGGCGGGAATCTGCAGTACTTCCAGTACAGGACAAAAAACTATGACAAGGACATGGCAGAAGAAACCAAGTATGCCGTTATCTATACACCTTATCAGTATTCTGCTGACAAGCAGTATGACATTCTGTATCTCATGCACGGCTATACCGGTGATATCAATACATGGCTGGGCTCACCCGGTGATCCCGGTGAGATGAAGTATGTCCTGGATCACATGATTGCGGATCATAAGATTGCCCCGATGATTGTGGTATGTCCGACCTACTATGATAACAACGAAAACGAGCTGACCGACAACATGGATACCGGCCTGCTGGAACCCTTTGGCCTTGAGCTGCGCAATGATCTGATCCCGGCCGTGGAAACATCCTTTTCCACCTATGCCGTTACCACCGATGAACAGGGACTGCAGGATTCCGGCACCCACCGGGCCTTCGGCGGCTTTTCCATGGGCGGAGTCACCACCCTGTACCGCATGATGGACTGCATGGACATCTTCTCCTGCTTCATCGACTTCTCCGGCCCGATCTACTGGTCCAGCCTCGTCAACAGTGAAACCGGTGACTGGGGTGCTTCCTACCTCAAAGAAAAGATCACGGAACAAGGCTACACTGACAAAGATTTCTACCTGTACCTGGCCACCGGCTCCCAGGATGAAGCCTATCCCCTGATGGACACCATGGTACAGAGCCTGCTGAAACAGAATGACCTGTTCCATGTCGGCCTCCCGGGCAAACCCGGCATCAATGTCACCTATGGTGTCTGCGACGGTGAAATCCATGACTGGCACAACCGGGCCAGATGCCTGTATAACATCCTGCCCATGTTAAGCGATCATATGAACGGCATTGACCTCAAAGAAAACAGACACAAACACGGCCATCACCATTAAGAGTGCTGTACCTGCCAGGCCGACCCACATTGATCATCAGATCATATGTATCCGGACTGCCCCATACCATCACACCTTTCCATTTGATCCAATACCTTCTTATATCATTTGATCATGCTTATCTGCACAAAAAAGCCGTCGGCCACAACATGTGGCTGACGGCTGTACGCTACTTTACTTCTCTGATCAGTTCCAGCGGCAGACCCTGCATGATGAAATCTGTCACATCCCTGCGGATGGCCGCAGGATCTCCCTCATATTCCTGCTGTACTCTTGCAATACCTTCGTCAATGGTATGAGGCTCCATGAAGAACTTCCACAGAAACTGTGACGTCTCATTCAGGGTAATCATCGCATTCTGGATCTTCATATGCTCGCCGGTTGGTACCAGCACGGCTTCCCCGGCAATTTCCCGCAGCAGGAAGTCATCATTCACCTGATATTTAATCTCACTCATATGCTTTACTCTCCGGCCGGCATTTCTTGCTGGGTAATGACCTCACCAGAGCGGATCTTGTCATATTCCGCCTTGATAAAGTCGATCTGGTTCTGATACGGATGGTTGACATACAGCAGGGTGCCCGGCATGGAAGCTGTTTCCGCCGTATCACCAGCGGCATCCAGATGATAATTGATGATATTCCAGCCGGCCAGTGAAGAGATCTGCTGGTTGACCAGATCATAGATCGCAGAACTGGAGATGTTGGTCGCAAAGGTTCCCTGCAGCGAAGACAGGATATCATTGAAACGCACAATCGTCTCGGCTGACAGAATCTTGGTCAGGATAGCCCGCAGCACAATAACCTGGTGGTCATTCCGTCCGAAGTCGCCATTCTGCAGCGAATAACGCTCACGCACATAGGCAAGGGCCTGATCACCGGAAAGATGGATCACACCCTCCGGATACGTGTAGCTGCCCGTAGAGAATGCATACGGATTATTGATATCGACACCACCGAGGGTATCAATAATCTTCTGATACGTTGCAAAGTTGACCACCACATAGTTGGCAATGCTCATCTGCATGACACTGTTCATACCGGCAATGGTATTTTCAATGCCGCTGTTGCCCAGATGGGTCAGCTTGTCATACCCGTAATTCAAAGCAGGATTGGGAATATACAGATCACGCGGCACGGAAACAAGCATGATCTGTTTGTTCACCGGATCAATCTCCGCCAGGATGTTCACATCTGTTCTTGTATACGTGGACAAGGCATCATCACGGGAATCCGAACCGGCAATGTAGATGCCGAAGGAATGGCTTGTAGAAGCCTCCTCGGAAACATCCGGCGTGCTTGTCTGTTTCGGCACTTCAATCTTCAGGCTGTACAGCACAACCGTATCATCCAGGAATGTGGAATACGTATCGGTCTCGGCAACGGTATCGGCATAGGACGCATTCAGCA
>Ga0256406_1004418_pt1 | contig 16115 bp, 12 predicted proteins | sample RumenRJG_03DNA_FD_185986 | JGI IMG/M metagenome (GOLD analysis project Ga0256406, IMG submission 185986) | Bovine rumen microbial communities from Lethbridge, Alberta, Canada - RJG_03 | ecosystem: Host-associated > Mammals > Digestive system > Stomach > Rumen | place: Canada: Alberta | collected... | reverse complement strand
AGTCTGCTGGATGGTGCGGAGGGGTGTGTTTAAGCAGAGCAGACGGATGGAGGTTTTGTCATGATGAGAAATAGGACTGCGGCTGTTTGGCTGGCCGGGGTTTTGGCGATGGAGTGTGCCTTCGGAGCGGGGGCTGCACCGGCAGTGATCCTGGGGGAGTCGGAGACAGAGACTGCACGGGAGACGGCTGGCAGCGGGGAAAAGGATGCAATCGCGCTTTCCCAGGGAGCAGCTCAGGAGGGCTCGACTGCAGCGATTTCCGGGGAGAAGGCGGATGAAACAGAAGGAGCGTCTTCAGACGGGAAGTCGGACGGAGCCGGACCGATGAATGCAGAGGCTGAGGGAATTACCGCAGAGGAGGCTGTCAGGCAGGCAAGAGCGCTCTATTCGAAGATGAAGCACTATGCGGAGCTGACGGACAACGAGAATTTTGCTTCCTGCTTTGAAACTGCGATGGACGCCGACACGCTGCAGAATCAGATGAAGTCTGTGAGCCAGGCGGAGGCGGAAACAAAGAATCTCACGGGGCATGAAGATGTCTGCTTCCTGGATCCGACGAAAGACAAGACCCAGTCACCGTACTATTTTGGGGTCGGACTGACCGATTATGAGGTTGAGAAGGATGGTTCGGTACAGTGGTATTCGGTGCTGGTGCGCATTGCAAAGTACAAAGACGGCTGGAAAGCGGCGGCACTTCCGGAGGGCAATTTCTTTTCCGGGAAGTATCCGGAAGGGTATGAGGCTGCCCTTGGAAGCGGTAGAAATGCGGTTGACCTGTATCCTTATCTGGCCCTTCGCTTTTCTGAAAAGGGTGTGTTCGACGGGGCGTTCTACAGCCTTGTGAATATGGCCTGGCAGAACACAGACGGCAGTCTCGGACTTGCTTTGTGGCTTGCAAATGGCCAGGAGGGGACGAAGTGGTGCGACAGCATCGATCTGGTGCTGACCGATGGTACAAAACAGGTGGCATCGGTGAACACGCCTGTTCAGCAGGCGGTCGAGGGCGGACAAAGTATGCTCGTTACAGTGAATATCCCGGCGGCCAATGTGAAGACAGGAACGGACAAGTGGAGCAGTCTGTCTGTTTCTTCCAATCTTCTTTATCAGTGATGTGAGAGCGTCGGAGCGAGGACGCTCCGGCCCGGGGAACGGGTATGAGAGTTTGCAGAAAGTGTGGGGCTCCGCTCCGGAAAACGGATCATTATTGCAGCCAGTGCGGCGCGAGGGTTCCGGTGAGTCCGGAGGAGAAGAGAGCGGCGCGGCTTGAGAAACAGCAGAAGAAAGAACGGAAGAAAGTTCATTTTCGTACGGCACCCCCCGGACGCAGACGGGACAGGCCTCTCGACAGCTTTGAAGAATATGAGAATCGATCCAAAGCTTTGAAAACAACAGTCAGAGCCTTGATCATCATCATCGTACTGACTGCCGCGGCAGTCCTGGCTTTTGCCTGGAGAGAACGAATGTGGATGTTTCACCTCGGAACAGAGAAACGCCAGCAGACTGTGCTCCAGAGTGAGGAGAGCGAGGCGGGCAAGGTGGAAAGTGAACTAAGAAGGCAGCTGAATCAGCCTGAAAGCTGATGAATTCAGTTCCCATTTTTTGCAACCTGCTGTGCCTGGGAGACAGGCCAGTCCCACATCAAAGAGGAGAAGAGCGGATGAGTGTCAGAAGAGTCTATGCTGAGAAGAAAAAGGGGTTTCGCGGCGCAGCGGAGAGTCTGGCTCATGAGGTCAGAAATTATCTGGGGATTCCGGAACTGAAAGGGATCCGGATTCTGATCCGTTACGATGTCGAGAATATCAGCGACGTGGTGTTCCGGGAAGCCGAGAAGTGTGTCTTTTCGGAGCCGCCTGTTGACGATCTCACGGAGGAAACCTTCCCTGTGGCAGATGACGAAAGGGTGTTTGCGGTTGAGTATTTGCCTGGACAGTTCGATCAGAGGGCGGATTCTGCCGAGGCCTGTGTGAAGCTCCTCGGAGAGAGAGGCGATGTCCGGATCCGCACAGCGACGGTTTATGTTTGCAGGGGAAATCTCTCAGATGAGGAGATCGACCGGATAGAGAGCTACGTGATCAACCCGGTTGATTCCAGGCTGGCGTCCCTTGAAAAGGCGGATACGCTGGAAAGACGGTATGAACAGCCAGCAGACGTCCGTGTCTTTGATCATTTCCGCTCTCTTGCTGAGGAGGAACTCAGGTCGTTGTATGAATCCTTGAATCTTGCGATGACCTTCCGTGACTTTCAGTTCATCCAGACCTACTATCTGCAGGAGGCGCACAGGGATCCGACCGTAACGGAGATCCGTGTGCTGGATACCTACTGGTCTGACCACTGCAGACATACGACATTTGCAACGGAGCTCAGAACAATATCCATCGAAGATGGACAATATAAAAAGCCGATCGAGGAAACCCTCCGGCAATATCTCTCTGATCGAAGGACGGTTTACGGCGACAGGAAGGGTAAATATGTTTGTCTGATGGATCTGGCGACCATGGGCGCCAGGATCCTGAAGAAGGAGGGCAGGCTGACTGACCAGGAGGATACGGACGAAATCAACGCATGCTCCATCGTGGTTCCTGTCACAATCGATGGGAAGACCGAGGAGTGGCTTGTGAATTTCAAGAACGAGACGCACAACCACCCGACCGAGATAGAACCTTTCGGCGGTGCGGCAACCTGTCTGGGCGGCGCGATCCGCGATCCGCTGTCCGGCAGAACCTATGTCTATCAGGCGATGCGTATCACAGGTGCGGCAGATCCCCGTCAGCCGATCGGTGAGACGATGAACGGAAAGCTGCCTCAGAAGAAGCTGGTCCGGGAGGCTGCGCATGGCTACAGTTCCTATGGCAACCAGATTGGACTGGCGACCGGATATGTAAAGGAATTTTACCACCCGAATTATGTCGCAAAGCGAATGGAGCTTGGCGCAGTCATAGCGGCGGCTCCAAGGAAGAATGTTCTCCGTGCGGATTCGAGGCCGGGAGATGTGATTATCCTGCTCGGCGGACGGACCGGACGGGATGGAATCGGGGGTGCGACCGGATCCTCGAAGGCACATAACGCGCAGTCGATCGAGGTGTGCGGGGCTGAGGTTCAGAAGGGAAATGCACCAACAGAGCGTAAGCTTCAGCGGATGTTCAGGAGACCGGAGGTTTCGAAGCTGATCCGCAAGTGCAATGACTTCGGGGCAGGTGGTGTGTCTGTTGCGATTGGAGAGCTGGCAGCCGGTCTTGTCATTGACCTTGACAAGGTTCCGAAGAAATATGCAGGACTTGACGGAACCGAGATTGCGATTTCGGAGTCGCAGGAACGGATGGCGGTCGTCATCGATCCAATGGATGAGCCGGCTTTCATGAAATATGCGTCGGAGGAGAACCTTGAGGCTACAGAGGTGGCGAAGGTTACAGAGGAGCCGAGGCTGGTCATGAACTGGAGAGGGAAGACCATCGTCGACATTGAGCGGGCTTTCCTCGACACGAATGGGGCACATCAGGAGACAGATGCCAGAATTGAAGAGCCGGATGAGAACAGCCGGTTTTTTGAGAAAAAAACGCTCGACGAGGCGGAGGTCCGGGACAGATGGCTCAAAAGTCTCTCGGATCTGAACGGCTGCTCACAGAAGGGGCTTGTGGAGATGTTTGACTCCTCCATCGGCGCAGGAACGGTCCTCATGCCCTATGGAGGGAGGTATCAGCTGACAGAGACGCAGTCGATGGTCGCAAAGCTTCCGGTTCTGAAGGGAACATGTGACACGGTTACAATGATGGCAGCTGGGTTTGATCCCTGGCTTTCTTCCTGGAGCCCGTATCATGGGGCACAGTACGCTGTTCTGGAGTCTGTCGCGCGCATTGTTGCAGGCGGCGGAGACTGGAGGAAGATTCATTTTACCTTCCAGGAGTATTTCAGAAGGATGAGCACGGACCCGGAGAGATGGAGTCAGCCGCTGGCGGCACTGCTCGGGGCGTACGCGGCACAGCGGGGATTCGGTCTGGCCTCCATCGGCGGGAAGGATTCCATGTCAGGAACATTTGACGATATTGATGTGCCGCCGACACTCGTATCGTTTGCGGTCGATGTCAATGAGCTTGGCAATATTATCTCGCCGGAGCTGAAGAAGGCGGGATCAAAGCTTGTTCTGATCCAGGTTCCGAGGGATTCATACGATCTTCCGGACTATGGGGCGGCAAAAGAGCAGTATGGCAGGTTTTTTGAGGACGTGAAGGCTGGGAGAGTGATTTCAGCCTATGCGATCGACCGGATGGGGGTCGCGGCTGCCCTGTCAAAGATGGCATTCGGCAATCATCTCGGCTTCCGTATCGAGCATTCGGTCGCACCTGAGGATCTGTTCTTCCCGGATTTTGGTGCAATTGTGGCAGAGGTACCGGATGGGAAAGTCTCAGAGCTTCAGACAACCTATACGGTGGTCGGTGTTGTGACGGATGACCGGAAGCTGTCCTACAGGAGCATCACAATTCCGGTAGAGGAGGCTATATCTTCCTGGACCGGAACGCTGGAGCAGGTCTTCCACGCGCATCCGGGCAGGCCGGAGGAAAGCGCAGAGGCGCCGGAAAAGCTTCCGATCTGCGAGGTGCCGCAGATTGCAGTCTGCACGCATCATTTTGCGCAGCCGAATGTCTTTATCCCGGTCTTTCCGGGAACAAACTGTGAGTATGATTCGGCCAAGGCCTTCGATGCTGCGGGAGCCAACACGGATGTGAAGGTTCTGCGGAGCCGGACAGCGGCAGAAATATCGGAATCGATCGATGAGTTTGCGGCATCGATCGACAAAGCTCAGATTCTCATGTTCCCGGGCGGATTTTCTGCAGGAGATGAACCGGATGGCTCTGCAAAGTTCTTTGCAACAGCCTTCCGCAACGAGAAACTGAAGGAGGCTGTCACAAGACTCCTTAACGAACGCGATGGGCTCATACTTGGCATCTGCAACGGTTTTCAGGCCCTGATCAAGCTGGGGCTTGTACCGTATGGCGAGATCGTCGGGCAGAAGGAGGAGTCTCCGACACTGACCTTCAATACCATTCACAGGCACATTTCAAGAATGGTATACACCAGGGTCGTTTCAAAGAAGAGCCCCTGGCTCAGCAGGGCAGAGGCAGGTGGCGTGTATGTGAATCCGGCTTCCCACGGTGAAGGCCGGTTCGTGGCGGATGAGGCCTGGGTACGGAAGCTGCTTGAAAATGGACAGGCAGCGACCATGTACTGCACGCCGGAAGGAACGGTCACATCTGACAGTGAGTGGAACGTAAACGGCTCGGTCTGCTGCATTGAGGGGATCACGAGCCCGGACGGGCGAATCTTTGGAAAGATGGCACATGTCGAGCGCAGAGGCGAGGGCGTCGCGATCAATATCAGCGGCGAGCAGGACATGAAGGTATTTGAGAGTGGCGTTGACTACTTCAGGGTGTGAATGATTCATGGATAACGAAGAAATCAGGGAGCTTCTGAAGGAGCTTAAGGAAACATCAGACGAGAGCACGGCCGTCAGATCGAGGGTTGTGAAGATTCATTTCGACACGCGTCAGGAAGCGGAACGCCGGGCGCGCGAGAGAGAAAAAGCCCGGGAAGAAGCGGAAAGACAGCGCGAGAAGGAAGAGCAGGAGAAAAAAGAGCGGGAGGAAGCACTCAACCGGAAGGCGGAGGAGCAGACTGAAGCCATTGTCAGTGAGGCAAAAGCCGAGGCATCTGCGGTGTTCTCGCCGGATCTTTCCACCGATATGGAGAGGCTGGAGGAGAAGAAACCGGAGGAAGCACAGCCGGAGGAGACGGATCTGAAGCTTCACTGGGGGATTGCGCGTCTTCCGAAGAGAGGCGTGGAGTCTGTCCGTGAAGCAGCGCAGGGGCAGCAGCCGTCAGAAGGAGGCAGCTCCGAAGAGATGGCGGGGAAGGGGGACGAAAACCCGGAAGAGGAGAATCCGGAAAAGATATCTGAGCAGGATTCTCTCCCCAGACGTCTGGCTGAGATAATCCGGGGCGGATTTGGAAGCCTGATCCAGCGTCTTTCGCGTGAGGATGAGAACCCGGATCAGAAAGATGTACAAAGGGAGACTCATGGCAGCAGGATCCGGGATCATGCCAGTTATAACGACGATCCGGAAGAGGAAGAACCGCTGGATGAGGATGAGTTCGGAGCTGAGGAGGAACCGGAGCCATATGCGCCGGAGCCGCAGCCGGAAGGACGATCAGAGGGAGATGATATCGGAAAGCTTCTGTATGGAGTTCCGGCATCTCCGGAGATAGAGATGAGAGAGATTCATGCCCCGCAGCCGGAGGGCGCATCCGAGAGGCCAGAAAACGGTGTGGGGGCATCATCGTCTGTCGGGACGAGCGCACCGGGGCAGGAAAGATCAGCTTCTGTGCCGGAAGCGCCGTGGAAACCGGAATCGCCGACGGACACTGCCGGAAGTGAGCCGGACCAGCCGGAGGACGACTGGAAGAAGCGAATGGAGCAGCCCCCGCGTTTCAATCTCCGTCATGTCCGGATTCCGGATCTTCCTGTGAAACAATGGATCCGTCCGGAGGACGGGAAGAAGGAAGAGGAGCAGGCGGGTGCTTTCAGGCGGTCTCAGGAAAAGGATCCGTCCCTGGATGATTTTGAATCGGACGAGGCAGACTTCCGGTCTGAGAGACCGGCCGGGGAAGCGGAAGAGGCGAAGAGACAGTCACGGAACGAAGGATCTTCCCTTTCGAAAATGCTTGGACGTGTGTCGGGTCTCCTTGGATCGAAGAGGCAAAGCGCAGAAGCCGGGAATCCACAGGACAAACAGCCGACTGAGAAGGATGGGCCTGTGCAGTCGGATGCGGCTGAAGGAAATCTGCAGAAGCCCACAGTAGCCGAAGAAACACAGTCGGAGACGAAGCCGGCTGTCAGCTGGCAGGAGGGAACGCAGCAGGACGAAGAGAGCGCTCATCCGACTGCGGGGCGTGAAGTGCCTGCAGCAGGGCAGGCGACTGCGGGGAGTGAAGTGCCTGCAGCAGATCAGGCGCCGGCAGCGATGCCGCGCAGCATCGAGGTTGTCAATCTGAATGAGAATGCCAACCATAAACAGGTTGAGGTCATAGACCTTGATGGCTCAAAGACAGGTCCTCTGCCTGATTTGTCTGCTGCAGACAGCGGAAGCAGGAGAACGCAGGAAGGAGGGCACCGTTTCCTGAAGAAAGCAGGGGGTGGCCCAGGAGGATTTCTTAGCGGTTTGAGCGGCAGGCTCTCCGGATTGAAAGCAGGGAAAAGCAGACAGGGAAAGAACCAGGCAAGCGTTTCGGAGATTCTCGGAACAGATCCTCGGGCAGAGCTGGCTTCAGCAAAGGCAGCCGGGATGGGGGAGACGACCCCGCAGGACAGAAAAAAGAGAGGCCTGATCATGGCAGGCTTCCTGGCAGCAGGAATCCTTCTTGCCGTGCTTCTGATTTTTTGGGCGGCAGGTTCCGGCGCAGACGGATCCGCTTCCTCATCTGGCAGCGGCATCACGGCGGACGAGGGACTGACGGTCCGTATCCGGCGGCAGCCGACCTCGTATACAGCCGCCGGCGATGTGACCCTTTCGATCCGTGCCCCCAAAACCATCCAGTCGGTCACCGTCAATGGGGATGCGGTTAAGTTTTCCGGAGATAAAAAGACGGATATCACCGTTCAGGCAGCAACTGGAACGCTGAAGCTGATGGTTGTGTCAACGGACAAGGTCCGGAATGCTACGGTAAAGCTGGCATATGTGGATGCGGATCCGCCGGTTATCACGGTTCATGAATCTGCCGGAAAGGTGACACTGGAAGCGACAGATGATTCATCTGGTGTGGCTGGCATCTATTATGGTGTGACGGGCCCTGCATCGGATGTGCCGCTCTATCAGGCTTACACGCAGCCCTTTGAGGAAGAGAAGGACCAGGTTTACTGGTGGTACGCAGTTGACAAGGCTGGAAATATGACAGCCCCGGTGAGCGGAACGTTCACCGAGGCTGAGTCTCTTTCATTTTCAAAGAAGAGCTATTTTGTCACGCCGGGCAGCTCGCTGACCATCCATGCGGATGTCAGACCGAAGAACGCGTATGTCAATCATCTTACCTATACATCCTCGGATGAGAAGGTTTTCCGAATCGATCAGGGGAACATCATTGTTCCGGTTTCTGAAGGAAAGGCAGAGGTGACGGCGTCTGCGGAAGGCCTTCCAGATGCGACAGCCGAGATTACTGTGTCGGACGCGAAAACGGTAACGATTACAGCGGTCGGAGACTGTACTCTTGGGACGGACCCGTCCCTAGCGGCTGATACCAGTTTCCCGGCTTTCCAGGTTGTCCACGGAGACAGTTACTTCTTCCAGAATGTGCGTGATATCCTCAGCCAGGACGATGCGACCATCGCGAATTTCGAAGGAACCCTGACGACATCCGATCAGAGAGCGAACAAGAAGTTTACATTTAAGGGGGATCCGGCTTATACGGCGATCCTGAAGGACGGGAGCATCGAGACGGTGACACTTGCCAACAATCACACGATGGATTACGGCGAGCAGGGACTGAAGGATACGGAGGATGCACTGACCGGTGCCGGGATTGCCTGGTGCAATGGAAACGATATCGCCTATCAGGAACTGAATGGAGTCAAATGTGCATTTATCGGCATCTATGCAGTTGAGAATGGGCTGGAGAGTCTTGATCAGCTGAAAAGTGCTGTTAAGCAGGCGAAGGCGGAGGATGCACAGCTTGTGGTCGTTGACTTCCACTGGAACTCGGAGCTGGTCGAGGAGCCAAATGAGGATATGGTGACGCTGGGACATGCGGCGGTTGATGCCGGCGCAGACCTGGTCGTCGGCTCCCATTCCCACATCGTGTCCGGCATTGAAAAGTACAATGGGAAGTTCATTGTGTATGGACTTGGGAACTTCTGCTTCGGCGGCAACCTGCACCCGAGGGACATGGACGCCATGATGTTCAGACAGACCTTTACGGTTACTGGAGACGGCGCGCAGAAGGATGACAATATCGCAATTATCCCGGTCTCTGTCAGTTCAGACAGCAGTTACAACAATTACCAGCCGACACCCGTTTCCGGAAGTGCGGCGGATCAGATCATGCAGAAGATCAATGCGAGGAGCAAACAGTTCGGTACGACATGGGATTCGTACATGAAAGAGGTCTCCTGAGCAGGAAAATAGCGAAAAGTCCGGCGGAATCTTCCGCCGGACTTTTGCATTTCAGGAGGATATACCATGTCAGGACACAGAAGACAGCGGCAGTCATACAGGCAGGAACAGGACTCGATTCGGCGACTCCGCCGTCATCTCGTGCTCCGCGCTTGATGATGAGCGGACGCCAGGAGTTTTCACAAAAAAGGGAAGCCTGCAAAGGCTTCCCGAACGTAGCGGAGAGGAGATTCGAACTCTTGACACTGCGGGTATGAACCGCATGCTCTAGCCAACTGAGCTACTCCGCCATATATGGATTCTGACTTCTGATGGGACCTACAGGGCTCGAACCTGTGACCCCCTGCTTGTAAGGCAGATGCTCTCCCAGCTGAGCTAAGATCCCACAATCTTCAATCAGAATGACAATCTGTTCTCTCGAACGCGATGACTTTGATATCATACATGCCGGGAGACAGATTGTCAAGATGTTTTATAAAAATATCAGCAAAATTTAGTCCTCATCCGCTTCGGTCTCAGATTCACGGTAGTAGGTACCGTTGATGGCAGACTGTGAGGCATCGTCTCCGCCCACCGTCACCCTGAGAACATCTCCTGAGACGGAAAATGTGATGGTGTAGTCATCATCCCCCGTGTACACAGCTGTCTGTCCGGAAACCTGTGCATTGCCATGGATACCGCAGCTGGCGAAAGAGAAGGATAAATCGGTGTCATTGTCAAGACTGAGCGTGACGGATTCGCTGTCGTCCTCCTTGCTGAAGGAGCCGGTGAACTGATCAACACCCTGCAGTGTATCGCTGGAATCATCATCGTCCGCATCCGCATCATAGACGGAAGGCGTATCATCCTCAGCACCATTCTGATGCTGCTCATCGTAGGTGACGATGTCTCCTCTGTCGGCTGTTCCGGAAGCTGCCGATGTCTGAGGCTGCGTGGTATTCTGTGCGTTCTGGCTTGTGGATGGCTGACTGGTCTGGTTTGTCGTCCCGGACTGTCCGTCTGCTGATGAAAGAACGAGATCCGGACGGGCATCCGCTGAACCGGACGAGGCAGCTGACTGGGTGGCGGAACCGCCCTGCGCTGCAGGGGTCTGGCTGCCGCTGCTCAGATTGCCGGACTGTGTACTGGTACAACCGGAGAGAAGCACGCCTGTCAGGCTGAGGACAGCTCCGAGCAAAACGCCAAATTTTACATATCTCTTGATCATTCGAAGTTACCTCCTGTCATCCATTTATACCATTATTCGGCTGCTTTGTCACAGAAACAGGAGAAACTTAAGAAAAAATGCGGAAGCTGGGTTATTACCCGGCACGGGTAATGAGAGGGGAAACAGAGGCCTCAGCATCCGCGGCAGCGTGAGCAGGCCTTTCCGGACATCCGGAAGCCGGACTTGCCGGACCTGATGGAAGACCGGCCAGTGTTGTGAAGATGACGGGCGCTGACAGACAATTTGGGAAGAAACGGCCCGAGCGTTCGATTTCCCGGTGCCGGCGGACAAGATTTCGCCTGGAGCGTCCGGAGTCGGGAGAAAGGTTTTCGTATACTGTCTCGGCGTTGAGACCGTTCCAGGAGGGCCGGTTCCGATAGATCTGGATGGAGGACCACCAGTAGTCAAATGCAGCCCGTACATAGCCGAGATCGCGCGCAACGAGATGGACATAGATCAGGGCATTCACGATTTCATCCCTGCCGTTCAACAGACAGAGGGAGAGCTTCAGGTTTGAGCCATTCTGAAAGAGCCTGCGGTCATCCTGTGTCAGCCAGCCGGTTTTCAAATAATGCTGAAGGATTATGAGAACATCGCGGCAGGCCTCTTCCTCTGTATAGGCTCCGAACTTTCCGGTCAGCAGAAAAGCCCGGTCGCTGAAAATGGAGAAAGCGTATACCTCGATCCCGAGTCGGCGTTTTTCTTCCAGAACCGAGTCGATGAATCGTTTCTTGCTGGCTTCGTCCCACAGAAGCATGCTGCCGAATTCCATCATGATGTAAACGACTTGATTGCCGGATAAGAGTCGTGGCGCCATGTCATCTCCTTTCACTGCACTCCGGGTCAGACTGATTTTGTGAATCAGGCGGCGGGGCAGAATAAAACAGTCAAACAAATAATAGGAACAGATATCATAATAACAGGGAAGAGATGAAAGACAAATGGACAAAATATATGAATTATTGGAATAATTTCTAGAAAACGTGCATAAATAATCGTTTTTCAGTCAGAAAAGACGGTTGTCTGACAGAACTGACGCGGAGGAGACATCTGAAGAGGGGAGATCCAGAGATGGAAGTTCATCGATGATTTTCGATGCCAGAAGGGCACGCTTGATCATATATGCGGTTTCCGGATAACGGATCTCGACATCGGACAGCCTGGAACTGTCGTAGGGCTGGCCGCTGACGAAGGCATTCACAAGCTTCCAAATTTCCTCCGCTTCCCAATTGTGCTCGGCATGTGCCTCTACCTGCTCGATCTGACCCTGGTCCCGCATCAGATGCAGGCGGAAATCACGCTCAATCAGCGTCGCGTTCAGGGTTTCAAGCATCATGGAAAAGTGTTCCGTGTCCCAGGCAGAGAGGTACATACACTTGCAAAGCCCCTTGGTGAAAAACGGCTTGTCGAAATAGCAGTCCAGAAGATCGTAGAAGCGGTGTCTGTGCCCGTCATTCTCAAACAGATTATGATGTGCCAGATTCAGGATACACTTTTCTGTCCACTTCATGACGGCCGCTCCCCCTCGAAGATCCTTCCTTTGATATTGATCACTATAGCGACTTTTCAGCTGACAGACAAGCCCTTGACACGCAGAATCCCCTCGCTCATAATCGGGAATAAATGAAGGCGTCGAGCGGCTGGAAGATGCATCGGGCAGCCGGAATTGAAGTGGAAAAGCTGGAAGTGAGGTGTCAGTATGAGTTGGAGCAATCTGGGACAGAAACTGGCCAGGATCGGGCGCGATACAAAGAATGGTGTTCAGAAGATGAGCGACAGCGTCTCCATCAAGGGACGGATCTCCGCGGAGAAGCGTTCTCTTGAGAGACTTTTTGCGGTCATTGGGGAAAGCGTCTACAAGGAGAATCCGGACAGTCCGAGGAAAGGGCTGGAGGATGAGTATGCGGCTGTAAAGGTTGCATATGCGAATATCGAAAAGTATTCGAAACAGCTTGACGAGGTCAACGGGATTGTCTACTGTCCAAACTGTGGCAAGCCGGCTGATCCGGGTGACAAATTCTGTGCGAAGTGCGGGGCAAGACTGTCGCCGGAGGAAAGGGCTGGCACAAAGGTTGCCCAGGATTTTCGGGAAGTCGGTCAGGAAGTCGGGAAGCTCGCGGGAAGTGCAGCAGACAAAACAGGGGAGTTCTTCGGGAGTGCAGCGGCAAAGACGAAGAATGGGTTCACAAGTCTGAAGGAACGCAGTGCGAAGTTTGTGAAGGATACGTCCAGGAAGCTGACCCGAAGGATGGAGGATGTTCCGCAGGATCCGGAGCTGACCGGAAGTCTCCAGGAAGAACAGGCGGAGACGGGCACGGACGCGGAAGCGCGGCCGGCAGATGCAGCGCCGGCGCAGCAGGCAGCAGATACTGAAGCGCCTGCAGAGCAGGCAGCAGCTGCTGAAGCGCCCGCAGAGCAGGCAGCAGCTGCCGGGATACCCGCGCAGATGGCAGACGCCGGGCCATTCGGTCAGGAAGTGAAGCAGCAGACAGAGGCAGAAACTGTGGAGGCATCTCCTGCAGAACAGGAGCAGGCAGCAGATGCGTCTGCAATGAATGTGAAACAGGCAGATGAGGCTGTGGAGGATGGAAAGGACAGGAAAACAGAGTCATGACGCGTACATATCGGATCTTCATCATCAACCCCGGATCGACATCCACCAAGTTGTCGCTATTTGAGAACGATAAGAACATCTATACGACAGACGTCTTCCATGACTCAAAGATTCTTCTTTCATTTCCAACCATCAATGATCAGCTGGATTACCGCATGAAGGTAATCTACGATTTCCTGAAGGAGGATCACATCGACCTGACCGGCATCGATGCGGTTGTCGGCCGAGGCGGAGGCTGCTACGCGGTCCCGGGAGGCATATACCAGATCGATGAGCGGCTGATTGCGGACACAAGAGCGGCCAAGGGCGGGCTGTACCACGCGTCCATGCTGGGCGTCCAGATGGCGAACGAGGTGCATCAGAAATACGGCGGAATCATGATCATGATGGATCCTCCGGTTGTCGACGAGCTCTGCGATGATGCGCGTATTACAGGACTGAAGGGGGTCTACAGGCGGGCGGTTTCCCATGCTCTGAACCTGAAGGCGACAGCCAGGACCCACGCAAAACGGATGGGAAAGCGGTACGAGGACTGCAACTTCATCGTCTGCCATATCGACGGCGGCATATCGGTGACGGCGCATGAACACGGAAGGATGATCGATGGAAATGACGCCGGCGGTGGTGAGGGACCGTTTACGCCGACCAGGATGGGGAGCCTTGCGGTGACGGATGGAAGGCGGGTTCTGCTTGGCTGCTCTGACCGCGAGATCCGGGATCTCTGCTCGCAGGCAGGCGGCCTGTCCTCCTGGTTCGGAACATCCAATTCTGACAAGGTGCATCGGATGGTCGAGGATGGCAATGAGACAGCCGTCCGGGTCTGGAATGCGATGATCTATCAGATCATCAAGTGGATTGGGATGATGAGCACGCCGCTGAAGGGACAGGTTGATGCCATCCTTCTGACCGGCGGACTGCTTCGGTTCCCGGAGATCGGAAAACGGATTGAAGAAAGCTGCAGTTTCATAGCTCCGGTCTACCAGTATCCGGGTGAGTTCGAGCAGGAGGCAATGGCAGCCGGCGCCATGCGGATTCTGACCGGCGAGGAGCAGGTGAAGACTTATCCGGGCAAACCTGTCTGGAGTGGTTTTGACAGCTGACAAAGCTGACAAAAAAATTTCGGGAGCCTTCCGATTTCCGAAAGAAATGCTTTGACATTCTATATGATTGGTGGTATTGTCTTCCATAACAGCGAAGGCGCTGACAGGTGGGTTCATCTGTCAGCGCCTTTTTTGTTAAGGCAGCCACTCATCATCGAGTGCGGAATCGCCGATTCGAGTAGGGCAGAGTGAATCTCCTTACTCAATATTCCATAACCAAAACGCAGGTCGTTTTGCAGGCATCGGGAGGGTTCACTATGTGTTCGATCATGTGTTTCACAGATAAGGCACTGAAGCCGGATGAGTTCCGGGAGGCGTTTGACCGCACGATTCCGCGCGGTCCGGACAAAAGCGCGATCACAGAGACTGCGTCAGGCTATCTGTGCTATCACCGGCTGGCGATCATGGATATGTCAGACAGAGGGATGCAGCCATTTGTGAAGGATGGCAATATGGTGATCTGCAACGGTGAGATTTACGGATTCCGCATCCTGATGGGGCAGCTGAAAAACCTGGGATACAAGTTTTCCTCCGTTTCAGACTGCGAAGTCCTTCTTCCAATGTATGAACAGTATGGAACCAGAATGTTCCGCAAGCTGGATGCCGAGTACGCTCTCGTGATTTATGACGGAGCACATGACCGTTATATCGCAGCACGCGATCCGATCGGGATTCGCCCGCTGTTCTATGGCTTTTCAAAGAAAACCGGATCGATCATATTTGCCTCGGAAGCCTGCAACCTTGTTGGCCTGTGCGACCGTATCAAGCCATTTCCGCCCGGATACTACTACATCGGAAAGGCCGGGGCAAAAGAGGGCGAAGGCATATTCACCCGCTATATGGACATCACGACAGTCGAGGATTACAACCAGGACAGCCTTGAAATCGCATGCCGGACGATCCGCGAAAAGCTGATCAAGGGGGTCGACAAGCGGCTGGATGCCGATGCACCGCTGGGCTTTCTGCTCTCAGGCGGACTTGACTCATCGCTGGTCTGCGCCATATCCGCAAAGATCCTCGGGAAAAAGATTCGGACCTTCGCAATCGGGATGGACAAGGATGCCATAGATCTGAAATATGCGAGGGAGGTGGCTGACTACATCGGCGCCGAGCACACGGAGGTTTATATGACCGCGCAGGAGGTAATTGATTATCTGCCGACGGTCATCAAGACGCTCGGAACCTGGGATATCACGACGATCCGCGCAAGCATGGGCATGTATCTGTGCTGCAAGGCGATTCATGAGCAGACAGATGTGCGTGTTCTGCTGACCGGAGAGATTTCCGACGAACTGTTCGGCTACAAGTACACAGACTTTGCGCCGACGGCGGAGGCTTTCCAGGCGGAGTCCAAGAAGCGTGTCGACGAGTTGTACATGTATGATGTCCTTCGCGCGGACCGGTGCATCGCGGACAACAGCATCGAGGCGCGTGTCCCATTCGGAGATCTGGAGTTTGTCCACTATGTAATGAGCATCAACCCAAAGATGAAGATGAACACCTATGACATGGGAAAGTATTTGCTCAGACATGCTTTCGAAAAGGACCATATTCTTCCGGAGAATATTCTGTGGAGGCAGAAGGCAGCCTTCTCTGATGCGGTCGGGCATTCGATGGTCGATGATCTGAAGGCCTACGCCGAGACGAAGTATACGGATGAGGAGTTTCAGAAACGCGCGGCGAAGTACGATTACTGCAGGCCGTTTACAAAGGAAAGCCTGCTGTACCGCGAGATTTTTGAGGAATACTATCCGGGACAGGCAGAGATGATCAAGGATTTCTGGATGCCGAATAAAAGCTGGAAGGGCTGTGACGTCAACGATCCGTCTGCCCGCGTCCTCTCCAACTACGGGGACAGCGGTGTCTGAAAACAGTACAACAGAAAGTGGAAGAGCAGTCCCTTGGGACTGCTCTTTTTTGGATACCGGGAAACGAGACATGAGCGCATATCACCTGGTTCACAAATTGTACAAAATTAAATTTATTACATATTTATTAGCACTCATATATTGACACTGCTAACAAGCAGTGCTATTGTA
>Ga0256406_1004417_pt1 | contig 16118 bp, 17 predicted proteins | sample RumenRJG_03DNA_FD_185986 | JGI IMG/M metagenome (GOLD analysis project Ga0256406, IMG submission 185986) | Bovine rumen microbial communities from Lethbridge, Alberta, Canada - RJG_03 | ecosystem: Host-associated > Mammals > Digestive system > Stomach > Rumen | place: Canada: Alberta | collected... | reverse complement strand
CTATATCATGCGACAAGTGTGGCGGATACTATGTTTCCATACTTTATGAGTATGACAGGGCTGATATCTTTAGCAATACCCATACATCTGACGACCCGGAAAAACTTCTGGGACTTGATTACAAGTCAGACGGTCTGTACGTCGATTCCGAGGGCAGATGTGCCGATATGCCGCACTTCTACCGTAAGGCTCAGAAGAAGCTGAAACACCTCCAACGGGAACTGTCACGCAAAGTCGGTTCAAAGAAGGGCGAGACACCTTCCCACAACTTTGAAAAACAGCTTGCCAGAGTCCGTAAACAATACAGGCATGTGGCAGACCAGAGACGTGACTATCTCCAGAAGCGGTCAACCGCCCTTGCTGATGAGTACGACCTTATCGGGACAGAAGACTTATCACTCAAAGGGATGTCATCTTCCAAAGGACTGGGGCTGGGGAAAGCAACAAACGATAACGGCTTTGGTATGTTTATCCAGATGCTTGCCTACAAAATGGCCGACAGAAATAAACACCTCATAAAGGTAGGCAGAGCTTTTCCGTCAAGCCAGCTGTGTCAGTGTGGCTATAAGAATCCGATAACCAAGGATCTCTCAGTCCGCACTGTTGTATGTCCTGTATGTGGCCGTATATATGACAGGGATGTGAATGCAGCCATAAACATCAGGAACGAAGCTTACCGCATCTTCCGATGCGGGGAATAGGTTGATATCAATGTAGGGCGGGAACCGCCCGAACTAAAGCCTGTGGAGCTGGCTCTGACGAGGTATACCTATAGCGGGGTATGCTAGTTACCACCAGTCTTGAAGCAGGAAGCTCGGGAACTTGTTCCCGAGTAGTTCACAAATTCGTATAAGTCGCTGTCTATAGCTGTTGAGACAGAACGGTAACTCTCACCAGTTATACTTAACACATGGCAGTGATGAACAAGCCTGTCCAAAATGGCCGTGGCTGTTATATTGCCTGTAAACCTGTAAACATTTCATCCCATTACTTTAGAGGCGACAGAGATGGGACGGCCATTGCATGAAAAATATGGATTTGTAAAAATGGAAGATGAAATGGAGCTGATCAAATGACAAGAGTTTATTTTGTGCGTCACGCACAGCCGGAACACGATTGGGAAGAAGATAGGACAAGACCTTTGACGAAAGAAGGTAAGAAAGATTCTGCAATTGTGCTGGAATTTTTGAAGGATAAGAAAATAGATGCGTTTTATTGTAGTCCGTATAAACGTAGCATGGATACAATTGCAGAGGCAGCAGATTTTTTCACAAAAGAGATTATAACAGATGAGAGATTGAGGGAGCGTGAAAAGGGACTTGATGGAAACAACCACGGAATGTTCCAGAAACGATGGGCTGATCATAATTATCATGAAGAAGGTGGAGAGTCCATTGCTATGGTGCAAAAACGTAACATAGAGGCACTGAATGAGATTTTATCAGATAATACGGATAAAGATATTGTTATAGGAACCCATGGTACTGCCCTTAGTACGATATTGAATTTTTATGATAGTAATTTTGGCTGTGAAGATTTTCTGCGAATTATAGATTGGATGCCATATATTATCGAACTGGACTTTGAAAGCAGCTGTAACGAAATGGAATCTGAATATCCGATTTACAGTTTTAAGTTGATTGCCAAACAGGAACAATGTTATATAGAGAAGGAATTTAAGGGTAAGCAGCATACAGATAAAAAATAATATTGTTTTATCTATGGAGAAATTGTAGTTATGCAATATGCAAGAAAATTGAGAAAAGGCGATAAAGTAGCAATTGTAAGCTTGTCAAGTGGAATGCTTGGTGAAGAATTCTGCAGTCATAATATTGAAATTGGCGTAAAGAGATTAAAAGAATATGGTTTGGAGTCGGTATTTATGCCTAATGCTTTGAAGGGTATTGAATATTTGCAAACTCACCCGCAAGCAAGGGCGAAAGACCTAAAAGATGCATTTCTGGATAATTCTATTGCAGGGATCATTTGTGCAATTGGTGGTGATGATACATACAGACTTTTGCCTTATCTGATGGACGATGAAGAGTTTATAAAGGCGGTAGAGGAGCATCCAAAATTATTTACAGGATTCTCAGACACTACTATCAATCATTTGATGTTCTATAAATTGGGCTTGTCTACTTATTACGGACCAAACTTTATTTGTGATTTGGGAGAAATTGCAGATGAAATGTTACCATATACCAAAAGGGCATTTGAGAGTTATTTGGAAGGTAATGAATCTGATGAAATTATATCCAGTGATACTTGGTATGAAGAAAGAGAAGATTTTTCAAGAGCTGCAATAGGAACAAAAAGAAAAGCTCACAAGGAAGAACATGGGTTTGAACTTCTCCAGGGAAGTGAAATTTTCCAAGGAGGATTATTAGGTGGATGTTTGGAAAGCCTTTATGATGTATTGACCAATAGCAGATATAAAGATGAAAAGGAAGTTTGTGAAAGATATGATTTGTTTCCAAATAAGGAAGAGTGGATTGGAAAAATTCTATTTATAGAAACCTGCGAAGAAAAACCGACTCCTGAATTGTTTGAAAGAGAAGTGTTATTACTGAAAGAAAAGGGAGTATTCGACGTGGTAAATGGTGTATTAGTTGGAAAGCCACAGGATGAAGCTTATTATCAGGAATATAAAGATATTCTTATTAGAGTGATAGACAATGAGAAACTTCCGATTGTTTATAATGTGAATTTTGGACATGCTATGCCACGATGTGCGTTACAGTATGGCGCTGTTGCAAAGGTAGATATGAAGCAGAAAAAGATTTATATGAATAGGTAGGAGCGAATACTATGTGAAGTGGTAAACTTATTTTAGACAAGGAGGGGTTAATTTTTGAACACGGGTCTTATAAAATAAAGACAGAGAAGATCCATTTCTAAAACAGTTGATATTCTCAACTTGAACAAGAGGTTTACCATGAAATACACCAAAGAACAACGTTTGGACATTGGCCGCCGGATTTATTCTGGTGAAATCAGTAAGTATAAGGCCGCTGAAATCTATGATATCAGTTACCAAACAGCCCGAGAGTATATGCGGCTATATCGCAATGTTAATCATCTGACGCCGAAACGCGGACGAACAACGTCTGCAAATCATAGTTCAATATCAAAGATTGCGCTTGAATCGAAGGATCTTGAGACATACCAGTCTATGTCAAAAGAAGAATTGATTCAGGAGCTTGTCAAGGCACGAATAGCAGAAGTCCGATTAAAAAAGGCTTTTTGTGTCTAAAATTTGTTGACTACTGCAAAGGTATCTGATATAAGTAAACCTACCAGGCCTCCTACAAAGCTCTCTGAAAGGACCGTGGATCCATATGACGGAAATAGGTTTATGATCAAGCTTGTGCCATCGGAGATCACCTGCCTGAATTCTGAATTCAAAAAGAAAGGACATGGCAGCAGACATATATATGAATATAGCAATAGCAGATGACAATCCGAGAGATATAGCAGCCTTGCAGGCAGTACTGGATAAATATGCCAGGAGCTCAGGGGTCGGGATAAGGGTCACAAGCTTTATGAGCGCAGAGGAATTGCTAAAAGGCTACAGGCCCTTTATGTACACGGTGGTCTTTCTGGATATCTATATGGAGGGGATGACAGGCCTTGAGGCGGCAGAGGCCATCAGGCAGGAGGACAGCGACACCTTTCTGGTATTTCTTACGACCAGTAAGGAGCATATGGCAGAGGCTTTCAGGACACATGCCTATGATTATATAGAAAAACCATTTGGAGAGGAAGATATATTCCGTGTCATGGATGATATGCTAAGGCGCAGGTCAGTCCATGAGAAAAGTCTGACCTTTACCTGCAACAGGGAGGGGAGGATGCTCATCTATCCTGATATAGTGATGGTGACCTCGTCTCTTCACAACGTGGAGATCCGTGACAGATACGGCAATGAATACAGACCCAGGATCTCCTTTTCCTCAGTCTCGGATCAGCTTCTCTCGGACAGGCAGTTCCTGCTCATATCACGCGGTATAATAGTTAATATGAACTATGTCGAGGACTTCGACCAGGGGGTATGCTTTCTCACGGGAGGTCTTAGTGCTCCATGCAATCTGAGACGACAGAGGGAGCTTGTCGATGCCTGGCAGAATTATATATTCACAGTGATCAGGGGAGAAGCAATGGAAAAAATATGGGAGGAGCATAAGAAATGACAGATACCTTTACCTGCGAATTTATTCAAAGCCTGATTTTCATTCCGGCGGCCCTGCTCTGCTACCTTCCGCTAATGGGACAGCTCAGGGAAGGACCAGGCAAGCTCATGCTAAAGGCCATCCCTATCTTTCTGGCCCTTTCGATTACAGAGTCATACATTGCGACAAGGGTAGAGCTGGACGGCAATATAGAGCTTGCGCCGATACTGATAGCAGCCTTTATCTTCTATCTCTGGAGCATAGGCTGGCAGCTGGCAAAGGGTCTGGCTGTCTTTGTTGATGTAATGGCTCTTATGTCGGTCCTTGCCAATATGGCAGCCATGTTTGACGCATCGAGACATTCACAGCTAGGCATCAATTCATCAACGATCGATTATGTGATATTTTTCCTGATAGCGTCAGCTCTATCGACGGTCGTTTTCGGACCCTTCCTTTTTAAGGCAGGCAGGAAGCTGTCGGAAAGGCTGGAGATAGCTGCAGTCTGGTATATGACACTGCCGTTTTCAGGAGCCATCCTGTTTTTGAATATATACGTGCGCCCGATCAAATACGAGACATTGTATGTGAACCGTATAGGAAGCATAGCACTTACCCTCCTTATCATTGAGCTGGTCTTCTGGGCGGTGATGAATATAGTTTTCTATTATACTGTAATGGAGATACTGAACGCCTCGGAATCCCTGAATGAGCTTCGGATCATGAAGGTAAAGGAGGAGCAGTACCGGGCCCAGATTTCATACGTTAAGGAATCGGCAAGAGCCAGGCATGATTTCCGCCAGACAGTCGCAACGCTTCAGATGATGGCAGAGGAGGGGGAAATAGACAGCATCAGGGATTATCTGGCGGATTATATAAAGGAGCTGCCTGAAAATGAGACGACACTATACAGCGGAAACAGTGCCCTGAACGCAGTCCTTAACTATTATGCCGGGGATGCAAAAGGAAAGGGGATAGATATCAGGCTGCATATAGATGCGGATAAACAGGATGCCCTTTCGGATGCGGAGCTCTGTACTCTTATAGGAAACCTTTTGGAAAATGCTATAGAGGCTGCCGGGAAGGCAGATGAGCCTGACAGGTTTATTCAGCTGGCAGTGACAGTCAGGGGAAACTGGCTTTATATAGTCGCCACGAACGGCTTTAATGGACAGGTAAGGAAGAAGAATGGAAAATATATCTCGACTAAGTCAGGAGGAAGCGGATATGGTCTGGCCTCTGTCAGACAGACTGCCATGCATCATGGAGGCAGAGCGGAGTTTACAGATCAGGGAAAGGAATTTCATTCGGACATAGCTATCCCATTTAGAACGAACTGAATGTCATTTTGTGCCGGTTTACGGTTATTTCATGCCGATTCTGTTGAAGCAGCGAAGGATTTCTGCTTTAATAGAATTGGTATTTTTTTATTTGAGGAGAAGGAATGATCATGAAAAAGACTGAACGGATAAATTTTAAAGCAGCTATAATAACTGTACTCTGTACACTTCTCGATCTGACAGGAAGGTATTTTGCGGTGCGCTATAAGTTGCCTCTCTGGGGCGACAGCCTTGGTACAGTCCTGGCAGCTTATGTGCTTGGACCATTCTCAGGAGCAGTGGTCGGCGCCCTCGCCTGCATCATGCTTTCCTTTGCTGACTATCGCACAGCCTTCTTCAGTATTGTGGGAATAGGCATAGGCTTAGGGACAGGCTTTTTTGCGAGAAGAGGAGCCTTTAAGACCTATTTTAACGCAGTGACATGCGCTATAGCCGTCACATCATATACATTTATTTCATCATCTATTCTGGATCTGGTCATCTGGGGAGGAACCACAGGCAACCTCTGGGAAGACGCAGTTATCAGCTATTTCCGTAATATCGGCCTGAAAAGTACAGTCAGCTGCTTTATAGGCCAGTTCTATCTGGAATTCGTGGATAAATTCCTTACAGTAAGCCTCTTATATCTTCTGCTAAAGGCATACAGGGCCATGAAGGGGAAAAAGCCAGAGGCCAGAAAAGCTTTGCCTCTGCTTCTTGCAGTTATCCTACCGGCGACTGTACTTGCAGGAAGCTTGAACGTGCATGCTGATACTGTAAAGGGAGACAATTCAAGCGTCATGAAGGTCTATGACGCAAGTAACGGACTTACTCCCGGGCACGCCACATCGATTGCCGCGACAGGAGACGGCAGGCTCTGGATAGGGACATATGCCGGCCTTTATTCCTATGATGGTCAGGCCTTCAGGCTGTTTGATTCAAAGAAGATTCTGAATGTCAACTGCCTTTTTACCGACAGAGAGGGACGGCTCTGGGTCGGGACCAATGGCAGCGGACTTTCTATAATAATAAATGGCGAGCTGGTATCCTCTATAGACACCTTACAGGGACTTCCGGTGAACTCGATCAGGTCCATCACCCAGGCAAGCGACGGAAGATATTATGTCGGGACATCATGCGGTATGGTAGTGCTAAGTCTTTCAAACGGACTCTCTGTGACTGACAGGCTTGATCAGATCGAATACTGCACCTCATCGGCAGCTCTTGATAATGGCATGGTCGCTGCCATAGGTGGAGACGGCGGACTATATCTGATAAAGGACGGCAGGATCATTTCCTCCAGAAGGGACGGCGATTATTCTGCGGTAGCCTTCATGTCCGACGGGACCATTTGCGCCGGAACCAATAATGGAAGGATAGATGAATTCAGTCTGGAAAAGAGAAGTCTGAAAAGAAGCGGAAGGACAGACTGCGGAAGCCACTCGACTATCAACTTCTTTCTCGAGGATAAGGAAGGAGGTGTCAAAATCCTGTGTGATAACGGTTTCTACCATAGGGATTCGGACAGGAAATGGAGCAGGGTAAGCACCGGGGATTTTGATTCCGCTCTGCAGAGGGCCGTCAGGGATTATCAGGGAAACCTCTGGATAGCATCTACACGTAAGGGCCTGCTCGAGATATCATCCTCGGCCTATAAGGATTTCTTTAGTCTGTATGGAATAGAAGCTGATACTGCAAACGCTGTGCTTCTGGACGGTAATCTCCTCTATGCCGGCTGCGACAGAGGACTTGTAATAATGGACTGTGTATCGGGACAGAGGATTGAAAACAGACTGAGCCGGAAACTAAAGGGGATAAGGGTGAGAGCCCTTGCACTCGATGAGAAGGGAAATATATATGTAGCCACATATGGCATGGGACTTGTCATGTATGATGGTTCAGGCAGGATCACTTCCTTTGATGGAGAAAAAGGACCCGGTACAAGGGCGAGGACTGCCCTGCTGCTGCATGACGGCAGGATAGCTGCATCAGGAGATAATGGCCTTTCCTTTATAGATCATGGCAGGGTGGTAAGGCATATCCCATACGGAGATGAACTGGGAAACGTATCCATTCTATGCATAGCCCAGCTTTCTGACGGAAGGATCCTGCTTACGACGGATGGGGACGGCTATTATGTGATGGATCAGGGGAAGGTCGTAAAGCACTATACCGAAAGTGATGGGATAGGCTGCGATGTGGTCCTTAAGGCAGTTCCTTCGGCAAGTGACGATACATACTTTCTGGTGACAGGTAATGGTATAGTAGCAGTAAAAAATAATAAGCACAGGCAGCTTACGGATTTCCCCTATAGCAACAACTACGACATAATAGGAGATGGCTGGGGGGATCTATATATAACAGGAAGCGCAGGAATCTATATCACGACAGAGGAGGATCTGCTTTCCGGAAAGGCAGGAAGCTATCATCTGAGCGGACTTATTGACGGACTTCCCTGCTCGCTTACGGCCAATTCCTGGAACTTTTATTCTGGCGGGAGTCTATTCCTCTGCGGCTCGACAGGGCTTATATGTGCTGATACAGATGTGCTTAAAAGGCCTGTCGGGACACTTCGGCTGGGTGTAAAGAGCCTGACCTCAGGAGGAAGGGAGTATATAGGAGAGGATGAGGATGTTTCGATTTCAGGAGGGAGGAAGGCGATAGAGATAACTCCTGAGGTCATGAATTTCCTCCCGGCAGATCCGATGATAAGCTGGAGGCTTAAGGGATACGAGTCTGGCTGGAATAAGGCCCATGCCTCGGAGCTTTCTCCTGTCACCTATACTGATCTTCCGGCAGGCCATTACAGCTTTCTGCTGTCGGTTACAGATGATGAAGGGAATGTAAGGGAGCAGATCGAGACCCCGTTTACTATCACAGAGGAGCTTTGGGAGAGGGCATATTTCCGCTTCTATATAGTCCTTGTGGAGGCCATATTTATAGGATGGCTTGTCTGGTTTATCACCCGCTATGTGATGAAAAGGAAATCAGAGAAGACCGAGCAGGCTCTGCTCCTTGCCGAGCAGCAGGTCCGCATGGGAAACGAGTCTGTGATCGCCATGACAAAGGCTCTTTTCGTGAAGGACAGAGATACCGGAGAGCATAGCCACAGAGTCGCCTTCTATGCCTCAAAGCTGGGAGAGAAGTACGGCTTTTCAGAGGATGAGATCAGGAACTTAAGAAAGGCTGCCATCCTGCATGATATAGGAAAGATAGCGGTTCCTGATGCAGTCCTTAACAAGCCGGCCAAGCTTACCGATGAGGAATATGAGATTATCAAATCCCATGCCCCGGTCGGAGCTGATATACTAAAGGGATTTACTATGATAAGGCATGTTCAGGCCGGAGCCAGATACCATCATGAGCGTTACGATGGAAAGGGCTATCCGGATGGACTTTCCGGTGAGGATATCCCTCTTTATGGAAGGATAATTTCCATAGCTGATGCCTATGACGCTATGACTGCCAAAAGGGTTTATCGTAATGCCCTTGATATGGATCAGGTGATAGGAGAGCTTAAAAGATGCAGGGGAACCCAGTTTGACCCGGATCTTACTGATCTCTTCCTCCAGCTTATAGAGGAAGGAGCGATAGACCCAGCAACCACTATAAAAGAGTACAGTAAGAGAGATCTGACGGAGGATATCGAATGAGGATACGGGATTTTAGAGAGAAAAGCTTTTTCCTGTCGGTCTGCCTTGCGGCCGTAGTACTTTTGGTGAGCGGCTTTTTCATCTATAAGAGGATCATAAATCCTTCTAAGAGCAGGGACCTTGTGCGTGTCGGTCTGATACTGGACGGAGACCAGGCGACACCATATTCAGACAATTTCTATAATGCTTTAAACGAAGTGGAGAGAGAATACAAGGGCAGGGTGGAAACTGTCATCAAAAGCAATGTGACTGTAGATGATGAGGAAGCCGTGATAAGGGAGCTTGCCTTTAAAAAATGCGACATCATCATCACCAACAGCTATGGCTTCGGAGATCTGGCTAAGAAGATGGCGGGGAGCTACCCGGATATAGAATTCATCCAGGCTACTCAGTCAAATGCGAATGAGAAGCCGGTTTATAAGAATTATCATACATTCATGGGCAGGATCTACGAGGGCAGATATATAGCCGGACAGGTGGCCGGAAGGAAGCTTAAGGAGCTTATAGACCAGGGCTCTATAAGAGGGGATCAGGCTGTGGCAGGCTATGTCGCAGCCTATCCTTATCCCGAGGTCATTTCGGGCTTTACGGCCTTTTATCTGGGTATGAAGGACCAGTGCAAGGAGGCCACTATGAAGGTGAAATACGCCAATACCTGGACAAGCTATCAGAAGGAATATGACCTTGCAAAAGAGCTTATAGACGAGGGCTGTGTGATCATCTCCCAGCATTCGGATACCACAGGGCCGGCGGTTGCCTGTGAGAATTCCAAAGCAGATCATATAGTATTTCATATAGGCTACAATCAGAGTATGACAGGCATAGCCCCGACTACATCTCTTATATCGACAAGGATCAACTGGACTCCTTATCTCATCTCGGCAGTAGGCGCTGTCCTGTCCGGCCATGATATAGAGGATGATATAGACGGCCGTAAAACCGGGAATGATGTCGGAGCCGGCTTCGATAAGGACTGGGTCAGGATGCTTGATATAAACACTACTATTGCAGCAGCTGGCACAGAAAAGATGGTAAACGAAAGCATAGAGGGCTTTAAAAAAGGACGGATCCATGTTTTCCGCGGAAATTACAAGGGCGCGGACCCGGATGATCCGAAAGACAGGATCGATCTGACCAGGGAGTACATAGAAAACAAAGATTGCTCGGCGCCGTTATTCCATTATATCCTTGATGGAATAGAGGTGGAGTGATAGAAACGCACCCGTAAACCGGGTGCGTTTTGTTTTTCAGATAATGCGGGCGCAGTTCTTGTTACTATCGTTAAAATGTTTCTCTTTGCATATACGACACAGCAGAGGAAGTTGCCTATGTGATAACGATGGATAGCTAAATCCGTTTGGCTTTTCGCCCCGCAAAGAAACTATTTTCTTTGCGGGGTGTAGATTGTCAATTTTACTTGACAATCTACATGAATGGCTGCTATATATAATACAGTATTGCAAACTCAGAGTGTAGGATATGAATTTAAACATAATAAGAGGTAATAGAGATGGATATATTAAATACTATCAATACGGTAAAAGTGTCGGGCAGTTCTGGCAGCAGTGTAAAAAAAACTTCTGAGAAGAGCAAGTGGCAATTAACGGATTTGCTGAAAGAGAAAATTGTTGAACTAGCTAAGAAGGACGCAAAAAACAATGTATATATGGGAAATGAGTTTATGAACTTGCGAAAAGCAGAGGTTGCTAAAGTGGCGCCAAATCGGGCGGCACTGATAGGTAAGTTCAGCCAGTCAATGAGTTCTGGAAATATGGGGGATATGAAAGAGATACAGGAGGCAGACAAAAGATGGCTGTGTATTTTATTTGGGATACCATATGAGGCTGAATATCAGGGAGAGGGAACTGGTTCTGCAATTCATATATATAATGAAGGAGGGGAAGAAGTTCTTACATATACTCAAGGAGTAGGGTGGCATGAGAAAGAGACAAAAGCAGAAACAAGTGTACATTCAGCGTTAAAATCAGTATATTATGAGGCATACCATGATGCAAGAAAGGCACTGAACACTGGAACAAATGTGGAAATCACAAATGAAAATGTTGTGGTGCAAAGTAATTTCGATATGAAAGCATAGAGTATGTAATTCAGCAAATGTATATAAGGGGATTGTCAGTATGAAGTATATTGATGTAATGATCCGTGCAAAGAGGAGATATATTATGCTTAGAATTGCAATCTGCGATGATAATGATGAAGTTAAAGGCTTTAGGCTTTTTGTAAGGTGCAGTGGAAAGGTCAGAAATGCTTTATTTTTGGTCGTAGGTCAACAGGGCGTATGGATTTGAGGCTTTTAGATGGAACACATATCAATGCCTCTGTAGGATATAAGAATCTAAAGCTGTTAAAAATGCGTGGTAGTTATCTTATAGAACAAAGAAAGGTAGGTTAAAAGCGGTTCCTCCCTCAGGCAAGCCTGTGGGTTTCCCCGCTAAATATTTATGACTGAAGAACAATACGTACAGGCTGAGTCCTTCTGGACTCGAAAAGATGAAACCGAAAAGAAACTGGATGCTTATGCTCTGTACAGTTGGATAGACGTGTTCTTATCATCCCATAAGGTTCTTGCCCTGGCAACTGCCGCGAAAGATTTTATTCGCTGCACGCCACTTGAGTACAGTTGGTATGCCGGAGCACTTTGGATCTTCACCGAAGGCGGGCTTAAGTTCAAAGCCCTGAAGGAGAATAAGCATATCGCGGCTGCGGTCTTCGAGACAAGCGCTTCCTTTGGCGGACTTAGGTCACTGCAGATCGAAGGAACAGTGGAGCCTGTCGAGCTGTTCTCCGATGAATATACGAATGTCGCGGAGTTCAGAAAGATACCGATGGAAGCATTGAAGAAACTTAAAGAGCCTATGTGGCTTTTGAAGATCGTGCCGTCAGAGATCACCTGCCTGAATTCAGATTTCAAGAAAGACGGATTTGGCAGCAGGCAGATATGGAAGAGGTGTCATTCATGAATGAGTATAAACCGCCATTTCACATGAGGAGTTATCGAGATGACAATTCCCGACAAACCTAACAGCCGAAATCAGAGGTACAGGAGAAAGCAACTTGATCGGTGACCGACCAAGATAAGCGACCAAGATGCCGACCAAGTTAACGACATACTGGGTTGAGACTCGTTATTAGATATTTGGTAGGTTGTGACTCGTGATTGGATGTCAGAAAGGATAAATAAGAGCAGGCAGTTCAGGTGGGCGCCTGCGCTTTCAATCGGCTGACTGGTTGAGCGTCAAAAAGGCTGGAAGTTAAGATTTAGTGCTTGATATTTTGACAGCCTTCGTTATAATAAAAGTAGGAAATACCCTACTTTCGTGGAAGGAGGCGAACATTATGGAAGCAATATTAGATAAGAGCACTTTTACGGATGATGCTAAGGTAATGTCGAAAGGACAGGTGACAATACCCAAAGATGTCAGAGAGGTTCTGGGCGTTGGTAATGGGGACCATGTGACATTTGTGGTTGATCATGGAAAGGTCACTGTTGTGAACTCAGCTGTTTTTGCAATGAAATACTTGCAGGATCAGCTTAAAGGTGAAGCAGAAAAGCTGGGGCTTGAATCGGAACAGGACGTTAACGATCTGATGAAGTCTATTAGAGATGAGGATTGAGGATGAAGGTATTTATTGACAGCAACGTCCTGTTTTCAGCAGCACTTTTTCCCGGAAGCACACCTGCCAGTGCTCTTTACAAGGCACTAACAGAACCCAATGATGCGATTGTATGCGAGATTAATATTGATGAACTGAAAGGATCGCCCAATCTTCAGGGCGGCAGTTGCATCAGGCGCCGATGTGATTTTGACTGGAGACAAAGACTTTCTTGAGTCAGGAATTACAGATCCCCGAATTGTTTCTCCGGGAGAGTTTCTGAAATAAGGTAAAAATCGTGTTGAGCATCGGTGATGAGCCGGTGAATGGCTGGATACACTCACTGAGAAACAGATCCTTGCGGTTATTGTCAGGAGAGAACATTCAGTGAAGTTAGCTGGATCGTAGATTCTGAAGCTGATGGACATATGGCTGTATTGGTGGATGCATTGTTGGGAAGATGCGAGCGACAGGGTTTAATTATGAAAACAAAGACAATAGAAACCGACGGAATTACATATATAGAGCCTGTTCCCGGAGCCACAAGTGAGTGGTATTACGGTATGGATTATGAACACGGTGATCTTTACGAGGCCGAAGAACTGTTTAAGGATGGACATGTGGTAAAAGGAAGAAAGCTTTGTCTTGTCCATTTTCCGGACGGAGAGGTTTTTTTTCCAGTTCCGAAGACAGAGGGGCATTATAGCGAAAAACCGATATTCTTTGACGGCGGAATATATATGCTTGATGTGGATTTTCCAAATGGAGTGATCAGGATTGTCAGATTCGACAGCAGTGATCATCAGGTAAGCATTCATACGGAGCTTCCGCTTTCATCAGTGAAGGATTGTTATAATCTGCAGCTGCGTATCAGTCCACTTATGCTTTCGAGACAGAGCGGTAATGAATTGGATATTGTTTGGCCGGAGAAGGTCAGCCTTTCAATGGAGGATCATGATTCCTTCTTTTTACGGGATGGAGAGAAACTGTTCTTTAACAGATGGTTTGAAGAAGGGGAAGGCGTGGATTACAAGTACTGGGAGGAGACTATAGTTCGGGATCTTAATGGAAATGTAATTGAGATATTTCCCGGGGATGTAATGCAGATGCCAAATGGAGAAATGTGGTACTTGAAGTAGATCCTTAAGAGAAGATGACAAATCGAAAGTTAGAGGATTAGACATGAATCATTGTGGAACCCATACGATAGAAACGAAAGGGCTGTTGTTAAGAAAATTTATGGTCAAAGATGCAGAGGCCATGTTTCAGAATTGGGCATCTGACAAAGAGGTTACGAAGTTTCTGACATGGCCTGCTTATACCAGTTTGGATACCGCAATTCATATATTGAATGAATGGACTGCGTCCTATGAAAAGCCGGACTTTTATCAGTGGGCAATTGTGCCGAAAAATCTCAACGAACCGATTGGTTCAATATCTGTTGTATCAATCAATGAAAAAACGCAGATGGCAGAAATCGGTTACTGCATTGGCAGACCGTGGTGGAACCGTGGAATAACTTCGGAAGCGTTGAGTGCAGTAATTAATTTTATGTTCGATCAGGTCGGTGCGAATCGCGTCCAGGCAAAACACGATGTAAATAATCCTCATTCAGGACTGGTTATGAAAAAATGCGGAATGAAGTATGAAGGTACCCTAAGAAGCGCGGCTGTAAATAATCGGGGCGTCTGCGATGTGAGCATCTATGCATTATTAAAGTCAGATCGATAGTTTCTGCGGCATCTGTCTCTCCGAAAGGAGAAACTGGTGCCGCGCTTTCTTATTGGCAATACTTATATATGTTGAGTTGCCAAGTTAGATGTCAGGGAGTTGTGGCTGAGAGATAGATGTCAAGGAAAGATAGGAGGAAGCGTTTTGGCTTTTGATTACAAAAAGGAGTATAACGAGCTTTTCTAGACTCAACCAACGGTAGAGTTGCAGGAAATCAACTTATGGTTCGTGTAATAATACGATGATACCGGCTATGCTTGAGCCATGAAAGGAGGTGCCAGATATGGATCAAATTAAAATTGGAAAATTCATAGCATCCTGCAGGAAGGAACAGGGCATGACTCAGGCAGTCCTTGCCGAGAAGCTTGGAATCAGTGACCGGGCGATATCAAAATGGGAGACCGGAAAGTCTATGCCGGATTCCGGGATTATGCTGGATCTTTGTGAACTTCTGAAAATAAATGTCAATGAACTCCTGTCGGGCGAAAGAATTATGGCAGAAGCATATGACAAACGGGCAGAAGAAAACCTACTGGCGATGAGGCGAGAGGTCGAAGAAAAAAAACGGCAAATGCTCAGGACAGAATACTGGATTGCGTTTCCAGCCGTCATTTATGGACTGGTCATGGTGTTTGTGGCGTCATTTATAGAGATGCCAGTCTGGCTGAAAATCGTACTAATCGTATTCGCTCTCGTGATGATATTTACGGTCGCTTTTATCGCTGTAGGAATTGAGCAAAAGGCCGGATATTATGAATGCCAGAAATGCCACGATCGACACATTCCAACTTACTGGCAGACAAATCTTGCTATGCATATGGGACGGACGAGATATATGAAGTGCCCAGTATGTGGAAAGTGGAGCTGGCAGAAGAAGGTTCTGACAAAAGAAGAATAAGTTTTCCTAAAAAAATAGAGGACCTTTTGTTTTAGGCCCTCATGGATTTCTTAGTATTTACCATATTTTTTATTCAGTTTTGCTAATTCCTTTCCATATGAGATATCATGTTCTTCCTTCGCATCGGGATGACTATTATAGTATTCCTGCATAGGTGAACAGATATCATATTCACATTCAAGTTTATAGCGTTCATGCTCATATGCTAGATCCTTAAAAATACCAGTTATTCCTTTAATTACTTTGAAACCTCTATTTCTTCTATGTTTCATAAGCATTGTTCTCCTTTCATTATATGATACGCTTCCGACGCGACCATATCAAGAAGAATAATTTATTATGGACTTTCTTATAAATAGTTCTACCTGCAGAATAAATAGTTTTACTTGCGCCGGCAACGGCAGCACCAGTGCTTAATGCTCGTAAAACAAGATCTACTCTATCATATCCTCTCTGCGTAACTGGATCCTGCATAGCCTGAACATACTGTCGTTCAAGATTTCGTCTATTAATGATATTTCTAAGCTCTGAATCAGACATTTTCTTAGCCTGGCTGTATAACTTAATATCATTTCCAGATGCATAATAATTACTCAAAGAACGATTGTACCAAATCTGAGGCAATCCACCTTGACGTGGGTTGCCATTATTATTATCCGTCTTTCTACGAAAGACACCTATGTGGTTATGAAACACCACTTTCGGCCTTTCGATTTTCTTCGTTTCCTGTTAT
>Ga0256406_1004416_pt1 | contig 16118 bp, 14 predicted proteins | sample RumenRJG_03DNA_FD_185986 | JGI IMG/M metagenome (GOLD analysis project Ga0256406, IMG submission 185986) | Bovine rumen microbial communities from Lethbridge, Alberta, Canada - RJG_03 | ecosystem: Host-associated > Mammals > Digestive system > Stomach > Rumen | place: Canada: Alberta | collected... | reverse complement strand
TGATGAAAGTCTTTACGAGTATCTTTGCGTCGAACCACCACGAGCGGTGCTCCAGATAGTAGAGGTCGAGATCCAGTCGCTTGAGCATCTTCTCCATCGTGTCGGTATATCCATTATATAAGGTGGCGTAGGAAGTCACTCCCGGTCTGATTTGATAAAGGTAGACATATCTTGGGTCGTGTTGCATGATCTGGTCGATATAGTACTTCCGTTCCGGTCTTGGGCCGATAAACGCCATATCTCCCTTGAAGACATTCCAAAGCTGAGGCAACTCGTCGAGGTGATGATCGCGCAGGAAACGCCCGATATGCGTCATGCGTTTATCTTTCTTATGGGCGAAGAGTTGAGGTCCGTCCTTCTCTGCGTCCACTCTCATGCTGCGAAACTTATAAATGGTGAAAGGCCTGCCAAAGCGTCCGATACGTTCCTGCTTGAAGATAGCCGGCCCGCCATCTTCGTGTTTGACCAGAATATAGCATATGAGAAAGAGTGGGGAGAATATAATAAGAGAAACAGCAGCAATAAGACAATCCCCAACCCTTTTGGTGTTACGCTCAAAGGCATTCATACCATCAGGGATGAACCGTTGGTTGTCCTTGTCATCATTCCATTTGATGTAAGAAGGAATTTTTCTAGTTTCTTTTGTTTTAGATGTCATGTCCATTAATTGGTCGCTACTTTTCATCGGTGCAATTATTATTTACTTCTTGCTTTTTAATAACGATTAGCCTAACTTTATATTGCATAATTGTTAAATCAATATTTACATAGTAAAAGAAATCGGTCAAAGGAGATGGTCTTTCTTGGAATTTTGATGTAATCAAAATATAATATAATGACTATGCGAGAAATCAATTTGTTTTACACTCTTTCTGTTATCTTAATGTAAAGTTTTTGGTATTGACTGACCATCTTTTCGAGCGTTAATTTGCTCTCATAAATCTGAAGGGACTTTGACCCCATCGCCTTTTCTTTTTCTTTGTCGACCAAAATCGAGCTTAAAGCATCTGCCATTTCTTTACTATCATTTCTTGTTGTATAGCCGTTAACTTCGTTTTCAACAATTTCTGAAATGCCCCCAACGTTTGATGCTACAATTGGTTTGGAATGGCTCATGGCCTCTATAATGACTATTGGCAAGCCTTCATAGTTACTAGGTAAGAAGAAAACATCCGCGTCACTACAAAAAGCCTGCGCATTCACGATATTCCCCATCATGAATACATTGTTGGGAACATTGTTGATTTCTTGAATATTCCCAATCCAAACAAATGCATATTGAGGGAGTAATTTTGCTACTTCTATAAAAAGATCAAAACGCTTTTGTTTGCTGATTCTTGCGATACACAGAACTTTCTTTTGAAATTTCTGCGGAACGCTTAATTTTCTATTTCCTTTTAAGTTAGGAGAAGGTATACCGTTATAGATGAATGATACGTGTTTGCAAATCTTCTCTTGCTTAAGACAACTTTCATCATAAGCACTAACTCCAACAATAGCACTACAAAAATTTTGGAAAATCCTTTCTACGGGAATAAAGCTACGGTACCTTAATCGTATCGAATCAAAGCCATGTACAGTGTACACTATCTTCGATGACGGGAAAGCCATTCTCCCTAGCAACCCCGCTTTTGATGAATGAAGATGAATAACATCTGGTTTAAAGTCACGGTATGCCCTTTTAAGAAAACAAACAGCTCTCGTGTCGTTAACAATTGATGGCTTACGCTTGATATAGGGGCAAGGAATTTGAATAATCCTTTTGTCAAGAATCTCCCAAAGTTTTCCATCTCCCTCGCCAGCAATTACAATTATTTTGTTTTGCTTGCAAAGCTCATTTGACAAATTCGCCAAGACACTCTGAGCCCCACCCAATTCTGAGCGAGTAATAACTTGCATGATGATCATAATGACGACATGTTATAATTAAACAATATATAACCTAAACAAAATAGCTTTTAACAAGAAAATCCTATATCGTAATTTGAATAAGAAGGTTGTGTTATTAGCTAGCCCACTGATTGTAACTGTATCTTTATGTCTGCGATAATAAGACAAAGGCTTCGTAACATAAGCCAAATCAAATTTTTTGATAGATACCAAGGCCAGCCATAAATCATGTCCCACACCATATTTTGGGAATGGAACCGCAGCCTCAAGAACTTCTCTACGAAATGCCATGCAACTTCCTAAAAAAGGTGACTTCCAAAAGGTATCCCATATTCCATACGTCCTCTTTCTGATGCTAAAATATGATTCTTTGATAATATTTAATTGAGCATCAGTAACATAACAATCAGAGACCACCATATAATGACTTCGCAACTGATTTACCATTAGATTTACCTTGTTCGCAGCCCATTTGTCGTCTTGGTCAGAAAGGAAGATAATATCTCCTTTTGCATATTTGAGTGCATTCGCAAAGTTATGGGTCGACTTGTCAATAAGAAACTTATAAGGTTCTTTTCCGTGCGTATATATTTTAATACGTTTGTCACAGAGGCTATTAATGACATCTATCGTTTTGTCGCATGAATTATCATCAGACACGATAACTTCATCATTCTCAGACAATTGTGGAAGAATAGATAGTAGTTGCTCTTTTATATATTTTTCCCCATTGTAAGTAGCAATGCAAACACTTATCATGGCTATTAGAATCTTTTTGTTAATATGGCTATCTTAAATATAAGGTCATTCGAGGCTCTCCCGGTTTTAAACTTAGGATTAAAAGCAATTGACATTCTCTTTAAAAGAGACTTTTGCTTATAGTTGTGGATATCTTTCATAATTGATTTGTTCTCATCACTCATTTTATTATAGAAGCCGTAATAAAGGTCCTCGGCCTCGTTATACCTTGCACATTTTGGGTGTAAAAAATTGTTTGCTCGCCTTTTAATTATTTGAATCGTATTTTCCCTTCCACCTACCACATTATTCCCGTGCTGTCTATAAAGAATGTGCGGTGTAGAATCTATTACCACTTTTCCTTGCAAAGATAGCGCAACTTTGAAAATCCATGAATCATGCATCATTGCATACTGTGGATAGAATTTAGCGGCTTCCTTTATAATATGACTATTGCAAACAATGGTACATCCCGTCACAGAATTGTAAACAAGGCTTTTTGCTAAATCCCTTATTGGTAGGAAATGATGATTATCGGGTAAAGGACAGAGTTTTTCATTGACAAGTTGGTAAGGCGAATAATAGAAACATGCTTTATTCTTCTCCATCAGATATATAGCAGACTTTAATTTATCTGGATTCCACACATCATCTTGGTCACAGAAAGCCGCATAATCAAAATCATTCCTTTTAGAAGCCATTTGAATCAATTCAAGAAAACTGTTCTTTGCTCCTATATTTTTTCCCTCGGCGATAGTAATGTTTCCATACCTATTATTATATCGCCTTAAAATATTTTTTGTATCATCTGTTGACCCATCGTCTCTAACTAGAATTTCAAAAACAATTTCTTCTTGACAATATAATGAATCTAGTAATTCAGGAAGGAAGAGATGACCATTAAATGTAGATAATAATATCAGTATTTTCATAAATACTAAAACTATAACAATATAGAATTTTATGTTAAGCAATAAAAGAAAAGCGAATAAGATTAACAGAAGAAAGCCTATGGCTCCAAAATATGATTATAGAAAAGATTCACACATAATATAGCCCAGCCTATGGAAGCCACAACGCATTTGGCAACAACATTCTGTTTGATTGTGTAGTATACATTTTGGAAGGCGATTATATTTATGACTCCAAAGAGCTCATACAAGCGGAAAGCAATAGCAGGAATAGTAGCCAATGCAGGGAAGAAGAAGATGGATATGGCTTGAATTTTAAGAACCAGCGATGCAGTCGGGCAATTCGCCTTAATGGTTTCATAAAAAAATAGGTTATAATAAAATATCAAGATGTTAACTAGGAAGACTAGATTAAATACATTGATTTGATCATAGCCACCGATACCTTTTTCCGTAAGTTCCTGATACGCCTCTATCTTACCAGATATATATGGAATAGGAACTGCCGCAATGAGATTAATATGTAAAAAGTACAGCAGATATCCCATAGGAATCAATGCTGCCCACATTATTTTCCCTTTAATATTCAAGTCTTTGTTACTTAGAAATAAGAGGGGGACTAGAGAGATAGCAGAGTAATGGAAAAACGCCGCACATATCATTAGAAGGAAAGCTATGTCTTTTTTGTTTTCACTTAGATAATATACACTAACGAGAAAAAAGCCAGATGCGACAGAAGCTCTTATCTGTGTCAAATCATGCAGTATATAATAATTACTGATGTAAATGACAAGAGGCAGAAACCATATAGGCGAAATTCTCTTTATTGCATATAATTTAGTTGGAATTGCGATAGCCGCATACAACAAAAAAATGGCATGAACATCATGGAAAACAGGGTATAACAATTTAGAAAGCCACAAGAAAGAGAATTCCACACCTTTTGCTAGTATCGGGTCATCATTATTAATGAAGAAATACTCATAGTTTGCAGCGTCGCGTACACTATCTACATTTTTGAAACCAGCCACAGCAATGAGCAACACTCCCACCCCCCAATAAAGAGCATTCTTGTGCTTGCCTAAATAATCTTCAAAGACTGCAAAAACAGTAACAATAAGCTCGATGACTATAATGGTTATTGCCATTAATTCGAAAGTTTATTATACGTTGATTCTATCATATTCGCAAACGACTCCAAAGAATTGTGCTTTAAAGCCATCTCGCGGGTCGTTTTCCTTAACTGATCATATTGAATTCTAGTGAGTTTATATATGGTTTCAATGGAATTTGCAAAGGCGTTGTCATCTTTAACAGGCACCTTATACCCCGAAATGCCATTGGAAATGACATCTATTGCTGTTCCAATATTAAAGCATATCACTGGTGTACCACACATGATTGATTGGTTTACCATAGATGGTCCTGCATCATCAATAGATGGACTTAGAAAAATATTAGATGCATTATATGCTTTTATCAAGGAATCACGAGAAATTTGTCCAAGAAACATGGTATCAATATGCAACCAAGGGCGACAATCTTCAATTGCTTGCCCTGCTAATACGAGAAGACATTTTTTCCTCTCCTCTTTTGTTAAACCATCGGTGAATAAGTTGACAGATTTTATTAGATGCTTAAACCCTTTGGGCTTGAATGTGATGTCTGTTCGTCTTGCAAACAAAATAAAAGTTTTATCAGAAGGAATGCCAAGTATCTTACGACAATCATTCTTAGACATCGGCTTGAAGATAGACTCATCTATTGCGCAAGAAGTTGTAATAATTCTAGAAGGATCAAATAATCCTGACTTCCTTGAAAACTGTTGCATCCAAGTATTAAACCCTATTGCATAGTTCATTTGGGAATACATTTCTTTTTTCTTAAGGAAGTTAAGATGAGTCTGGTCGTTAGCATCATAACTATTAAGAGCTGGGCAGCAACCACATTCATGGGTAAAATTGCGGCAATTCATAAAGTAGAAGCACCCCCCTGTAAAAGTCTCCATGTCGACGCTACGAATAATAATTGGGCATTGTAGTTTATCGTATATTGCTTTAAGAGTACATGTCGTAATCATGTTTTGCCAAAAGATGGTGACGACAAGATCATAATGCCTGTTTATCTTATTCAAGACATCTGGGATTGGAACGGTCGGTAAATCTTCTCGAGGACAAGTTATATTGATACCTTTATCCTTGTTTTTTATTACCTCATCTTTTTTCAAGAGAAACTTTAAGAATCTAAGATTTTTCTTGATGAATGGATGTCTGTCTTTCCATCTGCGAATTTTTATGGATAAGCTCTCAGGATAGACATTATACTCACCTTCAACTTGCCCAGGAAAACTATACCTAGTAAGGAAGTCAACTTCGTGTCCATGCAGTTTCATGGCTTTCATGAAATCACGTGCCAGCCCCGCCGAGTGATCTGGTGGCATGCTCGAAATGAATAGGATTCTTAGAGGAGTCATCTGCTTTTTCTATAAAAGTCTAATACTTGGGAGATGATGTAATCAACCTCTTCGTCTTTTAGTTCATAGAACATTGGCAAGCGAACAAGACAATCTGCGAAGTGATCACAGTTCGGCAACTTTGGACGTTCAGAATAGTGAGTGACATAGTATTCGCTTTTATGAAGAGCTAGATAGTGGAAGCATGCTTGAATGCCTTTTTCCTTTAAGAAGGATATTAATGCTGTACGCTCATCAAGATTTCTGCACACCATATAAAACATATGTGCATTGTTTGTAGCATAGCTTGGTATGTCAGGGAGTTGGACATGATTCTTTGCAGTCAGGGCCTTTAATCCGTCATAGTATCTCTGCCAGATCTCCTTTCTACGGTTTTGAATTTCTGTCAGTTGCTCTAATTGAGCCAAAAGGAAAGCAGCATTAATTTCAGAAGGAAGAAAAGAAGAGCCTGTATCTACCCAGCCATACTTGTTGACCATTCCGCGGAAGAACTCAGCTCTGTTTGTGCCTTTCTCCCAAATGATTTCAGAACGTCGAAAGTACTGCTCATTATTAACAATGAGCAGACCACCCTCGCCACCAGAAGTAACATTCTTTGTTTCGTGGAAAGAGATGCATCCGAAATCACCTATTGTGCCTAACGGCCGTCCCTTATAAAACGAGTCAAGCCCTTGTGCATTATCCTCTACTACGAGTATACCATACCGATGGGCTATGCCCATAATGCGATCCATGTCACAAGCTACGCCAGCATAATGGACTACAACAATCACCTTCGTCTTTTCGGTTATAAGTGATTCAAGCTTTTCAGGATCTATATTCGGATTGTCGACGCAGCTATCTGCAAAGATGATGTGTGCTTTCTCTCTGACAAAAGCCAAAGCAGATGAGACGAAAGTATAAGAGGGAACAATAACTTCATCGCCTGGTTGGATGTCGCATAGAATGGCAGCCATTTCCAAAGCATCCGAACATGATGTCGTGAGAATAGCCTTTTTATAACCATACCGTTTTTCGAAGAAATCTTGGCATCGGTGTGTAAACACTCCATTACCAGAAAGTTTACCGGTATAGACAGCCTGATACATGTAGTGTGCTTCTTTCCCAGTATGGAAAGGCTGATTGAAATTTATCATATTTTTTCTTGAATTGTGTTATCTTTACCCCAAAGTTTCACGAAGCGTTGCGCTTCCATTTCCATCTTGAAATCTTTGAGGTATTTAATGTAATCATATTGCATTCTGTAGCCTAAATACTTTTCTGTCTTTGACACATCAAAAATATATTCTGTAGAATCCGGCTTACTTGGATCATAAGAGATAACTGACCGATGACCCTTAGGAGAGAATATCTCTACAATGCCACGTATCTGCTCCTCTAAGGTTGTCCCTATACCTGTGCCAACATTATACATTCCGCCAGGGGCTTTCTTCGTAGAAATGCATTTTTCGATAATTTGGCAGCAGTCTTTTACATAGACTATATCATGTACTCTTGTAGGGTCACCCCAAACAGAAATGGGTTCTCCCTTCATGGCCTTTGCTATCATCAACCTGTAGCCTTGCCATTTTTCTACTCCATCAACATAATACATAGGATTTGGATGATAGAGGTAGATGTTGGGGAACCTAAGTATGAAATGTTTAAATCCGAATTTAGCCGAAAAATGCTCAACGAGAGCTACCGCCGCATTCTTTGTGATACTGTATATGCTATGGTCGTTGTTAAGTGGAAATTTTGATGGGGCTTCCGGTGGTATAGGAGTTTTGTTACCGCAAAGGTATGCCACATCTGAGATGGATTGAGAATAAATGAATACGGATGCTTTAACTTGTATTGCATAATTTAAGATGTTGAGCCCCCCCGTTACATTCGTATCGACATACTGCTGTGGATAATAGCCTTTCATTCTCGCCGGTAGGATACCTGCTAAATTGATAATTGCATAAATATTGTCTTTGGGTAAGACAGAGAATTCACTGCTGTTTACTATATTTACAGAAAAATATTGTATTTGGTAGTCAGCAAAGAATCCATTGTCGCTTTTTCGGTGTCCGACAGCAAATACATGATACCCCATTTCTCTAAGGTACAATGCTGTGTATGCCCCAACGGTCCCCGTTGCTCCAAATAATACTACTGTTTTTTCTTTAGAAGTCATTGATTTCTAATCTCCTTTCTTTCGATTGGTATATAAAATATCCGCTTCTGTCACCACTACTTTCAATGCGATGAAGAATTGGATCTGTTATTTCTGCTTTTATTATGTTCGGGTATTCTTTCCAGTTTTTGATTATGGGAAAAATCTCTTTCGTTTCCTCTGATAAGAAAAACACACCAGAAAAAAGATGTTTTGTTATCTTTGGAGTTTCTTTTATCCCCATAGCAATTTGGATGACACCTCCAAGATAGTCATAACCTGTTGAAAGTTTAACTAAATCCGAGCCTATAAAATCGCCTCCCATCCGTGCGCCGATTTCTATAACTTTTATGTCGCCATCACAAGTTATTTTTAGTTCTGAATGTGAGGCACCATTCATGACCTTCAAGGCATTTAATGCTTTGATGACAATATCGCGGATTCTATTTTGTACATCCTGTGGAAGATTAGAGGGTTGATGGTGTGCTAATTCCACGAAGAAAGGCTCTCCTGTGGTAATCTTGTCCGTTATTTGCAGGATATAGTGCTGACCATCAATTGAAATACTTTCAACACTGACTTCACGTCCATCTACGAACTCTTCTACTATTGCCTGGTTCTTGAAAGATTGCTTCATGGCTCGATGTACAGCATGAGGCAAATCTTCTGGGCACTCAACCTTTTCTACACCTAAGCTTCCAGACCTATCTGTTGGCTTAACTATAATAGGATAATTCAAAGTAGCGCACTTTACTAAATCATCATCACCGAGCACTTTACAAAATTGAGGAGAAGGGATATTGTTGCCTTTGAAACATTGCCTCATAAGATATTTGTTTGTCCGATACTCTGAATAGCTATCAGGGTTACCTACCAAATGCATCCGCTCTGCAACATAATTGACCGCTAATGTTGATGTGTCAGATGCAATTGTACAAATTCCATCAATTTGATATTCCTGACATACTTTTAATATTTCTTCCTTGTCGACAGTAGAGATAGGGAAAAAATAATCTGCGACCTCGGCACAAACCGCCCCCTTCCTCCAGGCAAAGCAAAGTACCTCATAGCCTAAAGCTTGAGCTTTCTTTACAGCTGGCAGTTGTAGATAACTTGCCCCTATTATTGCAATTCTTTTTTTCATAAATGAATTTTTTCTAATACTATAGCCCTTAATTTGCTTTTGATATCCTTTTCTAGGAAAATATATGAGGATAGAGCAACACTTAATAGTGAACTTATAAACAAGAAGCACGATCTTAAAATACCTTGATTTCCGATGAGCGAGTATGCCATTACGGTCAAGCTAAGAGATAGCGATGCGACTTTAATACATGACGCATAGCAGGGGAGAAAATCTCGAAGCGTATACCCTTTAACTTGTTTTATTAACAGATATGGCTTAATAAGAAATCCGAAAGCGCACTGCACTATAACTCCCAGATATTGCATCCACATTACATCTCCTCCAAATTTGTATGTCAAATATAAAAGGGCAAATAATCCTGGTCCTGATATTGAAGCAATAACTGAATTTTCTTTTATTTTTGCGGCAGCCATTAAAGGAACATAAAAGGACGCGTCGAATGTGCTAATGATTCTCTGTATAATTATATATTGTGTAAACAATACTGCATAATTAGGAACTTTAACCAGCCATAATTCCATAATGGTCTTTAATGTGAAAACTGTAGGCAATCCTAGGAGAAGAACTAAATCAAATACATAGACAGTGGTACTTAATGTCAGTTTCTTGGATGCGTCATAATCCTTCGATGCATATTGTTTGATAATTTGGGGGTTGATTGCATTCCTAAAATTGTTGATAAATTGCATCATAGCACCAGCAACTTGATTGCCAATTGTTTGCGCAGCAACAACAGAAGAGTTGAAAAACATATTAAGAAGTATGAGAAATCCCTGGAGTTTTAATGTCTCTGATAGATTTGCTAAAATATTCCATCCAGAGAATCCTAAAAGCCCTTTTAATACCTCTTTGTCATACGACAATTGTAGTTTTGATTCTTTAAAGTTCTTAATACAGTATATTCTATAAGCCATTGCAATGCTAAGCTGAACGAGACAAAGCAATAATGAGTATGTTATTAATTTGTCAAATGTAGCAATACTAATCAGATATGCCACACCTAATTTGCCAAACGCTTCGAAAATACTGACATACGCATAGATTTGCATCTCTTCATGAGCCATTATCAACGAAGTATAGGGTACTTGCGTAAGGTTGACAAGAGATGTAAATATAGATATCTGATAAACAATTAAAGCGGCCTGCAGCCTATTTGGTGGGATAACTAACTTGTTGAGGAGAAACCACAATCCACCTGTTTCTAATACGATTACAAGAAAAATACCAATAAATAAATGAGTATAAAAAGCTGTATTAAAAGTGAGGCTTAATTTTCTTGCATCTTCTTTACCCAATTCAAAAGTGAGAAATCGTGAAGTTCCAGCACTTATGGTACCATTAATAAAAGCAAGCATACCAACGACACCACCAACAACATTATATAGTCCAAAGTCGTCAACCCCTAATTTGTCTAGAACTATACGAGATGTATAAAGTGTTACCCCCATGATGATGAACATCCGGAAGTATAGAAACATCGTATTTTTAGCTATTTTTTTGTTGTTAGACATACAATACGATTATTCCTTTAAAAGCGAATAGACGGTATCAATTACAAAAACTAATATAATTATTACAGCTGTGAATATCATTCTTTTCGGGCCGGCAGGTTTAATAGGCACAGATGCACTTTGAATAGTGGTAAAAGCTGGAGTCTGCTCTATCAATTTTGCTTTTGCCTGTTGGAGTTGTTGACTATACTGCGTATATGTGTTATATTTCAATTGCATATCATTCTCCATGTCCTCTAATTTTGACTGTACACTAGGGAGAATTACATCAGTATTTGCGTCTGAGTAAGCAGCGTAATCTCGTCTTGCTTTCTCATAAACAGCTTTTGCGTTATCATAGATGCCTTGCGTGTAGCTAAGGTCTTTGCGAGCCTTACGAGTCCTATACTCTGTGATAAACTCTTGTAATTTTGCCTTTGCAGTGTCAGCGATGGTAGCACAGACAAGCGGGTCTTGGTCTGTCACTGATATCGAGATGGCGTAATTCTTTTTGTCTACTGTACAAGCAACTTTTCCTCCAATTGAATTAGCAACGTCAAATTGCTGTTTCGTAAGTTTAAAAGGATTAATAGTTTTCGTCTCCTTAGTCTGCGGCTTCTTTTTCGAGAAGACTTTCTTTATTCCACCCATCATCTTTTCCCACCAAGATGATTTTTGATGCTTTGCCAGATATTCGTAATAGGTAGTGTTTACCTTGCCATCTGATGTTTTAATAGGCACAGAAAACATGCTTGTCTTAAAGTCGACAGACTGCATTAAATCCGGATACAGCTCTGGTATGATAGCGTCACTACCATTTGAGCTCCCCCCGCTGATGTCAACGCCAAAAGAGGATGCTAACTCATTCAGAGAACTCGAGCTCATGCTGGAAAACTCTGGAGCAAGTTTTACAGTACATGTATAATACCTTGGAACAGAAGCGATGGTTAGATATGCAACTATGGCCGCTATTGGTATGCTTATTAAATATAGTAAGATATGCTTCTTGATCTTCCTAAATATATCTACTAAGTCTATCTGCTTTAATTGTTGTTGTTCCATTGCTTTGTATTATCTTATAACTATGTTATTAGAATTTGTTTTATACCGCAATTTTTTAGACATTCACGCTTGGTAGGAATGTTATTTATTCCAAATACCTTTTGCTTTTTTATCAATCAGCAACCTGCACTGATACAGATGCACTGCGGACATCAGAATATAGCAGACGGCCATGCTGAGTATTATACCTGTCATTCCGATTTTTCCACCGAAGAGAAGGATAAAAAGAAGATACAGAATAGTACCGGCAACCGATGTAATAATCTGTACGGTAATCTTGTTCAGTCCGTTTAAGAGGTAGGTGACGCAGTTGTTGAAGTTGAACGAGGAGATGTACAAAAGCACCACTGCGGAGATCTGAATAGGAACCGTCACAGAAGGCCCGACCCATACCTTATAAAATATATTGCAGATTGCTAATAGCATGAGGCCTCCAATAACAGAGAGTCCCCAAAGCCTTAGCGCTTTGTTGAATGTTGTTTTGATCCATGTGTAGTCTCCTCTTACCTGTGCGTCGGTATAGGCATTCCACATCGGCGAGATGATGACGGTGTAGGCTATCGCCAGCAGATTGAAGAGCTTGTAGGCAATGTTGTAAACCGTGACGGATGTCGGTCCACAGAAATGGCTGATAATGACGTTGCTTCCTCCAAAGATAACCAGACAACTTGTTATCTGTATTGCAAAGAATCCGAGTCCTTTGCCCACGATGTTCTTTAGCAATTGCTTATCGTAGTATTTCCATGACGGACGCAGTTGTTTATATTTACGAAAGATGGGGATTGCCGCTATCAGGTATACGAGGACAGGGGAGAGCGTAAATGCTGTAACGACATAAAGAAGGTTCCCTTGAGTCGTTTTCGTTAGGATAAAGACGATGATGAGCCCAAGAACACTGCCTGCTGTGGTGAGGACATCGTTTAGACCATATTTCTGTAAGGCAATAAAAACAAAACCAATATTCTTGAGGACAAAGTTAGCAAGGGTGAATAAGACTGCAATGAACAAAGCGTTCTTTAGTATATCGTTGGAAAGCGCGTAAGTGTTGAATATCTTGTTGAAGTCCAGCGCCAGGCACGGGATACAGATCAGACCTAAGCCTATGGAGATAAGTGTCAGTACGCAGAGTGTGGTGCTCAGATAAGCACGTGCTGTCTTATAATCGTTGGCTGATATAGCCTGTGTCATATAATTCCTCATGCCGTTTCCCAATCCTACGTCAAAGAAAGAAAACCACATTAAGATGGAGGTAATAGTCATCCATATTCCATAGATTTCATTGTCAAGATAGTGCAGTGTTACAGGAACAATCAAAAAGGAAGTCAACATCCCGGTCGCTTTCATTAAGCCAGACAGCAGAATGTTATTTCTCAGATTGTTGTTCCGTTTGTCTGATGAGTGAAATATCTTGGTAAACTTATTAAGATTCATTCGACAATCGTATTCCACTAAGGTCACATATTTGCCCACGATTTTTTCATTAATTATTTATGATCCATTCGTGGTTATTGATGGATATTCATGTGAAAGGAAAGTTCAAAAAAATGTTGTTGGCCGGAACCATAGCGGCCTTTGAGCCTTTGCAAGATGAGACGGTCTTCTAAACGATCTTGATTTAGCATGATAATGTATATTAATAATGGATGATGCGTTGGTGGTACTTCTTCTCCTCCCCTCATCATTGTGGTGAGGGTGACTGCCGCCGTTGGCGGAGCGAAGGAGAAGAGTCCGCATAAGACCATGATGAGGTCGCAGAGTCGTCTGCTTAGCTGGGCACGTGCCCGGTATGTTATTTTGTCATGTTGGCGATGGTGGCGATCATGGCTGCTATACTCGACATGCTGGAGCCGAGGCTCATCGTCTCAGCCATGCTCATCTTGCGGCTGAGCTTCGAGGGCACCACAATTTCACAACCCGGTTCTACCTTGGCCCCACGGCTGACCTTGCCCACCATGCCGTTCATATATATAATGTATACGCCACTCTTGCGGGCATTCTGTGCGAAGCCGCCAAGGGCGCAAAGATAGAAGGCTGTTGGATCCCGGGACTAACTAAATGGAACATGTTTTTGCATGAAAGGCGCGAATATCACGATTCTCGCAAGCAAAGATGCAATTTTTCCTTTGCACGAATGGCACCATCTCTATGCGGGAAATATCGTGTCATCGACTTGTCGATATCGTTTCATTCTTCTCTCGCCAAGCCACCAAGGGCACAAAGAGATATCGTGTAAATCTTAGCACTCGCTTCTCAGAGTATTAAGTTCTTCTTGAACATTGAATGATCATGAATTACCCACGAATTTCTCATTAATATTTATAACCATTCGTGGTTATTTGTGGATAATCATGTGAAAGACAATAATCTATTAAATTATTATCCCTCTTCTTCAATTAATCTCTCAATCTCTGGCTTCAATCGAGGAATATCAATTTCGATGGTTTGCCAAACTTGTTCGGGCTTAATGGTGTAGTAACCATGCACGAGAACATGTCTCATTCCCTCGATGGCATCCCATTCTATCTCAGGATGAGAGAGTTTGAATTCTTTAGTAAGCATATACACTGCTTCTCCAATTATCTCAACGTGCTTTACAAAACCAAAGAAGACAATAGGATCGTCTTTAATCTCATTAAAAGTATATTTGTCTTTAAATTCGAGAAGAATGTTGATTGATTTTAAAATGTGCTCTAACCGTCCTTTGTCTTTAATTCTTTCTCTCATAAATCAATATTTTGTCATGATCAGCCGATTCCCGGGCAAAAGGCATGAGGCAATCGTATTCCACTAAGTCTACGTCCTTGCCCAATAATTTTTTCATTTGAACCATGATTCTTGAAATTGTGAGAAGCGATATTTTGCTGTTCTTATCATATTGAACCAGAATATCCACATCGCTGTCAGGCCTTTCTTCACCGCGTGAGGAAGAACCAAACAACCATGCTTTCTCCACCGGCTGGCCGATGAGAAATTGTTGAATCTTTGGGATTATTTCCTTTACGTTTTCGCTGACCATCGTTGTAATGTTTTGTTTTCTACTTGCAAATATCGGATATTCTTTTGAAATAAGCAAGAATAAATCGCTTTATTTTGTTCTCGCCAAGCCGCCAAGAGTGCATGGATAGAAGGGGGGATAGAACTCTGGGACTACATGGAGTGTGTCTTTGGCACGAATGGCACGAATTTATCGAAATTCGCAAGAGAATGGCACGATTTTCTTTGCACGAAAGGCAAGAATTTAACGATTCCTATGAGGAAAATATCGTGTTATCGGCTTGCCGATATCGTACCATTCGTGCCCCTTGTGCTATAAAAGTGCTCTAAATAATTGGGTCATCGACGATGGCATCGAGAATATATTCGAATATCTCCGAATATAAAAGGTATAGAGCACTTCTTCTCCTCCCCTCATCATTGTGGTGAGGGTGACTGCCGCCTGAGGCGGTGCGAAGGAGAAGAGTCCGCATAAGACCTTGATGAGGTCGCAGAGTCGTCTGCTTGGCTGGGCACGTGCCCGGTATGTCTGAATCTAATATTTATTTCGACAGGTTGGCGATGGTGGCAATCATGGCTGCAATGCTCGACAAGCTGGAGCCGAGACTCATTGTCTCTGCCACGGTCATCTTTCGGGTGAGCTTCGAGGGCACGACGATCTCACAGCCTGGCTCTACCTTGGCGCCACGGCTGACCTTGCCGACCATGCCATTCATATATATAATGTATACACCGCTCTTACGTGCGTTCTGCGCGAAGCCGCCGGCTGCGTCGAGATAGTGGCGGACGCTCTCCCCACGCTCATAGCTGACGGTGTTGGGATACATCACAGCACCGTTGATCTTCACTGTTGCGGTGTATGACGGGATGAGTAGACGGTCACCGGCACGCAGAATGATGTTGGCATCGCTCTCCGGGTGCTTCAAAGCTTTGTCCAGTTCGATACCTACAGGGTAGGTGTTAGGCACCTGGAACTTCTCAAGTTGCTTTTGCAGCGTCTCGTTAGAGTTTTGCATGATGCTGTTGTTATTGCTGTTGACGGCCAACTGCATGAGTTGCTGGCGTAACTGCTCTTGTTGCATCTTGAAGGCGGCCTCCATGCGTGTGCGCTCTGCTTCAGTGGGCACACGCATGATGCGGGCGCCCTTGATATATGCGTCGGGTGCTACGCCGCCTGCCATCTTCACCAGATCGGTCAACCGCATGTCGCGGTAGGCCATGGTATAGGATCCCGGGAACATCACCTTGCCGTCGACAGTGACATTCTGCTGTA
>Ga0256406_1004412_pt1 | contig 16127 bp, 13 predicted proteins | sample RumenRJG_03DNA_FD_185986 | JGI IMG/M metagenome (GOLD analysis project Ga0256406, IMG submission 185986) | Bovine rumen microbial communities from Lethbridge, Alberta, Canada - RJG_03 | ecosystem: Host-associated > Mammals > Digestive system > Stomach > Rumen | place: Canada: Alberta | collected... | reverse complement strand
AACAACAGCGGCCCGGACGTCACGGTCAACCTGGCGCTCGGCACGGCCGAGGTCGGACAATTGCCCGATGAGGCAATAGACGTCCTCGAGTCCATGGGCCATGAGTGGACCACGTACTACTTGGACGACACCTATGCGGGCACCGCCATGATGCTAAGGCAAGCTGGTTTTTAAAAAATGCACCCGCGCGAGGAGAAGGAAATCATAAAACTAACTGATCAAGTACGGAAAAAAAATTCAGGTTTTCACGGGAATTAGATCAGATCCAGATCGCCTTTTTGCTGAAATCAGCCGCCTTTCATGCGTTCACCCTGCCGATTAGGCGCCTTATATCCCCGGGCTGAAGCCCGGGATTTTACGGCGCTTTTTTGATAAATCCACTGTGCAGCTGATCGCAGGCGGGCATTGCTTCCTTGAGGCCGCCGCCTCCCGCCGCGCGAAGGCGGGCTTCGACTAGCGCCGCGCCCTGGCGCCTCCACCCTGTTCGCCTCTTGAGAGTCTTTCCTTTTTGGCACCTTTCTTGCTAATCCACGAAAAAAGCATGACAAGGGCCGGCAGGATGGCAAAGTTCTGCCGCCTGATTGGAGAGAGATCAAATGTTCAGCCGTAGAAATCTTGACGCGTACCGCAAGAACAGCCTCAGGGCCGAGCTTTCGGTAGCCGATCCCTACACCATAACCAAGATGCTCTACCAGGGAGCCTTTGAAAGGCTGGCCCAGGCCAAAGGGGCCATCGAGCGCGGCGACATGGAGGCTAAGGCGTCCAGGCTCTCGTCGGCCACGACCATCATCGAGAGCCTCAAGAACACCTTGGACTTCAAGCGCAATCCGCAGCTTGCCCAGCGCCTGTTCGACCTCTATACCTACATCCTCGACCGCATCGCCGACGCCTCCATCGAGGCCAGCTGCAGGCCGCTGGACGCGGCGCTGCGCGTCCTGCTGCCCATCAAGGACGCCTGGGACAGCATCCCGCTGTCAGAACAGCAGAAGGCCGCGGCGCAGCGCCGCAGCGAGGGGCTCTCGGGCCCGTCCATGGTCAATTCGCTGGCAAGCGGTATGATTTGACAAGGCGTTAAAGCGATAAAGGCGCCAGGATAACGGCAAAAGCCTCCTCCTGCGGGAGCGTGGGAGCGGATCTTGTGCTATAGTTCTATCGAGAAATTATCCTCATTATCCAGTCGGTTGGACGCTGGCGATGGTCCTCAATTAGAAAACAAGGCACGGCAGGCTCCCTGCCGCCGCGGGAGAGTGAATTCAAATCATGCTCGACAAGCTTTTGACGCAAGCTGAAGATCTGCTCGCGAAGATAGAGACCTCGGCAGCCGACGACGACTACGCCAAGGCCAGCGAACTCTCAGGGCAACTCAACGATCTGCTCCTGAAGCTCAAGGCCGCGTCCCCGGCGGAGCTCTCGCAGTACCGCGACCGCATTGCGACCCTCTTCGAGGGGGTGTCCGAGAGCATCAGCGCCGCCTCGGAGGAGCAGGAGAAGGTCAGGCGCGAGCTCATCAAGTTCAACAAGGGCGCCGCCGGGATCAGCGCTTACCGCGCCAACGGCGGGCTGACCAAGCGCAAGCCCTAGTAAACGCCCTGCCTGACAAGTGGACAACGCAGAGAAGCTCTCCGATCTCGACCGCATCGCCCTGAAAAGCGGCCAGCTCACGGCCGATGAGGCCTTGCGCTTCAAGCGCCTCTCAGAACTCCAGGGCCGCATGAGCTCGATGCTCATCGACCGCTTCAGGCAGAACATCGAAGCCTTCGGCAAGTTCATCCCCTCCATAGCCGAGAGCTTCGAGCACTACCGCCCCGCGCAGGCGCTCGAGTTCTTCTGCACCGAAAACGGGATCCCCAACCTGATGTTCCCCGACGACGGGAACCGCATCCTCTACAAGTCCGACGATCCGATGGATCTGTGCAAAAAGCAGGTGGAAGACGTGCTCTCAAGGCAGACCTACGTGGGCACCGGGTATTCGAGGGAGTACGACCAGTTCGGGCAGATCCACCACCGCTACCTGGGGCGCGCCGTAGACCAGGTCAAGACGGCGATGGACGGCGAGGGGCTGTGCACGGCGCTTGAGCTCAAGTCCTGCCCCAACTGCGTGGTCGTCGGGATCGGGCTTGGCTACCCGGTGGCGCTCCTGTGCGAGCGCATGGAGATCGCAAACCTCGTGCTCATCGAGCCCGACGCGGATCTGTTCTTCGCCTCGCTGCACGCCTTCGACTGGGCCTCGCTGCTCTCCTACATGCGCGAGAACCACTACGGCATCAACTTCCTCATCGGACAGACACCCATGCAGCTCTCCGAGGATCTCCCGGCCTTCTACCAGCGCCACGGGAGGTTCCTCACCGGGCAGTGCCTGTGCTTCGTCCACTATGCCAGCGAGGAGATCAAGTCGCTGGTGCAGACGCTGCTCAAGGACTACTACCGCATCCACTCGGCGATGGGCTTCTTCGACGACCACCTCTTCGGGATCTCGCACGCCTGCTGGGCCATCAGCCACCAGAGGCGCTTCCTGCGCGGCGACGCCGAGCCCGAGGAGTGGTTCAGGCGCATCCCGCTGTTCGTGGTGGGCAACGGCCCCTCGCTCGACCGCGACATCCCGTTTTTGCGCAAAAACCAGGACAAGGCGCTGATCCTGGCCTGCGGCACGGCGCTGGACACGCTCTACCACGCCGGGATCCGCCCTGACTTCTACGCGTGTACCGAGCGCACGCCGCAGATAGCCGAGACCATCGACGCGATCCCGGACAAGGCCTTCCTGCGCCGCATCACCCTGATCGCAGGCGACGTGGTGCATCCGCGCACCCAGGAGCGCTTTGCAAGGAGCGCGATCTTCGGCAAGCCCGACGAGCCCTTCTTCTGGATGGCGCGCGCCGCCTTCGGCCGCGCCCGCCTGGTGCGCGCCATCAACGTGATGAACCCCATCGTGGGCAACTTGGGCGTGAGCGCGGCGATGAGCCTGGGCGCGCACCGGGTCTGCCTCTTCGGGCTGGACAACGGCAGGCCGATCGACGCATCGCGCATGCACTCCAAGTACTCAGCCATCTACTCGAAAAGCGGGGTCTCGGACAAGGGCGGCAACTACGATCTGGCCTCGGGGATCAAGCTTCCCGGCAACTTCGGGGGCGAGGTTTCAAGCAATTACATCTTCAGGCTGGCAAACCGCCACATGGAGCTGGTGATGGAGCTGCAGCACAGCCTCGATCCGATCCTCAGGATCACCAACAGCTCAGACGGGGCGCGCATGGACGGGGCCAGCCCGGTCGACAGCGCCTGCCTGCAAGGAGAGTTCTCAGCCCTGCCCGAGGTTGACAAGGACGCCGCGCTCTCCTACCTGCAAGACTGCCTGTGCATCGAGCTTTCGGTGCCGGAAGACGAGCTTGAGAAAGCCTGCCTCAAGGACGAGTTCAACTGCGTCTGCAAGAAGCTCGCCGGCATGATCGAAGGCGCCCATCCTGCCTCCCGCACCCTCTACGTCCAGCACCTCGAATCGCTCAGCGAGGAGATCGCCAAGCTCAACGCCGATCCGCTCACCCGCGGCCTTGGATACGTGCTCGACGGCACCAGCCAGTCGCTCTTCATGATGGCGCTCAACGCGTTGTACCACATGCATGACGAGAAAAAGGCCATGGCGCTTGCCGACAAGGTGCTTGAGGATTACAGGTGGCTTTTGGAAGACGCGATGAGGCTTTACGCCTTCCTGCCTGACTACGTGATGGGGGATCACCTAATGCACCTGGGCGGCAAGCTCGGGTTCGACCACCCGGGCTTCCCAGCTCCGACCGCGCCCAGGCAGCGCAAGCTCATGGATCCCAAGTTTGCCGATCCGCAGATGCGCTTCATCAGGCGCTATAGCTGAGGCTGGGGACGTGAACCGAGAGCGAGGCAGCGTCGGTGAGCGCCTGGAACAGCCTCATCTGGCCGCTGTCGATGGGGTAGAGGATCTCCGGGTGCCACTGCACCGCCACAGCGAAGTCCTCGCCCTTGACCAGCGCGGCCTCGCAGATCCCGTCTTCTGAATACGCCAGCGGCTCGAGCCTGGGGCTCAGCTTGTCGATGCCCTGATGGTGGATGCTGTTAACCGCGATGCGCTCGGCGCCCATGAGCTTTGCAAGAAATCCCCCCTTCACCAGCGAAACCTGGTGCGCGCCGCGCTCGTAGGGCTTCTTCATGAGGTGAGACACCGCCGAGCCGATGTCGATCTTGATGTCCTGGTAGAGGGTGCCGCCCAGCACCGCGTTCAAGATCTGAAGCCCGCGGCAGATCCCTAAAAAAGGCTTGTGCGACTCCAGGGCCTCGTTTATCAGGATCGATTCCATCTCATCGCGGATCACGCAGGTCTCGCCGCAGTATTCGCGTGGCTTCTGCCCGTAGAGCGAGGGCGAGACGTCCTGCCCTCCCGTGAAGAGGAAGCCATCGCAGCGGCGCGCGCATTCGCTTATGACTGCCATGCTGGACGTCAGCGGGAGGGTCAGGGGGAGCGCACCGGCCTTGACCAGCCCCTGGATGTAGCCAGGGAGCATCCAGATGCTCTGCCTGGCGCTGTCCCAAAGCGGCATCACCCCTATCGTTACCATGGCGGCACCTCCTTTTGCACTCTCCGCGTCCAAGCCCCATGGTAAGCCACGCAGGCCCCCTGCCTCCCCAGGCGCACCGCGCCTGATCCCGCAGCCGCCGTGGCGCCCTGTTTTAGCCCTGCTTATGCCCTAAATAGAGGCGACGGGCATAGAAAAATCCTCGCCTGACCGTCCTGGGCGCTGGATTGCCATTGACACCTGCCTTGGAGTATTTTTAGAATTAGTCTGTCATCTGACAGGGAGAAAACGCGATGGACAAGACTTGGGAGAACGCCTGCTGCCGCATGTGCATGTGCATGATGCGCAGGACTCGGCGTGCTTCCTGATCCATTGCAACAGCCAGGATTGGCTTGATGAAACGGGGAGCTGAAAGCTCCCCGTTTCGTTTTCCAAACCAAGTGAACCATCAAGGAGAAACCTCATGGCAATCTTCAAGAACCTCGCGATCGCATCCGCGCTCGCCCTATTTGCAGCCTCGTCATTAAGCCCGGCCCAGTCCGCCGAGCGCCGCACCGTCAAGGTCGGCGTCGTCGGCGAGAACAACGAGCAGTGGAAGCCCATCATCCAAAAGCTCAAGTCCGAGGGCGTCGACCTCGAGCTTGTGAAGTTCAACGACTACCAGATGCCCAACCGGGCGCTCGAGGACGGGGAGATCGACATGCATGCCTGCATGACCGGCAGGTTCCTCAAGACCGAGTCCCAGGAGCACGGCTACCACTTGAAGGCCATCGGCACCACCCTCATCACCCCGCTTGGCGCCTACTCCAAGAAGATCAAGTCCCTCTCGGAGCTCAAGGACGGCGACACCGCCGCCGTGCCCTCCGATCCGGTGACCACCGGACGGGCGCTCAGGCTCCTCGAGGATCACGGCGTGCTCAAGCTGCGCAAGGACGCAGGCTGGACTCCCGCTGAGAAGGACATCACCGAGAACCCCAAGCACATCAAGTTCTACTGGGTCGATCCGGGCAACGCCTACAACGCGCTCGACGACGCGACCATCTCATTCCTGAACGGCGAGTTCGCGGCCGATCACGGCCTGTCCACCAAGAAGGACTCCATAGCCTCGGAGAACACCTCAGGCTGGGGCCTGGACAACCCGTTCGTGAACATCATCGCGGTGCGCGAGAAGGATGCGGGCGACAAGCTCTACAACCATATCGTCGACCTCTACCACACCAAGGAGGTGGCCGACATCATGAACAAGGCCTACAACGGCACCATAATCCCGGCATTCAAGTACTGATCAAATGCGCCCGGGCCCTGCCCGGGCGCGTCCATTCAACACAACGAAGAGGTAAAAAATGAAGCTTTGCAAGACAATCTGCGCAGCCGCCATCGCCGCCGCCGCATTGATCTCAATCTCCCCCGTCCAGGCCGACGAGGCCAAGACCGTCAAGGTCGGAGTGGTCGGCGAGAACAACGAGCAGTGGAAGCCCATCATCGAAAAGCTCAAGTCCGAGGGCGTGGATCTTCAGATCGTGAAGTTCAACGACTACCAGCTGCCCAACCGCGCGCTCGAGGACGGGGAGATCGACATGCACGCCTGCATGACCGGCAAGTTCCTCAACACCGAGTCTCAGGAGCACGGCTACCACCTGAAGGCCATCGGCACCACCCTGATCGCCCCGCTTGGCGTCTACTCCAAGAAGATCAAGTCCCTCTCCGAGCTCAAGGACGGCGACTCAATCGCCATCCCGTCTGACCCGATCACCACCGGCCGCGCCCTGCGCGTGCTCGAGGCCAACAAGGTCTTGAAGCTCAAGGACAACGCCGGCTGGACCCCGTCGAAGTCCGACATCACCGAGAATCCCAAGGACATCAAGTTCTACTGGGTTGATCCTGGCAACGCCTACGCCGCGATGGACGACGTCGCAGCCTCCTTCATCAACGGCGGCTTCGCCTCCGACCACGGCCTGGTGCTCAAGCGCGACGCCATCGCCTACGAGAACACCGAGGGCTGGGGCCTGGACAACCCGTTCGTGAACATCATCGCCGTGCGCGAGAAGGACGCGGGCAACAAGCTGTACAACCACATCGTCGACCTCTACCACACCAAGGAGGTGGCTGACATCATCACCAAGCAGTACAAGGGCGCCATCTTCCCGGCGTTCAAGTACTAAGGGGGATCTCATGGCAGATCAGAATGGCCTGCGCACCGCCTACCTCGCAGGCGGCTGCTTCTGGGGGGTGTCCGAGTTCTTCTCGCGCATCCCGGGCGTCGCCTCCACGGTGACCGGCTACGCCAACTCGAGGATCGACAACCCCTCCTACAAGCAGGTGAAGGCCCAGGAGGCCGACGCCGCCGAGACGGTCGAGGTGAAGTACGACCCCCAGGTGATCACGCTCGAGGAGCTGCTGCACGCCTTCTTCCTGATAATCGATCCCTTCTCGGTAAACCGCCAGGGCCTGGACAGCGGCCGCTCGTACCGCACCGGCGCCTACTACACGAACAACGAGGACAAGGCTGTGATCTCAAAGGCCTTCCACGAGGCCGAACAGCGCCTTGGGCGCAAGATCGCGGTCGAATGCCTGCCGCTTGCGAACTTCTACAGGGCCGAGGAGTACCACCAGGACTACTTGAAGAAAAACCCCGGCGGCTACTGCCACGTGGACTTTGGCAAGCTCAAGATCTTCCGCGACGAGCTTTTAAAGGAAGGCAGGCACTTTGAGGACTGGCAGATCTGAGAGCCTACCCTGATGCTGAAAATCCCGGCTTGAGCCGGGATTTTTGTTTTCGCATAGGAGTGCCCTACGACGAGGACTGGCGGGATGGGGCGAAGAGCCTGCCCTCCATGAGCCTGGTCTCGTTGCGCTCCAAGGAGCCGACGCCCAGGTCCGGCACCCTGAAGGCGAGCACAAAGCACAAGAGCGCGCAGAAGCACAAGAGCGCGGCGAAGAACGGGCTTAGGTCAAAGCCCGGGGACATCACGCCCACGTCCTGGATCCCGGCGATGAAGCAGAGGATGTGGATGACCAGGATCAGGCACAGCCCGGCCTCCCTGCCGCCTGAGGGCAGGATCTCGCAGGAGAAGACGCACAGGAAGGTCAGCGTGGTGAACACTGCGGCGAAGATGTACACCAGTATGAGCGCCGACACGAAGACCACGTTGAGATCGCTTATGCCGAAGAGCGTCACCGCGCTTAGGAGCGCCAGCATGCAAAGGCTGATCCCGGCGCCCACCAGCATGGACTGCTGGCGCCCGGCGCGGTCGGAGGCCATCATCGCAGTCACCGCCCCGAAGAAGGCCACGGTCACCGCGGCCTTCACGAAGCCGTAGCTGTAGTCGTAGTTGCGCATCACCAGGATCCCCAGGTACTGCAGCTTGTAGCGGTGGATGAGCTCGAGCGACATGTAGGGGACGATGGCAAAGCCCGAGAGATGCATGAGCACGATGAGCACCACGAGGGTCCTAAGCGCCCTGCGGCTCACCGCGGAGTGCAGGTAGAGCTGCATGCCGCGCTCGGTGCGCCCTGCGACATCGTTGATGAAGGCCATCTCGCGCGCCGCCGCGGCCTGGCTGCTCCTGAGCGTGAAAAGCGAGGTCAGCGCCGCGTCGCCGTAGCCTGCAAGCGCCAGCCAGCGCGGGCTCTCGGGGAGCCACAGCGCGCAGAGCAGGCACAGCGCCGAGCCTGCGGAGGCGATGCATATGGATATCAGAAGCGGGGAGTCGGGCACCACGAGCCTTGCGGCTATCGAGGCCAGGAACCCCAAGCAGGCCACGGCTGCCGGCAGGCAGCAGCACATCCCGCGCGACGTGGGCAGCGAGATCTCGGCTGCATACAACAGCGCCGAGACGATGTAGATCCCAAAGCCTGCGCCCACGGTGAACTCGGAGAGCAAAAGCGAGCTGAAGTCGCTTGCGAGGATCGCCGTGCAGCTTGCGGCAAGCCCGATGGCCGCCCCCGCGATGATCCCGCTCTTGCGGCCGGAGCCCTGGCTTATGAAGCCGCCGCACATCACTCCGGCCGCCGCGCCCAGGAGCACCACGCTCACCACGCTGTCGATGTCGTAGCTGTTGAGCAGGAACACGTACATGAGCTGGTTCTTGTACGCGAATATAGACCCCAGGTTGAGCCCGAAGAACACGGACAACGCGGCGACCGCCAGCGTGAAGCTCAGCGGCCTGTAGGCTATATTGCCTGTCCCTGTCTTGGTGCGCATCCGTGCCTGATGGTTGAAAATGTGATCCCTATTATACTTGAGCGCTGCCCGCTCAAAGCGCCGCAGCGGTGCCGCCACCGCGAGAGGATCGCGGGGGCGGGCGGTATAATCTTGGCAGTTTCAGCCAGGTACACGCATATGAGCTCTGAAAAACTCCCCTCCTTCGACAAGCCCGTCACCGTCATAGGCGACGTCATGCTCGACCGCTACTGGTACGGCGACAGCAGCAGGATCTCCCCCGAGGCCCCGGTCCCGGTGGTCAACGTCAAGTCCCGCGAGGACCGCGCAGGCGGCGCGGCCAACGTGGCCTTGAACATAAGCTCGCTGGGGGCGCCCGCGCGCCTCATCGGCATCGTCGGCGAGGATTCCAATGCCGTGAAGCTCGAGTCCATCCTGAAGGAGCACGGCATCGACACCGCGTTCATCAACGTGCGCGGCCATCCGACCATCACGAAGCTGCGCGTCTTAAGCCGCAACCAGCAGCTGCTGCGCCTTGACTTCGAGGACAGCCTAGCCGACCTCCCGGGCGAGCGGCTGCTCGAGGCCTTCAGGAAGGATGCGCAGGACAGCGGGATCATCATCGCCTCGGACTACGGCAAGGGCACGCTCTCGCACATCCCCGAGATCATCAAGCTCGCCGCCAAGGCCGGCAAGAAGGTGCTCATCGACCCCAAGGGCACCGACTTCTCACGCTACGACGGGGCCTTCATGCTCACCCCGAACATGAAGGAGTTCGAGGCCGTGGCAGGAAAGGTTTCCGGCAACGACGATTTAGAGCGTCGCGCGCTTGCGATGATCGCGAAGTTCCACCTAGGCTGCCTGCTCGTCACGAGGTCCGAGGACGGCATGTCGCTCATCCGCCCGGGCTACAGCGCGGTGCACCTGCCAACGCGCGCCCGCGAGGTCTACGACGTGACCGGCGCAGGCGACACCGTGATCGGCACGCTGGGCGCGGCGCTTGCATGCGGCGTCGACCTCGTTGACGCCTGCGAGATCGCAAACCGCGCCGCGGGCATAGTCGTGGGCAAGGTCGGCACCTCGACCGTGAGCCCTGACGAGCTTGAGCGCGCGCTGCGCGGCGACGACGCCTCGCTCAGCGCCGGCGCCGTCACTGAGGACCGCCTCGTGCAGGAGGTCGCGCGCCTCAAGGCCGAGGGCAAGAGGATCGTGATGACGAATGGCTGCTTCGACATTCTCCACGCAGGGCATGTGAGCTACCTAAAGCGCGCCCGCGCCCTGGGCGACCGCCTCATCGTCGCGGTGAACACCGACCGCTCGGTCAAGGCCCTCAAGGGCCCGACCCGCCCGGTCAACCCGCTTGAGGCGCGCATGGAGGTGCTCGCCGCGCTCGACTGCGTGGACTACGTGGTCCCGTTTGATGAGGACACGCCGCAACGCCTCATCGCGAGGATCCTGCCTGACGTGCTGGTCAAGGGCGGCGACTACACGGTCGAGCAGATCGCAGGCCACAAGGAAGTGCAGGCAAACGGCGGGCAAGTCGTGGTCCTGCCCTTCCTGCCCGGGTACTCGACCACCTCGATCATCGAGAAGCTCAAGAAGTAAGGAAGGCGCGCATGTTCCCATCGCTGTGGTCTGATGATGAGAAAGGCGGGGGCGGGGACGCTGCGGCGTTCCGCCCGCGCCGCGGCATCAGCTCGATAGGCTACGCCCAGGCCAACGCGCTCATCGAGTCCGGGCGCTGCGTGCTCCTGGACGTGCGCGAGCCAGACGAGTTTTCGCAGATCCGCATCCCCCAGGCGGTGAACCTGCCTGTCGGCAAGATCAACGCCGAGACTGCCGCCAAGGCCGCGCCCTCGAAGGACGTCCCGGTGGTGGTCTACTGCAGGACAGGGCGCCGCGCCTCCGAGGCGGCGCAGATCCTAAAGAGCCTCGGCTACTCCACCATCCTCAACATGGGCGGGATCTCCTCCTGGCCCTTCTCGACCGTGACCGGAAAGTAGCGCCCGCGCCCAAGCGCGCCAAGGCCCCCGCAGGAGACTGCGGGGGCCTTGCTGCAATTGAGGGCCAAGCTCCTGGGCATTTGGGAGCGCCATGGCGCATTAAGGCGGTTTTCGCCTTTTGAATCAAACTATTGCTGCAAAGCCTTTTTCAAATTAGCAAGTGCGACAGCTGACAAAAGGGCACCCACTGCCCGAATGACGCGAAGGCCCGCGCTGGGCGGGCCTTCTTCAAGGGGTCTGACAGGGAAATTACTTCTCTATCTTGTACTCCTTGAGCGACCAGATCTTCTCGGCGTAGTCCTGGATGGAGCGGTCGGAGCTGAACTTCCCCATGGATGACGAGTTCACGATCGCCGCATGCGCCCAGCGCTTCTTGTCGGCGAACATCTTCTCGACGCGCTGGTGGGCCGCCTTGTAGGACTCGAAGTCGGCCAGGACCAGGAACGGATCGCCGCCGTCTAGCAGCGAGCGCTTGATCGAGGAGAGCGCGCCCGGGTTGCCCGGGGTGAAGTAGTCGGTGTCGAGCCAGTCTAGGGCAGCCTTGATCTCAGGATTGCTGTTGTAGTAGTCCCAAGGGTTGTAGTGCTTCTTGAGCTCGATGACCTCGTCCACGGACAGGCCGAAGATGAAGTTGTTGTCCTCGCCGGCCTCGGCGACGATCTCGATGTTCGCGCCGTCCATCGTGCCGATGGTCAGGGCGCCGTTCATCGAGAACTTCATGTTCGAGGTGCCGGAGGCCTCGTAGCCTGCAGTGGAGATCTGCTCGGAGACGTCGGCCGCCGGGATGATCTTCTCGGCCAGCGAGACCCTGTAGTTGGGCATGAACACGACCTTCAGCATGTCGTGGACGCGCGGATCGTTGTTCACGCGGTCGGCCACGGCGTTGATGGCGTAGATGATGTCCTTGGCCAGCGTGTAGGCAGGGGCGGCCTTGGCGCCGAAGATGAACACCTGGGGCACGATCTTGAAGGTCGGATCATCGATAATCCTGCGGTAGAGCGACATGATGTACAGGAGGTTCAAGTGCTGCCTCTTGTACTCGTGGAGCCTCTTGACCTGGACGTCGAAGATTGCCTCGGGGGAGACCTCGACGCCGACGAGCTTCTTGATCTCGGCGGCAAGGCGGACCTTGTTGCCGTGCTTGATGTCCATGAAGCGCTTTTGCACCGCGGGATCATCGGCATAGTCGCGCAGCTTGCGGCAGTCGTTCAAGTGGAGCGGCCAGTCCTTGCCGGAGATCTCGTCGTAGAGCTCGGCAAGCCCGGGGTTGCACGAGAGGATCCAGCGGCGGGGGGTCACGCCATTGGTGACGTTGCAGAACTTGTCCGGCCACAGCGCGCTGTACTCGGGGAAGAGCTCCTCGCGCACGAGCTTGGAGTGGATCTCCGCGACGCCGTTGACGCGGCGGGAGGCGATCACGCTGAGGTTGGCCATGCGCACCTTGCGCTCCTGGCCCTCCTCGATGATCGAAAGCTTGCGCTTGACGTCGTTGTTGCCAGGCCAGGTCTTCTCGACGATGCCGTTTAAGAAGCGGTAGTTGATCTCGTAGATGATCTCGAGGTGGCGCGGCAGCAGCTTCTCGAAGATCCTCACCGGCCACTTCTCCAGCGCCTCAGGCAGCAGGGTGTGGTTGGTGTAGTTGAAGGTCTTGCTCACGATGTCCCAGGCGGTGTCGAAGGAGAGCCCCTCCTCATCGACGAAGAGCCTCATGAGCTCGGCCACCGAGATCGCAGGGTGGGTGTCGTTGAGCTGGATGACGATCTTGTCGGCAAACTCGCTGTAGTCGTGGTGGTGCGTGCGGTTGTAGCGGCGCAGGATGTCGCGCAGCGAGCAGGCGGAGAAGAAGTACTGCTGGGTCAGGCGCAGCTCCTTGCCAGCTTCGGTGGAGTCATTGGGGTACAGGACCTTGGAGATGGTCTCCGCGGCCGCCTTCTCCTGCTGGGCGTCGACATAGCCGCCGGCGTTGAACACGTCCCAGTTGAAGGCCTCGGTGGCGCGCGACTCCCACAGGCGCAGGATCGCGACGGAGGAATTGCGGAAGCCGACCACGGGGATGTCCCAAGGCACGCCCTTGATCAGGTGCGCGGGGTGCCAGACGCGGCGCTCGGTCCCGTCCGGGGCCTTCTGCGACTCGACATAGCCCCCGATGGGCACGTTCTGGACCGACTCAGGGCGGCAGCGCTCCCAGGGGCAGCCGTACTCCCTCCACGAGTCAGGGCGCTCGACCTGTCGGCCGCCGCGGATCTCCTGGCGGAACAGGCCGTTCTCGTAGTGCAGGCCGTAGCCTACGCAAGGATAGTCGAGCGTGGCCAGCGAATCCATGTAGCAGGCGGCCAGGCGGCCCAGGCCGCCGTTGCCCAGGGCCATGTCAGGCTCCTGCTCGCAGATGTCGCTGATGTCCTGCCCGCAAAGCTTCAAGGCCTCGCGCGCGACGTCGTACTTCTCGAGGTTGCAGAGGTTGTTGACCGTGAGCCTGCCCATCAGGAACTCGGCCGAGAGGTAGTGGACGGCGCGGGTGTCCTTGACTGAATGGGTGTGCTGGGTCTGGGTCAGGCGGTTGAAGATGTCCTCGTTGACGGAAGCCACAAGAGCCTGCCACCAGGAGAGCTTGGACGCCTTCTGCTCGGAGGTGCCGATGGTGCAGCGCAGGTGGTGGATGATCTTGTCGCGCATCTGCTCGGCTTCGCGCTTGAGCTCAGCCGAAACTGCAGGTGCTGCGTGGGCGGCTGCGGCGCGCACGGCCGCAGTTGCTTTCTTAGTCTTCTGTCTAGTCGCCATTGATTTGAATCCTCCTCGAAGGAGCAAAGTTGAATCAGGTGAAAACGTATCCAGATTATACAGCCTGGTTTGTAAAGACTTACCGCACGCATTTGACATGGAAGATTGCACGTCCGCCGATGTAAGCGGTTTCCCGGGACTTCCGTCACGTTGCGGATCGCATGGAACACACGTTTGGCACGATGGGGGCTATTTTTGTGATGCGTGTCAAAATAGTACAGATTTTTGTGATCAGAAACGCAGTTCCTCGGGGATTTCCGGATCCGGATTGAGGTCGCGCGGGCGCATTTTCGACTTGCCTGACTTGAAGTCGCGCATCGCCATGACCCAGGCGAGCACCTGGGCCACGGCCTTGAACAGGCCCCTTGGGATCTCGTGGTCGAGCTCGGTGGTGTAGTACAGCGAGCGCGCCAGCGGCGGGATGGGGATCACCGGCACCTCGGTCTCGCGGGCGATGTGCTTTATGATCTCCGCGATGTCGTCCACGCCCTTGGCCACGACCAGGGGCGCGGTGGCCCCGTGGGGATCATAGGAGAGCGCCACGGCGTAGTGGGTGGGGTTGGTGACCACGACGTCGGCCTTGGGCACCTTGGCCATCATGCGGCGCGAGGCCATCTGGAACTGCATCGACTTGATCTTGTTCTTGACCTGGGGGTTGCCCTCGACGTCCTTGAACTCGTCCTTGACCTCCTGCTTGGTCATGCGCAGCTGGCGGATGTAGTGCCACTTCTGGTAGGGCACGTCGATGAGCACGATGGGCAGCATCGCGCAGACGATGATGAGCATGATCCTGAAGAGGAGCCGGATGGCCGCGCTGATCCCCTGGAGCGGATCGACGTAGGAGAGCTTGAGCACCTGCCCTGCCATGCCAGAGAGCGCGAAATAGCAGAAGGCGCCGATGAAGGCGACCTTGGCGATGCCCTTGATGAGCTCGATGAGCGAGTTGAGGCTGAAGATCCTCTTGATGCCTGAAAGCGGCGAGAGCTTGTTGAAGTCGGGGGCGAGCGCCTTTGACGAGAAGTTGTAGCCGCCGATCATGAGGTTGCCTGCGAGCGAGCAGACGAGCACGATGAGAGCGATGCCCAGGATCGGGACGGCGATGTCGCCCAGGTCCTGCACGAAGATCCTGCGCATCTCGTCCACCGTGAAGTCCTGCTGCCTGGTGAGCGAGAAGGAGTTGAGCATCACGGCCCTCATGCCCGAGGCGAGCATCCCGGAGAAGGCCCAGAGGCTCACGACGCCGGCGAGCAGCACCACGAATGTGCCGGCCTCGCGCGAGCGCGCGACCTGCCCCTTGCCGCGGGCGTCTGAGATCCTCTTTCCCGTCGGCTGTTCTGTCTTCTCGCCGTCGTCGGCCATCCCCTACCCTGCCTTCGCGCCCCTCAGTCCAGGATCTCGGCCTTGTCGCCGTTGTCCTCGAGCCACTGCCTGCGGTCGGCGGCGCGCTTCTTTGAAAGCAGCATGTCCATGAGCCCGATGGTGCTGTCGCTGTCGGACTGGTCGAGCGTCAGCCTCAGGAGCTTTCGCGTGTCGGGGCTCAGCGTGGTCTCGCGCAGCTGCTCGGGGTTCATCTCGCCTAAGCCCTTGAAGCGCTGGATGCGGATGTTCTCGCGCTTGTAGCCCTTGCGCGCAAGCTCCTTCTGCTTGAGCGCAAGCTCGTCGTCGTCGATGGCGTACTCCTTGATCTTGGTGCCGCAGTCGATGCGGTACAGCGGCGGGCAGGCCACGTAGACGTGGCCCTCCGAGACTAGCGAGGTGAAGTGCTTCACGAAGAGCGCGCACAGGAGCGTGCCGATGTGCAGTCCGTCCGAGTCGGCGTCGGCGAGGATGCAGATCTTGCCGTAGCGCAGCCCCTCGAGGCTGCCTGAGTCGGGCTCGAGCCCCATCGCCACCGAGATGGCCCGTATCTCCTCGGACTGCAGGGCGCCCTGGCCTGAGACCTCCCAGGTGTTCAGGATCTTGCCGCGCAGCGGGAGGATGGCCTGGAACGATGAGTCGCGGGCCTGGCGGGCGCTGCCGCCTGCCGAGTCGCCCTCGACGATGAAGAGCTCGCCGCGGCTTGGATCGGTGGAGGTGCAGTCCACGAGCTTGCCCGGCAGCTGCGGGCCGCGCACCGCCTTCTTGCGGGTGACCGACTTGGCGGCGCTGTCGCGCTCGCGGGCTGCCTCGATGACTACCGAGGCGATGGCCTTGCCGGTCTCGACGTCGCGGTTTAGGTAGAGCGAGAAGCGATCGCGGATCACGCCCTCGACCATCGCCGCGACGTGGCGGGAGGAGAGCTTCTCCTTGGTCTGTCCTGCAAACTGCGGATCGTGCATCATCAGCGAGATCACGCTGGTGCAGCCCTTCCACACGTCGTCGGGGGTGATCTTAAGCCCCCTTGGCAGCAGGTTCTGCAGCTCGCAGAACTCGCGCATGGCCATCGTGAGCCCCGAGCGGAAGCCGTTGACGTGGGTTCCGCCCTCGACTGTGGGGATGAGGTTCACAAAGGACTCGGAGATCTGCGACGGCCTGCCTTCGGACTCCCAGCAGCAGGCCCACTCCATCTTCCACTCCTCGCCCTCGTAATTGCCTGCAAAAGGCGGCGAGGGCAGCGTGATGCGCCCTTCTATCTGCGACGAGAGGTAGCTTTGCAGATCGCCCGAGTAC
>Ga0256406_1004411_pt1 | contig 16129 bp, 15 predicted proteins | sample RumenRJG_03DNA_FD_185986 | JGI IMG/M metagenome (GOLD analysis project Ga0256406, IMG submission 185986) | Bovine rumen microbial communities from Lethbridge, Alberta, Canada - RJG_03 | ecosystem: Host-associated > Mammals > Digestive system > Stomach > Rumen | place: Canada: Alberta | collected... | reverse complement strand
AACAACAGCGGCCCGGACGTCACGGTCAACCTGGCGCTCGGCACGGCCGAGGTCGGACAATTGCCCGATGAGGCAATAGACGTCCTCGAGTCCATGGGCCATGAGTGGACCACGTACTACTTGGACGGCACCTATGCGGGCACCGCCATGATGCTAAGACAAGCTGGTTTTTAAAAAATGCACCCGCGCGAGGAGAAGGAAATCATAAAACTAACTGATCAAGTACGGATGGATTTTTCGATAAGATTTATCGCAATGATGCAAAGCATAACCAGATGCTTGATTCTGCACATAAAACTGCGGCTCCCGCATTGGCACGCGGCGCAAGTGGCAGCAGGGACAAGGCGCTTCAAGCCATGGCGGGTCCCCTGACGGGAAAACGCCCTGCGCCGCCCTCCCCGGCGCTTGGAATGGGTGGCAGGCGGCTTAGGCGCCGCGGCGGCGCAGGACTTTCGGCGCGAGCCTAAATAGCGCGAGTGCGGCGAGGGCGAGCAGCGCGGATGAGCACAGGAAGGTCGCCCTGGGGGCGATGGCCGAGGCGATAAGGCCGCCCACGATCGGGCCGCTGCCGCTTCCCACCTCGGAGAACGAGTAGAGCAGGCCGAACGCCGCCGTGCGCTCCTCTTGGCGCGTCGCCCGCACCAGAAGCGCGTTGACCATCGGCACTATGCCTGCAAGGCACACGCCAGCTGCGAAGTTCGCCGCGGCGAACCAGGCGACGGACTGTGGCAGCGCCTGGCCTGCCGAGGCCAGGGCCGAGAGCAGCATCGAGAGCACCAGCACGTTGAAGAAGCCCCGCCTCTGCCCGAGCGTCCCCCACAGCGGCGAGGTGAGCGCGCCTGCGATCCCGTAGAGCGAGAACACCGCCCCTGAGAGCACTATGCCGTGCGTGCTTCCATGCGCAAGCGAGACGATGTACGGGGTGAGGATCGACACTGGCAGCATCATGATCATCATGCCGGCGGAGGCTGCGAGCAGCACGCAGAGCACCGGTCCCTGGCGGAGCACGGAAAGCGCCCCGCCGCCATGGGCGCCCGGGGCGGGCGCCGGGGCCGCCGCGCGCGGCGGCTCGTGGATGAAGATGAGGCTCACCACCGTGACGGTCGCGAGCGCTGCCGTGGTGATGGCGAAGGTCAGCCGCACCGAGAGGTACTGCGCGATGGCGCCGCCTGCCAGCGGACCCACCACGGATCCCAGGATGTTCATGCTCTGGAGCAATCCCATCGAGAAGCCGAGCTTGTCCTTGGGCACGATGTCGGAGTTCATTGAGAGGATCACCGGGGTGATCCCGCAGGCAAAGCCCATGAAGATGCGCGCCAGGAAGAGCTGGAACGGAGTCTGCACGATCATGCAGATGAAGTAGGCGATCGCGAGCATTGAGCTTGCGCGCAGCAGCATGAGCTTGCGCCCGAAGCGGTCGGCGATGCGCCCCCAGAAGGGCGAGAGCAGGGCGCTGAAGACGAACTGCACCGAAAAGCAGGCAGAGGACCAGAAGGTCAGATCCTCAGGCCGGCAGCCCAGGTCGTTCTTTAGGTAGACGGGCAGGAAGGGGAACATCAGCGTGTAGCTGCCCGACATCAGAAGCCAGTCGAGGCAAAACACGAAGAGGGCGGCCTTCCAGGGTCCCTGCCTTGGCGCGCCCATGGCTCAGTCAAGCCCCGGGAAGGAGTGGACCAGCTTCACCTTGATGTCAGGGAAGGAGCTTACGATCTGGACCTTGAAGTCGGGGAAGCTGCTCACGTGCTGCCACTCTCCGCAGCTGTCGGGGAAGGCGTCCACCATCTTGACCTTGAGATCGGGAAACGAGTCGACCACCTGTACCTTGATGTCGGGGAAGGAGTCGACGAACTGCACCTTGCCGTGAAGCGGGATCCCGTTGAAGGCACAGTCGGAGCCAATGCCTCGGGCTGAGGCTGGCATGGATGAGAGGGCGCAGAGCGCGGCTGCGGCAATGATGGCGGACTCAATCCTTGCCATTTGATGAAACTCCGGTTTTCGCATTGCGTTCGGCCTCAAGCTCTGACTGGGCCTGGGCCTTTATTTTGTTTAGGTAGTCGCCGCTGCCGTTGTCGTTGGCCCCGACGTCCGAGGCCATGATGTTGAGGATCGAGGGGCAGCGCAGGAAGACCGTGATCCCGATGCAAAAGAGCAGCGCCCCGCCGGTGAAGAACACCGCGCGCGGGGCGAGCACGGTCGCAAGCGCGCCGCCCAGGACGGGCCCCACGGCCCCGCCCACCTGCTGGGCTGCAAAGAAGAGCGCGAAGCTCTCGCCGCGGCGCGAGGCCGGGGTGAGCAGCACCAGAAGCGAGTTTGCCGACGGGAAGATCCCCGAGAAGCTCAGCCCGAAGATGAACTGGAAGAGCGCGAAGATCCACAGCGTGTGCGGGATCCCCTGCAGGCAGCTCACGACGCCGGCTAGGCAGAAGGAGATCACCATGGTGTGGAAGAAGCCGCGCTTCTGCCCGGCGCGCCCCCACTGCGGGGCGGCGATGGCGCCGGCAAGCCCGCCTAGGGAGAAGATGGCGCCTGAGAGCATCATGAGGTTCGTCTTCGAGACCTCGCCGAAGGTCGCGATGTAGACGGTCATCACCGGCTGCACCTGCATGATGACGAGGCTCGTGAACCCGGCTGCGAGCATCAGCGCGAGGATTCCGCGGTCCTTGAGCAGCGACTCGCGCCCGGGCTTGGGCGAGCCCTCCTGGGCGGTGGCGGGCTTATCGCGCGGCGGCTCCTTGATGAAGATGATCGTGATGATGGTGATGAGGGAGAGGCCGCCGGCGCCCACGAAGAACGAGTCGCGCATGCCGAAGGCGGTGGCGAGCATGCCTCCCAGGAGCGGGCCTATGATCCCGCCGCAGATGTTGGCCGACTGCATGAGCCCCATCGCGATCCCGATGCGGTTCTTCGGGACATAGGCCGAGAGCATCGCCAGGCACGCAGGCCACAGCCCTGCGGCAAAGCCCTGCACGACGCGCATCAGGAAGAGCTGGAACGGGGTCTGGACGATGCCGCCTAAGAAGTAGGCGACAGCCAGCAGGATCGAGGAGCGCAGCATCATGAGCTTGCGCCCGGTGCGGTCGGATAGGCGGCCCCAGAGCGGGGCGACTATGGCGCTGATGGCGAAGGTCACCGCGAAGACCACGCCCGACCACATGTTCACGCTCTTGGCGTCGGCCCCCAGCTCGTTCTCAAGGTAGATCGGGAGGAAGGGGATGAGCATGGTGTAGGAGGAGGCCATGAGCACGGCAAAGAGCACCATGAACGCCAGCACGGCTTTCCAGTTCATCATTTCCGCCTCCTCATGCAGCGCCAGCAATATGCGTTGGCGCAGGCTTTCATTCTACACCACAAGCGCCTGGCGCCAGCGGACGGCGCGAGGCAATCCCTTTGAAAACAATCCAGATTGGTATGCAAGAAGGCCTGCGCCAGAAGGCGCAAAAAGCCCCGCCCGGGAAAAACGCGGCGGGGCTTGGAATCGCTTTTGATTGTCAGTCCTGCGGGATCTTGTGGGGGAAGAAGATCCTCATCGTCTCGATGCCCGGGCGCGGGGCGGTGAGCGAGCCTGCGATGCTGCCCACGAGTCCTGCCACGGTTCCGATGACGATGTTGTGGAAGCCCATGAGCTTGTAGCCCGTGGCCATCGCGATCACGTAGAGCCCAAGGCCCAGGACGATGCCTAAGATGGCGCCGCGGGTGTTCATGCGCGGCCAGAAGAGGCCGAGCACCACGCACCACATGAAGGCGCTCTCAAGCCCGCCGAAGGCGAACATGTTGACCCATACCACGATGTCCTGGGGATAGAGCGCAAGCAGGATTGAGACTGCGCCTAGGATGAGCGTGGTCGCCACGGCGATGTGCCTTGATGCGTCGGGGCTCTGGGTCCTCAAGTACTCCGGGCCCTTCAGCTGCTTTGCCAGATCGCGCGCCACCGCGGCGGCCGAGGCGATGAGCAGCGAGCTCACCGTGCTCATGGTCGCAGCCAGGGGGCCTATGATCGTGATCCCGGCCATCACCGGGCTCATGTGGCCTACGATGAGCAGCGGGATAACCGCGTCGGTGCCGTTTGCAGGCTTCTCGAGCACCACGCCGCGCGAGAGCACGCCCAGGAGCGTCATGCCAATCATGAGCGCGCCGCAGACTATGGTCGCGACGATCATCGCCGTCGAGAGGTTCGAGGACTTCTTGTAGCTCATGCACCTGACCATCGACTGTGGCAGGCCCAGGGTGCAGAAACCCACGAGCAGCCACGAGGAGAAGAGCAGCGTGTATGGCAGCGCCCCGCCGGCGTCGGGCTTGAAGAGGTTTGAGATCCCGTCGTCTCCGACGCTCTGGGAGGCCAGGGTCTGCCTTATGCCCTCAAGCCCGCCGCCCGACTCCAGGATGGAGTAGCCCAAGGTCGCCATGCCCGTGAGCATCAGCACCGCGCAGACCGCGTCGGTGAGCGCCACGGCCTTGAAGCCCGACGAGGTGTAGATGACGGTGACGGCTGCGAATACGAGCAGCCCGGCCTTGTAGTCCCAGCCCGTCACCGCCGCGAAGATCTGCGCCCCGCCGATGAACTGCCCGACCACGGTTGCCGTGAAGAACACGATGAGGACGAGCGCGAGCAGCACGCTCAAAGGCTTTGAGCCGTAGCGCGCGTCGATGAGGTCGATGACCGTGAGGCTGCCGGTGCGGCGGGCGAGCACGGCCATCTTCTTGCCGAGCACGCCCAGGATGAAGAACCCGGTGATGATCTGCGGGGCGGCGAACACCACCCAGCCGTAGCCAAGCTGCCAGGCTATGCCGGGGCCTGAGACGAAGGAACTCACCGAGCCGTAGGTCGCAACCAGCGTGAGCGCGAGCACCACGCCTCCCAAGTTGCGGCCTGCGATGTAGAAGTCGCGCTGGAAGTTGTCAGAGCGCTTGAGCGAGCGGTTGCACCACGCGCCGATGCAGATGAGCGCCGCGAGGAACGCGAGCACCGGCCAGATCGCGGGGTTAATCGTTTCCATCGGAGTCCTCCTTGTCCTCGCCTGCTTCCTCCCCAAGACTGAAGTCGGTCATGAAGTGGCGCGCCAGCGCTATGACGCCCACGACCGAGAGCAGGTAGCCGCCGATGCACGAGACGACGAACCACAGCGGCATGGACGCCACGAACACCGCGCTGTCCTTGAGCAGAAAGACTGCGCCCCAGAAGAACAGGGTGATGAGCACGGCAAGGATCACGGTGGCAAACGCCTCGCGATCCATGGCGGCGAACTTCTCGCTGTAGCTGAGATCTCCTTTTTGCATGGGAACGATTCTCCTTGTTTCACTCACGCTTGTATGAAATTTAAAAAGCATGCCTCATGCATGCTCGGACGGGGGCATCTTAGCAGGCGCAGTCGCAAGGGCAAGGCAACGCGAAGGCGCACCGATCGGGTGCGCCTTCGCGTCCGCGCCCTACGCGGAGTGCTATTTGACGGTTCTCAGCCCTTCTTCCCCTTGCCCTTGGCGCCGTCGGAGAGCGCCGCGAGCACCGAGGGATCGCGCTTGCAGATCACTATGACCAGGACGATTGCGAAGGCCGCGTTGAGGATCCCGTTGCCAAAGCTCTTGTAGAACACCCAGATCCCCTCGGCCTCCTGGGCGCTGATGCCGAAGATCGAGGGCAGGCAGAAAGCAAGCACGAGGTTCAGCGCGGCGCCGAACACGAAGAACCACATCCAGCCGGCTCCGAAGAAGCGCCAGGCCCCGTCGGGCAGGGGGATATCGCGCCCGAAGAGGTAGGAGAAGGGGTTCTTGCGCAGCAGGTACTGGAACACGAAGATGGCCGTGGCGAGCACGAGGTTTGAGACCGTGACCTTCCACTTGATGATCGAGGGATCGCCGAGCAGTATGGTCGGCAGCCCGAAGAGCAGCACCAGCGCCAGCGTGAAGATCTGGATCCTCGAGACGGTCCTGGTCACGGCGTACTCGAGCGCGGCGGCGATGAGGCAGCCTGAGACCACGACAATGGTCGCAAGCACCAGATCGGAGCTTGCCTTGTAGGTTGCAAAGAAGGCGATTGCGGGGAGGAACTCGATTATGCGCACCGCAAGGGGCGGCTGCTTGGGCTGGTTTTCCATGGAAGGTCCTGGATTCATTGCGCCTTTATCAAGGCTTCTGGGTTGTGGATGTGGAGGCGGATGCCAGATCGCCTGCGATCCTGCGGGGCGGCTTCAGGCGGCGGAAGCGGATCCCCTCGTTGTCGGCGCTGAGCACCTCGAACTGGTCGTCTAGGAACCTGATGACCGAGCCGTAGCTTAAGTCATAGGTGAGCGCCGGGCGGGAGACCGCTTTGCAGTCGTTCACCGCGAACTTGAGCACGCTCCCGCTGCGCCCGTAGTACATGAGCGAGGGCGCGCAGAGCGTGTCCTCGGAGACGGTGCGCGCGGAGATGGCGTAGCTCAGCGTCCCGGGCGCGGCGCATGACTTGACGTTGAGCTGCGTGGTCACGCAGACCCTGCCGCCGTCCGAGGCCTCGGCGCTCACCTCCTTCAAGGGGTCGCACCACAGGCAGCTTGACACCTCGTCGCCGTCGCTGCTCACGGTTGAGAACGAGATCTCCCTGCCGTGCCTGGCCTTCTCGCGGAACTGGCCGCGCGGGAAGGTGATCGCGCCCGATGACTGATCGAAGGGAATGATGAGGAAGGCATTGCGGCAGCGGCGATCGGCGACCTTGAGCGCCGAGCCTACCGCGGCGAAGGCGGTCTCGTCGGTCTTGGGGCGGTAGTCGATGGTGCAGCGCGGATCCTGATCCGGCGCGGCCAGGGCCGCCGCCGGAAGGGCGCACATCAGGGCTGCCAGGGTTGCGGCAAGGTGTTTTTTCCTCATGAATCCAAATTATATGAGGAAAATGATGAAGGATCTCACCTTCATGCCGTTAAAGGAAGGATGGCGTATGATCGCAAAACGGGTCCTGGATGGCAGGGCCTTGAAGCCAGGGAAACCCAGAGGAGGGAGACATGGCCAGGAAAGTTCGGAAAAAGGACGCTGCGGTCAGGCAGCGCAACTTCGTGCAGGCGCACGTGATGGACGCGAACGTCCCCCAGGCGTTCGAGGATCGCAGGAGGCGCGAGCGCGCAGGATACCGCAAGCACAAGTGCTCCTACGTGGAGGAGGCCTTCCGGGGCGGAACCCGAAAGGCCTTTTTCATGCCCTCTGAAATCCTGCCTGCCGCCTGAGCCTTAGGGAACCCCTCCGAAAATCCCGCCTTAACCTCCAGGATCGCCTGATCGGCAAGGCAGAAAACTCCAAATTCCCACCCGATGCGCCGCGCAAGGCGCACAAGACGATGTGGCGTCACTTCACGGTGACTATCCCGTCGAGCACATAGTGGAAGGAGGGCGCCGACTGATCCCGGCACTCCTCGTAGCCGCCACTAAGGTCGATGCGATCGCCTGGATCTTCTGGATCAGCGCCCGTGGCCCCGGCCTTGAATACGCTGACGCCGCCCTCCGAGAAGGCCTTGGAGAGGAGGGCCAAGCGCTCCGTCGTGCCATCGGCTGCGGCGTAGGTGTTGACCTCAAGCATGGTGACCCAGCCGTCCTTGAAGCCCGATCCGGCGTCGTTGCCGCGGATCTGGCCTGAAACCACCTGCTCGATGGGCTTTTTGCAGAGCACGGCCTTCACGGCGCCTGCGATGTAGGGCTCCCAGTTGATCCTGGTGCCGGTGAGGTAGGCGGTGGGCGCGACGTCGGCCATGCTCTCGTTGTAGGAGACGCAGTAGGCCTCATGGGGCGGCTCGGACTCCTCGCAGGCCACGGCAGGCCCCGTGGTGTCAGAGTGCTGGGAGATGACGGCGCAGCCGTCCTCCTCGATGAGCAGCCTGGCTGTCCGCTTCTCCTTCATGTAGTCGGACCACATTCCGGTGTACCTGACCACCATGGTGGCATTCGGCACCACCGAGCGGACCCCCAGGATGAATGCGGTGTAGCCTGAGATCACCTCGGGCACCGGGAAGGCCGCGACGTAGCCTGCCCGCGCTTTGGAGGCGTCCACGCGCCCGCTTTTTATGAGCTCCCTGAGCTTCATCCCGGCGGCCACGCCCGAGGCATAGCGCCCCTCGTGGATGTGCCCCATGAAGGTGTGGTAGTTGGGCAGCACCGGATCCTCGTTGGCATTGCTGCAGGTGGACTGGCAGAACTCGATGCCAGGGTGCGACCTGGCATATTCTTTCATGCCATTGCCGTAGCCGTAGCTGTTTGAAAAGATGATCCCGCAGCCGCTTGAGGAGAGCGAGTCGAGCGCCTCCCCAACGCTGCCCTCGGGCACGTTGTACCTCTCCTCGGTCGTCACGGCGCCTTGGAAGATCTCCTCGACGCGCCTTTGCGCCTTCATGAAGTTGGCGGTGTAGGGCGTGCTGCCGTCGCCGTTGTAGATGAAGCAGGCCTTGAGCGGAGGCGCGTCCTGATCGCCCATGAAAGCATGCCTTAAGCTTGTGAAGGCGCAGAACGCGATGGCGCAGCCTGCCGCCGCGGCAAGATAGCGCCTCAAGCGTCCTGTCTCAGCCATGCGCGCCCTCCTTGCAGGAGGCGGCCTCAGTTGTGCCGCCCTCGCCGCCAGCCTTGATGCCGTAGATCTTCTGAATGTCGATGGTCCCGTCCTCTATCAATGAGAGCATGATGTCCGCAAGCTTCGGGTCGAACTGGGTCCCGCGCCCGCGGGCGATCTCTTTTTTGGCATATTCGATGTCGAGGCAGTCGCGGTAGACGCGGTTCGAGGTCATGGCGTCGAAGGCGTCGGCGATGCCGATGATCCGGGCGTTGAGCGGGATCTCCTCGCCCTTGAGCCCCCGGGCGTAGCCGCGCCCGTCGTAGCGCTCGTGGTGGTAGAGGGCGCCTTCTGCCACGTTGTCGATGATCGTGAAGTCCTTGAGGATGGCCGCGCCGCGCGTGACATGGGTCTTCATGACGGCGTACTCCTCGTCCGTAAGACGCCCGGGCTTGTTGAGCACGCGGTCGGGGATGCCGATCTTGCCGATGTCGTGGAGCAGCGCCACCTGCCTCAGGTTCTCGCACTGCCGCTCCCCGTAGCCAAGGCGCCTTGCGATCATCACCGCATAGTCGGCTACGCGGCGCGAGTGCTGGCTGGTGCGCTCGTCCTTGGCGTCCACGGCCTGGGCGATGGTGAGGATGGTCTCGTTGACCATGCGCAGCTGGGAAGCCTGGCGCTCGAGCTTGTCCCTCTGCTCCCGCAGCACGCGCCGCATCCAGAGCCTGGCGCCAAGCCAGGAGAGGTAGGATGAGAGCATCATCGCCACCAAGGCGGCGTAGGCGCGGAACCACCAGTGGTCCTTGAACTCGGCCTCCTTGATGACGGGGTAGGCGGCCTCCGACACCGCGCCGCCCGTCTCGCTGTCGAGCACCGCGACGTGAAATGAGTAGCTCCCCGGCGGCAGGTTGGTGTACGAGACGGTTCCCAGGGCGCTCCGCGGCCTCACGGCCTTCGCCTTGTCGATCCCTTCAAGATAGGTCGCCACATAGGGATCCTTCACCGTGTAGTTCACTATCTCCGGGACGAACTCGACGCGCTGCACGCCGCTGCCGATGCGGATCGGCTCGCCCTTCTCCACGCGGTGCGGCACGCCGTCCAATAGCACGGTCTCAAGGAGCATGCGGTAGGAGCGCACCTTGATCTCATAGCGGTTCAGGTTTATAAGCACGGCGCCGGTCTTGCACGAGAGCCACCAGCTGCCGTCATCCCCGAGATCGTTCCAGGCGTTGGGCACCAGATCGAGCCCCATGCCGTTCTTGGCGTTGTAGAGCGCGTACCTCAGCGGGCCGCTCTCGAGCAGCGCCTTGCGGCTTGTGATGTAGATGCCTGCCGAGCTCGTCACGAAGATCATGCCGCCAGGGCCTTCTGCGAGGTCGAAGTTGTTGTAGTAGGGAAAGCTGGAGAGGTGGCGGATCTTCCCATCGCCGTCCATGCGGCAAAGCCCGTTGCCGGTGACGATGTAGGCGCCGCCTTTGCTGTCTGGAACCATCCTCAGGATTATCTCGGAGCTCAATCCGTCCTTTTGCAGCAAGATCCTTTCGACCTTGCCATCGCGCAGCACCGCGATGCCGTTGCCGTCGGTGCCGGCGAAGATCTCATCATCGCCCCACGCCATGAGGCAGAGCACCTTGGGATTGGGCATTCCGCCTTCTCCATTGCCCACGAAGTACTCGGCCCTGCCGCCGCGTATGAAGGCGACGCCGGAGTCGCCGGCGGCGAACATGCCGCCCTGCGCCTCGAGGACGGTGCGGAACTTATCGCCTCCGGCGCCGTTTGACGAGTCAAAGCCCAGCATCGAGCCATCGGGCGCGACATCCCAGACGCCCATGCCCGAGGTGCAGATCCAAAGGTGGCCGCGCGAGTCCTGCCTCAAGCAGCGGATCCTGACATCGCGGAACTTCTCCAGGATCCTGTAGGCGAGCGGATCGGCGCTGCTCGAGGATCCGATGTCAAGCCCCGAGTCGGTGCCCATGAGGACGGCCCCGCGCCACCTTGCAACCGTGTTGACCACGGACCTGCCTGCCGTGTAGCGGCCCTCCTCCTCGACGAACACCGAAGGCGTCATGCGCAGCACGCCCTTGCGCGAGGAGGTGAACCAGAAGTTGCCCTGGCAGTCGGTGAGCATGTTCTCAACGGAGTTGTTGAAGCCCCCGGCCTCGATGGCGATGGCGCGGCCGGAGGATGCCACATAGCCAGGCCCGGTGTCGGTGCAAACGAACATCCCGCCCTCATCGTCAAAGGCGATGGAGTTTATGCCCTTGAGCGTGTCGCAGTCGATGGCACGCACCTTGACAAGCCCTTCGTGCTCGATCCTGAACACGTCGATGCGGCTGCCCTGCGTCCCGGCGTAGAGCAGCCCAGAGGGCGAGAAGGCGGCGCAGCTGTAGGTTCCGCCGTCCTTGCGGTCAATGCGTGAGTCCGCTACCGCGCCGTCGCGCAGCAGGAAGAGCCTGCCGTCTGCGGTGACAGCCGCGACGCCGCCGTCCTCTCCTGCGCTCAGGCTCCTGGCGTAGGCCACCTCGCCTATCGAGGAGGCCACCTTGATCCCGCCTGAGATGGTCACGATGTGGAGGCTTGCGGTGGTGCCGATGTAGTAGCGCCCGTACGAGTCCTGGACTATCGAGCGCACCGAGTTCGAGGAGAGGCCGTTTGCCTTGTTCAGCGTGTTGGTGATCTCCTGGCCGATGCACAGCGAGACCCCGTTGTCGTTCGTGCCGATCCAGAGCCTTCCTGACTCGTCTGAGTACAGGCAGTTGACGGTCTTGACCGCCTCCATGTTAGACATCCACTGGAAGGCGCTGCCGCTGTAGCGGTAGAGGCCGCCGTAGGTGCCGATCCACAGCACGCCGTCCTTGGTCTGATCGATGTCGTTCGCGATCCCGCCGGGCAGTCCGTTGGCGCCGTCGAACACGGTCTTGAAGTAGTGCGAGAAGTCAGGCTCCGCGGCGAGGGCGGGGGATGAGCATGCAAGGAGGGCGCAGAGGATCTGCAAGAGGAGCCTTTTCATCAGAGGATCCTCTTTTGCAGCAGGTGCAGCCTGAGCGCGGCGTAGAGCAGGAGCACCGAGGCCACCTTGTCGGGAAACTCCAGGTAGAACTGGCCGATGATGCAGCTCAAGGCCTGATTTGCGCCGTTCTCCGTCATGAGGACGATGATCCCGTCCCCCCATTGGTTGCCCGTCATGCCTCCTGAGGCGAGGAAGTTGAGCGGAGTGGAGATGGCGGTTGCGGCAAGCGCGACGATGAAGGCGAGCGAGAGGGCGCCGAAGAGCGATCCGAAGGCCCCGCGCCTTGAGGCCTGGCCTGCGATGATCCCAACGGCGATGCTGGTTGCCGCGTAGCAGAGTTCCAGGGGATTGCCTGAGAGATCGGAGAAGATGAGGCTGAAGGTGCCGCCTGCCATGGCCCCGCACGCAGGTCCGAGGGCGTAGGCTGCGAGCATGGTGCCTGCGGTGTCAAGCCACATTGGCAGATCAAGAGAGAGCGCGGCGAACCGTCCTGCGCAGTCGATGGCGACGCACAGGATCATCAGGGCGCAGATCCCAAGATCCTTCCTCATGGCCGTCGGCCCTCCCGCGCGCTCGCACCGGCTATTGATCATGCTGGTTAAGAATGTAGGCAATAACGCCGAGGCGGAACACGAGCGCCGTCAAGTTTTGGAAAGAGGGGGAGGGCGGAAGGTTGGAAATGGGAGGCAGCGCAAAGAACGCGCTGTTATCCTTGGTGAAAGGGACAGCAATCCAGCCTGTTGCACAGGGCGCAACGCGCCCTGTGCCTGTGATTGGGGCAAAGGCTAGCTGCCTTGGTCCTTTGACGGGGCTGGCTTGACGCCGTTCTCACTGAGGAAGGCCCCGCCGGTGTCGTCCTCGATGTTGCCCTTCTTGATGTTGGGGATGATGAAGCGCTGCTTCATGTACTCCCACAGCTCCTTGGAGCCCTCGGCGGTATGCGCGTTGCGCTTTAGGATCTGCGTGAGCCTCACGCGGTGCTCGCGCCAGGCCCGCCCTCCGGTTGCGGCGTTGAGCATGCAGGGCTGGACGTTGTCCATGCACTTGGCGAACCTGGCCTCGGGAGTCTCGCAGCGCTCGAACTCCTCCCACAGGGCACGCAGGCGGCGCCCCAGATCCTCAGGGAGGATCGAGTAGAGCCGGTCGGCGGCCGCCTCCTCGCGCCTTTCCTGGGTCGCCACGGCCTTCTCGTCGTAGCAGAAGGTGTCGCCTGCATAGACCTCGATGAGATCGTGCACCACGAGCATCGAGAGCACCTTGAGCATGTCAAAGGGCGCGTTCGAGTACTCAGAGAGCACCAGGGCCATCAGGCACATGTGCCAGGCGTGCTCGGCGTCGTCCTCCTGCCTGCCCTCGCGCCCGGTGAGGTAGGTCTGCCTGAAGACGTCCTTCTCGTGATCGCACTGCAGTATGAAGTCGAAGATCCTTCCCAAGCGCCCGCCGCCGGTGTCGATGGGGAGCTTTGCGCCGCTCTTGCTTTCGTCCAAAACAAAATCCTCCGCAGGAACATGTTCCTGCGGAGGATTATAGGCGATGGGCGAGGCAGTGATGGCGCCGCGCCCTTTTGGCTCAGGCCTTACTCTTGTGGTTGAAGTCAGGCAGCGACTCGACGCCCTGCGGGATCGCGATGGAGTCTGCAAGCGCGTGCTGCTCCCTCAGGATCTGCGCATACTCCTCGCTGCCCTTGTGCAGCAGGCGGCGGCGCTCGTACATGCCGTGCGTGAGATCGTTGATCCTGGCGCCCTGTGCGGTGTGGAACTGCAGCTCAAAGCGCGCGCCTTGAGGCGAGAGCAGGCAGACGTTGATCGCGCGGTAGGGGTAGCCTTTGTCGTTCCAGGCGTTCCACACCGAGGCGACCGAGTAGCCGTCCCTGGCGAGCATGCCGAGCATGCGCTTTGCCGACGCGGTGTAGGAGTCCTCCTCGAAGATCACGCTGTAGCGCACCAGATCCCTCATCGAGCGCATGGTGCCCCGGGAGTCCGGGCGGCTGTGGAGCGCCTCGTAGGCCGACGAGGGCGACTTCATGCGGTGGTCGAGCTTGTGGAGCGTGCCGCCTAGCGCGTCGGCGGCGGCTTTGACGTCGCTGCCGATCGCCTCCTCGCGCGAGAGGGCTGCAAGGTAGTTGCGCCGCTCGCGCGGGAGCATCCTGCCAAGCGCTGCGTAGTCCTCGCCGTCCCAGAGCCTCAGCGCGTCATAGCCGCCGTTTGCAAAGGCGATGTCAGAGAGGCTCTGCATCTCGCCTGCCGACAGCCTCGTGGACGAGCTCATGAGCTCGGCAAAGGGGATCTCGGCCTGCGCGCCGTTGCGGCGGTTTGAGAACCTGCGCTCGGCAACCTGCACCGACGGGGACGAGCGCTCCGGGCCTGACGCCGAGGATGGGCGCGCGCCCTGCGAGGTCGCGGCGGCGGCCGAGGCGGCGATGAAGCCTGCGAGGGCCAGCGAGGCTGCCGAGGCCATGATCCTCGAGACGATCCTGTTCAAGCGGCTTTTGGAAAACTTCATTGATGCTCCTTGTGTCGGAGGCTTGGGCCTCCACCTCCTTCAACCATACATGGGGACTGTTAGGCGGAAATTAGGAACGCGTCAGGACCGCGTCAGCGGACATCATGCCTCCTGGTTATGGATGCTTGAGCTTTGCGCAATATCAAATGCTGTTTTCAAAAGCTAATCTTTGGCCATGCCATTAGGCAGCGTCATGGAAAAAGTTTTTGCAAGCGGAGGACTGCATGAAGAAGAGGATCCTGGGAAAGGGCGGTCTTGAGGTGTCGGCGGTAGGGCTTGGGTGCATGGGCATGAGCCACGCCTATGGAAAGCCGCTTGATGCGAGGCAGGCGCGTCAGGTGCTATCAGCAGCTCTTGACTTGGGCTACACCTACTTTGACACCGCCGAGAACTACGGCACTCTCGATGATCCGCACCACAACGAGAGGTTCATCGCCGAGGCCATCGACAGCCGCCGCAGCGAGTTTGCGATCTCCACGGATCCGCTTTGACGAGAAGGCCCCCGGGGCCACCAAGCCGCTCGTCTGCGACTCAAGGCCCGAGGCGATCAGGCGCTCGGTCGAGGGATCGCTTGAGCGCCTTAAGACCGACCACATCGATCTCTGCTACCAGCACCGCGTCGATCCCAAGGTCGAGCCGGAAGTGGTGGCAGAGGAGATGTCAAAGCTCATCGCCGAGGGCAAGATCCTCCACTGGGGCGTCTCCGAGGCGCCGCTTGACTACATAGGGCACGCCGACAAGGTGTGCCATGTCGCGGCGGTGCAGAGCCGCTACTCGATGATGGCAAGGCAGAACGGGGAGATGTTCGATGAGCTCAACAGGCTCGGCATCGGCTTCGTCGCCTTCTCGCCGCTTGCCAACGGCTTCTTCTCAGGGATCTACGGCGAGAACTCCAAGTTTGACAAGTCAAATGACTTCCGCGCCAGCCTTGCCCAGTTCCAGCCCGAGGCGGTGCGCAAGAACCAGGAGCTCATGCTCTGGCTTGAGGATCTGGCGCAGGAGCACCACGCCACGCGCGCCCAGATCTCGCTTGCCTGGATGCTCTGCAAGAACCCCTCGCTCGTGCCCATCCCCAGAACCACCCAGATAAAGAGGCTTGAGGAGAACGCCGGGACTGCGGAGATCGAGCTTTCAACAGATGAGGTCGCACAGATCGACAAGCGTCTCTCCGAGATCCCCATGAGCGAGGTCTTCAATGTGGTAAAGAGCGGAAGCGGGCATTGATCTCAAAGGCTCTGCCATAACCTAAAGTTATAGCAGGGTTCAGTAATTGGCAATATGCGCTGTGGATTGCGGATCGTAGGATCTGCACAGGAATCAGGAATTGGCGGCTTCCTTTGAAAGGGGGCCTGTTAGGAGCAAGGCAAAATGTCAGCAACAATTGAGCAGTTCAAGCTTTCAAACGGCATCGAGATCCCCTCGCTGGGACTTGGCACCTACGCCATCGCACCGCGCGACGCCGAGAAGGCGGTCGAGAGCGCCCTGCGCGGCGGCTGCACCCTCATCGACACGGCCAACGCCTACATGAACGAGATAGCCGTGGGCCGCGGGATCAGGAACTCGGGCGTCGCGCGCGACAAGATCTTCCTGTCAACCAAGCTCTGGGTCACCGCCTACGAGAACCCCAAGGCCGTGTACGAGACCCTGGAGCGCCTCAAGACCGACTACCTCGATCTGCTTTTCATCCACCAGCCCTCGGGCAACTGGCTTGCAGGCTACAGGCAGCTTGAGAAGGCCTACAAGGACGGCAGGATCCGCTCGATCGGCATCTCCGACTTCGAGGAGGAGCAGCTGGACGAGCTGCTCTCCAAGGCCGAGGTGAAGCCCCAGGTGATCCAGCTGGAGGCCCACCCGTTCTGCACCCGCGCTGACTACCGCCCGCGCCTTGAGAAGGAAGGCCTCACCCTCATGTCCTGGTACCCGCTGGGGCATGGCGACAAGTCGCTAGTCGAGCACCCGCTCTTCAAGAAGCTTGGGCAGAAGTACGGCAAGACTCCGGCCCAGGTGATATTGCGCTGGCACACCCAGATGGGCTTCATCGTGATCCCGGGCTCCAGGAGCGCCGAGCACATCCGCGACAACGCCGACATCTTCGACTTCAGGCTCAGCGATGAGGAGATG
>Ga0256406_1004410_pt1 | contig 16132 bp, 15 predicted proteins | sample RumenRJG_03DNA_FD_185986 | JGI IMG/M metagenome (GOLD analysis project Ga0256406, IMG submission 185986) | Bovine rumen microbial communities from Lethbridge, Alberta, Canada - RJG_03 | ecosystem: Host-associated > Mammals > Digestive system > Stomach > Rumen | place: Canada: Alberta | collected... | reverse complement strand
CCGGTCGTCGCGATCTACGACCATCCACAGCGTCGGTGTCTGTACGCGTCCGACACTCATGTGGACACCTGCGAGGACACTGTAGGCGCGTGTGGCGTTCATGCCGATCAGCCAGTCAGCCTTGGCCCTCAGATCCGCCGCATCGGCAAGTCCTTGATAGGCGTTGGCGGGCTGCATCGAGTCGAGGGCATGGCGGATGGCGTGCCCTTCGAGGCTTGGCGCCCACAGTCGCATGACAGGATGATTGTTGGCATGGGCGTGCGTGATGATGCGGTGGAAGATCGCCTCGCCTTCACGGTCAGGGTCGCATGCGTTGACGATGGTGTCGCATTCCCCGGAGCGGATCAGGCCGTCGATGATCCGGTATTGGCGGGCGGCGCCGTGGGCTTGCGATACCTTCCACCGCCATCCGGGGTGCGGGTCGATGGGCAGGGATTCGAGATTCCAGCTTTTCCAGCGTCCGTCCTGGTATTCATCGGGCGGCATGAGATCGACGAGATGCCCTTGCGCCCATGTGATGATGCAGTCCTTGCAACGAATATGCCCGTTTTGTTCCGCTCCCCCGCCGATCGCTTGTGCGATTGCGCGTGCCACGCTGTGTTTTTCCGCGATGATCAGTCTCATGGTTGTTCTCCTTGATGGTTTGGCTGACCGTCAGTCTGTTTAGTGCGCGAGGCCGATGAGCGGGGCGAATACGGCGACGAGCCCGAACAACATGGCGAGCATGCATACGACGCCGAGGATGTAGCAAACGACCGCGAGCACCGTTCGCGCTGCAATCGCGCCGCCCTGGTCCATGGGCGATGGTGCTTGCATCCGACGTCCCACGATTGCGCAGGCGCCCGAGGCCACGCACGCGAGCAGCACAAGCACGATTTGCAGACCGCCGTCAAGGTTGAGCGTCCAGTTCCACAGTCTTGCCAGCAGGCCGCTTGTCGAGGTGAGTATGGTGTCCATGTTCCGGTTCCTCCTTGTCTGGAATCCATGGGCTTGGTGTTTGCTCTTCCATCCTCACGTCCGCCGAGGCAGCAGGGCGGACGCGCGGTCTACCGGTATGCGGAAGACCCGCCGTCCTGATGGCGGACAGGTAGAGTGCGCGTCCTGTTTCCATGCGCGTGGAATGTGATGCTGGGATGGTCAACCCGGATTTTGATACGAAGGAGACGTTATGGGTGGTTCGACGAATTTCCTGCGGGATACGCGGAGGGACATTCTCAGGGCGGTCAGGGAGCAGAGCATGGACCGTAGCCGTGCGATGGACGAGTATGTGGAGGCGCTGGTGGGCGTGGAGTCGCTCAGGGCCCAAGCGGAGCGTGCCGCAGCCAAGGCGGATGTCCTGCGCCGGGCGGCGCGGGATGCCGGCAATAGTGCATCCGAACTGCGTTCGGCGGAGCGTATCGTCCGTGAGCAGTGGAAAGGCATCGCCGCGCAAGATATGGATGCCGAAAAATCTGCTGCTGCCGCAGAGGATCAGAACATGGATGCAGCGGAGCCGTCAGACAATGATGGTGATTATCTTCCCGCTGAGGATGTCAGTCCGACCGACGGGTCAGGTCAGCAATGAGCGGGGCGCGTGAGCCACGACCGTGGCCGAAGCCTGTCCGCTGGCTGGCGTGGCTGCTTGCCGTGATGGTGGTGGTCGCATTAGGCATGCTCACCTTCAAACGGCCGGCATCATCCGATGGGAATACGGCGGCTTCCCCTACCCCAACCGTTCGCACAACCGGTCCGGAAGACGGCAAAGCAGCATCTGCGACCGGCTGGAAGGGGTTGCGCGCCGCTGGTATCCCTGTGCCGGGCACGTGGTCGAAGCAGACCGGCATGACCCTGTTCACGAAGGATTCCGGCGTGGACACCGTGAAACCGGAATCCTATTACGGCAAACAAGTCACGGGAGCCCCCGGTCCGATTGATACGGCGTTGACGAGCCTCGACGCGATCCTTGACCCGGACACGTCTCAGGATGTCTGGCAGAACACTTACGTGTCGGTCCTTGCTGCGGATTCCTCCGGCCAGGTACAAACGATGGGCGGGGCTCCACGATACTGGTGGGCTGACCGGAAATTCACGCCGGATATGATGTGCTCACCATCATCCGACCACACGCTCATGCTCGCGTATGACACCGGTTCCTGCACCGCCGACAACACCTGGCAGAGCGGGGAGCATGAAGCGATACAGGCGATCCAGTACTATCAGCCCGGCTCCACGGCGTTCCCGGTTGCCGAGGGGATGGAGGCAACCGCCACCGATCCGCAGACACTGGTCGCGCGCTCGTATTCCACGGTCGCTGTGCCGATGGATGACGGCATCTGGCATATCACCGTGTACTGTCCCGCCGACCCGGACATGCTCCTCGACAAGGATGCCAATGAGCTCGGTGTCACCGCCAGACAGACCGATCGGCTTACCGCAGGGATGCAAGGTTTTGGCAATCCGTGGCGTATGACCGGGATCGGGACAAGGCAGCATCCGTGCCGTACCGTGGAAATCGCGGTCGGCGGGCAGCTGCCTTACTGGTTCACGGGAGGCGCAACATGATAGGTCGCCGATATCACGGATTCCGGCTGCCATACCGTACCGTCTTGGCGGCCCTCGTGCTCACAGGTGTGCTGGCAACCGGCGCGTGCTCGCCCAACGGTGTGCTTACCTTCCTCGCCGGATGCAAGAACACCGCCGCAGCCACCGGCAGCACGATGACGGGATCCGCGGTCGGCGCTTCCACGGTTTCCGGGGAATGGACGGGACTGGTAGGCCAAGGTATGGGGCAGATCAAGGCCTTGTGGCCTGGTCATGTCGCATGGTGTGGGACGTATCGTCCAGGATTCCAATGCACATGGTGGGCGTGTATGCGCCAGCGGGCTCTCGGCCACAATGTCGGCCAATACTGGGGCAATGGGGCGCAATGGGGCGAATCCGCGCGCCGGGCAGGCTGGACCGAGGGCGCAGCGGTCGGCGGAATCATGGTGTTCGCCCCGGGTTCCGCCGGTTCGAGTCGCGTGTACGGGCATGTCGCCGTCATCGAGCAGATTGACGGCGACACCGTGCATATCAGCGAGGGCGGAACCGGATGGGGACGCGTGCATACTCGCACGTTCAGTGTCTCCAATCCCCCGTTAGGCGTCACATACTGGCATCCAAGCAACACCAATGGCCCCGGAGCATCAGCTCCCGCATCCGATACAGATACCGCTTTGGACGCTTCGGGCGAATCCTCAAATGCGACAACCGCCGCATGGAGCTGCGAAACCGGTATGGACACGATATCCGCATCCTATACCGGCGATGGCATGCGTGCGACGCCGGATGAAGCGAAAGCGATTGCGCGCGGCATGCTTGCCAGCAGTTGGAAACAATGGGACACCGCGGAGCAGTGGGAGGCGCTCGAATGGCTCTGGGAGCACGAGTCCGGGTGGCGCTGGGACGCGGACAACCCGACATCCGACGCGTATGGCATTCCGCAAGCCCTTCCAGGCCGTAAGATGGCATCAGCGGGCGAGGACTGGGAGCACAACGCGGCGACCCAGATCCACTGGGGCTTGGGCTACATCCAAAGCCGATATGGCAACCCCACGGCAGCGAAGGCGTTCTGGCTCTCCCATCACTGGTACTGATTCGTCGAGATGGTAGATTCCACGCCCTCACATGCCATACCGAATCATCGAATATAGGAACATCAGCAACATCGGGAACACGGAAAGGACAATATCCATGGCAGAGATGATCACGCAGCGCCAATTAGACAGCGCGACGAACGAATATCAACGCATGGTGGAAGAGGAAGAAGAGAGACGGGGGCGGACGGATATGTTTCTGCATCCGCGCAACGTCGCCGCCGCGCGTCTTGGCATGGCGTCGCTGCAAGCGTTTCGTCAGGTGATATCCACACCTGAACAGATTGACCTGAGCCCCGCCCACCGGGCACGACTGGCGGTAGCCATGCACGAGAGCAAGGCATTCCGCGATGCGCTGCTCACCGACGCGATCACGCCTGGTGGCTTCGATGACGACACCCTGTTCGTGGCAATCGTCGACCCTCATGAGCCACATGCCGCGCAGGCCGTCGAACAAGCGGTGCAGCACGGCATCGAAGATCCGAACTTTCAACCTGACTTGCAGCGCATCAATCACGCCGCCGACATGCTCACAGACATCGCCGAACACATGCGCCCGGGATATCGTTCCGATTTACATGCCACCGCGGCATACATCATGATCGTCGGCAACAGGCGCGAAGAAGCCTCCCAACAAATCGAAAAAGCGTTCATCGACAATCCGTCCAATGATCTCGCAGGCTTGGAACAGCAAATGCTTGATTTCGATGTCACGGCCGCATGGGCTAAATCAGACAGCTTGGCAGACAGACCCGGTCAATCTCCGACAATCAATGACGACGACCAACATGCTCGAGGAAGGTGAACACGATGGATCAACTATTGGATGACGACAGATTCAATGAACCGGCGTGCACATTGACGATTACACGAGGCATGATCAGTGCTTGGATCTTGTCGCACAATCTGCCCGACAGCGACGCGAATATTGAGAAGGCTGTGGAGATGATAGACAGAAGTGCGGGATTCCAAGAATACGCCTTCGAAGGCATCCGTGCAGCGTTCGACAGCTGGGTCAGCTTCCGGGAACTCGATCATTTCGAGACTGCTACTGCCGAAGATACATACACAGATCCTTCTACCGACTTCATCACTGAGGATTACGGGCGGAGCTCGGGGCGATAACCGCAATCGCGACGAACTAGCAGCACGTCAGTCCGGGAAGCGACAGATGATGGCACATAAACACAGCTGGGTCAACATGACAGTTCCCGACTCTTGGGTACATCCTTTCGTGTTCCAGGCTCGCGACGGGCGTTCATGGGAAAAGATGCTTATCGGTCTTCCTGACGGCGTGAGCTTGGATGGTCGCGATATGGGCGGCTGGGCGTTCAGCGTATTCAGCACCCGCCTATCCAAACAGGACAAGCTCGACAAGAGACCGGTCCGCATCGGCGTGCCTGCGGACCGGCCTGTCACCCTGTTCCGCGGACGCGGAGCCGAACGAGAGCAATACCGTGTCAAAAATCCACGGCTTCTTGCGGAGGCGATCGGCAACCGGGCTACAACGAACCATGAGCCTCACGTTGCGGAACCGATTGCAGCTGACACCCCGGCATGTGCCCTACCCCAGATTGTTCGCGGAGAGCTCGCCGACGCTGCGCCACCGGCATCAGAAGCCGCCAGCGCGAAAGCCGTCCACCTGATGGGGCGACTTGCCTTGGATGACGGGTTCACTTCTCTGATGGATGAGCTTGTCCGTCATGCAGCCGAAGCGTTCGCCCGCGACGATTATGATCCGCATACCACGTTGCAGACGGTCGCCGATTGGACCGGGAAACTCGCTGATGCGTGTACGGAAGCATACGGGGAGACATACACGCATGCCGACATTCTCCAGGCAGCAGGAATGGCGTTGAGCGCCATCACCGAAACCATCAACGAGCAGATTGGCAAACTTACTGAGGTCGGGCTCGCACTCCCCCACATCGCTGAAGCGAACAGACGGCAACGCCGCGAACGAATCGACACCTACTTCGAGGAACGGGCCATGCTCGATCCGGACACTCTCCTGCGAACGACCTATTCACTCAACGCCCCTACGACGGCGGAAGCGCTCTGGGCCATGGGCCGCGTCTACGGTAGCCAGCCACGCACACAGTTCATCGACGGCGCTGCGGGACATCTAACTGAGTCCGATCTTGCAGGTGTCGATTCGCTTGATACGCTCATCCCTTCATGGAAACACAGCTCATTATCAATGTGATGCCGACTCCGGAAACATTCATCCGATGAGCTTCACATAATCATCGAACAATATCTGGAGACGGGCGTCGTTATCATCCTTATCATCCTTAAGCCAAGATTTGGCGCCAAACGCGACATCGACAACCTTATCCAGGTTCTGGTGTGTATCGCGCAAATCCTTAGGCATGAACGTCGGGTCATACAGGTCAGCCAACGAGGACTTAGGATGGTTGGCACGTACTGCAAGGATATTCTTGCCTGCGGCAACAATCGCAGCGTGCATTGCCTTATCGACGGGCGGCAGGGGCAGTGTGTTCCACACAAGAGTGTTGGAGAAGTTGCAGTCCGACTTCAGGCGTCCGCCGATTCCCTTCTGCCATGCCATGAACATCGCGGATTCGATGATGGCGAAGTTGAAACCGTCCGGGTCGAGCGAGGTATAGATTTTATTCCCGGCAATGATACTGGACGAGCAATAATCACATGTCGCGTATTCGCGACGTCCACTGAACACGCTAGGAATCGCGAGATAGTCAACGTCAGGCTGGTGGTTCTCGCCAAATAGCCATGGCGTGTCAGCCAACGTACGGGTTTGTTCGCGGACGCTGGCAAGCCGCATCTTCTTTACCGCTTCGACGTGATTGCGTAAGTACGTCGACTTGAGCATTTCACGGGGTTCCGCGTTTATGAGCCAGAGACACCAGCGGTCGATGCCATTGATCATCTCCCGGCCCATGCGGAACGGGCGCACGTATTTGGCGGCGATGGGGTCGGACATCGCCGCATCGTAGTCCTCTCTGGTGTTGAGAATCAGGTTGCCGCCGTCAATCGGCATGGAGCCGAAGTCGCAGAGATTGAGTCCACTGCCTAGCGGGCCGGTTTTCTGGCTGCGCTTCTTCACGTACGCGTCTGGTCCGTCGAGGAGGTATCCGTTGATGTGCCGGGGGTGTATGGACTCGGGGTCGCTGTCCAGCTTCTGGTAGGTGTAGAGAGTGGGCGGGGTGGTCGCGTCATTGGCCTTGTCCATGCCGATGATGACGACATGGACGTGCGCCATGTCGGTGGACTGGGCGTCCCAGCCGAAGGTGCGGTGTGCGAACCGTATACGCCAACCTAGGTTGTTCAGCGCAGGGAAGAGTTCTGGGGGCTGGATGCCCTGGGTGATGCTGTTCGTAGAAACGAGCGCGAATTGCGCGGTAGGCTTGGACAGGTATTCTGCCGCTTTCTTGTACCAGCAGGTGGAGTAGTCGATGTCCTTCGTGGCACTTCCCCAGATGATCCCCATGTCTTCAGACAGGGTGGGGTTTGTCTTGCGCGCGACGTGTCCGATAAATGGCGGGTTGCCCATGACGTAGTCGCACTCTCCGCCCGGTAGGAGCTCATTCCAGTCGTAACGTAACGCGTTGGCGCACACGATATTACCTGAATCATGCAGCGGCAGATGGGGCATAGCCTGCCCGGCAATGGCCTCGGTATCATCAAGCGCCTGCTGCTCGGCAATCCACAGCGCGGTCTTCGATACGGCCACGGCGAAATCATTGATCTCGATGCCATAGAACTGGTCAATACTGACCTTGACCAGACTGTTCTCGCCGCCCAGCTCCAAGTATCCCTGGTCGTGCAGCATATCGCCTAGCGCACGGTTCTCCAGCTCGCGCAGGCGAAGGAACGTCTCAGTGAGGAAATTACCTGAACCGCACGCCGGGTCAAAGACGGGCACGAGGTTCAGGAAGACTATGACACTTCACGCAAGATGCCAGGATGGACCGAGGAGCGTCGAGCTCGGCAGGTTGAAGCAGTCAAAGCCTCCTACACTGAGGAGCGCCGCAGGAGAATGAGCGAAAGGATGAAGCAGATGAGGAGTGAGAAATATTGGAACAGCAAAGGAAAATAACAACCATCCCGGCAAGCATCAGCCGGTTTACCGCTGCGCCGATCGACACGCCGAGTAAGCGGAAGGTCGCTGCCTACGCCAGAGTTTCTACGGACCACGACGAGCAGTTCACCAGCTACGAGGCACAGATCGACTACTACACGAAATTCATCAAGGCTCGTGACGACTGGGAATTCGTCAAGGTCTACACGGATGAAGGCATCACAGGCACCAGCACCAAACACCGTGAAGGCTTCAAAAGCATGGTTGCCGATGCGCTGGCTGGTAAAATCGATCTTATAGTCACGAAGAGCGTGTCCAGGTTTGCTCGGAACACGGTCGACTCGCTGACCACCATCCGGAAGCTCAAGGAGCACGGCACTGAGTGCTTTTTCGAGAAAGAAAACATCTGGACCTTCGATTCCAAGGGAGAACTCCTCATCACGATCATGAGCTCGCTGGCCCAGGAGGAATCCAGATCCATTTCGGAGAACGTCACCTGGGGCCAGAGAAAGCGATTCGCTGACGGCAAGGTCTCCGTCGCCTACAAGAGGTTCCTCGGTTACGACAAAGGACCAGACGGTAAGCTAATTATCAATCCGGAGCAGGCAGAAACTATCAAACTGATCTACCGACTTTTCCTGCAGGGCATGACCTACCACGGCATTGCTGATGAGCTCACAAAAAGAGGCCTCAAGAGTCCTGGCGGAAAGGATCACTGGAATCAATCGGCGGTAAAAAGCATCCTCCGAAACGAAAAGTACAAGGGTGATGCACTCCTGCAGAAGTCCTTCACGGTCGACTATCTGACGAAGAAGACCAAGCTCAATGAAGGCGAGATCCCACAGTACTATGTGGAAGGCGACCATGAAGCCATCATTGACCCGGAGGTCTTCGACATGGTCCAGCGCGAGATGGATAAGCGCGGCAAAGGCAAGAAATACCACAGCGGAGTTTACCCCTTCTCCACGAAGATCAAATGCGGTGAATGCGACAGCTGGTACGGCTCAAAGGTCTGGCACTCCAACGACAAGTACCGCCATGTTATCTGGCAATGCAACCACAAGTACGATGGCGACAAGCGCTGCTCCACTCCACACCTGACGGACGAGCAGGTCAAGGCAGCCTTCCTATCGGCGGCAAACAAGCTCCTTGCCACCAAGGACGAGGTCATTGCCAACGGCCGCGAGATGCTGGGGCTTCTCTTCGACACAAAAGACCTGGCAATCGAGCGGGACAACCTTCTGATAGAAGCCAAGGCCGTCGCCGATGCGGTTCAGAAAACAATCTACGAGAACGCGCATGTCGCACAGGACCAGGCCAGCTACCAACAGAAGTACGATGCCTTGTCCAAACGCTACGACGAGCTCAAGACCCGGATCGACGATCTGAACGAACAGATCAGTACTACGCAGGCCAACAAGGCAGGCATTGAAGACTTCCTCGCAGCCTTCGAGAAATCGCCTGACACACTGACAGAATTCTCTGTCGAAGCCTTCAGCAACCTGGTTGACTTCATCACAGTCTACGATGAGAAGGACATCCGGGTCACCTTCAAAAACGGGCAGGAAATCAACGCCTGATGACAAACTCCCCACCATCCGAAATTTGGGTGATGGGGAGTTCACTGTTTTATGCTGCTGATTCAAATATTCTCTTCTGCGTACGCAGATAATTCTGCAGATTAACGATAGGATTATCTGTACTACTCTTTTCTTCTTCCGTCAATTCAACATTATTGTTTTCGGCCAGCTTCATGGTGTACTCATATATTCTGTTAACAAGGACTCCCAGCTCTTCAGTGGATAATTCTATCTTGAACTTTTCGTAATCTTTATGTTTCCTGAGCTCTTCCAACGATGACATTAATTCGTTGATGGTCTCGAGCGAGAGCTTTCCTTCTCTTATCTCTCCTATGTACTTCCGTAGCGCTGTACGAAAAATCGTCAATACCGCTGGCTCTCTTGTTTTTACCTTGTGGTAGATAACACCACCTACTGCCGCAGCTCCAGCGATGACGCCACCCACTATTAAGCCTTTCTTGTTCTTCCTGGCAAACTCCAGAGCCTTTGCTCCGATCCCTTCAGCCTGCTCTGCAGCTTGTATATCTACGGGCTTAAGATGTTTTACAATCTGACCTTTATTCGATCCAACAGCTACTCGTACCACACCACCGATTCTTCTAAGTTCTCCCGTTGCCAGCCTCGTAGCAATATCGGCTGGAATATCAAATGCTTCTTGTACAATAGGCATTCTACACCTTACTTACTGCTCTTCATCAGGTATCTCTTCAACCTGAATTTCTTCCGAATCATAACTGCCCATGGGATATTCGCGTATCCATCCATGCACGCGATATTTTCTTTTACATAAGGGGCACTCTACATTATCTTCACTGTCGAAGCTATATACTGCATCCGGTCCCATTCCCCATTCGGACTCGTAACTGCTCTGGTCGTACTCATAATCCTCCAGGTCAATTTCCTGTTCCTCTCCGCAATATGGGCAGGTGACAGTTCTCTTCCGGTCGATTGGTTCATAGCCATACATATCCTCGACGTCAATAAATTCTTCGCCCTTGGCTTCCCGATCAGCGATGACATTCCAGTATCGATCGGTATTGAATGATTCAAAGGTTTCGTGAGAATTCTGTAATTCAGAGAGTAGCTCCAACGAATTACGCTTCTTCGCCATATCATCTTCTATGTACTTTTTTCTGGCTTCAATAGCTTCTTCCAATGTGCATTCTCCATCCTGCATCTTTCGGATATCGCTACATGTAAGTCCTGACTTCGTAAGTACAATAATGAATCTGATATTCTCATAATCCGTCTCGGTATAATTTGTTCCGCGATTACCGGATGGCGGATTCTCTGGTGAAAAGACCCCCTCCTTCTTGAACAGCTTAATACGGTCATTGTTAATGCCAAGTTTCTCTTGTTTTTCCTTTGGTTTCATAGCTCTTGGCCTCCTTTCTGACCGCAGTGTAGCAAGTGGGGATAAAGTCCCCGTCAAGCATTATTTTGAATTTTTTTCAAAAGACCATCTTCCATTTCAAGCATATCCTTTACAGCACTTCGAACGGCGGCTGGAACGACTTCATCCGGATTATCACTCTCTTTCAGATGAAACTGCTTCGTCTTGTAAAGTCTCTTGTACGTGAAGTTATCCCGCTTATGATCGTTTGGTTTCAGAATATCAATAAGGTTCTGCATATGCTTCATTTCGTCATCAGAAATATCAGATCCGCCCAATTCAAAAATGGAGTGGAATCCTTCTTCATTTGTAGAAAACCAGTAATGATAAGCCTTGCCTGTTTTCCATGATCCTTGGCCTTCTGCAACAGGCGGCAGATAAGCGTTCATTTTATCTGTATGATAGCTGGTCGGCCACTCTTCGCACTGATGAATCAGTCCTTCGTCATCCAACTGCTTCAAAGTATCTGATATCAGTGCATTTATCCTTGACTTCGGGTCTGTCCGATGTGCAAATAACAAATCCAGTGCCTTCTTGTGCTTCTTGTATATTTTGTCGCAAAGCTCATCTAACTCTTGATCATTCACAATATCTCTCCTTAACATATCCACATAATTTCGGATCAATACTTCCGCATCTGTATCCCGCGCATCTTTTGATAGCTCGCCTGATATGATGTCTACAATATCTGCGTAGGAAATAGAAATCCAAGAATCAGGATCGCTTGCATCATCACCGTTTGGCGTAAGATATAAATATATGCGGCGAGTGAAATCAGAAAAGTTTCTTTCTACCGTCTGCCGGTAGCGTTTCAGCTGATCTCCGTGCTCACCGGACCATATCTTATTTTCTATTGCGATGACGGTCTTTTCTTTATCTGAGGTGAGGAGGATATCAATATTCTTCCATTCACGAGCCACCTCGAATTCGTCAAGGTCCATGAGGAGAAGACTACAAACATCATATCTCCCGGAAGAATCATTATTAGCAACCTTCTGCAACAACCCTGCCAGTATCTTATCTCCGTAGCCATGATTTTCATTTGGATCAAGGAGCCACGCGAGCATGTTACTGTGACGTATTTCTACAGATGAGATCTTCAGGACATCGAATATGTTGAATCGGTCAGTCCAAGGTCTTAGTGCATCAAGGCAATCGATATCCAGTAGGAAGTCCTCCAACACCTTTTTATCTGGATCATGATTTTCGCTCATAAAACATATCTCCTATAGCAGCGAGTTGCCATTTTCATCGACGCAATACTGTAACGCTCGTAAAACGGTGGAAAGTTCCTGGGCAGCACCACTATATTTGTGATACTCCTGAGAGGACTTTTCTACTGCTGTGAATTCAGGCATTAGCTTTGCCGTTAATGTCGTTATCCCTTTATTGGTGTTAACTCTTGCCCGAAACATTATCTGTTTAATCTTACCGCGTCCGGTTGGCTGCATAGCTGCTCCAATTAATGCTCCTCTGGTTCCGCCAATCAGCCCTCCGATTGCAGCGCCTTCAATAACATCGCCACCTTCCTTGATGACATCCTGAATATCAAAATCCAAGATATCGTCCACCTTATAAACCGGTCCCGGTTGCTGGCCATTCGGTTGGATACAAAAGGTCCTGTATTTCTGATTTACCATAACTTTATCACTCCAGCCATAGGATTTATCAAACGATGATTCTGGATGAGCAGTAGCAAATTGCTGTCCAGACCCCTTCTTTATTATTTCACAGACCTGCTTCACATCTTTATGTGCCAGCTTAAAGGTGAAGGTATTTGATTTTGCCATCAGTAATGTGAATGAGCTAAAGCTCTCCGTCACATCTCTTATTTCCGCAAACGGGAAGGAAAGTACTGTTCCATTCGAAAGTTCAAAGGTCAACCCATCCTGATTGACTTCCAAATACCCTTCATTATCATATTGTGTCTTTGCTGAAAACTTCATGCTGGAAGATGCAGCTGATGTCTCATGCCATTCTCGATTACCATTAAGCTGCAGTGTTGGCTCTCCAATTTCATACGCAATGGTAATAGGAAAACCGAGATACTCAAACCTCCATTCTTTACTCTGCGCATTTAGCGTCAGCTTAAGCACATGCGGATTCGGTTTCGTAACCTGAAAATTTATCGTCTCACCGCATTTTATCTTTTCTGGTTTCCCGGAGTCTAAAGAAACCTTCATCTTAAAAAGACCAGCCTCATCCTTTTCCTTACGAGTAATTGTGATCGTGTTTAAATTCCGAGTTTCACTCTCAACCGATGACGATATCTTTTTCCCGCAATACGGACAGAACCTGGAATCATCCCCGATGGGTTTTCCACAATACTGACAGAACATAACGAACTTCACCCCCACTCATTACAACAACGTTAATCTCTTATTATGTAACGTTCATTCTCTTGAAATTTGGCCAGTGTCTCAAGCATATGCTTTCCGATCGCTTCTGGATCATAATTACATCCTGCGCAAACAAGTCTAAGCCCATCCGGAGTTAATATCCTTCCATGATCTCTGGCATAGCACAGCCGTTGATACTCTTCATATTGTTTATCGGTAAGTTTATGCATTCCTATTTCTCCGAATATAAAAAATGCGCCGATTTGCGGAAAACGACACCCCTGCAAAAACGACACCCTTTTTATGAAAGCGACACCCTTTATTCAGGCAGCCTTAAATTGTATCAAATAGCGAGTCTTGTTTTCAAGGAACCTCAATCCGGCAAGCTTATCTTGATAATCCCGAAGACGGTGTGATCGCGCCTTGTCCCCTATGGTCCGGTCTTTCTCGATACGGTCGAGTTCAGCGGATAGATCATCAAGGAACAGCGGGTCGATAACGCGATGGATGTTCTTTACTGTCGTGTAATGCATACCGCCTTGACGCCGCTGATCATGGCTCAGGGTCTCCTCCATCAGCGAACCGAAGATGACAGGGCTGATCTGTCTCCAGTTGAACCCCTTCCCAGCGGCAAGCAACGAATCGCGAATCGCATCGGTAAACTGCGGGATTTCGATCGGATTGGCGAAAAGGCCGCCGTTGACATACGGGAACGCCTTCAGCTCATCCTCAAGATACGGATCCCTATCCTCGAACTTCGAGTTCAATACGTGGAACAGGCTAATCACCGCACGGCGGAGATGCCCGGCATTGTACTCTTCGATATATTGGCTGAACGAATTCGGCTTGAACAGTCCGGCATCCTCCGCGTACAGGCAGAACACCAACCGTACCGTCAACACGGCGAGACTGTGGTGCGACCGGGGCGCGTCCGGATTCGCATACTGTGCGGCAAGCGCATTATGCAGATTCGCGACCAGCAATCCTGCATGTTCAGAAAGCTGCTGCTCATGCATGATACGGCTATTGTCCCTGCCGAACACGCTTACGAGATTGCCTAGATGGTCATAGAGATCCTCGAGCACGAAATCATCCACAGGCTCGCCCTTGGCACGCGGATCGCTTTCAAGGTCATACAGGCGGAAACGCCGGAAATTGCACACGCAAATCTTTGAAGGCTTCAGGCTCAACGGAAGATTGTCGGAATAACGGACCGCCTGCTGGATTGGCGTGACCATAGTCCCCTGCCGTGGTTCGGGCTTATCAAGATCGACATCGCTGCTCTTCTGCTCAACCAAGAACCGCGCGTCCGGGCACAGCACATCGATGAACCCGTTACCGGCGGTCTTGTATTCGAACTTCGTGGATTCGATCGCATGCTGGAGCCCAAGCACATTCTGCATCAAATCAAGCCAAAACAGCTGCGTCTCCTGCTTCTCATCGCCACGGCCACGCCACCGGTCGATGAACTCTTCCACCCGTTGCTTCTGATTCAATGCCATGACACCATCATCCCCCACCCCTTAACACACAGGCAAACCGTCATCACAACGATGGTTTCGCGGCATCATGGAACAGGCAAATTGCACGTGAAGTAATCACTGCCGAGCTTGAAGTTACTGCTGTTCCGCACGAAGTATCATCCATCAATACATACATACGTAGTTATGTAGATACGTATTACATTCGATTCGCGATATGTATTCACGTATATCAATATCCACATATGTCCATATCACAGTATTTCCGCACCCACGTATTTCCATATTTGAATACTGAAACCGCACAGTTCACGATACAGGAATACGTATATCTTTATCACACACACTTTTCCAGTTACATATCTATGTATCCCAGTAATTGCGTTTTTTAGTATTGCTGCATTCCCGCATTCCAGTATTTCATGATTGCTGTATTTCCATACCATCGAACATGCCGAGAAGCTATAAGCATGGATGTCTGCCGTTCCATCCGTGCAGTCTTCTGCCCTGAAATAGCTCCGGTGTCGGCATTACTGACAAGGGGCACGCCGCCTGTGTCCTGTCTGGCCTAGCTTGCACTGCCATGCCAGAAGAAGGGATGAGGAGATACAAACGGCATGCCCGGCAGATATCCTACTCACTACAAGCTACCGATGACTTCATTTCAGCAAGCGGTCACGCACACTGATGTGTCCGAAACAACACACCATTGCAATAGCGCACACCGAAGCCGGAGCGACGATTATTCGTCACATTGTCGCCGCTCCATACACCTTACGCCTCGTCATCAATCGTGAACAGGGCCGGCTGACAAGTCTCATCTTTCCGTTTGAGCTTAGAAATACGTGAATTTGCCTGTCGTTGCCCATTCTCCGGACGTTTCGGCGGTTCCTGTGGTTCCGGCTTCATCTTGGCCTTCTTATCGGCCTTGACTGTGCGCTGACGGGTGGCACGCCATGCCGCCTGTGATTCGTTGCGCTCGTCACGTCTACGTCGCAGGTTCGACTCGATGCGCGCCGCCTTGACGTGCCCGGGGTGCGTGCGGATCCACCGAACCAGCGCCTCGCGCGGTGCCGTGTCACGAGGAGTGCAGGGGCATCCGTCCTCGATGGCCATGCGCACCAGAAGTCTGCGGCCTTTCAATCCCAGTCCCCCAATGACGCCCCAGGGGTCGTGGCTTACAATACCCGTCGCTATGCATTCAGCCTGCAACGGGCACTGGTCGCAGATCGCGATTGCGGTGCGGATCATCGCTCGCCGTGTGGCGACATCACCGGCAGAGTCGGTGCCCCACATCATGTCCTGGATTCGTGGCTCCAGACCGTGGCAGAATCCTCCCTCGATGCCCGACATCACGCACCGCCTTCCCACGTCGCATCGATTCCAGAGGCGACGGATTTACGTTTCCCGGTGCTCTCGTTCATGCGAACGGCGATTCGCCACGCCCGCTCCTGCAAGCGTTCATCGGTTTGGACTTGTTCTCTGGTACAGCCTAGTTCGGCGAGCACATGTGAGCACAGCCAGGTGTGCTGGTGCGGGCGACGTTCCACCTGCGGCTTGTCGCGTTCGACTGTTTGGGCCTCGTATGCGCGTTGTTTGTCAATCAGGTCAACGGCGTAGTCGTTCACGATGTCCGGCCAGTTCGCGGCAAGCGCCCGGCCT
>Ga0256406_1004409_pt1 | contig 16134 bp, 15 predicted proteins | sample RumenRJG_03DNA_FD_185986 | JGI IMG/M metagenome (GOLD analysis project Ga0256406, IMG submission 185986) | Bovine rumen microbial communities from Lethbridge, Alberta, Canada - RJG_03 | ecosystem: Host-associated > Mammals > Digestive system > Stomach > Rumen | place: Canada: Alberta | collected... | reverse complement strand
TGTTCCATGCCCATTTTTCCCCGATGTAGCCCAAAGCGGTCTTTATGTCCGATTCGGGCAATAGCAGGTTGCCGTCGTCAATGCGTTCGCGGCCGTATGCGATACCGACAACTCCCCAGAGGTTCCAAAAATATCCGTTGCTGAAAACGAAGGTGTAGGTGTACCCGACGTCACCCCAGATGGAGGTGATGTCGCGCTTGTCGTTTTCGTAACCGAGCACTCCGTCGTTGTCTTCGGCAATGTTTCGCTGCAGACGCCCGCCGATAATCAAACTCCCGGCAGATTTCTTTTGACGGCGATCCAAAAAGTAGGCGCTTCTGGGTGCAAAAATTTCTTTCGCGGTCGCCATCCAGAGCATCGAGAAATACATGTCCGCAAACCAGAGGTCTATGAATTCCTGCTCCTTTTCGCCGTTGCGTTCGACTTCCGTGGTAAAGCCGCTGTAAAAGCGGAGCTTTGCCGCAAGCCACCAGTTTCCCGGGAAAAAGTCGAGTCCCGTCTCGAAAGCCTGGGTGTCCGATTTCCCATTCGAGGTGGTAAAAGGGAGGCTGTACTTGAAATCGGCGGACACGTCCCACGAAATCCCGAATGTGGTAAACAGGCTGTCGTAACCGAAGCCGAGGCCCACATCGACCGGGCGGTTCGAATTGAGCATCGAGTTGTTGTAGGCGGAATTCCAGATAGCTACGAAATTGTAATCGCACAAGAAACGCAGCGAGAACCGTTCGCGGAACTTGGAAACCGAAGGCTCGTCGCTGTCTTGTGCTTCGGCAAAGGCAAACCCTGCGAACACCAGGGCAAACAGGAATATTTTCAGGACGCTCTTCATCAGGGACCTTGAAAAGATAATAACATAAAGAGCCCCTATAAAATTTTACAGGTACTTTGCTCCGGGAATATCCTTCAGGATTTCTTTCACGGAAAGAATATAAAAATGCCCAGCAGAACCCTCAAAACCATTTTTACGTATTTCATACATTTAATATAGGTTAAAAAGGGCGAAAAGTCAAAAATTTTTTTGCCGCGAAGGAATGCTTAAAAGCTAATGTTAAATTGAAATTTTGATTTCAAACAGTTGGTTCGCAAGCCCGACCGTTGGTTCGAAATCGGCAATCTTCTTGAACCCGTATTTTTCGTATAGGCCGTGGTGCTCGCTTTTGAGATAAACTTTTTTGTAGCCGAGCCTTTGGGCGTAATCAAGCGCTGCGTCAATTAAGCTTTTGGATAGCCGCTCTCCCCGGAATTTTTCGCTAACGTAAACGAGGTTAATAAAGGGGCTGCAATTGAATTTCGGAGGAATGTTCCCGTTCTCCTCGAGAACGCAAAAGCCGACAGCATCTTCACCGTGTACAGCAACGAAAACTTTTTCCCAGTCTAGGAAATCGTTCTTTGACATTCGCTCGGCTAAACGACGCCCCGGCTGCCATGGGCAATCTTTCGCGAAAGCGCGGGTCTTTTCCCACCACGGATCATCTTTGCTAATCGCGATTATCATTGCTTGCCTCGGCTTTTAAAGAATCCCTATAGGACTTAACTAAACAAGATAAACCCCTTTTAGGACAATATACCACTTTTTCAAAGGTATAGTTTTCCCTCTGCTCGTAAAGAGCCCCTATAAGTCTAGAGGGAGCTGGTGGAGGACGACTAGTCTCTATTCGCAAAGGCTGGCATCGTTCACGCGCCTGGTGCTCATCCCCTTCCTGTCGTAGCAGAAGCCGACGGTTCTCACCGGCTCGTCACTGTTGCGGATGGACAGGTACCCCCTGTACCTCATGCTCCCGTCATCCTCACGGAACACCTCGACAGTGTCCCCAAACCGGATGACGTTGGGGTCGTCCTTTAGGTACCACACAATCGTAGACTGCGCTAGCCCGTCATATTCCACTTGTTTCGAAAAAATGGTCATGTAGTAATACGCCGGCGGGCAGTATATGCCGGTTGTGTCGTCATCACATTTTATGAGCGACTCGGTGTCCCCCCTGAGGTATTTTTTTTTACAGCAAGAAAAGTTGGGCTGACGACGTCTGTCTATTTTCACGATTTTCCTGCATGGTCTAAGATTTCCCCGTTTTATGACGGGTATGCCTTGCTTGATGTATTCGCGTTCCTCTGTTTCTTCCGTATGGCCAATGCATACGGTACTCCCCTCATTAAATTTCGTCCCGTCCGAATAGGTAGGCCACTTATCGGAAAATTGGTACAGGCATTCATCGGAATTCCTGCCGAAGTCCGTACATTCCTCAGCCTCCAGCAATGCCGAGGCTACAAGAAGGATAAATATCGCGAGTCGAGTCATAGGGTTCTCCTTCGGAAAATATAGCATAAATACCCGTGCTGCGGTTGTGCATTGTTTTTTTTCAGAGAGGTCACTCCCCGGCAGTGTCGTTGCTGTTCTACCAACAGAGCCGTAGCGTAGACGACCTGAGGGAACAGGTAGAGGAACCATATGAGGAACCTTTACAGGGTCGAGCGAAGCGAGACAGTCAGGCGCCGCAGGCATAAAAAGCAGTGAGCCGGAGCTAGCCCGAGCCTTCGGGCGAGGGTAGCGCAGGCCATCTGCTAGCCCCCCCCGGAGGGTAAGCTTCTAGTATATTCGCACCGAAGAATGGGAACAGGGTTTGGAATGTTTCACGGAATTTCCGGGAAGGATATGGCGTTCTCCGGGAGGGTCGTGATGCTCAGTTTCCGGCGGAGCTGGTTCCTCTCGTTTTACCTCAGCTCATAAAGAGCCCCTATAAGATCTACTTTCTGAATATACCTTATTTTATGCGGGTTCGCAAGCGGTTAGACGCTGAAAAAATCAGAAAAATTGGATAGATTCTTGACTTTTGGGCCTTTTTTTCGGAGCCCTGGTACTGCCGAAATGGCTGTAGATTTCCAGGAACTCCCTGTCGGAGACGCTCAGCAGGCAGACTGTGGAGCGGGGCTCGATTATATTGGCGATTCGTCGTCGGACGGCATTGTGCCTTTATTGCGCCGTGGATTCCGTAATCCCCGATGCTTCAGGGTGGCCACTGGATGCGGATTTCTTGAAGAAGATGAAACTCTGGTGGTTTGAAACTAGCGGCGTGCCCCTTGACCGGGAATACACATTTACTTATATTACAATCGTAATTCGATAATCCTCGCGACAGTCGACATAGACCATTTGGTCCGTACGTGCATTCGCGGCGGGGCCCATCAACCTTCTTGACGGTCCTGTTGGATAGCTGGTAGGAAAATACCCTACTCGGGTTCATTCGAAAGAGTGACAGGTAACGCCGGGGAAAGCCCCCGCCAACAGAATTGCAAGATCATCCCATTCCACGCAAGGCGTGGAAACTCCATTACAAAACAAAAAAGAACGGGCGTATAGTGCGTCGTTTTTACGGTGTATTCGCACCGTTGTGCAACCATTTTAAAGAGGATATCTATGTCGAAAAAATCTATCAATATCTTGGATAAGGATTACATTCACTGGGTCAAGGAACTTTCTTCCCGTTATCGCAAGAGCCAGATCAAGGCGGCGGTAAAGGTAAATAGCGAAATGTTGCGCTACTACTGGGAATTGGGACGCGATATTGTAACCAAGCAGGCCGAAAATAAATATGGGAGCAACTTTTATGGTACACTTAGTACTGATTTAAAGAAAGCGATCCCTAACGCCGAAGGGCTGTCTCCATCGAATATTCGCTATTCTAAAAGGTTTTTCCAACTATATAGTCCTGTCTTGGAAAATCTTCAGCAAGTTGCTGAAAAATTGAAAAGAGAAAATCTTCAGCAGGTTGCTGAAAAATCTCAAAGTCCTTTAGAACGACTAGAATCTACATTATTCTCTGTTCCGTGGGGGCACCATATGCTGCTCATCGATAAGTGCTCAGACGCCCCACAAAAAGCCCTGTTTTTTGCCCGCCAGACGGTAGAAAATGGCTGGAGCCGTTCGTCCCTTCTGAATGCGCTTTCTACCGATCTTTACGAGTGTCAGGGAAAGGCGTTGACGAATTTTGAACGGACTCTCCCTGCCGAAACAAGCGATTTGGCTCAAGAACTGACGAAAGATCCTTACAATTTCGCGTTTACGGGTATTACGGGCCGCTACAACGAAAAACTGCTGAAAGATAGCCTGCTGAACAATATTACCCGTTTTCTTGTGGAGTTGGGCACGGGATTTGCCTATGTCGGCAAAGAATATGGCATTATGGTGGGCGAAAGGGAAAAGTTCATGGATTTGCTTTTTTACAACCTGAATCTCTCTTGCTATGTCGTTGTCGAGGTGAAAATCGGGCGCTTTGAATTTGCCGATATCGGACAACTGGGCGGATACATGGTGGCATGCAATCACATCCTTAAAAAGGAAGGGCGCGACAACCCGACAATCGGTCTGCTGATTTGCAAGGAAAAGGACAAGGTGCAGGCACAGTACGCACTGGAATCAAGTACGCAACCTATCAGCATTTCGGAATTTGAATTGGAAAAATTCTACCCTGAAAAGGTTGAAGGTACAATGCCCTCTATTGAGGAAATAGAGAAAAGATTGTGCGAAGAGCCCCTATAAGTTTTTACGGGTACTTTGCTCCGGGGACGTTCTTCAGGATTTCTTTCCAGAAGTCGCGGAATTCTTTTTCGGTGACGATGCCGCCTGCGGTGAGTAGGCGGTAGTGTTCGCCCTGCCAGTGGTATTCGACGGGAGCGGCGTCAAAGCCGTTGCGCAAGTAAAAATCGCGGCGGCGGTTCCTGCGTTCGAGTTCTTCGGCGTCCTTGGAATCTTCTTCGACTTCGATATCAACAACCAGGCGCGTGTCGGGGTGCCGCTTGCGGATGGCCTGCAGAATTTTTGAGCCGTATCCGCGGCTGCGCAGTTCAGAAACAACGGCGAAATAGACGATGTTCGTGATGCTCCCGTGCGTGATGGAGTTCGAGAACCCGCAGAACGTTGGGGTCGCGGCAGTCTCGGTCGCGCTGAGATTCCCGCGAAAATCGTCATCAAAAAACGCCCAAAATTCCCGCTTGATTTTGTTGTCGAGCAAATGCTTTATCGGGATGCGTTCGTTCGCCGGAAACGCCGATTCGTACAGCGCCTTGACCTGCGGAAACCAGGGGGCATCTCTTGTGACATCGAAAAACTGGAGCATCGGCAGAAAGAATAGGATAAAAAGGCGCGTGCGTCAAGCAGGGGCGCAGGCTTCTGTGCGTTTTAGTGTATATTTACCGATATGAAATCGTTTGAAAATAAAGTGGTCGTAGTGACGGGTGGGGCGCACGGGATTGGCGCTACCGTCGTGAGTGAATTCGAGAAAGAGGACGCGAAGGTCGCCTACATCGACATCCGCGAGAATCCCTGCTTTGTGGGGGACCTCTCCAAGAAGGAAGTCCTCGAAAAGTTTGCGCAGTTCGTGATTGAAAAGTACGGGCACGTGGATGTGCTGGTAAACAACGCGCTCCCGCTGATGAAGGGCATTGACGAATGCAGTTACGAGGAATTCAGCTATGCGCTGGCGGTCGGCGTGACGGCCCCGTTCTATCTCGCGAAACTTTTCGCACCGCATTTCGGGGTGGGCGCGAGCATTATAAACATTTCCTCGAGTCGCGACCGCATGAGCCAACCGCAAACAGAAAGCTATACGGCGGCAAAGGGCGGGATTGCAGCCCTCACGCATGCGCTGGCCGTGAGCTTTGCTGGTCGCGTACGCGTGAATTCCATTTCGCCCGGCTGGATTGATACGGATTTCAAAACCTACGAAGGCCCCGATGCCACTCAGCAGCCTGCGGGCCGCGTCGGTAACCCGCTGGACATCGCGAACATGGTGCTTTACCTCGCGAGCGACAAGGCCGGCTTTATTACCGGCGAAAACATCTGCATTGACGGCGGCATGACCCGCCAGATGATTTACCACAACGACTGCGGTTGGAAATTTGAAGGGTAGGGGATGAAAAGCCTTGTCCTTTATGTGCACGGGAAGGGCGGGAACGCTGACGAGGCTCTGCATTACAAGAGTTTGTTCCCTGATGCCGATGTTCTCGGGTTTGATTACAAGGCTGAAACCCCGTGGGACGCCAAGAAGGAATTCCCAGTATATTTTGATTCTGCCGCGGCGGGCTACGATGAAGTAATCCTTGTCGCAAATAGCATAGGGGCGTTCTTCTCGATGAATGCGCTGGCCGATAAGCCCGTCAAACAGGCGTACTTTATTTCGCCGATAGTCAACATGGAAAAGCTGATTTGCAACATGATGGCATGGGCGGGAGTCTCCGAAGAGGAACTCCGCGAAAAGAAAAGCGTGCCGACGAATTTCGGCGAAACGCTCTCGTGGGAATACCTGTGCTACGTGCGTGAAAATCCGATCAAGTGGCGCATCCCCACGAAGATTCTGTACGGCTCGAATGACAACTTGACCTCGCTAGAAACGATGCGCGAATTCGCCCAGAAAATTGGAGCTCCCTTGACCATAATGGATGGTGGCGAACACTGGTTCCACACTGCCGAACAGATGGCCTTTTTGGATAGGTGGATGCTAAATTGCTAAAAAACACGATTTTGGCCTTATTGGTGCAAAAATTGTGAGTTTTGTTGCGTTATTCGTATGAAAAATGCAGAAACTATTGCAAAATTGATATGAATAATGATGGGTGTTGAATATATTAAATTACAATTAGTTCGGCCTAGATTTGTAAATTATACCAAATGGTATAATTCTTTTTGGTGAGGGGGGGGGGGAGAACGAAAAATGGTGATTCTATGCAAAAATATTGCTTTTTGCAGTTGTTATGGCTATATTTTGATATGATAATGCAGGAGGTCTGTATGCCGATGTCGGTTTTGCAAATAAGGATTGAAGAAGATTTGAAAAAGCAGGTTTCCGACCTGTTTGAAAGCCTTGGAATGGATATACCCACGGCTGTGCGCATCTTTTTTAAGCGTGCTCTTGTCGAAAACGGAATTCCGTTTGAGGTGAAGGGAATGCCTTCTCCTACAAAACAGGATGGCATTAATTTGTTGAATGCGTTACATGCGGCTCAGGAACAGGCGTATAAAAATGGCGTCGCGAATCTGAGCGAAGAGGAAATTGAAGCCGAAATCAAGGCAGCCCGTGCGGAGAGAAAAAAACGACTTGGAAGGAACGGATGAACGAAATAACGTAAAAAGGCTTTGGGTTGAGAAAGACGCTGTTTGTGTCGAACTGAAAGACGGCCGAATCGGGCGTGAACTCATTCGCGATTATGAGCCGCTGCGGAAGGCTACGCGAAAGCAGTTGGAGAACTTCCGCGTTGATTGCGATGGCGTGTGGTTTGACGATCTGGACGAGGGCCTAGAACTTTCGGGATTCTTTTCGCCGAAAAAGACAAATCCCATTGGTCGTGTATTTTGGCTGTTTCCCGAACTGAACGCCTCGGCATTTGCTCGCCGATTGGGGATTCCTCAGCCCCTGTTCGCCGCATACGTAAACGGAACGAAGAAGCCTTCTTTGGCAAGAAAGAAGCTCATTGACGAGGAATTGCGCCGTATTGGCAGGGAACTGCTGAAAACCGTAGCGTAGTTTTTTGGACAACAATTTGGCCGTCCGTGATATGCGGGCGGTGTTTGTGTTGATGCTTTGGCCTTGTTTCGCTTTTTGGGGGAGAAAATAAATTACATTTTCTTTAGATAAACAACGCTTGGAGACGTTTATGAAGAAGTTTCTTGATCTGTCATTCAGGAGCGTGGCTATAGGATCCATGCTTATTATGGCGTTTGCCTTTGTCGGGTGCGATGACAGTTCGTCGGCAGCTGTAGAGCCGAATGATGAACCGGGTGCTGAATCGTCTTCTTCCTGCGTCACACCGCAGTCGAGTTCCAGCTCGACAAGCGTGTCCAGCAGCAGTGAAAAGGCGAAGTCTTCGTCAAGCGACCCCCGGAGCGAAGTGAAACAATCCTGTTCTAGTGAAAAGTCTGGGAAGTCTAGCAGTAGTGGTGAAAAAGAAACTTCGTCGAGTTCGCTAAAGTCGGAATCATCGTCTTCTGTTGGGGATTCGCAGTCGAGTAGCAGTGAAGTTGTGGTAAATTCTAGCAGCAGTGTGAGTGAGTTGTCTTCTAGTTCTTTGAACGGCTTTGATTGGAGTTTGCCGAAAGAGGCGTATTTCAATCCGGATATTGATTATGGAGAAATGACCGATGAACGTGATGGCAAGGTTTATAGAACGGTGAAGATTGGCGACCAGGTATGGATGGCTGAAAACCTGAACTACGCCGACAGCGTGACGACGCCAAGCTTGAAGAAGGGTAAATCCTGGTGCTACAACAATAAGGTCAAGAACTGCGATGTGGCCGGTCGCCATTACACCTGGGCCGCAGCAATGGACTCGATGAAACTCGCTACTGATGCGGACAATCCGCAGGATTGCGGCTACGGCAAGGAATGCGGACTCGCTTCGGCAGGCTCTGCGACCTTGGTTCAGGGCATTTGTCCGAGCGGCTGGCACCTGCCAAGTAAAGCGGAATGGGAGACCCTTTTCACGGCGGTGGGTGGTCAATCTACGGCAGGTCAAAAGCTCAAGTCCATGATAGGCTGGAGGGCATATAGCGGCATTACCAATGAGGACGCCTTCGGTTTTTTCGCTATGCCAGATGACGACTACTTTAACTACGGTGGCTACAGTACGTACTTCTGGAGTTCTACGGAGGATGATAGCAAATACGCGTACTGCATGCATTTGTACTACAGCCGCGACGATGCGGACCTGTACGACAGCTACAAGAGCAACGGGTTCTCAGTTCGTTGTCTCAAGAACTAGATTTGCCTGGCTGCGGCCCCTAAGGCGGAAGAGGAGAGCTTAGCTCTGGAGCCGTGGGCGGTATGAAGCCGGGGCGTTGCGGGGTGTCCCCGCAGAGGGGGTGTATGGAAGACGGCTTGGACGCGGATTGAAATGGCGATGCCGGAACGGAGTCCGGCATGACAGTGTGCGGTATGACGCGGACAAGGCGGCTGCAATCAGGGGGATTCGTCCCCCTTTGGTGTATTTTTAACTATATTTCCCCCCGGAAACATTCTAATTAACAGAGGTTCAAAAAAATGAATTATTTCAATTCTATCCCTATGCGTCGCCAACTCGAAGAAATTGGCCACTGCCGTTTCATGGAACATTCTGAATTCAGCCGTGGTGTTGAAGCCCTCAAGGGCAAGAAGATCGTGTTCGTCGGTTGCGGTGCCCAGGGTCTCCATCAGGGTCTTGACCTGCGCGATAGCGGCCTCGACGTCTCTTACACGCTCCGCAAGGAAGCCATCGAACAGAAGCGCCAGTCCTGGAAGAACGCTACTGAAAACGGCTTCAAGGTCGGTACCTACGAAGAAATGATTCCGGATGCAGACCTCGTTTGCAACCTCACACCGGACAAGCAGCACCACAACGTGATCCCGGCTATCATGAAGCTCATGAAGAAGGGCGCCGCCCTCTCTTACAGCCATGGCTTCAACATCGTCGAAGAAGGCCAGGAAATCCGCAAGGACATCACGGTGATCATGGTCGCCCCGAAGGGCCCGGGTTCCGAAGTCCGTAGCGAATACGTTCGCGGTTTCGGTATGCCCTGCCTCATCGCCGTGCACCCGGAAAACGACCCCGAAGGCAAGGGTTGGGACTACGCCAAGGCTTACGCCGCTGGCCTCCATGCCGACCGTCCGGGCGTTCTCGAAAGCTCTTTCGTCGCCGAAGTGAAGTCCGACCTCATGGGCGAACAGACCATCCTTTGCGGTATGCTCCAGACCGGCACCATCCTTTGCTACGACAAGATGGTGAAGGATTTCGGCGTTGAACCGGCTTACGCGGTCAAGCTGCTCCAGTACGGCTGGGAAACCATTTCCGAAGCCCTGAAGCACGGCGGCATCACCAACATGATGGACCGTCTCTCCAACCCGGCCAAGATCCGCGCCACGGAACTCGCCGAGAAGATGAAGAAGATCATGAAGCCGCTCTACTGCGAACACCAGGACAACATCATCTCCGGCAAGTTCTCCAGCACCATGATGGTGGACTGGGAAGCCGGCGACAAGGATTTGCTCAAGTGGCGTGGCGAAACGGGCGAACTCGAATTCGAAAAGGTCGAAGCTACCGACAAGGTGATCACCGAACAGGAATACTTCGACCGTGGCGTTCTCATGACCGCCATGATCAAGGCCGGTGTGGAACTCGCTTTCGAAACCATGTGCTCCGTGGGCATCAAGCCGATGAGCGCCTACTACGAATCTCTCCACGAGACTCCGCTTATCGCGAACCTCATCGCTCGTAAGAAGTTGTACGAAATGAACCGCGTGATCAGCGACACCGCCGAATACGGTTGCTACCTGTTCGCCAACAAGTGCGTGCCTCTGCTCGCCGACTTCATGAAGAACGAAGTGAAGAAGGACGACATCGGCGCTATCTACGGCGAAGGCAAGTCCACCGCCGTTGATAACGAAGAACTGATCAAGGTGAACAAGAACATCCGTCAGCATCCGGTGGAAGAAGTCGGTGCTTGGTTGAGAGACCGTATGAGCGGTATGACCAAGGTCGTGTAATCGCACCTTGTCATATTGACGATTTTCAAGAGCCTGTCGGGTACGCGCCTGGCGGGCTTTTTCTGTGTTGACTATATTTAGGGCATGAACAATTCTCAATCTCGCAGCAAGCTTCGTGACGAAGTCTATACCCAGATGATGTGCGCACAGGCGCGTCTTTCTAAAGACCAGAATACCCAGATGGGGGCAGTGCTCGTGTCGGCCGAAGGTCGCGTGATCAGTACCGGCTACAACGGCGCTCCGGCTGGTTTCGACGACGAGACGGTGCCGTACACTCGCGAAAAGCAGTTGCTGGCGTATGACCTGCTCGATGCCGATTCGGGCGAAGTTTTGAGTCACCACGAGTTCGAGGCCAACAAGTACCCGTTCATGGTGCATGCCGAAATCAACGCGTTGCACTATGCGCGCGGCAAGGTTCCTCCGGGATCCAAGCTCTATGTGATTGGTTTCCCCTGCGAACGTTGCGCTTTGGACGTGAGCCTTTCGGGCGTTGCCGAAGTGTTCGTGACCAAGGACGATTACGACCCGAAGTCTACGCTGAACAACAGCCGCGACACAGCCTACTACATGTTTGCGCAGGCGGGAATTATCGTGACGCTGTGCGGTAAGCGCATTCGTCCGGTGGTTTCGAAACCGAAAAAGTAGTTTTTATCACACACTGAAAAGTGTGGACATAAATTTTTGCTTAAATGTAGACTTTTGGGCGAAATTTTTGTTATATTGATAACCGGGAGCAATTTGCGCTCGGTTCTTTTTATTGGATCTTTATATGGTGAATCTTTTTGAATATCTGAACTACCGTGAATTTTTGCGGGATAGTTACGAGGAGCGTCACAAGGGTGACTGGCGCTTTAGCCATCGCTATATTGCCGATCGCGCCGGGTTCGATGCGTCGATGTTCAATAAGATTCTGCAGGGCAAGCGTAACTTGACTAGCCGCCTAGTCTCTGTTTTTGCCGATATTTTTTGCAGCGATGCCCGCGAAAAGGCCTACTTTGCCGATATGGTGGCATTCAACCAGGCCAAGAACCATTCCGAAAGCCGTCAGTACCTGGAAAAACTGGTGGCCACCAAGGAATGCAAGGTCGAAAATGTGGCGAAGGACCAGTTCGAATACTTTGACCACTGGTACCATGCGGTAATCCGTGAACTGGTGACTTTTTACCCGTATGTGGGTGACGATGCGGCGCTCGGCCTGATGGTGCGCCCGCCGCTTACGGCTTCGCAGGTCAAGTCCTCGATTGCGCTGTTGGAACGCCTCTCGATGATCAAGAAGAACGAGGCGACCGGTTTTTACGAGCAGACGCAGGGCCTGATTTCGAGCGGTTCGGAATCGTTCAGCACGGCGGTCAACTCTTACATTCAGCAGAACTTGAATGTGGCCCAAGATGCCTTGGACCGTTTTGACCGCAGCGAACGCAACTTGTCGACGCTGGCCTTTGCCTGCGACGAGCCGACTTATAAGGAGCTGGTCGAGATGGTGCGTCGCTTTAGGCGCGAAGTCTTGGCGAAGGTAGGGCAGTGCGAAAAGCCCAATCGCGTGTTCCAGCTCGGCATGCAGCTGTTCCCGCTTTCGGATCCGTATCCGCCTCCGCAACGTCGCGGGCGCAAGCGCCGTATTCGCGGCATGGAAATCGTCGACGAAATGGCTGCCGGTCAAGAGCAACAGATGGATGCGACGATGGTTGGGGGTGAAGATGCGTAAGTGTGTTTTGTGCAGAAAGCTGGGGGTGGGCTTAGCCGCTTTGCTTGGAACGGGGCTGTTAGCAGCATGTTCCAACGACAAGAAGGATGTCGCTGGCGGTACCGAAGCTGAATCCACAATTGCAATCACGTTGCAGATTGAACTGGCAGGAAAGCCTGCTGCTTATGCCCGCGTGCGAGCCCTGCCGGAAGATTACCTTTCCGATGGCAAGCGCTTTGCAGAATGGGAAGAGACGGACGAGAAGGGTTTTGTTGAAATTCCCATGGAACCGGGAGCCTATACGATTGAGGCTCGCCATGTGGATGGTACCCAGGCGACGGGCGCGGTTCATAACCTTACGCTGGATTCGAATGTTTCTGTAATCGATACGGTCAAGTTGGGAGAGCTTTCAACGATCGAAGGCTATGTGCTGTTCGGTGACTCGTCGCTGGTGGTGCGCATTGCTGGGCTTGACCGCTTTGTGGTGCCCGATAGCGCGGGTCATTTTGTGATTGATTCGTTGCCGTCCGGAAACTTCGAAGTTCAATTTGGCAATCCGGTTGAAACGAATTCGACCAAGGTGCCGTCTGCGACAGGTGATACGTTGTACGTAGATTGCTCTGATTCCAGTGTCAATGTGGTGAAGCCGGAAAAGCTGGAAGTGAGCGAGTATCCCAAGGGTGACTGGAGCAAGCATGATGCGCTGCTTGCCGGGATTGATGGGTATGGCACAGGCGTCTTGGGTGCTGCGGGTGTAACCGATAGCCTCGGGAATATTTCTAAGGCCGAAGGTGAAATTTGCATCGTGACGACGACGGAAGACTATGTGATTGTCGAAGATACGACTCATGTGGATTCGGCGGGTGTTGCTGCGACGACAGCTGTGATTGCACCGGGCTCGCTTCGTGAATGTGCATACAAGGATGGCCCGGTGTGGGTACTGTTCGAAAAGAGCGGAACCTACAATTTACAGGCTCCGCTCCGCTTGGGTTCCGACAAGACCTTCGATGGTCGCGGTCGGGATATCCGCATCACGGGCATGGGCATTTTGACCCAGGAATCGAGTAACCTGATTTTTGAAAACCTGACATTCACGGCTCCTGCTATTACGGCGCAAGATACGAGTTCTCGCCGTGCGCTTTCTCTCCACAATGGGACGCATCATGTCTGGGTAGACCATTGCGTGTTTGAGGAATACCCGTTGGTGGAACTTGATGTCAAGCGCAGTTCCCATAATGTGACGATTTCCTGGTCCCGTTTTGAAAATGCACAGACTGGTGTGCTGTTTGGCCTTGCGGGGGATATTATCATGGATACGGCCCAGAGCCTGACGATGCATCACAATTATTTTGCCGGTCTGGATGATGACGGAATTCTTGCCCATGGGGGAGCTCTCCATGCCTATAACAACTTCTTTGATTCGGTCGAAAAGTCGGGTGTAGTTTGCTCGGACTCTGCAACCTGCCTGATCGAAAAGAACATTTTCAATAACGAAATGCCTGTAACCCTTTACCGCTGGTATTATGAAGACGGTTCGCCGGTGGATTCCACGGTGGGCTTTGTACACATGGTCGACAACAAGCTGGTCTCTGGAGATGGTTTTGTGGAAGGCAAAGCCCGCGGTTACAAGCCCGACTACAAGTATACCGCCGATGATGCCGATGTGGGCCTTGCCTTGCAGGTGAAGTCTTGGAGTGGTGTACGGTGAAAGAAAAAATTCCCGCATTCTTGATAATGCTCGCTATCCCCTTGTCCATTGTGCTCTACTTGAAAGTGGAGGCGGCCTCGGGGTCCGAAATCGTTGCGCTACTTTCGGCGGTAGCCTGCTACCTGGTCATCTTTTTCTTGCTGGCCTTGTTCTTCAATTCCCGTGCCAAGGGGGCCGACGGCAAGGCGGTTTCTGCTTTAGACAATTTGTTTGCAGAAAAGAAGACGAAGGCGGAACTTGCCCGTGAAGAAATTTTGCGCAAGCAGAAGGAAATCGAGGCTAAAAAAGCCTCTGAAAATAAGCCCGAATCTTAAGTGGCTCTTTGCAGACAAAATTATCTCCTTTAGCTATATTTGGCGCGTAAGGAGATTATATGAAGAAACTTATCCTTTTGATAGCCTGTGCGGTGGCCTTTTCTAGTGCCGCTGAACGTTACAAAGATCGCATGTTCGACGTTTCTGTCCAGAGAGATGTCGTTTATGCTTCGGGCGTAAAACACCTCAAAACAGCCAATACATTGTTGAGCCTGTACAATGCATATGCAAAAAGCGATGGCGGAATGCCGGTCTATCTTTATGAAAACGAGACGGACCTGACCACGGTTGATTTGCACATGGATATTTATCAGCCGAAGAAGGACAAAGAAAAGAAGCGTCCTGCGGTTTTGGTGATGCATGGTGGCGCTTTTGCAGCGGGTTCTAAGAACGACTACGATCAGCATACGGTAACTTATTGCGATTCTTTGGCGGCACGTGGCTATGTGACGGTAGCGGTGCAGTATCGCCTGGGTATTACGGCGGTGGTCAAGAACAAGGCTCTTACCATCGATAGCCTTGACTTCTCGAGAACGGTTTACCGCGGTATTCAGGATGTGCGCGCTGCGGTGCGCTATGTGAGAATGCATGCCGATGAACTGGGCGTGGATCCGGGTCGCATTTATTTGATCGGCAATAGCGCCGGTGCGATCCTCACTCTCGAAAACATTTACATGGACAAGGATTCTGAAATCCCGCCTGCAGCAAAGAACAAGCCGAATCTTGGTGGCCTTGACGCCTATGGTGTCCAGGGAACGAATGCTCAGGCGAATGCCGTGGCTGCCCTCTGGGGAGCTATCCATGACCCGAAAATTATTGAAGAAGTCTCAAAGCCGGTGCTCTTGGTGCATGGCAAGGCCGACAGTACGGTGGTCTTTAAGACAGGACGTCCGCTGGGAAACATTGCAAATGTGCTCAAGAACGTGATGCCTGATGCTGCGGCAATTTTGAGCTCCTATGCGTTCCATGTGAACACACCGACTCTTTACGGAAGCTATGTCATTGACTCGGTTTTGACGGCGAAGGGTGTGGAACATGATACCTATTTTGTGGAAGGCCAACCCCATGAATTCTATGACTATGAAGATTACGACGTAAAGGTGCAGAAGAAGGTGTTTGACTTCCTTTATGCTCAGACCCAGAAGCCTGCAGGTCCCGAACGCATTGTGCTTGCTTTGGCCAAGCCTTCTGCACTTAGGATGGGCGAAAACAACTTGAGCTTTACGGTGGCTAAGGGTAACAACCTCGCTTACGCCGTGACGGATTTGCGCGGCCGTATGGTGAAAAACGGCGTGGTTTCTGCTGGCGAAACGGTGGAACTTGTGGACCTCGAACGCGGCGTGTATGTGCTCCGCGTGAAGGGTGAACGCCCCGTCCGTTTCGGCATTTCTCGCTAAAAAACGTCAATTTTCAAACTTTCTAAAGCGCCCTTTCATTTCGAAGGGCGTTTTTCTATATTTGGAGTGGGGTGGCGGATGGCCGCCGGCAGCAATGCTGGAGGAAAGTCCGGGCACCGCAGGGCAGGATGCTGGATAACGTCCAGGCGTGGAAACACGACAGAAAGTGCAACAGAAAGTAAACCGCCGGCCGCAAGGCCGGTAAGGGTGAAATGGCGAGGTAAGAGCTCACCGCGCTCCTGGTGACAGGGGTGGCACGGTAAACCTCATCCGGTGCAAGACCAAGCAGAATTCCGTTCACGCAAGTGAACCTGGGGCGGCCCGCACCAGCTGGAATTCGGGTAGGTTGCTTGAGGCGGTCGGTAACGATTCGTCCAGAGAGATGGTCATCGCCTTCGCAAGAAGGAACAAAACCCGGCTTACAACTGCCCCTTTAATGAAGGCACCCTCTATACAGAGGGTGCCTTCTCCTTATAAGACCGCTCGCGCCCAATTTTTTTAGAAATCCAGATCGGCGCCGATGCCG
>Ga0256406_1004408_pt1 | contig 16137 bp, 11 predicted proteins | sample RumenRJG_03DNA_FD_185986 | JGI IMG/M metagenome (GOLD analysis project Ga0256406, IMG submission 185986) | Bovine rumen microbial communities from Lethbridge, Alberta, Canada - RJG_03 | ecosystem: Host-associated > Mammals > Digestive system > Stomach > Rumen | place: Canada: Alberta | collected... | reverse complement strand
GTCGCTACTGACCGACCTCGACAGCGACAAAGACTCTGACGCCAGCCGCGTTTCGCTGATGACCATTCACAGCGCAAAGGGACTGGAGTTCCCCACCGTCTTCATCGTCGGACTGGAAGAAAACATCTTCCCCAGCCTTCTTTCGAGCGGTTCCATGCGTGAGCTGGAGGAAGAGCGCCGGCTGTTCTACGTAGCCATCACCCGTGCAGAGAAGCACTGCATCCTGACCTGCGCACAAAACCGATACCGCTACGGCAAGATGGAATTCAATCCGAAAAGTCGTTTCATCAAGGACATAGACCCGCAACTGCTCTTGGTGGAGGACGAAAGCATGGAACAAACGGCGTTTGGCGAAAGGTCGTTTCCGTCTGCCCGCTATCAGAACTCCCGCCCCATAGCGTCGCAGTTCCGCGCCGACCCCAAGCCGAAAATCACGTCACCACGTCGTCCGGAGCCGGCAATCGACCCGTTCAGCGAGCGTTTCAAACAGCGTTTAGTTGCCAGTGGCGGCAACCTGCGCAAAGTGAGTCAAGCCATACAAAAGGGCTCCGCCTCATCTGCCCCGTCACCGTTGTCTGTAGGGCAGACCATCGAGCACGAGCGCTTTGGCATCGGCACCGTGACCGCCGTCGAAGGCGCTGGCGAGAACACCAAAGCCACCGTTGAATTCCGCAATGCCGGAACCAAACAACTGCTCCTGAAGTTCGCCAGGTTTAAGGTGATTGGGTAAAAAACGCCCCAAACTTTCAAGACAGAAGTGTCATTTCTTTGATTTCTGCGGGGAAGGAAGCATGCCTGTTTACTTCCGTTGCATCCACTCCTCTGCCCTTTCCAGGTCGTCCGGCGTGTCGATGCCGATGGTTTCCACGTCGGTGAGTCCCACCTTGATGCGGTAGCCGTTTTGGAGCCAGCGCAGTTGTTCGAGGCTTTCGGCGAGTTCGAGCGGCGACTGCGGCAGTCGGGTGATGTCGCGGAGCACTTCGGTGCGGTAGGCGTAGAGCCCGATATGCTTGAGGAAGGGGAAGTGTTGCAGCCACGCGTTGCGCTCTTTGCCGCGCACAAATGGTATCACGCTGCGACTGAAATAGAGTGCATAGCCCTGGTTGTCGGTGACGATTTTCGGCGAATTGGGATTCTCCACGGCATCCATCTGGGTGAAAGGCTTTCCGAGCGTGGCTATCTGCGTCTGCTCATCGTCGAACAGTCGGCAGACGGTTTCTATCTGCGAGGCGGCGATAAACGGCTCGTCGCCCTGCACGTTGACCACCACGTCGAAACTTCCTCCGACTTTTTCCACTGCCTCTGCTATGCGGTCGGTGCCGCTCTTGTGCTCCGAAGATGTCATGACCGCCTTTCCTCCGAACGCTTCCACTGCACGGAGGATGCGCTCATCGTCGGTCGCCACGCAGACATCGTCCAACACGGCTGCCACTTTCTCATAGACATGCGCTATCATCGGCTTGCCGGCGAGCAGCGCCAAGGGCTTGCCCGGGAAACGGGTCGAGGCGTAACGGGCGGGTATAATTCCTATGAATTTCATTCTTCCAACTGTGTTTAATTTGCTGCAAAGATAATGATATTATGCAAATTAAGCAACATCCGCATCCTTTTTCCTTCCCTTCCGCCAATCTTTTCCTCCCCTTTCATTGGTCTTTTCCTGCCCTTTCGTCGGGCATTCCGTATCCCTTTGTTAATCAGGCGTTGAGGTTTCGTTAACCAAACTCGTACGAAATTGCATACCAAACTCGTACGAGATTGGTCACCAAAGTCGTACGAGATTGCACACCAAAGTCGTACGAGTTTGGTTAATGAAGTCGTACGGGATTGGTCAACGAAGGGTGAACTTTCGGACAACGTCCGTTCAACGCCCGACCAACGAAAGGGTTCAGACGAGGAGACAAGCGCAGTCTGCCCATGTCGGCTTTCACACCGAAACGGGGCTACTGAGAAGAAGAAAAAACGTTCTGTGATATCGTCCGGCGCACTGCTCCAGACGGGGTTCGGCTATCGGTAGATGGCATAGGAGGCGCCGACAGCCCCACAATACTTTTGCAATCGGTCAATCAAGAAAACGGCATTGGCGCGCACCTGCTCCTCGCAGCCGTCGTAGCCGTTGATGAGTACGGCAAGATGCGTGGTCGAAAGCGTTATCTTCGTGCGCTCATGGTCGCTCGTGGGTGTCCCCACTCCGCCCTCGGCATCGCGATAGACGGGCAGCCCCTCGATATTGAGCGTCCCGCGCCCGATGCCCTCATAAGGCTCTCCGGCACGCCCGATGCCCAGCGTCAGCCGGTCGCCCACAAACTTCGCCGCATCAAATCCGCCAATGCTATAACCGAATTTGATGCTTGCCAGATTGATGACATCGACCAGCGTGTTCACCCGATACAGTTCCTTTCCCTGCAACATCCGGCGAATCAGCGCTTCAGAGGCTGGACGATAGCGCGACGGATCTTTACCGCAGGCGCGATAAACCCGCCGCGTAGCCTCGATGGCGGGCAACTGCTTCAGCGACTCCGTGGTCAGCTCCGCCCGATAACGCACAGAAAACGCATCGATTTCCTGCCACAACTCCTCACTGAACGGCGTGTTAACAACCTCAGCCTCGACACATGCGCCCACGAACCCCGGGCACACCGCTTCTATTTCCGGCGACACTACAACATTCACCATACATTATTATATATATAAGACATCAAAACAGCGAACCTTCCACATACTCACCACGACGCTCTGACGGCGACTCCACATCATCAGCGACAGACGACGACGATTCTGAGAAGTAGCGATTCAGGAAATCATCTTCACTCACAACCTCGACGCCCAGCTGCTGAGCCTTCTCCAGTTTGGACGGTCCCATGTTCGAACCTGCAAGCACGAACGAGGTCTTGCTGCTGATGGAGCTCACGTTTTTCCCGCCGTAGCGCTCAATCATCTCCTTGTATTCGTCGCGACTGTGATGCACGAACACTCCGCTGATGACGATGTTCAACCCCGCCAGCCTATCGTCCTGCGGCTGCTGCGCACTTTCCGAGAGCTGCATCTGAACACCATACCCGCGCAAACGGCTGATAATCTCCCGATTGACGGGGCTCTCGAAATAAGCCATCACCGAACGGGCAATCATCTCGCCGACACCCTCCACCTGCTGAAGTTCCTCCATCGACGCGGCAGCAAGGGCGTCAATGCTCTTGAAATGGCGCGCCAACAACTTGGCGGAAGTCTCTCCCACAAAGCGGATTCCCAACGCAAACAACACCCGTTCGAAAGGCACCTTGGTGGATTCCCTAATCGCCTGCACAATCTTTTGCGCCGATTTCTCACGGCTTCCGCCTTGATTGATGTCGCTCACCTTTATCTCATACAAATCGGCAACGTTGCGAATCATGCCCCGCTGGAAATAATCGTCCACCGTCTCCGGCCCCAGCGAGTCGATATCCATCGCCTTACGCGCAATGAAATGCTCAATCCGCCCCTTTATCTGTGGCGGACAACCGGCATCGTTCGGACAGTAATGTGCCGCCTCTCCCTCATATCTGACGAGTTCGGAGCCGCATTCCGGGCAACGGGCAACGAACGTAACCGGCTGAGCACCAGCCTCACGCCTGCTCACATCCACACCGACTATCTTCGGAATTATCTCACCGCCCTTCTCCACATACACGTAATCGCCTATATGCAGGTCAAAGGAACGGATGAAATCTTCGTTGTTCAACGTGGCTCGCTTGACCGTCGTCCCTGCGAGCTGCACGGGCTCCATGTTTGCTACCGGCGTGATTGCCCCCGTGCGCCCCACCTGATAGCTCACGCTCAGCAAACGGGTGCACACCCGCTCCGCCTTAAACTTATAGGCAATCGCCCAGCGCGGACTCTTCGCCGTATATCCAAGCTGCTCTTGCTGACGCAGGGAATTGACCTTCAAGACGATTCCGTCGGTGGCCACGGGCAGGTTTCGTCGCTCCACATCCCAATAATGAATGAAGTCATAAATCTCTTCCAAAGTCCTCACCTTCCTCATTCCCTCTCCGACTTTGAAGCCCCACTGACGAGCCACTTCCAAATTTTCAAAATGCCCGTCCGTCGGAAGATTTTCGCCCAACAGGAAATAGAGATACGCATCTAGTTTCCGGGAAGCGACGACGGCTGAATTTTGCAGTTTCAAAGTGCCAGACGCTGCGTTTCTCGGATTTGCAAACAACTGTTCACCAGCAAGTTCCCGCTCTTTATTCAAGTTTTCAAACACTTTTATCGGCATCAATATTTCACCGCGAATTTCAAAGGATTCCGGAACGGGAAATTGCCCTTTTTGCCCATCTTCAACCTGCTGCAACACCAACGGAATTGCACGGATGGTTTTGACATTTGCCGTCACATCATCGCCACGGACACCATCGCCACGGGTGACGGCGCGCACCAACCGTCCGTCTTCATAGGTAAGCGAAATACTCAAACCGTCATACTTCAGCTCGCAGCAGACTTCAAAAGGCGCTCCGCCAAGCCCCTTCTCCACACTCTCGTACCAGCTGCGCACCTCGTCTTCGTTGTAGGTGTTGGACAGAGAGAGCATGGGATAGCGATGCTCCACCTGCTCGAAGCTTTGACTCAGGTCGCTGCCTACCCGCACGGAGGGAGAATTAGGGTCAGCAAGTTCGGGATGCCGAGCCTCCAAATCCTGTAACTCGTGCATCATAAAGTCAAATTCCTGGTCGCTAACAATAGGCTGATTCAGCACATAATAGCGATAATTATGCTCATGCAACGCCTGTCTCAGTGCGACAATTCGGGCTTTCTCATCCACAATCATACCTTTTTATCGTTTTATTTAATCATTTACAAACCAATATTTTACGTATATTTCATTAAAGAAAGACTAACACACTCGTCATATCTTCTAACCAAACGACTTATAGCATCTGCAAAGATACAAAAAATGTATGACCCAACAACAAAATGAAAGAATAAGTTTTTGCAGCCTCCCCATCACTTTTCCAACACCCATTCCGACCTTTCCCTCCCCGAGCGTTTCGAACATCTCCACACCGATATGACGACTGAATGTATAAAAATATTTTAAAAAAGACATGGCTGTTGCAGCTATCTGATTTTTTCTTTGTATCTTTACGGGCGATTTTGCATGCAGAATGAGCTGAAAACTTTTCCAATCAGCCGAAAACATGGAGAATCGGCAGCCCGAAGAAGGGCACATAAACACCGGAAATAATAAAAACAAATACATAAATGCAATTCAAATGGAACTACGAACCACTGACATCAGACCAAAGACAAGCAGCTGAAGAGCTGGGAGAAAAGATCGGCATGAATCCGATTCTCGCTGCCATGCTCATCCGGCGTGGCATCACGACCGAATCGGCAGCAAAGAGGTTCTTCCGACCTCAGCTTTCAGACTTGATCAATCCGTTCCTGATGAAAGACATGGACATCGCTGTTGACAGGCTGAACGACGCGATGGGAAGAAAAGAACGGATACTGGTGTACGGTGACTACGATGTGGACGGCTGCACTGCCGTTGCATTGGTTTACAAATTTTTACAGCAATTCTATTCCAACATAGACTACTACATCCCCGACCGTTACGACGAGGGATACGGAGTGAGCAACAAAGGAATAGAATACGCTCGGGAAACAGGTGTCAAACTCATTATCATTCTTGACTGCGGCATTAAGGCAGTGAAGCAGATAGCGTATGCGAAAACGCTTGGCATCGACTTTATTATCTGCGACCACCACGTGCCCGACGAAGAGATGCCACCGGCAGTGGCTATCCTCAACCCAAAACGTCCGGATGATACGTTTCCGTTCAAGGACCTCTGCGGATGCGGCGTGGGCTTCAAGTTTATGCAGGCATTTGCGAAAAACAACGGGATCCCGTTCTCTCGCCTGATTCCACTACTCGACTTCTGTGCCGTCAGCATTGCTGCCGACCTTGTCTCGGTGACAGAAGAGAACCGTATTCTTGCTTTTCACGGACTGAAACAACTGAATATCAATCCAAGCATTGGACTGAAAGCCATTATTGACATCTGCGGTCTCAACGGCAGGGAACTCTCCATGAGCGACATTATCTTCAAAATCGGACCGCGCATCAACGCCTCTGGCAGGATGGAGAGCGGCAAAGAGTCTGTCGATCTGCTCATTGAGCGCGACTTTGCCGTAGCGCTGAACAAGGCTAAACACCTCAACGAGTACAACGATCTGCGGCGGGACATTGACAAGCAGATGACCGAAGAAGCCAACCAAATCGTTGCCAAACTCGAGAGTCAGCAACACCACTCATCAGTTGTGCTCTATGATGAGAACTGGAAGAAGGGCGTTGTCGGTATCGTGGCTTCCCGACTGACGGAAATATACTTCCGCCCGACGGTCGTGCTGACCCGCGAAGACGACCTCGCCACGGGCTCTGCACGCAGCATTGCCGGATTCGACATCTATTCCGCCATTAAGGAGTGTCAGGACCTGTTGCTGAATTTCGGCGGACACACCTATGCCGTCGGCCTGACACTGAAGTGGGATAAGATACGCGAATTCAGGGATCGTTTCCAGAAATACGTGGACGAACATATCCTGCCCGAGCAGAAAGAAGCGCTTCTCAACATTGATGCAGAGATTGATTTCAAGGATATAACCAAACGCCTGTACAACGACTTGAAGAAATTTGCGCCTTTCGGTCCCAACAACCCGAAACCGATATTCTCGACATTGGGCGTTTACGATTTCGGGACAAGCAAAGTCGTGGGACGGGAACAGGAACACATCAAGCTGGAACTCGTCGATTCGAAATCAAACAACGTCATGAACGGCATCGCTTTCGGACAGAGTGCTGCCGCACGATATATCAAATCGAAACGCTCATTTGACGTGGCATACACGATCGAGGAAAACATCTTCAAGCACGGACAGATACAGCTACAGATAGAAGACATCAGGGTTGAGAGTGACGAAAACAAGGCATAAGGCGGTCCACTGCCTGTGAACATGAACTCCGAGCAAGATGGACAAATATCGTCAAATACTTCAAAAGAACTGGGGCTATGATGATTTCCGCGGCATCCAGCGAGAGATTATCGAGAGCATCGGAAGCGGACGCGACACATTGGGACTGATGCCTACCGGCGGAGGCAAGTCCATCACGTTCCAGGTACCTGCCCTCGCACAGGAGAAAGTCTGTATTGTCATCACACCGCTCATCGCATTGATGAAAGACCAGGTGTTCCACCTCAGACAGAAAGGAATACAAGCCGCAGCCGTCTATTCAGGCATGTCACACGACGAGATTGTCATCACACTCGACAACGCCATATATGGCGGCATCAGGATATTATACGTCTCGCCCGAACGACTGGCATCCGAACTGTTTCAGATAAAAATCCGACGCATGAAAGTCAGCTTCATCACTGTCGATGAAGCACACTGCATCAGCCAATGGGGGTATGACTTCCGCCCGGCATATCTGGAGATTGCCAATATCCGCAAACTGGTTCCTGACGTTCCCATCCTCGCCCTCACTGCCACCGCCACGCCACGCGTGATAGACGACATCCAGGAAAAACTGCTTTTCAAGGAGAAGAATTTCTTCCGCATGAGCTTTGAGCGCAAGAATCTCGCATACGTTGTGCGGGTAGCTTACGACAAATACGACGAGATGCTCCACATTTTGCGTTCCGTAGCAGGCAGTTCCATCGTCTATGTGCGCAGCCGAAGACGCTCAAAAGAAATCTCCGACTATCTCAACCAACACGGCATCACAGCCACCTTCTATCACGCCGGACTTGAGAATGTCGTGAAAGACCAGCGGCAACAGGACTGGCAGCATGATGAAATCAGAGTGATGGTGGCAACCAACGCTTTCGGAATGGGTATCGACAAGCCCGACGTACGAACGGTGTTACACATTGACTGCCCCGACTCCATCGAAGCCTACTTCCAAGAAGCCGGACGCGCGGGACGAGACGGAAAGAAGTCCTATGCCATACTGCTCTACAACGACAGCGACAAACACAAGTTGCTGAAACGTGTTACAGACAATTTTCCTGAGAAAGACTATATCCGAAGTGTGTATGAACACCTCGCGTTCTATTACGAGATTGGTGTCGGAAGCGGAATGGATGCCAGTTTCCAGTTTGATGTCGACAAATTCTGTCATACGTATCGCTTCTTCCCCATCCAAGTAGATTCTGCCCTGAGAATCCTGCAACGGGCAGGCTACCTTGACTACGACACCGACCCTGACACCAAAGCGAGGGTTCTCTTTCTGCTCAATCGCGAAGAACTCTACCGACTGAAGAACGTCACGCCGATAGAAGAGGCTGTCATCACATCCATATTGCGAAACTACGGCGGACTGTTCACCGACTACTGCTATATAGATGAGGCATTCATCGCCCAACAGACAGAGCTGAACCAACATCAGGTGTATGTGGCACTCAAATCGCTCAACCAACAACGCATCATCAGTTTCATACCACGCAGCAAAGTGCCGCAAATCACCTACAGGACACGCCGCATGTCAACCGAGGAGATATACCTCTCCCCTGCCGTCTATGAAGAAAGACTGGAACAATACAAAGAACGCATACAACAAGTGATCAGCTACGCGACAAACGACCAAATATGCCGAAGCCGACAACTCCTGCGCTATTTTGGCGAAGAGCGTTCTACTGATTGCAGGCAATGCGATGTCTGCATCACACACAGCAGCGACTATCTCTCGGAAGAGAAGCTGGCTCCCTACAAGCAAAAGATTCTCAAGCTGCTGGCAGACAAAAAGCGTCACCACATCACCGAACTGAAGCAAATCGAGGGTTACAACGACCTGCTGGACACGGCGTTGGAATACCTGATACACGAAGAAATCATCTATATCGACGGCAGCTACATCTTTACAACCTGAAAGAGTATTCACAAATAAATCACAATATTTTATTTTTTTAAGTTATATCCTATCTGTTTTATCACATTATTTATTATCTTTGCAAAGGATTTTAATCTTAAACCTCTAAAAAACAAACACACGTAAGAATTATGTTTGATAAAAGCACCTACGTCAGAAGACGCAATGAGTTAAAGAAACTTGTAAAAAATGGCGTGATTGTTATATTCGGAAACAACGAATCGCCGTGTAATTACCCAGCCAACGCCTATACTCCGTTCCGGCAGGACTCATCGTTCCTGTACTATTTCGGACAGAAGCGTGACGGACTTGTCGGCGTTATCGACATCGACAATGACAGCGAAACACTGATAGGCGACGACATTGACATCGAAGATATCGTCTGGTATGGCTCCGTTGACAGCGTGAGCGACATGGCGGCACAGGTCGGAGTTGGAAACACAGCACCGATGGCAGCACTGGAAGGAATCTGCAAAACGGCTCAAGAGCAAGGCAGAAAGGTCCATTTCCTCCCACCCTACCGCCACGACATTAAGATACAAATCATGGATTTGCTCGGCATTCATCCCTCCAAGCAGAAGGAAGCCGCTTCCATGGAACTGATTATGGCTATCATCAAGATGCGCTCAGTCAAAGAAGCGCAGGAGATTGAAGAACTGGAACGCGCTGCAGAGATTGGTTACCTGATGCACACGACCGCCATGCGTCTCACCAGGCCTGGCGTGACAGAGAAGTTCGTGGGCGGACAAATCGACGGTATCGCACGTTCATACGGAGCGATGAGCAGTTTTGGAACCATCTTCTCACAGCATGGTGAAATCATGCACGGCAACCCGTCAATGGCAAAGATGGAAGACGGACGCCTCGTCTTGTGCGACTGCGGAGCCGAGACTATCAACCACTACTGTTCGGACAACACCCGAACATTCCCCGTGAACGGCAAATACACCCAGCGACAGCTCGACATCTACAGCATCGTTGAGGCTTGTCACGACTATGTACTCGAAGTTGCAAAGCCTGGAGTGAAATACATGGACGTGCATCTCGCCGTCTGCCGCCTGATGACCGAGCGCCTGAAAGAACTCGGACTCATGAAGGGAGACGTTGACGAAGCCGTACAAGCCGGCGCACACGCCATGTTCCTCCCCCACGGACTGGGACACATGATGGGCATGGACGTTCATGACATGGAAGGTTTCGACCAGCGCTATGTCGGCTTCGACGAGGAGACACAGCCGCGACTCGACCAATTCGGCACCAATGCACTGCGCATGGGACGGCGACTGGAAGAGGGATTTGTCGTGACCGACGAACCGGGCATCTACTTCATCCCGGCACTGATAGACGACTGGCGCAAGAGCGGACACTGTGCCGAGTTCCTGTGCTTCGACAAGATTGAGACATACAAGGATTTCGGAGGCATCCGCATTGAGGACGACGTGCTCATCACCAAAGACGGATGCCGTTTCATCGGAAAGGAAATCATTCCTTATCACCCGAAAGACGTCGAGAAATTTATGGCAGAAAACTAATTAATTTTTATAAACTCAATTCAACAATTAACACACAACATGAAAAAGATTTTGATGTTTGCGCTGCTTGCTACATTCGCAATGGGCGCTCAGGCACAGGACAAGAAAAGTGCCAACAAACCTGTTTTCACAGTCGTGAAAGAGATTCCTATCACGAGCATGAAGAACCAGAGCCGTAGCGGTACGTGCTGGAACTATTCTACGCTGAGCTTCTTCGAGGCTGAAATCCTCAAGAAGAGCGGAAAGACCTACGACCTCTGCGAGTCTTTCATCGCTAACAAGAACTACATGGACCGTGCCATTCAGGTGGTTCGCCTGCACGGTGACTGCCAGTTCGCACAGGGCGGCAGCGCATACGACGTGCTCTATTGCCTCCAGAACTATGGTATCTGTCCGGAAGAGATGATGCCGCTCCCCGGCAAGCTCTACGGCGACTCGCTCAACAACTACAACGAATTCTTCTCACTGCTTTCACCGGTGGTTAACGCCGTTGCCAAGAACAAGGCTTCAAAACTCTCTACCCAGTGGAAAGAGAGCGTGCAGGGAATCCTCGACGCTTACCTCGGCAAGTGCCCCGAAGAGTTTACTTATCAGGGCAAGAAATACACTCCGAAGTCATTCGCAGCAAGTCTCGGACTGGACTGGAGCGACTATGAGACCTTCACCAGCTACACACACCGTCCGTTCTGGACCGCATTCCCCGTTGAAGTACAGGACAACTGGCGCAACCCTGCCAGCTGGAACCTGCCTGTTGACGATATGATGCGTATCATTGACAATGCCGTAATGAACGGCTACACCGTAGCATGGGGTGGCGATGTCAGCGAAGAAGGCTTCACCCGTCAGGGATTGGCTTACATGATTGACACCAAGGCAACCGAATCACTCGCTGGTAGCGATATGGCACGCTGGCTCAACCTGCCGAAAGCAAAACGTACCAGCCTGCTCGACTCACTCGGATGCAAAGTTCCTGAAGTAAAAGTCACACAGGAAATGCGCCAGCAGCGCTACGACAACTGGGAACTCACCGACGACCACGGCATGCTGATCTTCGGTATCGCAAAAGACCAGAACGGCAAAGAATACTACATGGTGAAGAACTCTTGGGGTGAGACTGGCGACTACAAAGGCGTTTGGTACATGACCAAGACCTACATCGCAGCCAACACCATGGACTTCATGGTCAACAAAAATGCTGTTCCTAAGGACATCCGCAAGAAACTCGGCATCTAAAAAGCCGCATTTAAGCGACATCAACCTCCCCGTCTTTCCGCATGAGAAAGACGGGGATTTTTGTTTTATTCCCGTACTATCGTTCCTAAAAACACAAAAACTAGAATTATCGGCATCTCAATAATATCGTCGAAACAGAAGGAAAACACGTCTATTTTTCTCACTTACCCATTTTTTTACTATCTTTGCAGAAACAAATTTGTATTCAGATGAAAAGAAACAGAATCTTATTTACGCTATTGATTGCATTTACAGGCTTGCTCCCGTTGCATGCCATTCGCGACATAGTGCCCATTCCCGACCAAATCACATGGGAGAAGGGCGAGTTCTCCATCACTAAATCGACCACCATCGGTCATGGCAACTTCGCTGACGGACGACTGGCTGCGGAGTATCTGCAGGCTGCCATCCGACAGATGACCGGACTGACGCTGAAAATCGTGAAGGGCGAAAAGGCGAACATCGTCATCACGACGGGACGGCACGGCGACGATAATTACGAACTGACGGTGAAGAAGAACCGCATCACCATCAACGGCGCCGACTATAACGGCGTTGTGTGCGGCATTGCCACGCTCCGCCAACTGATTGACGGCAAGGCAGTTCCCTGCGTCACCATCACCGACAGTCCGCGCTTCGGATGGCGCGGTTTCCATCTCGACTGTTCCCGCCACTTCTTCTCGAAGGACGAGGTCAAGGAAATCATCGACCTCATGGCGCTCTATAAGCTCAACCGCTTCCACTGGCACCTCACCGACGACCAGGGATGGCGCATTGAAATCAAGAAATATCCGTTGCTCACCGAGCGCGGAGCATGGCGCACCTACAACAATCAGGACTCTATCTGTCTGCGCCGTGCTGTCACTGAGGATACCGACTACATGCTCTTGCCCGATGCCAAGAAGCGCGTAGAGAACGGCGATACGCTCTACGGCGGCTACTATTCGCAGGACGACATCCGCGAAATCGTTGCCTATGCCCGCCAGCGAGGCATCGAGACTGTGCCCGAAATCGACATGCCCGGGCACATGCTGGCAGCCATCAGCAACTACGACGGACTGTCGTGCTTCAAGCAAATCGGCTGGGGAAAGGTCTTCACGTCCCCACTCTGCCCGGGAAAGGACAGCATGCTCTGGTTCTGTCGCGACGTGTGGGACGAAGTGTTCCAGCTCTTCCCCTATGAATATGTGCACATCGGTGGCGACGAGGTGGAGAAGGACAACTGGAAGAAGTGTCCCGACTGCCAACAGCGCATCAAAGACCACCGTCTCAAAGACGAGAAAGAGCTGCAGTCGTGGTTCATCAAGGACATGGAGAAATACATCAACAAGCACGGAAGGAAGATGATTGGATGGGACGAAATCATCGAAGGCGGACTCTCTGAGACTGCCACGCTCATGTGGTGGCGCACATGGGAGCCCAACGCCATTCCTCATGCCACGGCACAGGGCAACGACGTCATCTACTGTCCGAACGCACAGTTCTACATCGACTACTCCGAGGACAAGGCGAAACTGCCTGCCATGTACGACTACGAACTGCTTCCCAATACGCTGAACGATGAGCAGAAAAGCCATGTGCTCGGCGTGCAGGCGAACCTTTGGACGGAGTGGGTGCCCTCGCGCGAACGGGCATTATATATGTATTTCCCGCGCATCCTGGCACTCTCCGAACTGGCATGGAGCAAACCTGAACGCAAGAATTTCGAGGATTTCCAACGCCGACTGGTGGGACAATACGATTTGCTCAACCGGCTGAACGTTCCCTACCGCATGCCCGACCTCGAAGGGTTCTGCAACGTGAACGCCTTTACCAACACGGCGACCGTGAGCATCATCAACCGCGACCCGCACGCCACCGTACGCTACACCACCGACGGCAGCTTCCCCGACAGCAACTCGCCGAAGGTGACGCCATCGCTCACCTTCAACGAGACGACCAACCTCATCCTCCGCACTTTCGGACACGGCGGACGGCCGGGCGAAATGTTCAGGACACAATTCATCAAACAGGGCTATCTTGAGCCGGTCAACGTGACGGAGATGCTGAAAAACGGGCTCAACGCCGCGTGGTACGACTTCGTGGGAGAAACCTGCAAACGGATTCCCAAGGCACCGTTCAAAGGCAACTATCCCGTCAGCGATGTCAAAATCCCCGACGGCGTGCGTGGAAATATCGGACTCATCATCACGGGCTACATCCGGGTTCCTGCCGACGACATCTACACGTTTGCACTCAAGAGCGACGACGGCAGCTGGCTGAAAATCGACGGCAACATGATTGTCGATAACGACCGCCCGCAATCGCCCCACGAAGAGACGGGACAGGTGGCGCTCCGGGCTGGCTACCACACCTTCGAGGCGCGCTATTTCGACAGCAACGGCGGCATGCTGCGCCTGCACGTGCTCGACAGCAAAGGCAACATCATCAGCCCCGAGCAGCTGTTCTACAGCAAATAGGGGCTTATCACGACGAAAAATATGAGAATAGATATCATTACCGTACTCCCCGAGATGCTCGAAGGATTCATCCACGAGTCCATCCTCGCACGGGCACAGAAGAAAGGTCTGGCAGAAATCCGGCTGCACAACCTGCGCGACTACTCGTCCGACAAATGGCGGCGGGTGGACGACTATCCCTATGGCGGCTTCGCTGGCATGGTCATGCAGTGCGAGCCCATTGACCGCTGCATCAGTGCGCTGAAAGCGGAAAGGGACTACGACGAGGTCATCTTCACATCGCCCGACGGCGAACAGTTCGACCAGCACGTTGCCAACGACCTCTCGATGAAAGGCAACCTCATCATTCTCTGCGGCCACTACAAAGGCATCGACCAGCGCATACGCGACCATCTCATCACGCGCGAAATCAGCATCGGCGACTATGTGCTCACGGGCGGCGAACTGGCAGCGGCGGTCATTGCCGATGCGGTCGTGCGAATCGTTCCCGGCGTGATTGGCGACGAACAGAGTGCGCTGAGCGACTGCTTCCAGGACGACATGCTCTCCGCACCCATCTACACCCGACCAGCCGACTACAAAGGCTGGAAGGTGCCGGAAATACTGCTGAGCGGCAACGAAGCGAAAATCAAGGAATGGGAAATGGAACAGGCAATGGAGCGCACCCGCCGACTGCGTCCCGACCTGTTGAAATGAGCATGCAGCGGAAACATCTAAAAACCACACTGATTTCAGGGAACGGAATGTGTTAAAATCACATTCCGTTTTAACTTAAAAATTTTCCTTTTTAAGGAATGTATCTTGACAAACGGGTTCTCAATTCTACGAAAACTGAATGCCGGTATTTAACTTTCATTTCGCAAAGTACCCTATTTATTTAACTTCTATTTTGTTAATTTCCTGTAAAATGGTGATTTTTCGCGCACAAAAGTGCAACTTTTGGCTTCTAAAACGACAACTTTCGGAGCCTAAAAGTTGAACTTTCATCGTGTGAAAGTGGCACTTTCGCAAAATCAAGATTCGACTTTTCGAGTGAAAAAACGACACATTTCAGCGTAAACAGTTCATAACCAGACGTTTATAAAAACACTCCAGAAATCGCCATTTTTCGGACTCGGGTAAACCATTTTTCAGCAAACTGCCGTTTTTTCGTCAGAAACGCATTTTCTGTACCTGCGAGTTAGTTGCATATAGCACATATCTCCGCCTGTCGGTGTCACGGTTTTTCGAACACCAACTGGCATCGACACACCTCAATCTCCTCATCGGCACCGACAGGAAGTTTGCAGATGCGCACGCAGAAGGTGTCAGGCTCCGTCTCCTCCCGATAGAAACGCAGTTGTTCGCCACAGCGTGTCTCCACCACATAGGCTATCTCGAAGCGACGCAGGCGGTGCGTCTCATAGAAAGACAGCGGGAAGAGGTCGAGCACATGCTCGATGTATTTGATGCTGTTCACGTGACCGTTCACGTCAATGTCGCTATAGCCGGTGGCTATCTCCCGCACAAACGCTGCCGTCTCGCTCATCTTCACCCGCGAGCTCTTGGCTATCGGACAGGCTTTCTCCGCATCCACATAGCCCGACAGCGCCCCGTCGTTAACCTCGAGGATATTGACGGGCTGGCGCGTCTCCGTGTCAATCATCGCCCAGACGGAACGCCCGTAGCCGATAGGTTTTCCCGCTGCATTGACGACGGCGAAGTTTCGGCTGGTGAAATAGCGCATGGCACTCTCCACCCATGTCTCTACGGTGAAACGGTCGTAGGCGCACGGCGTCTCGTCCATCTCGACCGCAAGTCGCGAGAGCACCCACGAACGGCTGATGCTGCTGAGGTATAGCATGCCGAATCCGCGCGCCTCGGCGTGGAAGTCGGCTGCATTGAGCAGGTGATTGCCCAAGTGTCCCATCGTGATGCGCTTGTTGAAATCGCAGTGGAAGGGTTCGGCAAGAAATTCATAGCTCCCTACTTTCTCTATCTTTTCCATGATTCGTCTTTTCGTTAA
>Ga0256406_1004406_pt1 | contig 16138 bp, 8 predicted proteins | sample RumenRJG_03DNA_FD_185986 | JGI IMG/M metagenome (GOLD analysis project Ga0256406, IMG submission 185986) | Bovine rumen microbial communities from Lethbridge, Alberta, Canada - RJG_03 | ecosystem: Host-associated > Mammals > Digestive system > Stomach > Rumen | place: Canada: Alberta | collected... | reverse complement strand
CATCAACGGTGTCGATGCCTGGGGTGACGACGATGTGATGGCCGGCGACGTCTTCAAGTTCGGCGACCAGGCCTCGGGCATCCAGGTGAGCACCTTCCAGTATGTTTGGACCGCCGAGCCCACCATCGTGAACTTCTGCGACACCACCCCCGCCATTGACACCACCACGCCTGTAACGCCCACGCCCGTCGAGGCCACCATCGCCGCCAGCGACATCCTCTACTGGGTGGGCCACGGCAGCAACCAGGCCGTCCTCGCCGTCAACTGGGCCGACACCGCACTGGCCTGGGGCTACCGCTTCGACGGCTCGGCCACCGTGGCCGACATGATGGACGCCATCGCCGCCGCCGACCCACGCTTCAGCTACGTCGGCAGCACAGGCTCCCTCTCCGACATTCTCTATATCGACACCGCCTCCGGCATGACCGACACCCTCCGCGGCAGCAGCTGGTGGGGCAGCACCAACAACGGCGTCATGGACGCCGGCATGGGCCAGGCACTCGCTAATGGCGACTTCGAGAAGTGGGCCGACCCCGCCGCCGGCGTGGTGGTCGACAGCACCTACTGGGAAGGCTACGGCTGGGGCTACACCTACGTCTACCCCATGGCCATCACCCCCGTCTCCGTGCCCGACACCGCCACCACCCCCGACGACCCCGTCATCCCCGACCACGGCCCCTTCTGCGGCCCCGCAGGCACCGAGGGTAGCAACGCCATCGCAGGCAACAGCGACCTCTTTGTCGCCTGGGCCACAGGCATCACCCTCCAGCGCGGCCCCGACAACATCGCCGTCCCCAACTCACCCCTGGCCACTTACGGCGACGACACCATGGCCCTCGGCCCCGTGGTCATGACCGACAACCTCAAGGTCGTCAGCCTCGGCGACGGCGGCATGGCCACCCTCACCTTCGCCCAGCCCATCACCAACGGCGACGGCCCCGACTTCGCCGTCTTCGAAAACGGATTTGACGACTACTTCCTCGAACTGGCCTTCGTCGAGGTCAGCTCCGACGGTAACCGCTTCGTCCGCTTCCCCGCCACCAGCCTCACACAGACCGAGACCCAGGCCACGCGCCTCGACCCCACCTTCATCAACAACCTCGCCGGCAAGTACCGCATGGGCTACGGCACACCCTTCGACCTCGAAGAACTCCGCGACAGCACCGGCATCAACATCGACAGCATCACGCACGTGCGTATCATTGATGTCGTCGGCAGCATCGACCCGCAGTACGCCACCTACGACGCCTTCGGCCACATCGTCAACGACCCCTGGCCCACCGCCGGCTACGGCAGCAGCGGCTTTGACCTCGACGCCGTGGGCGTCATCCACCAGCTCGAACCCCAGCAGGCCATCGGCGACGTCGACCAGCTCGCCCTCTCCCTCTGGCCCAACCCCGCGGCCGACCACCTCAACGTCACCCTCGAGCGCGCCGCCGAGGCCCTCCTCTACGACCTCACCGGACGCCAGCTCGCCGCCTACTCCCTCGTCGCCGGACGCAACATCCTCGACATCAGCTCCCTCGATGCCGGCGTCTACATGCTCCGCGTCGAAGGCACGGCCTGCAAAATCATCAAGAAATAAATCGGATTTGTAATAGTGTTAATGCGTTGGCGGCCCCCGTTCTGGGGGCCGCCAACGTTATTTTTTAATCTTTTTTAACACAAAAAACACCACCTCCGCGCAATATCGACTATCACACAGCGTTATAAAAGCGTCCGTAACGGGATAAAAACGCAAAAAAGAATACAAACCAATAAAAGATAACACATGAAAAAGACACTCCTGGCCCTTGGCCTGATCGCAGCCACCGCCTCCTTCGTAGGCTGCAACCAGAAAGAGCTCGAGCAATCCAAAGTCACCATCGACTCCCTCTACGGCGTCATCAACGCCAAAGACGGCGAAATCGACGGACTCTTCTCCATGCTCAACGAAATCGAAGACAACCTCTCCGCCATCAACTCCAAGTACTCCAACGTCCAGCAGCTCCGACGCAACAGCACCGAAGTCAGCTACGACCGCAAAAAGGAAATCTCCGAGCAGATGTCCTCCATCGAAAGCATGATGGCCGCCAACAAAGAAAAAATAGCCCAACTCAACAGCCGCATCGGCTCCCTCGGCAAAAAGAACACCGACCTCCAGGCCTACATCACCCGCCTCGAAGAGCGTTCCGCCGAGCAGGAAAAACAAATCTCCGAACTCCTCACCGAACTCGAAAACAACAAGGTGGTCATCAAAGGCCTCAACAAAAACGTCACCGAGCTCACCGCCTCCAACCAGGAAAAAGACGAATACATCGCCCAGCAGCTCGCCGCCGCCAACCGCGCCTGGTTCGTCGTCGGCTCCTACAACGAGCTGAAAGAAGCCGGCGTCGTGGCCAAGACCGGCGGCTTCATCGGCATCGGCCGCAAGCAGGGCACCGTGGCCGACATGAACACCAACGCCTTCACCGAAATCGACCGCACCAAGGTCACCACCATCAACATCGGCCGCAAGAAACCCCAGCTCGTCACACAGCACCCAGAGAACAGCTACGAGCTCGTCGCCGACGAGGAGGACAACGCCATCACCGCCTACCTCCGCATCCTCGACCCCACCCAATTCTGGAAATACACCGACTACCTGGTAATCAGCACCAAATAACACTCACCAGCCCTCCCTCCAACCGCAAGGCCGCCCCTCACCTGGGGCGGCCTTTTTTCGCACCCCCCGCAGCCGCCCTTCCCACCCTCCTGGAGAGGAAGAAGAGAGGAAGAAGAGGATACCTCTAAACCTCTGAAAACCACCCGTCTGCAAATCCACGTTTCAAGGCCAAAATGTGAAAAAATTTCAAAAAAATCACGCCCTTTTCAAGTGCTTGGTTGTTAGTGTTTTGAGTGATTTTTCCTCAAATTAGTCATCCCTGCGTGAAAAAAAATTTTTACATTCCTGAAAAAAATGTATCTTTGCTGTTCAAAGCCATCAGAAAACTTCGACGCAAAGCATTGATAATGTGTCTGAAGTGTTTTTTGTATATGGATGACAAAAAGTGGAAAATGCAAGTTATTAATAATACTATCAACCAAAAACAACACAAAATGAAAAAGACAATGATTCTTTTGCTGGGAGCACTGCTCGCTTCAGTGTTGCCTGGAAACAGTCTCAAAGCTCAGACCTTGAGGCCTGTCAGCCTCAAAGTGAAGACGCTGGATCGTACACCGATTGCGTCGGTTACCATCTACGCCTACAGCGGCAACGACACCCTCTGCGTCGACCCCACCGACGCACGCTTCACCGCCACCGGCGCCCAGGTGATTGCCGACGTCGCCACGCTCTCTCAGCCCTTCACAAACATCACTGCTGACAGCGCTTGGACCAACGTGTCGGGCCTCTCCTATCCCAGGGGCGTTGTCGTCGTCACCGACGCACTCAACCGCATCTACATCTACGGTGCTGGCGACCAGGCTCTGCGCAATGCAGGTGCCTTCACCGCCGTCGATTTCCCCGACACCATCGTTGCCACCCTCTCCGTGGCCGAACTCCTCTATCGCAACGACCCTGCCTACGCCACTGTCGCCAAAGACAACAAGGGCTGCTTCTACACCACCTTCGATGCCGCCAACGCTTCCGCCGCCGACCGTTCCTACCCCTACATCACCCTGACGGCCAACCTCCCCTCCAGCATTAACCCCTACACCATCTCCAATCCCCTGGCCCTCTTCCTCGACACCTGCAAGGTCCGCGGTGTTGTCACCGTCAGCGCCGACAGCAATGTCTACATCAGCGGTAGCACCGGTAGCGCCCTTACCATCCTCAACACCTCGGGCGCCGACACCAGCTTGATCACCATCGACGGCGTCGACTCCATCGGTTTCCTCTCCTGTGGCACCGACCACGAATGGGCAGTCCAGTATGCACGCATCAGCTACATCAGCATCATGCCCGCCTCCAAGCTCACCATCTACGACGGCAAGTGCAACATGCTCGATGTCACCGCCCTCTCCTCCAAGCTGGCTCCCGGCCGCTTCTTCTACAACAACCCCGATGCCGACGCCTCCAGCTTCCGCTGGAAAGTCGCCACCGACGGCTACAAGGTAACCTTCGTCAACTTCGACGCTGCCAACCACGACACCATCATCCGCTCCGAAGGTGGCCTCATCATCCCCGCTATGGCCCGTCCTTCCTACGTCGCCCCCGAGTACCTCTTCCAGCACTACTGGAAAGACTCCGTCAACAGCACCAACCCCTGGCTCTTCGACCGCGATTCGGTCAACCGCGACACCATCCTCTACGCCCGCTGGGACTACTATGACCCCACCACCACCAACCTCGTCCGCGTGAACCACCACCTCCAGAACGTCGACGACCCCACTGCCTACACCCTCGTCGACTCGGTTGAGTACGCCGTTTCCGCCGACACCACCTTCGCGTCTGATGCCAGCCGCTTCCCCGGCTACCACGACCAGATCGCCTTGCTCGTCGTGCCCTACACCTTCGCCACCGCCGATGACACCACCATTATCGACTTCTTCTACGACCGCAACACCTACACCCTCACCTGGCGCCTCAACCACTCTGGCGTTACTGGTGTCACCTGCAACCTCCCCGACACCATCGTTACCATGCTCTATGGTCAGACAATCGAGTACCCTGTCGTTACCTGCCCGGGCAGAAGCTTCAACTCCTGGACTTCAAACCGTGCTGGTAACATCACTTACCGCACCATGCCTGATGGCGACCTCATACTCTACCCTGTGTACAGAAACCGTCAACCCAACATCACCTGGAATGGTCCCGACACCGTCCGCTACTCCTCCATGAACCATCTCTCTGCCATCACCGCCATGTCATATATTCCCGCTGTGGCCGACTCTAACTTTATGGTCTTCTACACTGGCGACACCACCTACTTCGGCGACACCGCCTTCATTGTCACCACCAACACTGGCGACACCGTCACCGAGGCCAAATACGTCACCGAAAGCCCCTACACCATCAAGTTCAGAGGCTCTGCCAAGTATCTCGTCATCGAACGCTATCCTGTCCACGCTGTCGACATCGAGGTGGAAACCGTGAAACTCTACGGCAAACCCACCGTCATCACCAACTACGGCCGCCCCGACACCGTCCTCGGCAACGATGACCTCTTCATCAACCGCAACTTTACCGCCAGCTTCCACGACGAAGAACCCGGCATGAACAACAAGGTTGTCAACGTCTACAACATCACCCTCGGTGGTGCCCAAAAAGACAACTATGAACTTATGGAAAACTTCCTCAACATCACCAACACCGGTACCATCCTCTACTTCGGCCTCAACAATGCCGACACCCTGCAGCGCGGCTTCGACGTCACCGCCAGCGGCTACTGCGTCGGCAACTCCTTAATTGAGTTCCACATCGACAACGCTGGTGGCGCCACCAACCCCGACATGTACTCCCTCAACTTCGAGAGCGACCTCTTCACCGATGTCACCTCCGCTACCATCGACCCCAGCGGCTTCATCCAGATCAACGTCCCCGAAGGCACCCCCGTTGGAACCTACAGGGTGGATGTTGTCTTCTGGCACAGCGCCTTCCCCACATACAAGAGCGATGCCACTACCATCGAGTTTAACGTCAAATTGTCCAAGGATTACATCCGACCCATCTTCAACGATGTTATCACCATTGTTGACACCTGCGACTGCATCAATCAGGAGTCTGTTGTGTGGTTCCACAATGGCGAAGAGGTAGGCAGTGGTCCCTATTATCAGCAAGAGGGCGGTCTTGATGGCATATACTTTGCTGAGTTCAGCTTCTTGGGCGATGATACCCGCCACCGTACCTGCGATCAGACCGACTTCACCGAGAATAACTATCCCGAGGAGGTTCCTGCTACCAAGGTGAGTGCCTATCCTAACCCCACCACCAACAGTGTCAATATCAAGCTTGAGAACGCTACCCGGTTCACCCACACGCTGCGCGTGATGAGCGTTATGGGTGTTACCATGCTTGAGACCACCTTCGATGGTGACACCACCAGCATCGACTTCTCGCGCTTCGGCAACGGCAGCTACACTGTCTCGGTCGACGGCATTGTGGTTCGTGTCATCAAAAAATAAGTATTAATATAAAAAGACAATATAAGATATGAAACGCATATTCATCCTGTTCTCTGCCCTGGTACTTGGTTTTTCCGCCAGCGCACAGATGAACCAACATAGCAATTATATCGGACTTAATGTCGGTGGTGGTCTCAACACCATGACCTTTGATCCCGTCGATGGTGATTGGAACCTCAAGCTGGGTTTCCTTGGCGAGCTGAAGTATGCCCACTTCTTCGGTGAGCACTTTGGTCTTGGTTTTGGTGTTCAGTATAACCACTCCCGGGCTGGCGCCACATTCAATGGTGACCATGTGGTTTCCCACCGTCTGGTGCATCCTGAAGATGGTCTTGAGTATGACCATCACACCAGTTACAAGGATTGGAAAGAGACACAGACTCTCCACACTTTGAGTGTGCCCATCCAGCTTTACTGGCGCTCCATGATGGGTGAGCGTTGGGCCTTTATCCTCGGCCTTGGCGCAAGCCTCGATTTCAACATGGGCGGCAGCTACAGTGCAAAGGATGGTGAGTACCGTACTTTCGGTTGGTTCCCCTCTACGCATGTCTACTATGGCCGTACGGAAGACAATCTGCACGGCTTTGGAAAGAGCCCCGACAGTGGTTGGGAGGGCGATGTCGAAGTGGCTAAATTCGGCGTCAGCGCTATCCTCGACCTGGGATTCAACTATGCTCTCAGCAACAAGTGGGGTCTCTATTTCGGCATTTATGGTGGCTACGGCTTCACCAACCTCAAAGATGAGGACCTCCAGAAGGCTTCGGAGAATACTCCGCTTGCCGATGTAGTTTTGGATAATGCAGGCGTCGAGCCGATTGCTATCAAAGGCTACAATGGCGTTATCAATTCCAATCAGATTGATGCCCTTCACCTGCTCAATGCCGGTGTGAAGGTCGGTATCAACTTCGGTTGGAGCTGCGACCACAGTGCGAAGAAGGAGAGTACCGCTCCCGTCATTGTGCCTGTTGAGGAACCCGTCGACGCTGCCGCCTCCGAGGAGGAGCGTTGCGACGCCCGCCGCAAGAACGACACCGACATGGCTATGGCCATGCAGAGCATCGACGCCGACCTGGCCGAGGCCGAGAAGGTGGCCAACGAGAATGGCGACGTGAAGGCCAAGGCCGCCATCGCCAAGGCCAAGAAGGAAGCCGCCGAGGCCAAAGAGGCCCACAAGAACGGCCACTACTGCAAGGCTTACGACACCTTCAAGGATGCCTACGGCTCCATCGCCGCCACCTATGCCGCCACTGCCAAGGCCTGCTCCAACGCCAAGGCCGGCAACAAGGTGGCCGCCCAGGCTGCCGACGACGCCCAGCTCTATGCCACCGCCAGCCGCAACGACGGCCTCGACGCCGCCATCGCCGCCAGCCGCAACGCCAAGATCAACGAGGAAATCGCCTGCCAGCCCGAGAAGAAGAAGACCGCCCACGAGGATGTCGCCTACAGCGAGCGTCTCTCGCGCGAGGCCATGGCCATGGGCACCATAGCCCAGAGCCAGGAAGCTCAGGACCTCGCTCGCAAGGCCGCTGAGCTGGGCAAGGCCGGCAACTTCGCCGAGAGCTTCGCCACCAGCGCCGAGAGCTTTGCCAAGAGTGCCGACGCCTTCGCCGCCAAGTGCAACAAGCCCGAGGCCAAGAAGCTGGCCAAGGAGGCCAACGCCGCCGCTGCCGCCGCCCGCGAGGCTGCCAAGCAGGGCGACATCGAGACCGCCTACACCAAGGCCGTTGAAGCCCGCGACATCGCCAACCGCATCCCCACCATCTGCGCCAAGGCTGAGCCTATGAAGCAGGCCGAGGTACAGGAGAAGCTCGACGCTATCAATGCTACCGTCAACTTCGCCTTCGCCAACGACAAGGATGCCGAGTTCGACGAGAAGACCAACGCCGCCCTCGACGCCATCGTGAAGAACCTGCAGGCCGACAAGAACCTGAAGGTGCTCATCACCGGCCACACCGACAACATCGGTTCGGAGCAGGTCAACATCCGCTACGGCAAGAAGCGCGCCGAGACCCTGAAGGCTCTCATCGTGAAGCGTGGCGCCCCTGCCGCCCAGATCAGCACCGCCTCGAAGGGTCCGAAGGAGCCCGTCGCCAGCAACGACACCGAGGAAGGCCGCTACCAGAACCGCCGCGCCGTCATCACCATCAAAAAGTAACGGCGCACCTCGGCTCTGAATGCCCAAAGGCACCCCCAACGGGGTGCCTTTTTTTGTGTCGAATGGAGTGGAAAAAAGTGCAAAATTTTTGCTCAAAAACTGCCAAAACGCCCCAAAACCGCCCGTTTGCAAGATACAGATTGCCAGCACGTTGAAGGTACCCTCTTCTTCCCCTCTTCTTCCTCTCTTGTGGAGTGGCTGGCGAGGGGGTGGAATAAAAAAATGGGGGTTTGAAAAAAAGTTTGTATCTTTGCATTCGATAACGGCCGCGAGAGTGGCGGCCGAAGAATAAAAAAGAATATTAACAAGCATTACTATTATTTCGCGTGTACGAAGTGTCGCAGCTAAAGTATAACGACTGGAAATAATAATTAGTGGTATATAGTATATACTTTTGACCAAAAATAATAGAGATGCTCGCACGTTGTGTGAGTTTCTTATTGGTCATAGGTATTGCGACACACCTGTACACGGTAGGAAACTCCGCTTTTTTATCGTGTGCACCGATTGATAGCAATGCACAAAACGCTATCAATCAATGGCTGGCAACCAAAGCTTACGAGCCGCAAATAAGGCTAAACAAGACGAGTTCTACACGCAGATGGATGACATCAGCAACGAACTAAAACACTACCGCGAGCATTTCCGCGGCAAGGTGGTGTTCTGTAACTGTGACGACCCCTACGAGAGCAACTTTTTCAAATATTTTGCGCTGAAATTCAACAGCCTTGGGCTGAAAAAGCTGATAGCCACCTGCTACGACGGTTCGCCTGTGATGGGTAATGAGTTGCTATTGCAATTCGACACGCCAGATGCCGAGCCGAAGAAGATAGCCTACAAGGTAGAGATAACGCAAGTGGATGACTACAACGGCGACGGAGCGGTGAACCTCAGCGACGTGGCCTACCTGTTGCAGAACGACAAGAATGTTCTTTCCCGACTGCAGGGAAACGGGGACTTCCGCAGTCCCGAATGTGTGGAACTGCTGAAGCAGGCGGACATTGTATGTACCAATCCACCGTTCTCCCTTTTTCGCGAGTATGTGGCACAGTTGATGAAGTATGAAAAGAAGTTCCTGATAATTGGCAATCAGAATGCCCTTACATACAGAGAAATATTTACACACATTAAAAACAATGAAATGTGGATTGGGTACAAATTCGGAGATATGAGTTTTATGGTACCCGATTATTTCGAACCAAGAGCTACGAGGTATTGGCAGGATAGGATGGGGCAAAAATGGAGAAGTCTTGGGAATGTTTGTTGGTTCACCAATCTTGACATAAAGAAAAGGCATGAGAAGATAGACCTATTCAAGGTTTATAAAACAGAAGAATATAGTAGGTTTGACTATTACAATGCCATTAATATAGATAAAGTCGTAGATATTCCTTGCGATTATGACGAATGTATGGGGGTTCCTGTTACTTTCCTAGACAAATACAATCCCGAACAGTTTGAAATAATAGATGCTATTGGCAGATACAGCATGATTGACGGGCCAACTCCGAAAACACAAGGAAAATATCTAACGAAAGTAGACGGGAAACCCAAGTATGCAAGAATAATAATCCGTAGAAAGAAATGAAAATAGAACTGACACAAATAACCATCGGCGAGTTGGTGGATGGCTATGCCGACAACAGCGCCACCGAAGAGGGTATCGTCGGCTATGGCGGTCGCCTGAACATCCGCCCCAAGTATCAACGCGAGTTCGTCTACGACGAGAAAAAACGCAATGCTGTGATAGATACGGTGTGGAAAGGCTTCCCGCTGAACGTGATGTACTGGGTGCGCAATAAGGAGGGCAACTTTGAATTGCTCGACGGTCAACAGCGTACCATAAGTATCTGTCAATTTGTATGGGGAGAATTTCTAATGGCACTTGACGGGAATCTCACTGATTTTGAAGGATTAATGGGTTTGCAAAAGCGAATAACGGACTACAAGCTGCAAGTGTACATCTGCGAAGGCACCGAAGAAGAGCAGATTGACTGGTTTCAGGTTATCAACATTGCGGGAGAGCGACTTACCCAACAGGAAATGTTCAACGCCATATATAACGGTCCTTGGATTAACCACGCCAAACGACGTTTTAGCAAGACGAATTGCGTGGCCTGGCAATTGGGCAAAGACTATATGAGTGGTTCGCCCATACGGCAGGATTACCTTGAAACAGTGCTCAAATGGATTTCGGATGGCAATATTCGGGAGTACATGATAGCACACCGCTCCGATGAGAACAGCGACGAACTATGGCAATACTATCAAGACGTGATACATTGGGTAAAGACCCACTTCACGGAGGTAAAGAAAGAGATGAAAGGTGTGCAGTGGGGCGAGATGTACAACAAGCATAAAGACGACCCATTCAAGGAGAGTGAGCTACGCGAAAGGGTAAAAGAATTGATGAAAGACAGCGATGTTAAAAAGAAGAGCGGCATCTACTGGTATGTAATGGACGGCAACGAGAAGCATCTCGACATCCGCGCCTTCGACGACAATACACGGCGCGAGGTGTACGAGCGGCAGTCGGGGGTATGTCCTTTCTGCGGAGAGCATTTCGCCATCGAGCAGATGGAGGCCGACCACATCACGCCTTGGTGCCAAGGCGGGCACACGGTGGCGGAGAACTGCCAGATGCTGTGCCGCGAATGCAACCGGAAGAAGGGCGGCAAGTAAGAACAAACGCTAGCGTGCAGTCTCGAGCAGGGACTGCATCTCTTTTATCTCGTCGCGGAAGCGGGCGGCGGCCATGAAGTCAAGCTCCTTGGCGGCCGCCTGCATCTTGCGCTGGCGGTCGCGTATCTCCTTGCGCAGCTGCTCCTTGGTGAGTTTGAGGAGATCGGGAGAAGAGTGAGGGGTGAGGGGTGAGGAGTGAGGAGTTGGGGATGACGTGGGGCTTTTTGCGCCGTATTCGGCTTGGGGCTCGGCGGCGACGGGGAGGGCGGTGTCTCGGCCTGCTGTCGAGTGGTTGCTCTCTTCGGCGGCGCGCTCGATGACGCTGGTGGTGCCGAGGATGGCTTCGGTGGATTTGACGATTTGGCGCGGCACGATGTGGTGCTCGATGTTGTAGCGTATCTGCTTCTCGCGGTGGCGGTTGGTGATGTCGATGGCGCGCTGCATGGAGCCGGTGACGGTGTCTCCGTAGAGGATGGCTTTGCTGTGCACGTTGCGTGCGGCGCGGCCGATGGTCTGGATGAGTGCGCGGTCGGAGCGAAGGAAGCCCTCCTTGTCGGCATCGAGGATGGCCACGAGGCTCACCTCCGGCAGGTCCAGTCCCTCGCGCAGCAGGTTGACGCCCACCAGCACGTCGAAGACGCCCATGCGCAGGTCGCGCATGATCTCGACGCGCTCCAGCGTGTCCACATCGCTGTGGATGTATTTGCTCTTGATGCCGAGGTTGATAAGGTAGGAGGTGAGCTCCTCGGCCATGCGCTTGGTGAGGGTGGTGACGAGGACGCGCTCGCCCTTGTCGACGGTGTTTTCGATTTCGTCGAGGAGGTCGTCGACCTGGCTGACGGCGGGCCGCACCTCGACCACGGGGTCCAGGAGGCCCGTGGGGCGGATGACCTGCTCGACCACCACCCCTTCGGCCTCGGCGAGCTCGTAGTCGGCCGGGGTGGCGGAGATGTAGATGGTCTGGTTGGTCAGCTGGTAGAATTCCTCGTAGGTGAGCGGGCGGTTGTCGAGCGCCGAGGGGAGCCGGAAGCCGTACTCGACGAGGGAGGTCTTGCGGGAGCGGTCGCCGCCGTACATGGCGCCGATTTGGGGTATGGTGACGTGGCTTTCGTCGACGACGAGCAGGAAGTCGTCGGGGAAATAGTCGATCAGGCAGAAGGGGCGGCTGCCCGGGGCGCGGCCGTCGAAGTAGCGGCTGTAGTTCTCGATGCCGGAGCAGTAGCCGAGTTCCTGGATCATCTCGATGTCGTAGTTGACGCGCTCCTCGAGGCGTTTGGCTTCCAGGGGCTTGTCGATGGAGAGGAGGTAGTCGCGCCGCTCGAACATGTCGTGCTGTATCTGCAGCAGGGCGGGGGCCATGGTCTCCTTGGAGGTGAGGAAGTTGGAGGCGGGGTAGATGACCACCTCGTCGAAGCGTTCTAGACGCTGTCCGGAGATGGGGTCGAAGCTCTCGAGGGTTTCCACCTCGTTGTCCCAGAAGGAGATGCGGTAGCAGAAGTCGGCGAAGGAGGGGTAGACGTCGACGGTGTCGCCTTTGACGCGGAAGCGTCCGTTTTGGAACTCGATTTCGTTGCGCACGTATTGCCCTTCGAGCAGTCGCATGAGCAGCTCGTCGCGTCCGATGCGGTCGCCCACGCGGATGGTGACGGTGCCGCGCTTGAACTCCTCGGGGTTGCCGATGCCGTAGATGCAGCTGACGGAGGAGACCACTATCACGTCGCGCCGCCCGCTGAGCAGTGCGCTGCTGGCGCGCAGGCGCAGGCGGTCCAGCTCGTCGTTGATGGCGAGGTCTTTCTCGATATAGGTGTTGGTGGAGGGGATGTAGGCCTCGGGCTGGTAGTAGTCGTAGTAGGAGACGAAGTATTCCACCGCATTGTTGGGGAAGAACTGTCGGAACTCGCCGTAGAGCTGAGCGGCGAGGGTTTTGTTGTGGCTGAGGACGAGGGTGGGCCGCTGGAGTTGCTGGATGACGTTGGCCACGGTGAAGGTCTTGCCGCTGCCGGTGACGCCCTGCAACACCTGTGCGCGTTGGCCGCTGCGCACGCCCTCGACCAGCTGGCGTATGGCCTCCGGCTGGTCGCCCATGGGGGCGAAATCCGATTTCAGTTCAAACTCCATAACGGGCAGATTAACGCAGGGGCATGACCGCATATTGTGCGCGGCTGCAAAATAAAATAGCGATGACGACGTTGTAGTGGAGTATGAAAGCAGTCCAAATAGACCTCACGCCCGAAGAATACCACCAGTTAGACGTGGTGCGGCGCCGTGCCGGCGCCGCACCCGGCGAGCCCCTCCGCATCACGCGCCGCACGCTCGACTGCCGGCGGAGGAATGTCGTCTACCACTGCACGGTGGAGGTGGGGGAGGGGAGTCTAGCTAGTCTTTCTAGTCTTTCTAGTCTATCTAGTCTATCTGGTCTTTCTAGTGTTTCCAGTGGTGCGCGGAGGGTGCTTGTTGTGGGTGCCGGGCCGGCGGGGCTCTTTGCGGCGCTGCGGTGTCTGCAAAGGGGGCTGAAGCCGGTCATTGTGGAACGCGGCAAGCCGGTGGAGGAGCGCAAATACGACATAGCACGCATCGCGCGCGAGAAGCAAGTGGATGCCGACAGCAACTGGTGCTTCGGCGAGGGCGGCGCGGGCACCTACAGCGACGGCAAGCTCTACACCCGCTCCACCAAGCGTGGCGACGTGGGCGAGGTGCTGCGCACCTTTGTGGCCTGCGGCGCCGACCCCGACATCATGCTCGACGCCCACGCCCACATCGGCACCGACCGCCTGAGCGGCATCATCGCCAACATGCGGCATGCAATTGAGGAGCACGGCGGCGAATACCATTTCGGCACCCGCATGGAAGACCTCCTGCTAAAGGAGGGCCGCGCGGGCGGCATTGTGGACCAGCACGGCAACCGCATCGAGGCCGAGGCCGTCATCCTGGCCACCGGCCATTCGGCGCGCGACATTTACGAGCTCTTCGCCCGCCGCGGCTGGCTGCTGAAGGCCAAGCCCTTCGCGCTGGGGGTGCGGGTGGAGCATCCGCAGGAGCTGATCAACGAGATACAGTACCACGGCAAGGGCTATTCGCCCCTGCTTCCGCCGGCGGCCTACAGCCTGACCACGCAGGCGCGGGGGCACGGTGTGTTCTCGTTCTGCATGTGTCCGGGCGGCGTCATAGTGCCGGCGGCCACGGCGGGCGGGCAGCAGGTGGTGAACGGCATGAGCAATTCGCGCCGCAACTCGCCCTATGCCAACAGCGGCATCGCGGTTACGGTGGATGCTTCCGACGTGGGTGGCGACGATGCGCTCTCTTTGCTGCGGTTCCAGCAGGCGGTGGAGCAGCGCATGTTCCACGCCGCCGGCGACTGCATCGACGCGCCCACGCAGCGGCTGGAGGATTTCCTCCACCGCCGCGCGAGTTCGACGCTGGGGCCGAGCGGCTACATGGGGCAGACGGTCAGCGCTCCGCTCCACGAGCTGCTTCCACCCTTTGTGGTGGACTGCCTGGCGGAGGGCTTCCGCGCTTTCGACCGCAAGATGAAGGGTTTTATAAGCGCCGAGGCGCAGCTGCTGGCCGTGGAGAGCCGCACGTCGAGCCCGGTGCGCATCCCCCGCGACCGCGCGACGCTGCAGCACCCGCAGCTGGCGGGGCTGTACCCCTGCGGCGAGGGGGCCGGATATGCCGGCGGCATCGTAAGCTCGGCGCTCGACGGCATACGCTGCGCCGAGGCCGTCAGCCTTCGAAAGTGAAGCTCAGCATGAAGGTGCGCGAGGAGAGGTTGTCGAACGAGCGGATGTAGACGTCGGGGTCCTGCACCTTGAGGTCGGCCAGTCCGAAGCTCATTTTCAGCTCGATGGCGAATTTCACATAGCGCAAAAAGACGTCGAATCCCATGCCCATGGAATAGCGGAAGTCGCCGGGTTGGAGGCGGATGATGCTTTCGTTGGTCTGGTTGCGGTTTTTGCGCAGCGAGGCGAAGTCGAAGCCGTAGCTCGCGCCGGCGGTGAGGTAGGGTCGGAAGTTGTGGTAGCGCTGGGCGCGGAACTTGATTTCGAGCGGTATGTCGCCATAGACCGACTCGACGTTGCGTCGCCGCTCGGCCAGGCGGTGGGTTTCGAGGTAGCCCTGCTCCCAGGCGTAGGTGACGTCGCGCGTGATGAGTGTTATGCCGGGCAGGAGGCGCAGGTTGAACCACTGGCCCATGCGCAGGTCGCCGATGATGGCGATGTGGAAGCCGGGGGCGTAGTAGGAGGTGACACCTTGCAGCGTCTCGCGCAGCTCGGGGTCGGCGCTGAAGTCGAGGTCGAACTTGGACTGGGTGTAGCCCACTTGTATTCCCCAGTGCAGCAGGCGCTGGTCGAACTGGCCGAGGTTGCCTACCTGGGCGAGCGATGCCAAAGACAAGAAAGACAAAAAAGACAATATCAGACCCTTGAGTTTCATTATCCAGTGTGTTTGTTTCCTGTCTCCAATGGTTGTATTATTCGGTGATTTCACCGCGGATGGACTGGCTGAGGCGCAGGCGGACGTGGTCCTTGTTGTCGGGGTAGTTGCCGAGGAGGTACATGAGCTTGGTGATGGCGGCCTCAATGGTGATGTCGCCGGCACCTACGACGCCGATGCGGTCAAGGTCGCAGCTGGCGGCATACTGGCGCATCTTCACCGCGCCGGCTTTGCACTGGGTGACGTTCAGCACGATGATGCCGCGGCGGATGGCCTCGTCGAGGGCGTTGATGAACCAGGCGTCGGTCGGCGCATTGCCCGAGCCGTAGGTCTCGATGACCACGCCCTGCAGGCCGGGCGCGTTGAGGACCGAGGTGACCACCGCCTCGGTGATGCCGGGGAAGAGTTTGAGGATGGCCACACGCGTGTCGAACCGTTTGAGCACCCGCAGCGGCTCGGCGGGCATGGGCAGCAGAAGGTGCTCCTTGAAGGTGATGTTGATACCCGCGCGTGCGAGCGAGGGGTAGTTGTAGGTCTCGAAGGCGTCGAAGTTCTCGGCGCTGATTTTGGTGCTGCGGTTGCCGCGATAGAGGTGGCTCTCGAAGAAGATGCAGACCTCCGGCACCTGGGCCAGCCGACCCGAGGCGACCTCGAGGGCGCAGATGATGTTCTCGCGCCCGTCGGACCGCAGCATGCCCAGCGGCAACTGGCTGCCGGTCAGCACAATGGGCTTGGCCAGGTTCTTGAACATGAAGCTCAGGGCCGAGGCGGTGTAGGGCATGG
>Ga0256406_1004405_pt1 | contig 16142 bp, 13 predicted proteins | sample RumenRJG_03DNA_FD_185986 | JGI IMG/M metagenome (GOLD analysis project Ga0256406, IMG submission 185986) | Bovine rumen microbial communities from Lethbridge, Alberta, Canada - RJG_03 | ecosystem: Host-associated > Mammals > Digestive system > Stomach > Rumen | place: Canada: Alberta | collected... | reverse complement strand
TACAAAAGCCTCCGTATCAGGAGCGACCTGAATACGCACCTGAATAACAAAATTTCATGATCCGGTCCGGCCGGACTGCATAAGGAAGGCCTGCTGCCGGAGACAGACTCCGGCAGCGGGCCTTCCTTCCTATGCTCTTGCTGCGTCGCAGACGGCTTCAACAAACGTCGGATGCGGATGAATGGTGTTCGCCACTTCCTCCACAGTCAATCCGTTCGCGATCGCCAATGCCAGCTCGCCGACAATATCGGTCGCTCGGCCGCACATTAGCTGCGCGCCCAGCAGCGTATGGTCTTCCTTCGCCGCAACCAGCTTGATAAATCCGCGGTCTAGCTGCTCGATCACGGTCTTTCCGTTTGCGGACATCGGGAATTTCTTCGTGATGACCTCGGTTCCCTGCGCTTTCGCTTCATCCTGTGTCAGTCCGACCGAAGCGATTTCCGGCGAGGTGTAAATGCACCCGGCCACCGTATCCATGTTAATGGTCGGCTCTCTGCCGTTCATGACAGCAACCGCGTTCCGGCCTTCCGCCGTTGCGGTATGCGCGAGCATCACGCCGCCGATCACATCGCCGATTCCGTAAATGCTTGGAATCTCCGTCCGGTAATTCTCATCGACCTTCAGCATCTTCCGCTCATCGAGCAGGCGTCCCGCCAGCTCGCCCGAGAACACGCCATCCGTCGTCGCGCGGCGGCCGGTGCACACCAGCACACCATCCGCAGCCGCCTCATGTTCCTTACCCTTCTCAGAGTACACACACACGAGCCGGCCGTCCCGCTCCTCGATCCGCTCCACCCGGGCATCCGTGTGGCAGTCGATACCGCGCTTCTTGAAATTCATCTTGAGGCTCCGCCCCAGCTCCTTGTCCATTGTCGGCAGCAGCCGGTCCAGCGCCTCGATCACCGTCACATTCGTCCCCAGATCACTGTAGATCGTCGCGAATTCGATTCCGATGACTCCGCCTCCGATGATCACGAAATCCTTCATGATCTCGCCGCGCCGCTCCAGCAGCTCATCGCTGGTCATCACGCCCGGCAGATCCGCGCCCGGAATAGGCGGCACGAACGGATGCGACCCGGTCGCGACCATAATATTCTCCGCCGTTACGGATTCCATGTCGTCCACGCCGGACAGCTTCACCGTGTGGCCGTCCATCACCATGCCGGTTCCCTTAATCAGGTCGATTTTCTTTTTTTTGAGAAGCATCTCAATGCCGCCGCGAAGTTCGGCCGACACCTCTTCCTTCCGGTCGATGATTCGGTCCAGATCCGCATGAACGCCTTCTGCCGTCACGCCGATGTCCGCCGAGGAAATGGCAGTCCGATACGCATCGGAAGAATGCATGATCGTCTTCGTCGGCACGCAGCCGCGGTTCAGGCAGGTGCCGCCGACCAGATCCTTCTCGATGACCGCCGTCTTCATACCATAATCCGCAGCCTCATACGCCGCCTCGTATCCGCCCGGGCCGGCGCCGATGATCACCAGGTCATATTGATATTCACTCATAACAGATTCCTCCCCTATTATTCCATCTTGCTGACGGTCAGATCGATGATCGCCGCTGCGATCTTCCGCTCCTCGTCGTCCCGCGCGATTCCGGCAAGATCCAGACTCCGGAGTGCCTCGGCGTCGTACCGGACGCCGGTCAGCGCATCCGCAAGCCGTTTGAAGATCTCCGTCATCAGCGCGTCCGAATATATCTCAGCATCTTCGATGCGCCCGCCGTCGATGTGAAGCTGTACGTTCGCATTGCCGAAATCCAGCCGTTCGTCGAACTCGACGTCAAACGGAATCCGCCGTCCGTAACGCCATTCCTCGGACGAATACTTCCGGATCAGTGCTTCCAGCTCCGGATCCGCCTCCAAAGGGATCGGCTGCTCCACCGGCGCTTCAAAGCCGGCTTCTCCATAGACTTCGCCGAACGCCCGGATCAGCACCTCTTTAAGATCCTCCACGGTCAGGCCGGGCCGGTGATCTATAAGATTCGTGACACGGGAGCGGACAGACCGGACGCCTTTCGACTTCAGCTTCGCCGCCGATACGTTCAGATATTTCGCCATCATCGAGCTGTCCACATCCAGCATGATCGTGCCGTGATGGTAGCAGTACCCTTCGCTCTTGTAGTACGCGTGACCGGAGAACTTCATCCCGTCGATCGTCAGATCATTCCGTCCGGTCCGCTCCGCCTGAATGCCGAGCATCTGAACTGCCCGCAGAATCACCTGCGTCTGGCGGTCCACATCGTACAGCGGCTCTCTCGCGATGAATGTGAAATTCAGATTTCCGAGATCGTGGTACACCGCGCCGCCGCCGGAAATTCTCCGCGCCAGCCGGCACCCGTCCTCTTTGATCTGCTCTACGCGGCACTCCCGCCACGGGTTCTGATTCCTGCCGATTACAACCGTGTGCGCGTTCTGCCAGAGGTACATCGTCACCTCATCCTCCGCTTCGCGGAACGTCAGATATTCTTCGAGCGCGAGGTTTTTATACGGATCGGTGCAGTCCGTCAAAATGTAATTTGTTTTTTTCATATTCTGTTTCTCCTGCGGGCGGTAAAATACCGCTCTGCTGATAAAAAGGCGCGAACCGGACGGCCGCGCCTTTATTTTACCTGATGTCTTCAGAATTACTCGAATGTGTATTTGAGCTTCGGATCCCGCGCTGCATGGACTTCATCCAGACGGCGGACCGGTGTCGTCACCGGCGAAGCCGTTACGCTGACCGGCGATTCGATCATCTTCTTGTAAATCGCAATGAATGCGTCGATCGCATTATCGAGCACCTCTTTCGCCTCGGTCTCCGTCGGCTCGACCATCAGCGCTTCGTCCACGATCAGCGGGAAGTACATCGTCGGCGGATGGATGCCGTAGTCCAGAAGCGCTTTTGCCACATCCAGAGCAGATACGTGATCTTCCTTGTGGAATTTCTCGAGGCTCATGACGAACTCGTGCATGCAGGTTCTGTCATACGCCATCGGATAATACGGTTTCAGCTTCTCCATCATGTAGTTCGCATTCAGCACCGCATTCTTCGCCAGCTCCGGAATGCCGTCGCGTCCGTTCGTCAGCAGATACGTCAGCGCACGGATGCAGACCAGGAAGTTTCCATGGAATCCGGTCATATCGCCGATGCTCTCCTCTGCGCGGACAAATCCGTCGTCCTTTGCACAGGTACCCGGCATGAATTTAGCCAGGAACTCCTTGCATCCGACCGGACCGGCACCCGGACCTCCGCCGCCGTGCGGTGTCGAGAAGGTCTTGTGCAGATTCAAATGGATGCAGTCAAATCCGATATCGCCCGGGCGGACGATGCCGATTACCGCATTCAGATTTGCTCCGTCGTAATAGCAAAGACCGCCGGCCTCATGCACGAGACGGGTGATTTCCATGATATTGTCGTCAAAGATTCCGACCGTGTTCGGATTCGTCAGCATCAGACCGGCCGTCTTCTCACTGAGGTGCGCCTTCAGGTCGTCCAGATCAATCATACCCTGATCATTGGACTTGATGACGACAACCTTGAATCCGGCCATCGCCGCGCTCGCCGGATTCGTTCCGTGAGCGGAATCCGGAATGATGATTTCCTTCCGGGCCTCATCGCCGCGGGACTTATGATAGGCTTTAATCAGCAGCAGCCCGGTGAACTCGCCCTGAGCGCCTGCCGCCGGCTGCAGTGTGATCCGGTCCATTCCGGTAATAGCCGCCAGGCCATGCTCGAGCATTTCCATCGCCTTGCACGCGCCATATACCGACCAGTCCGGCTGAAGCGGATGGATCTTCGTGAATCCCGGAAGAGAAGCCATCTTCTCGTTGATTCTCGGATTGTGCTTCATCGTGCAGGAGCCGAGCGGATAGAATCCGTCGTTGACGCCGTGCGCCTGCTTCGCCAGCTCGGTATAGTGCCGGCCCATCTCATTCTCGGAGATCTCCGGAAGCCGCGCTTCCTTCTCACGCAGTGGTACATCCGGGATCCGCACATCGACATCGCAGTCAGGGAAAATATCCTGTCCGCGTCCCGGTACGCTTCTTTCAAAAATCAATTTCATTCGCCGAACACCTCCTTTGCGATTTCCACGACATCATCCATGTCTTCCTTCGCATTCAGTTCGGTGCAGCACCACAGAATGTCGGTGTCGTTCAGCTTCAGTCCGCCGAGGATTCCGTTGTCCTCCAGCGTATCCAGTAATTTGTCCGCATCCGGGCAGGTGGTTACGAATTCGTGGAAGAATTCTTTGTCGTATTTTCTCTTCAAGCCGGCTTCTTCCAGGCGGTCTGCCAGATAGTGCGCTTTCGAAGTGCACAATGTTGCGACCTTCTTCAGCCCCTTCGGACCGATCGTCGACAGGTAGATCGACGCCTTCAGAGCGCAGAGCGCTTCATTCGAGCAGATATTGCTGGACGCCTTCTCGCGGCGGATATGCTGCTCTCTCGCCTGCAGCGTCAGCACATAGCCGCGTTCGCCTCTGGAATCGACGGTCTCGCCGACCAGACGGCCGACGATTTTTCTCATATTCTTCTGTGTCGTCGCGAGGATGCCGAGATACGGCCCGCCGAATGCCAGACCGAGTCCGAGCGGCTGTCCTTCGCCGACAACGATATCCGCGCCGATCTCGCCCGGCGTCTTCAAAAGACCCATTGCAATCGGATTAATGCTCATGATGAACTGCGCTTTGGAATCGTGAACGATTGCCGCCTGCGCGTCCGCGTCTTCGATCACGCCGTAGAAGTTCGGATACTGCATCAGGAAGCAGGCCGCCTTCGGGTCCGCCGCCAGCATCTCCTTCAGCGCTTCATTGTCCGTCGCGCCGTCCTTTGCCGGTACGATGCGGACCTCAGTGTCACGGCCGAAAGAATACGTCCTGATTACACTGATGATACGCGGATCAACAGCTTCCGAAACATAGATCGTCGAGCGCTTCCGATCCTTCGCCATCGCGCAGGCCTCCGCCGCTGCAGAAGCGCCGTCGTACATGGATGCATTGGAGATATCCATGCCGGTCAGCTCGCAGATCATCGTCTGGTATTCGAAGATCGACTGCAGGATACCCTGGCTGATCTCCGCCTGATACGGCGTGTACGCCGTCAGGAATTCTTCCTTGTTCGCGATCGCGTCGACCGCTGCCGGTACGTAATGGTTGTATGCGCCAGCGCCGCGGAAGATCGAGGAGAACACACAATTGTCCTCCGCCAGCTCCTCCATGATCCGGCTGACTTCGATTTCGGACTTGCCCTTCGGAAGATCAAGCTCGCCTTTGATCCGGGCTTCCTCCGGGATATCCTTAAAGAGGTCGTCAAAATCCGCATAGCCGATCTCATTCAGCATCTGCAGCTGCTCCTCTTTCGTATTTGGAATAAATGTGCCCATCTACTCTGCCTCTTCTTCCTCAACAAAAGCATCATAAGCGTCCGCATCCAGCAGGTCTTCGGTCTCAGTGATATCGCCGACCTTGATGAACCATGCGTCATATGGGGATTCGTTGATTAACTCCGGTGAATCCAGCAGCTCTTCATTGATCTCGAGAACCGTTCCGCTGACCGGGGACATGATATCGGATACAGCCTTTACAGACTCTACATCGCCAAAAGCCTCTCCCATTTCGATCTGATCGTCAATCTCCGGAAGATTTACGAATACGAGATCGCCCAGACTGCTCTGCGCATAATCGCTGATTCCGATATAAGCCTCGTCGCCGTCATAGCGGACCCATTCATGGGATTTAGAATACTTTAGTTCTTTTGGATCGATCATGGTAGTTGTTCTCCTTTTATTATTATATAGTGGGTTATTATCATCGCCGGGAACTCCGGCAATTAAATACAATAGAAACTGCGCTGCAGCGCTCAGAAAGTTCTGTGCCATTGCGGGCTCCGGCTTATCCTCTCTTGTACCACGGAAGCTTCGTCATCTCGCAGTCGATCATCTTGCCGCGGACTTCAACCTGGCAGGCCGCGCCGATCTCTCTCTTGTCTGCCGATACGATGGCCAGCGCGTACGAACCCTTCAGATACGGAAGGTATGTACCGGATGTCGTCACACCGATCTTCTCGCCGTCGCGGTATACATCGCAGTGCTCACGCAGGATGCCTCTTCCGACCGCCTTGATGCCGACGCGGCGCTCCTTCAGCGGAAGCGACGCTTCGATCGCAGCCTTTCCGATAAAGTCCGGCTTGTCCATCTTGACCGCAAATCCGAGTCCTGCGACCTTCGGCGAAATCTCGTCGTTCATCTCGTTACCGTAGAGCGGCATCGCCGATTCCATCCGCAGCGTATCTCTCGCGCCGAGTCCGCAAGGGATCAGGCCCTCGTCTCTGCCAGCTTCCAAAAGGATCTCCCAGATGTCAGCCGCCTTGTCCGAAGCCATGTAGATCTCAAATCCGTCCTCGCCGGTGTAGCCGGTGCGGGAGATCATGCACGGAATGTCTTTGACCTTCGCGCCGAAAATGCAGGTATAGTATCCCGCAGGGATCGAATCCGGCTCCGCGACCTTCGACAGGACCTCTTCTGCCTTCGGTCCCTGAAGCGCCAGCTGGCCGTAATCATCGGACACGTTCTTGAGTTCGACGCCGTCGATCTTGTGATCGCACATCCACTTATAGTCCTTCTCCCGATTCGCCGCATTCACGACCGCAACATAGTCGCCGTCACCTCTCTTGTAGACGATCAGATCATCCACGGTGCCGCCGTTCTCGTTGCACATCGGGCTGTACTTCGCCTGTCCGACCTTCAGATCCGAATAATCATTCGTGAGAAGATAGTTCAGGTAATCCTTCGCCTTCTCGCCCTGAATCAGGACTTCGCCCATGTGAGAAACGTCGAACAGTCCGCATGCGGTCCGAACCGCCATGTGCTCTTTCTTGATACCCGTCTTGTACTGGATCGGGAGCAGGAATCCGCCGAAATTGACGATGCTGCCGCCGTACTTGACATGAGTGTCATAAAGAGGAGTCTTCTTTCCTTCTGTCTCCACCATTTTGTACCTCCTAATATACATTATCCCAGCTAGTTCATATTAGCACGCAAAAAATTCATCGTCAACATGAAACATCTGTGTTTCATACGTTATCTTCTTGACACAGTCTTCACATTTTGTAACATCGGATCTGTATATCAGTTCTATTTATCTTCGAGAATTTCCCGCGCAACGAAGACGCCGCTCGCCGATGCGTGAGACAGCGAATGCGTTACGCCGCTGCCGTCTCCGATCACATACAGCCCCGGATATCTCGTCTCCAGCCGGTCGTTCAGCTGAACCTCCATGTTGTAGAATTTGACTTCAACGCCGTAGAGCAGCGTATCGTCATTCGCGGTGCCCGGCGCGATCCGGTCCAGCGCATAGATCATCTCGATGATGCCGTCGAGAATCCGCTTCGGCAGCACCAGACTGAGGTCGCCCGGCGTCGCCTGAAGCGTCGGAATGACTGTGTTTTTCTCCATCCGCTTCACCGTGCTGCGGCGTCCGCGCTCCAGATCGCCGAAACGCTGCACGATCACGCCGCCGCCCAGCATGTTGGACAGCCGCGCGATGCTCTCGCCGTAGCCATTGCTGTCTTTGAACGGCTCCGAGAAGTGCTTCGACACCAGAAGCGCGAAGTTGGTATTGTCCGTCTTCTTGTCGTCGCTGTCAAAACTGTGCCCGTTCACCGTGACGATGCCGTTTGTGTTCTCGTTGACGACGAACCCCCTCGGATTCATGCAGAAAGTCCGAACATTGTCCTCAAACTTCTGCGTCCGGTAGACGATCTTGCTCTCGTACAGCTGATCCGTCAGGTGGTCGAAAATCACGGCCGGCAGCTCGACCCGGACGCCGATATCCACCCGGTTTGATTTTGTCGGGATGTCCAGTTCCCGGCAGACGCGCTCCATCCACTTGCTGCCGCTCCGGCCGACAGAAATGATGCACTTCCGGCATTCTTCCGTCCGGCTCTTTCCGACAACCCGGTAACCGTCATCCAGCACCTCGACACGCTCTACCGGCTCCCGGAAGAAGAACTCCACTGAATCCTTCATTTCGTCAAAGAGATTCTGCAGCACGACCCGGTTCACATCCGTGCCGAGATGCCGCACCGACGCGTCCAACAGCGTCAGCTTGTTCTGCAGGCAGACCTTCTTGAACTGCGTCCCCGCCGTCGAGTACATTTTCGTCCCGGCGCCGCCGTGCGCGCAGTTTATGTCGTCCACATAGCGCATCAGCTCCATCGCCTTCTTCCGCCCGATGTACTCGTACAGCGTGCCGCCGAAGTCATTGGTGATATTGTATTTTCCATCCGAAAAAGCCCCCGCTCCGCCGAATCCGTTCATGATCGCGCAGGTCTCGCAGTTGATGCACTTCTTCACTTTGACCCCGTCGATCGGACATTTCCGCTTCTCCAGCGGATTCCCCGCTTCAAAAATCGCGATCCGCATTCCCGGTTTCTTCTTAATCATCTCATACGCAGAAAAAATGCCTCCCGGCCCCGCACCGATAATTATCACATCATATTTCATCGTCATTCACCTCATTCTCAATCTCAAAAAACAGCCGGCCCCGGCTTACGGTTCCGGCGCTGCCGCCTCAGTATATCAGATTTTGAATCGATACGCGAATTTGTCAAATCATTATCGAGATGTTTGTGAATTAGAACAGTATTTTATTTGTAATTTGTCGTATAATATAAACAATTTCAGATTACTGTTGACCCTGTGAATACAGGATGCTGCTGTCAGGAGTGAGATTATGAAAATCAGTGCGAATGTATCATCAATGCAGTTTTCTCCGATCCGCCGTTTCAATCCGATTGCCGCGGAGGCGGAGGCGTCTGGCAAGAAGGTCTACAAGCTCAATATCGGGCAGCCGGACATCGAGACTCCGACTTGCTTTTTTGATGCGGTAAAGCATTTCGACGAAAAAGTGCTGGCCTACGAGCAGTCGTCCGGCGATGCACGGCTGATCGACGCGATCCGGGATTACAACCGGCGGGATTACGGCGTCGAACTCAGTGCGGACGATATCATCGTTACGATGGGCGCTTCCGAGGCGCTGAACATGACATTCGCTACGATACTGGACGCCGGCGATGAAGTGCTGATCGCAGAGCCGTTCTACAGCAACTATTCGACATTCATCAAGACCGTTTTCGGCCGGATCCGCCCGATCCCGACCCGTTCGGAAGACGGATACCGCTACGCGGACCGGAAGACGCTGGAATCGGCGCTGACGCCGGAGTGCCGGGCGATCGTATGTATCAATCCGGGCAATCCGACCGGCCTCGTCCTGACCCGTAAAGAAATGGAAACCATCGCGAACTTCGCGATCGAACACGATCTCTGGATTATATCCGACGAAGCGTACCGCGAATACGTATATGACGGGCTGACCCCGACATCATTCGGCTGCATCAGCCGGGTGGCGGACCGCCTGATCGTGATCGACTCCGTGTCGAAACGCTTCTCGGCCTGCGGCGCGCGGATCGGTTATGCTGCGTGCAAGAACGAGGATTTCATGAGCGGAATGATGAAGCTCGCGCAGGCGAGGCTATGCGTGCCGACGATCGACCAGATCGGCGCGGCAGCGATGTTCCGCCTGCCAGGCAGCTACTATGATGAAACCCGTGCAAAATACCAGGCGAGACGCGACGCGGCATACGAAGAGATCATGAAAATCCCGCACGTCATATGCCGGAAACCGCAGGGTGCATTTTACATGATGATCGACCTGCCGGTGGATGACGCGGAAGATTTTCTGATGTTCATGCTGACGAAGTTCGAAGATCACGGCGAGACGGTCATGTTCGCGCCGGCTCCGGGTTTCTATCAGACTCCGGGATCCGGAAGGAGTGAGATCCGGATCGCCTATGTCCTCAATCCGGACGATATGCGCCGCGGATGCGAACTGCTGCGTCTCGGCGTTCGGGCATATAACGCGGTGAAGAGAAGAGCCGCATCTTAATCAGCTTATACCATCAACCTAATAAAGTTTTCAGCGCTGCGGTTCGCCGCCGCCGCGCTGAAAACGCCTCTGTTTGCAATCGAAAAGGCGGTTCTCCATTAGCGAAGAGAACCGCCTTTTCAATTTATCCGAATCAATAATGCAGTCCACCGTCCATTACACCCCGGTGACTGCTTCCGAACCCTGCTTCACGCAGGGTTCTTCTTATATATTCCATTCTTATACGTATTCGATTTTGCTGGTGTTGCGCCAGATGCCCATCTTCTCGGCTTCCTTGATCAGATCTTCCCGATAGTCCGGATGCGCGATGCTGATCAGCATCTCCGCCCGCTGCCAGGTCGACTTGCCCTTGAGGTTGATCGCGCCGAATTCGGTTACGACCCACTGCACTGCCGAGCGCGGCGTGGTCACGATCGAACCGCGCGGAAGCGTCGGATGTATCAGCGATGTCCGCACGCCGTTCTTGTCCGTCCGGGTGGAATGCGTGCACATGAAGCTCTTGCCGTTCTTCGACTGGAACGCGCCCTGTACGAAATCCAGCTGTCCGCCGGTACCGCTGATCTGACGGAATCCGCTGCTTTCCGAACATACCTGGCCGTACAGGTCAATGCCGATACAGCTGTTGATCGAGATGAAGTTATCGATCTGCGCAATCGTATGAATGTTGTTCACATAGTCAACCGGCGCGCTGCAGCAGATCGGATTGTCGTCGATAAAGTCATACAGATCCCTGCTCCCGACTGCGGATGTGTAGACCGTAAGGCCCTTGTCCCGCTTCTTGTTGTTGGTCAGCTTGCCGGCGTAATACAGATTCATGAACGAATCGACGATGACCTCACTGTGGCCGCCCAGGTCACGGATATCGGATTCCGCCAGCATCTTGCCAATGCTGTTCGGAACGGCGCCAATGCCCAGCTGCAGCGTGCTGCCGTTTCTGATCTTGCTGACGATGTATTCGGAAATGCGGCGGTCCTCCGGGCTCGCCGGGTTCGGCAGCATCTCCGGAATGTCCGGGCTGTCCCCTTCGATAATGTAATTGACTTCTGAAATGTTGATATGCGACTCGTAGCCGAGAGCAATCGGCATCTTCTCGTTGACTTCGACGATGACGGTCTTGGACGCCCTGATGATTCCGTGAAGGTCCGCATTGGTAGGGCCGAAGTTGAAGTTTCCGTACTTATCCATCGGCGCAACCTGAATGCAGCAGATATCGAAATAGTTGTCCTCCTGGCACCAGTACAGCGGCTCCTCGTTAAAGAGGATCGGCACATACCAGCAGTTGCCCTGATCCATCATCCGGCGGTCCATTCCCGAGAAGTGAGATGAATAGAACCGCACCCGGTTCACCGATCCCGCGTGCTTATAGGTCTCCAGAAAATCATTCCGGACGGCGACTTCCGTCTGTACGACGAGTCCGCGCAGCAGCGAATCGCCCTGAAGCCGCTCACCCAGCGCGCGGTCCATATATACAGAAGTTCCAGTGCCGACGCCGAAATGCAGCCGGTAATTGCTCTTGACCAGGCTGGCCGCAAACTCCGCGGTAATCAGCTTCGTCTTATATTCTCCCTGAACCTGTTTAATGTCGTACATTCTTGTCCTCCCAGATCGTCCAGCACTTAACACTACCAAACAATATACGCCATATTTTATAATATGCCAGAGGTGTTTTCAATGATTTTTTGTTAAATTTAACAATTTATCTACAGGTCGGACCATTCCGGCGTTTCTTCGGTATTCCGTCTGACTCCCAGCTCCGCCTCCAGCGCAGTACGGTACTGCTCAAAGGTCGCGAGCCGCTCTTCGGTCACCTCCGGGTATTCCGGATCCATATCTTTTAATGTATCCAGGATAATTTCGCTGACGACATAGCGCATATACCATTTATGATCTGCCGGGATGACAAACCACGGCGCATGCTTCGCGGAGGTACGGTTGACGGCTTCCTCAAAAGCATCCTGATAAGCGTCCCAGTACTGCCGCTCCTCGTAATCCGCCCCGGAGAACTTCCAGTTCTTCCTCGGCTTTTCGATGCGGTCGAGGAACCGCCTCGCCTGCTCCTCCTTCGATACATGCAGGAACATCTTGACCGTGCGGACATTGTTATGATACAGGTATTTTTCGAAATTCCGGATGTCCTCGTAGCGATATTCCATGATCCGGTCCGGATCAATCCGCTTCGCGTTAACCTGTTTTTTCCATAATTCCCTGACCTTGTAGATCAGCACTTCCTCGTAGTGGGAGCGGTTGAAAATCGCGATTTCGCCCTTTGCCGGCACCTGCTGCTCGATGCGCCAGAGATAGTCGTGCGCCAGCTCATTCGCTGAAGGAGACTTGAATGCCGCTTCGCTGACACCGTGCGGAGAAAGGCACTGCAGTACCGCCCGGATTGTTCCGTCTTTGCCCGCGGCGTCCATCGCCTGGAAGAGGAAAATGACTCCTTCCCGCTTGTCCGCGTACAGCTTCTGCTGCAGCTTATCGATCTTACGGTTGTTTTTCTCCATCTGCTTCTCGGCGGCCTCGCGGTCTTTGCAGAGTGAAGTTTCATCTGTAGACACCTCAGACAGTTTCAGCTTCTTCGTGCCGTCATAGCAGTATTTTTCAATCAGTTCATGTCTTTCACTCATTGATCTCACCTTCCCTTTCGCGTTGATTATGCAAATTATACTATATCATGATATAATATTCTCAGCCTGTTTCGGCTAAGGAGGATATTGGCCATGACACAACGCAAAGGCGAAGCGCTGATCGCGCTCGCACTTGGTCTCCGGGGGACATCCCTTCTCTTCAGCAAAATCGCGATGCGGACGCTGGATCCGTTCACGCTCTGCGCGGTACGGTTTCTGATTTCTTTCGCGGTTGTCGCGCTGATATTTCACAAGCGGCTAGCCCGTATGAATAAGGCAGAATTTCTTCACAGCATACTGATCGGTTTTCTGTATTTTCTTTGTATGGCTTTCGAACTGCTGGGACTTCGGACAACGCCGTCCTCCACAACTGCTTTTATCGAGAATACCGCGGTTGTCTTCATACCGCTGATCACTGCCGTGATCTATAAGAGGAAGCCCCGTTCGATGGATATGATCTGTGCCTTTCTCGCGCTTGCGGGAATCGGCCTTCTGACGCTCAAGGGCAGCCGTATCGCGTTCACGACCGGCGAGCTGCTCGTGCTCGGCGGCGCAATTTCTTTCGCCTTCACCGTTATCGCGATGGATGCGACAACCGTTCACGATGATCCACTGATCATCGGCATTATGCAGCTGCTGTTCATCGGCCTGTTCAGCCTGGCCGCAGCGCTGATATTCGAAGATTTCCGCATGCCGGCTTCCGGTTCGGAATGGGGCGCGATCCTGTACCTCGCGCTGGTCTGCGGGGCGATCGGCTTCACGCTGCAGCCGGTCGGGCAGAAATACACGACGCCGGAGCGGAGCGGTCTGTTCCTCGCGTTCAACCCGCTGGCCGCCGGAGTGCTCGGCGTGATTTTCCTCGGCGAACGCTTCAGCGCGTTCGGACTGCTGGGCTGCGTGCTGATTCTCGCCAGCATCTTCCTGCCGTCAGCGGTCGAGGCCGGCTTGTTTGCGAGATCCCGCAGAAAAGGCCGCAGCGAATAGCAAATAATCCTGCGAATCCGGACGCAGATTCGAATCAGGTTCGGATTCACAGGCAGCCGCGGCCGGGCCGTGGCATATATCAGGATTATGATTTAAACCGGAAGGCTATGCCTTCCGGTTTTTCTTTTCACTCTCAGTATTATCAGCGCTCCCGGCACTCTCGCCGCCCTCAGCAGACTCCGGCTCCGAACCGTTCGTCTGGCTGCGCGCCTGACTGCGAGCTTTCCTTCTGCGCTCGCTGTTCTTCCGCCGTTCCTTTTCTTCCTCTTCCTGAATATCTTTCCAGGACTTCACCGGTGTATTGTTGAGTCCGCCTTCGCGGTACGCTTCCAGCTGCTCATAGTCACTGACAAGCCATTCAGAAGAAGCTTTCGGACGCGCCTCCGAGGCCGGCGCGCCGGCACCGGAAAGCGCCGGTTTCTTCGCACGGGCGACCGCGGTCTTTCTGTCGGCAAATGCCGGTTTCAGCAGGATCGGCGCGATGATCGTAGTAACGATAACGACGATGACGACTGGGCCCATTACATCCGAACCCATCAGGCCAAGCCCTGCGCCTTTGCTGGCGACGATCAATGCGACTTCACCGCGGGATATCATTCCGACACCGATCTGCAGTGACTCGCGGCTGCTGAATCTGCAGATCTTTGCACCCAGACCGCAGCCGATGACCTTGGTCAGGATCGCAACCAGCGACAGCACAACTGCAAACATCACGACAGTCATATTCATGCTCGGCAGCACAACTTTGAGGCCGATGCTCGCGAAGAAAATCGGGGACAGATACATATATGAAAGCACATCGAAACGCGATGCCAAATATTCTTCGTTCTGCGTCGTCGAAATGATCATGCCGGCGATATACGCGCCGGTAATATCCGCGACGCCGAAGAATTCCTCCGCGCAGTAAGCCATCAGCAGTCCGAATACGAACGCGACGATCGCATGGCGCTGCCGCGGCCGCCGGTATCTTGCGCTGAACGCCTGAAAGAACCGGTAGAAAATGTATCCGGCCACCGCACAGAAGACGAAGAATCCCGCTATCTTCAGCAGCACCGTGCTGATTTTTACAGAGCTGTCCGCCATGCTGGTAATCAGCGTCAGCGCGATGATTCCCAGTATATCATCAATGACTGCGGCTCCGAGAATCGCATTGCCGGCATCCGTCTTGAGCTTGCCGATTTCCTTCAGCGTCTCCACTGTGATACTGACCGAGGTCGCAGTCAGCACGACACCGATAAAGATGTTCTGCAGGTACACCGGACAGGTCGCATCCGACTCGATCATGCCCGGCCGGTTGTAGAACAGCGCAACCAGATATCCGCCGATCAGCGGTACGATTACGCCGATCAGCGCGATGATGAAGGACGCCTTTCCCGTCTTCTTCATCTGCTTGACATCCGTCTCCAGTCCGGCGCAGAACATCAGAATTACGACGCCGACTTCCGCCGTATCCTGAATATACTGCGTCTGCGTGATCAGACCGATACCGGCCGGTCCGAGCAGCAAACCGGCGAGCAGCGCGCCGACAACCTGCGGCATCTTAAACTTTCTGGACACCAGTCCGAGAACCTTGGTGCTCAGAAGAATAAGTGCAAGATCCAGTAAGAACTTATATGATTCCATCACTGCCGCATGCTTTCATAGAAAAGCATGCCCTCCTTTCTTCGCAATGAATTGCTGACATATATGAGCCACCGGTTCATCACCCGTGTAAAAAAAAGTCGGGAGCCGCGCTCAACTCCCGTCTGGTGCTATAAGTATTGCCGTGTTACGAACTCTTTACGATCTTTTCGTATAAAAGCTTGGAATTCAGATCGATCTCCTTCGCATGCTCACTCAGCGATTCGCCGGTCTGCTCCTTGTATTCCGCCTCAGAGGTAACGTTCCGATCATTCATGATCTGTTCTTTTGCCGCCTTCATCTCTTCACTCGTCACATAGATTTTCTTCTCTCTCGAGATCGCGTGCAGAATCAGCTTCTCCTTCACATTACGCTTCGCAAGCGAATCGATCTGCTTGTTGAATTCCTCCTGCGTCAGATCAGACTCCTTCAGATATTCACTGTACGTCAGACCATATTCCTTGATCCGCTTGTTATATTGCCGCTTAATATATTCTTTCTCCCGCTTGTACTGCGCCTTCGGATATTCCTTAACCTTCGCATCGCGGACGATCTTCAACCACTGCTTCTTCGTGACCGTATTCCCTTCCGGCATATCAAAGGTTACATACTTGGCGCAGTTCAGGATTTCATATCCGTTATACCGCTGTATCGAAGCGTGCAGCAGAAAAACCAGAAAACAGAGGAACAGAACCATTCCGATCAGAATTTTCTTCCGCCGCGGCAGCTTCCGCCAGCGCGAATTCTCTTTCCAGGCCTTATGGCCGGAAACCAGCGCATCCCGCGCCTTATTCAGATGCGGACGAATCGAGACGGACATCATGGCTCACCTCCTTATCGATCAGGCGGACGTTATTGCTGACCGCCGTTTCGGTTCCGGAAACAGTCGTATCCGATTTGACAACATCATCTATGATATCCGTCTTCTTCGCATTATTCGGAGTCTTCGTCGCGAGGACCTTGTCTCCGCGCACCAAAGAAACTTTGAT
>Ga0256406_1004404_pt1 | contig 16146 bp, 7 predicted proteins | sample RumenRJG_03DNA_FD_185986 | JGI IMG/M metagenome (GOLD analysis project Ga0256406, IMG submission 185986) | Bovine rumen microbial communities from Lethbridge, Alberta, Canada - RJG_03 | ecosystem: Host-associated > Mammals > Digestive system > Stomach > Rumen | place: Canada: Alberta | collected... | reverse complement strand
AGTGAACTAGAAAGATTAACCTGATAAAAAAGTTGGAAGGAGGTGAGAGAATTGTATTTAACCCAATCGAATTATATTAGGCACTTAACAAAACAAGAGTATGAGGCTATCCTTGAAATGTGCGCTTACGCTAATAACCTGTATAATTATGGTTTATACCAGATTAGACAGCACTATTTCAATACAAACCAGTACCTGGAGTATAAGGATAATTACACGATTTGTAAGGATAACGAGAATTACAAACTCTTGCAAGCTGGTGTATCCCAACAAGTACTACGAGCGTGTGATAATAATTTTAAATCATTCTACGCACTACTCAACCTTAAGAAAACTGGTGCTTACACTAGTAAAGTCAGTATACCACATTACCGTACTAAAGGCGGTAAATACCTGCTAACACTACAATCGAACGCCATTCACATTAAGAACGGTTACCTAACCATACCAATGAGTAGAGCGTTCGCTAAACAGCACGCTGGTTTGAATCCCATTCGGATTAAAATACCAGCTATGCTAAATGGTAAGACAGTTAAGGAGGTTCGCATAATACCAGTTCTGAATGGTAAAGCGTTGAAAATCCAGTATTGTTATGAGCAGGTGCCTAATTCAACGAGTCTGAGTAATAGTAATGTTCTTGCGATTGATGTTGGTGTTAATAATCTAGCGTCATGCGTTTCAACCCAGGGGGACGCTTTCATCATTGATGGGCGTAAACTCAAATCAATCAACCAATGGTATAATAAGCAGATTGCTTATTACGCATCGATTAAGGATCATCAGAACATCAAGGGCTATACTAATCGTATGAATAACATTACTATCAAGCGAAATAATAAAGTGACGGATTACATGCATAAATCAGCACGGTATATTATTAATTACTGTGTTAGTAATGATATTGGCACGCTCATAATTGGGCATAATGTAGGTCAGAAGCAAACCGTTAACATGGGTAAGAAGAATAATCAGAATTTCACCCAGATACCATTTGATAAGCTTCGAGCTTACCTTAAGTACCTGTGTGAGTATTATGGGATTTCTTATATTGAGACTGAGGAATCATACACTTCTAAGGCATCATTCCTTGATGGTGATAGTATCCCAGTGTATAATGCTGCGCACCCGTTCACTGGTTCTTTTTCTGGCAAGCGTGTTAGGCGCGGCTTGTATCGCACGATGAATGGCACACTGGTTAACGCTGACATTAATGGTGCGTGTAATATAGCTGTTAAAGGTAAGCAGAACTCCCTCTCTAGGGTTGGACTGTGTAGTGGGCTAATGGCAAGCCCAATGAGAATAAGTATTGTATAACTTCTCATTAAACTCATACACTATGTGTATGAGTATGCCATAGGATGATTCTATACCAGCACTGACACTGTGGTTTCATAACTATATAAACCAGGTAAGATGAACTACTTGATAAACGATATCATGCAGCTTGCAATTCACTTATTATAATGCTACTATTGATAGTATGATAACAAATAATGATAAGAAAGCACTAGCACTTGCACAAGCATGGTTTGATTCTGACATGATGAAAACAGCCATGAAGAATCGTAATACATCAGCAGCCAGATACCAGTATAATTACACTAAGAACACACTGCATGATGAAATAATCACCAATCCATATGAACTGGCAGTGCTTATCGCTGATAATGGTCTATATGATGAAGAACCTGACTCACCATTACTCTCAATGATTACAATGCAAGCATTGAAACCAACCAACAATCATAAGAAACGCCGTGGTGCAGTAGTGCTTGTAAAATGGGTTATTGACACTGTAATGAAAACATATAAAGCATGCGGCGGTGCAACTGGTAATCATTATCCACCCGCGTTGATGGCTTATCTTATGGATGATGCATCAATATCTAATTATGATGATAGGAAGAAATTATACCAGCATATTGCATCATTGAATGAAGATGAAATCATTAGAATGCTGCCAGATGAGAGCAGCCTGTACATACCATCGGATTATTATGCTGCACCTGCTATTACTCTTCTATCAGGTAAGTATTATAATTTTGTTAAACCCTTCTTATACCCACTAGCTTATATTCAGGATGTTAATGATGGCAATGATGACATTGTGCTCAAACTTGGTTATAATAAGTGCTTACGAATCATTAGAATCCTATCAAGATTCCCATTGAAATCATATGGAATGACACGCAAGAAAACAATTGAAACAGCTGCTTCTCTTGATGATGATAAGTTCGATTGGATGATTTCATTCATGAATGCATTAATGGATGCTGATAATAAGCCTTCTATCAAGGGTGGCATTACAGTTGATTATGTGAATGAGCATGCTGGTTATCCTGTTGAGTTTGCTTTAGAGGCCGAGTGCTCGTCAGGTGAGCATATGCCTATTGAGTATGATGATGCTGTTAAAAGCGTTGTTAAGCGTATATCAGCTCATAATATAGCGCTTGCATATAATCTTGCTAGGAATCCGTTTGGTGTTAAACCATCTGCTGATGATTTGAACCTTGATGATAATGCAAAACAGCCTATTACATTATGGGGCTGGAATAAACCAACACCATTGATGATGAAGGATGCTTTCAATATCATTGATAAGCTGAATAATGCTGATGAACGCATTTTTGATGCCTTCCCAGCTGTTAAAGATAGCACTGGTTATTATAGCAGGGGGCTTTTTACTAGTAAGCTAAGTATATGCCCATTTGAAGGATTCAACATACCTCAAATGTATAATGGCTCATCCTTATTAAGCACGCAAACTCAAAGAGGCACACTTGATGTAGCTAAATCAATTATGCATGATGATAAAAGGTTCTTTAGATGGGCTATGATAGAATGTATGTTCTATGTTCTTACTGCAACAGCTGCTTATCATCAATCATACTTCTGGCTTGATAAAGGCAGCGGGTTGAAAATAAAAACAACTTATTACAATGATAATAAAAAACATTCTCGTACTACATTATCACCGGAACTCAGAGAGTATATGAAAGGCGGTAAACTCACCAGCACTATACACCAGCGCTTCAACAGTTGCGAATGCACACTAGTATTGCCAGATTTCATACTGGATACAATGAACGCAATGCCAGCAAGCATTGATGAAGTCCCAGATGGCATGACAGGATACCAATTATTCAAACAGACACTTGAGAATAATGCTAAGAATCATTATGATGAAGCTTGCAATATGCTAACTGGAACTGAATTAGCTACAATCTTAAAATGAGATAAATGGGAGCCATGATTCATGAAAACAGTTAGCAGAAAAAATATTACAGTTGAATACATTCGCTCACATGTTAACAACATAAGCATACAAACAGCTCAGCAGATAATTAACAGACTATCTGGTGAACTGCCAAATGATGATGCACTTATAATGCTTTATGATGCACTGCACGCATACATGATGCCATTACCTAGGAATGTATTCATGCGAGCATTGAAAATATTCGAGTATAACATTCAAGAAATGTTAAAGTCAAAAATACTCAGGTATGAAACAGGAAAAATAGTGAGTGCTACTCTTGTAGAATCATCATTCAATGCTGCTGTTATACTGCTTAATGATAAGAAGTATAATACTATTATTAAATGGTTATGCGATAATGATAATACACAATTACCATTATTAAGCTGCTATAATAATAGTCCCACTATATTCATAGTTGATGATAATATAGAAGGAGGCATAAAACCAGAAAAAATCACCAACACACTTGAATCATGTGGTTTAAAGACTAATGACTTGCTTAATATTACTAAGCAAATAGGTTGGAATAATACCATGCTTACAATGGAATCATTGCAATCATTACCATATGCTGAGTATAAGCTAACACACAGAAAACTAGGCATGATAATCCAGCACGCCATACAATCAGGCAGAATGCAATGGCTTAGTGATTTTCTTAAGTATTTGATTAATGATAGACCAGTGATAACACAATCATTAACACCACAATGGTTTGATGAACAAAGCCAGTACCCATTTGAATTCTATGTTGAATCAGGAAAAGCTATAGAGAATTACACTATTGATGATTATAATACTCTAATGTCAGAGAAAATGTCAGCATTTGCTGATGCGCTTACAATGGATACAATGTTTCATGCTGACAGTATGAGATTATTATTATCATCTAATCTTATGTTGACTGATAAGACTAGGAATGTGAACAGTAAGAATATTACCCGTTGGATGAAAGCTGTTAGTGGTTTGAAACCATTAGATGAAAGACTGGTTAATAACATTTTACCACATCAAACTGCTAGTAATGGTTCTCATTCACCATCAAATATTTATGCGATAAGCGGGTTGAATATTTTCTCTGATATCACTTTTTCAACTGAATCATGGATAAGCGCTTATAGGACTTTTAATCAGAGTAGTAATGCTACTATTGAGTATTTGAATGCGATTAATGCTGATAATGATGACAGTGCATACAGATGGTGCATATGGTTAAGAGCACAACGCGCATTAAGAGAGAACAAAGCACTAATAGTACCATCTAAGAAATTAACCATTAAAGATATCTATTATCATAATCCTATATTCAATCATTGCCCTCCAGAGTTAATAACATGGTTGCATGATGGCATTATACCAGTTAAGCTAACTTATGATAAACTAGGTGAATGTATCATGCCTAAAGATGTAATCAAGCGAATGCAAGCATATCCAGTATCATATGATGAATGGTTGGCTAATGGTAGAAGTGAGAGCTGACTGCGGTAATGTAAGCATATTTTGCTATTAATTATGAATTTATGAAGCCTTGCTTTTTGCAGGATTTCATTATAAAATGTTAGCAAAAATGAATACAATACTGCTAGCAATTGTAAATCAATGCATACATCTCACTTGTTAATTTAAAATAAGTAGTATTGTATATTAACCGTATGATAAGTGTGAGAGTGTATGATAAGTGTGAGAGTGGTGAATGATATCATCACTCTCACATATTCTTAATTACCAGGTACGCAATCTGAATGCCATCATCTTCAATCAATCTAAAAGAAAATCAAAATAAGTTTTAACCCGAACCAATCATGCGTGCAAATTGCTAACAATTACTGTTAACAATTATTTACCAATTAATCCTGATTCCTATGGCGCGGTGCAACAGTCTTACGGCGTGGTGCAACAGTCTCATGATGATGATTACCACTAGTTGATTCTGATGATTGCTGTCGTGGTATCCTAGTTAACCTCCTACTAGTAGGTTGTTGTTGATGGCTTGATGACTGTCTTACAGCATTGCTAGCATTGTTATCATTGAATAAGTCATCATCAATAGACTCAACACTGGTTTGCTGTGGTTGTTGTTGTAATCTTCTAACAGGCTGCTGCGAACGCTGTAATTGATGCGGTGTTCTATTAGATAACCTATGAGGTGATTGTGAACTTAATCTGCGCTGCTGATGCACATTCCTATTAGCATCCTGAGATTGAGCTTGATTACTCAACTGATGCATTGAACGCTGCTGTAATGAGCGTTCAACCCTATTATGTGATTGCTCAGAATTATTAACCTCATGCTGCTCTGCTAATGATTGCTGGTTTTCAATCCGTGTGAACATGTCATCACTGCCATCATTGTTAGCATTATTATGCTTACGAGCAGTATTAGTTGTTGGTATACGACGGCGTGGTGCAGCATTATCATTGAACAAGTCATCATCAACTGTATGGGTATCCAGCTGACCAGGTTGTTCTTGGATTTTAGGATGACGGCGTAATACAGGCATACCATTTGAAGGCACATGACGCGCTACACTTGGTTGCATGCCAGCACTGCCATAAGAATCATCACTAATAGCATTACTATTGTTAGCAGTGTTATCATTGAACAGGTCATTATCAACACTGCTGACAGTAGTGTTAATGACTGATTGTTGATTCATTGCTAGCATGTTGTCAAATGCATTATCATTAGTACCCCGCTCATCTATGCCTGTTTCAGGTGCTTCATCATCAAATTTCATAATGGGCGCATTAGGGTCAAAATAGTTATCCTTAATGATAATGTCAGGTGGTATCATCCAGACTTTATGTGCAACAGGTCCTGTTATTCCTTTATCAACTGGGTCGCTTGATGCTTTTTTGATTACAATTGCTTCTGACTTGAAACCATTATCCTTACGAGGTGCTGATAAATGCTGGAATGCACTTGGTTCAATGATGTATTTCTCAACCTGGTTTGTCATCACATTGAAATTACGCTTATTACGATAATTATTTTGTAATGAACCCTGCTGATTACGACGCTGAATAGTATACTGATTAGTCCAATGCTTACCAATAATCTGACTCATAGTCTGAGCTGTAGTCTCATTAGAACCAGCATGGAAAATGAAATTACCGCAAGTATCAAGTAAAGCATTAATAAAAGCATCAGTTCCAGAACTAGCGGTAACCTGCTCCAATGACTGGAATGCAAGGGTAATACCAATTTTAGCAGAACGGGCTTTCTCAAGCATTGATTTCACAGCAGTTGGTGGTAATGATTGAAACTCATCAATATAAATACTAACAGGGTTAGTCTGACCACTGATTGCACGCATTGCAGTCATGTTAGTAAGGTCAGTGCAAATCATTGAACCCACCATTGCACCAACATCAGTTGATTTAGTAGCTGATAGTGAGAATAAGACTACATTACCAGGTTCTGAAGCCAGTTTGAAAACATCAATGATTTTTCTATTGGAGTTCTTAGGATAAACCATATACCTGCCATCTGAAGTCATCAGACCACGCATGAAACCCTTATACTCACCCATTGCATTCTGAACACCCTGCGCCTCACGTGAACGATTAGTAGCATGAATCAATGTTTCAAGCTCATCAGCAAGTAATCTGGTCTGTGATTGAGATGGTATAGTGCTAATAGCATTGGTAAGATTGCTTTCATTCCTGATTAACTCATAGAATGTATACATTGTACCACGGCTAAAATCAATATTAGACAGGGATGGGTTCTTAGTATCCATTTCATCCATGATTGCAAACACTGTTGACAGCATTGACTGTGCATTACTCTTATACACTGCGCTCGCTGCATCCCATTCTCTGATTGATATGAGCATATCAGTATGGTCAGTAGCACGCCCATGTGCAAGCGGGTCATAGAATGATGGACCGGCTGGGTTCTGTGTTATCCTATATTCATTACCCATTGTTGGTGCAAAATGATAGAAATTCAAACCAAGTTCATTAGACCATGATGCCATTTTAGCTGCAAAATTAGGGTCAGCCTTACAGTCAATAATGAATACAGTCTGCTTATTCTCCATATTATGCCTAATGGAGTTCTGCATTGTTATTGTATTATGCGTTGGAATGAATGATTCAGAGCATAAGAATAAATGACTAGGTGAATCAACTGTTAGACAGTAGTAATCCTCATTATCATCATTTAGAGGTTTAATAGAAGTAATATACCGCTGATGATAACGGGCTTGCTGTTTTATCTCACCTGAAGCAATCTTATCAAGATAAGATTGCAACCTATCATGCTTACGCTTCACAGTGAATACATTGCAATCAGGATGGAATGAAAACCTGTATGAATCCTTACCTTTTACTGACTTACCATTATCATTCTTATAATGATTTGATTTTCTTGTTATCTTTGTAGCAAGCCATCCAAGTGAGCATACTATCATTCTCATTTTCTTAACAACAGACTCATCAGTCATGTTGACTTCAATGATGCCTTTATTGTCAACAGTGCCATCAGTGTCAAGCAGTCCTTTCAAGAGTTGTATTCGCTGTTCCCTGGATGATATGAGGTAAACATCTGGGATATCCTTGATTAGTCGCTTCGGATTGTTTGCATATGTCTTCAAGCCTGAATCATTGAATAATTGATGCTTTAAGCCATTGAAATGCCAGTAATTTACATTTCTGAATCTTGTTTTACCATTTGCTTTATGAATATAAGTGCTTTTCAGAGTATAATTCTCATTCAGAACATTATCTCTTACTTCATTGTCAATACCACATATTGCACCATCATAAGAACAACCATCACCTAGCCATGCACCAAAAGTATATGGTTCGACTGGTAGGTTTTGCTTATCATAATCAACGCATTTAGCAAGCGACACTGAGTAAAGAGCATTATTCTTACTATGATTATTAAGCATGTTCTTATACATTGTTTTAGTATCAATGATGATTGAGTTCAACATGCTTACATTGAGAGAGCTGTTTTCTCTTATTGAAAGATGATGAATGTTATTCATCCTTGTTCTTCTGCGTTCTTCTTCTGTTATGAGCGCTGACAGGTATTCTTTCTTATTATAAGATACTTCTGCGTTCGTTCTGTCCTTTATATAACGGGTTATCTCAGTAACAAGTCTTTTATTATGAAGCTTTGAAACAAGGTATTCTCTATCGATATAATTTGATGGTTCATTGTTAATGTGTTCAATGATTTCATGTTTGATAGCATTACTTATTTTACTAGTATTCTTGATTTTATTAAGTAATTCAGCCTTATTATAAACTGCTGAATGACCATCATTTATTTTTGTTAGTTTATTTATTATAGAGTAATAAGATGTTCCACTTCTATATACTATCCAATCACCAAATTGGATTTTTGCTTCAGTTGATGTTATTGTATCTGAATCAGAGCATGATTGCAATGCTTCATTTAGAATGGCTAATTGCTTATCTGAATACATTGTATCAAGCTGCCTGCCAGAATGCCTCCGTTGTCCTACTTCATTTACTTTCCATAAATGATCGCCACCTGCTTTTATTTTAGTGCCATCACTGAATGTGATTTCATAATGCTTATCATTAGGGTGATATTTAGCTAGTACTTTGGTGCGATTACCATTCTCATCAAATAATGTATCGCCTACTTTAATGTGTTCAATTGTGCGCATTCCATAGGGGGTTGGAAGCAGCGTATCCTTGAAAATCTCTTTTCCCGACCCACTCGCGCCGGTCACTAGCGAATGGACAAATGATTCTGATGCATATCTTGAGATTGGTGTATCATACTTAATATACGCTGGGTCATCAGGTGGGTTAATTGGTTCTTCTTCAATGCCCATTGGGTATGAATCCTTGTTGGATTTATAAGTTCCTTCTTTCATCTCTTTTATTATCATGTACCTTCGTAGTAATTGTTTTGGTGTTCTACGATAACGCCAATGATAATATTTCTCACCCTTGGTAACCACCAGGAATGGATTATTGTGTATCCTGTTCTTAGTTATTATTAGTGCTATAATGCCAGCAATGCATCCAATGATGACACCAATCCATATTAACCCGGATGTTTGTCTCCATGCGTCTTTAATCCTACTACCTATGGGTTCTGAATTCTTAACTATAATATTCATTATAGCTAATTGTAATTCTGATGTTGTGAAGGATTTTGTAAACATGATGGCACTGATTACACTTAGTATAGCTGATGCGCTTATCATTACGCTTGCTCTGATATGAACCCATCTGAATATAGCCCATATTCCAAATCCTATGATAATTGCCATTATGATTGGAGCTGGGAAAAGAGCAAAAAATATACCTGTCATTATAGCTACTATTACTTTCCCGCTTGGCCCATTATCACCATTAGATCCACCGAATAATTCATCCTCATTCTCTGTAGTGCTTGGGTCATCATAAATCTTAGCCATAACATTAAAATATCACTGTTATTTTCTCGTTCCAGTTGTCCAGCTGTCTTATCTTAGTTTTTCATTCACTATTAATGCATACAAGTTGTTAGCAATGCATACAAGTTGTTAGCAATGTGAGCAATAAAAGCAGTAAGAATTAAGTTTAACTTAAAAATGCTAATAATGAGATTGATTTATTACCACAGTTTACGCACTAGTGATGACCAACCTTACTTCATCTGCGAGTCAATTGTGCTGGTGCAAGACAATCAACCATCAAAACCATCAATATGAATTTATTGGTAATGGTACTTTTTTGTAATGTTAACATCCTATTAATGCTTACAAATTGCTAACAATGTGCGAGCCATACAAGTTGTTAGCAATGTGTAAGCATAATAATAGACTAGGAATAATATAAGCTTGTGCTGTGTTTCAATGTAATCTAAAAAATATAAGCACTAGCAGTAGTCTTTTATCATCTTTATCATGCTATTTTTTGCATACAAGTGCAGTGATATGAAAACATTTGTAATCATTGTGTGAGCAATGTGTTTACATTATAATCAGCATTAGTTGTAATGCAGTGTCCTAGTTGTATATTTTTAGCTGTGCTGTGTCTTGTAGGCAGACTTGTATTCATTTTTGATTGCAAGATGTATGCAGTGATTTTGATTGCATAATGTATACAGTGATGACAGAATACTGGTTTAATCACTTAAATTTGAATCTAAACTAATCACCAATCTAATCTAAAGATGTTTATAGTTAGTGATGGTGATTCTTGGTGATACAATCATTGTTTATCATCATCTTCTGGTGGTATGAGTTCAAGTGCTATCACTGGATGATTATGTCGCCACTCAGTTGATCTTCTAGATGCATGATATCCATTTGGGTCATATATACTGTTTTTATGAACTTTTAGTGCATCGAACTCATAAATCCCAACTACTTTGAATTTATAACCCTTATCAATCAGTAATTCGCTTTCATGTGGATGCTCGCTTACATCGCTTATATCAAGTGCTTTTGTTCCTTTTGGAATTTTGATAAGATATCTGACCTCATCAAGTTCTTCATCAAATACATTCCAAGTTGTACTCATGAAATCAGGTCTTGTTATAATAGGTTCACTACCATCTTGCATTGACTTAGCTACAGCCTGATAAAAAGCTTTTTCTTCACTGCCTCTGTCATCGATACTAGTGCTTACCATAAAACGCCGTCTGAGTACAACAGTATCCTTGCTAATTACAGTATTACTACGACGCATCAATGATGAAATATTCTTAATCTCATTGTTATACTTATTAATTTCATCATTGTCTAAATCTTTTGAAATATTCTGATTTCTTAGGATATCATTTACATACTTGTATCCTAAATTAGTATAGTCTTTTAATGATTCTACTTCTTTAGTAGTGGCTTTGCTAATAATATTTTTGGATGCAGTTTGTATTTTGTTAAGTTCTTCTCCATGTGGTTCAGGTATTATTGCACCAGGAAAAATATCATGAGCCAAAGCAGTCATACTAAAAACATTTAAATGGCTGTCGTATCCAGATGCACGGTATTTCTTTTGCTCTTTGGTAGTCAGTCGGTGCAGTAATGGTGAGCCATTAATATATAAGCCTTGCTCTATAGCAATGTTTCTAGCCTTAGTAGATGTATAACCTTCATTAGCCTCAGTTTCAGTTAAGTTAGCAATACTATTAGCAATAAGTTCTTTAGTATTATTACTAGCAGTTGCATTGATGGTATTATCATTTATCGTGTTTGCATTGTTAACATTGCTTTCATTGCTTGCATTTGCTAATCCTGTTAATTCTGAATTACTGCTGCTATTACTATCGTCTGTATTATTAAGATTTTTAATTATCTCTTTATCAAGTTCATCATCTTGGTATGGTAATTCTTTTATTTGCTCTATAAGTGATGATTCTAATTCATCTTCATCATAATATTCAATAGTAGTGTTATCAATGTCAGCAGTGTTAACATTAGTATAACCAGGTGCGCTTGATTGCTTTAGAAGTTCTGTATTAGAAGGTGCTTTATCATTAACATTATCAGTAGTTTTTATTTTATTTGATTGTGCGTGTGATTGAGCTGTGAAGCCCCCAAGTGTCATTCTGATGGGCTTTAGTGTAAGCATCCTCTGGACTAGTAGCGTATATTTCACTACCACCGCGTGCAGTGTGCATGGGTTAGTAGCACATGGTACATATGAGCCTTGTAATTCAGGTTTACTTCCTTCATAAGGGTGGTAGGGCCAATTCTCACCAGTATGATTATTACTGGTGGTGTTTGCATTATTGTTAGCAGTTGTTCTCATGATTAACAGTAGCTCCATTGGTTTTACTCTGAGTGAAATCTATCTTTATATTTTGCTTACACTTGCTTACAGTGTATGCAATGTATACACAATGTGGTATATTTTTGCTTACAAGTGTATACATACTTGCTTACACTAACTTTTTTGATAATGATGGTAGGCTAGGATTACTATCATGGTGGTGAACTGTGGTAATGTAAGCTGATTTGTTAGTTTTGCTTAAGATTTTTATGATTTCACTTCTGATTCGCTGTAATCGATTTTGAGAGCAATTTTATCACTTTTATGAGTAGTTAGTCATAAACGCGGTTTTTACCAATTTTCAAGAAACAAGCCATCCAGCAGGGCTGATAAATCAGCTTTACTGGATGACATCGATTTTAAGCAAAAATCAATACTGGTAAAAAATACTAAAAAGAATCAGATTTTCACTAAAATGAATTAATTAACAAAATGCAAGCAAAATTGCAAGCACTATAAATGATAGGATAAGTAAAAGTTATTCACTTATCCTATCATAATCAATTAGTATGTGAACACTAATATGCTAACATGTGTGCAAAAAGCAATAATTCTTATTTCATTCTTTCTTGTAAGTAAAATTAATATATTCATTCTGTCATGCACATCATGCACCAGGTTTAACTCTTAATTATAAGCTAATATTATTGTTAGCAATTGTCATATATATGTTAGCAATTGTGAACAAATTAATGTAAGCACTAGCAATAAGAATAATCAGAAAGAAAATGCAATGACAACACCACCATAAGAATCTGTCATTAAATAACTTAGTCCTGCTGAATGATATCCTGTAAAAAAACGGTTATCATCTGATGTAGAACGCAACCAATACCACCACCAATATTCGCTCGAATACCAATATTCGCTCGAATATGATGGATAATCATGTTCTTCTATAGTAGACGGATTACTACTAGTAGCTAAAGCATAGTATGAGTATAAGTCAGTATTATGATATGCTTGACTGCCATTACTCATCTTACGAGAACCTGCTGGTAGCATCCACCACTGGTAAGCATCACCAGCGTAAATGTAATTAAATACAGCACGCCAGGACCAGGCATCATCATTATTATTACTACCATCACTACTTGATTTAATAGTATTCTTATAAGAATCTGAATCATAATAATGAACATTAGCATCACTCTGATTAACATAATAACCATATATGTTCTTGTAATTCTTTATAATAGGCATGCCCATTTCAGATGGGCTAAGTATAAATAATTTATCAACAGTAATTGATGATGAGTTAGTATTATCAGCACTCGTATTATTAGTTGTTTTTAACACTGGCGTAATATTATTCTTGAAATCAGTTGATTGAATTGCATTCAAGATAGTACCAGATTTATTATCATTCAGATTCTTACGCAATGTCGTATCACGCCAACCACCAGAAGCAGAAGAAAATGTATTCATTGATGATTCTATATTAGAATAACCGATTGCTTGGAATGTTAATCCTGCTTTACCAGTGCCATCAGCTCTATTATCCTGGTTAATACCAATCAGCCGGAATCTAACATCACTTACTTCATTACGAGTTGTGACGGTCAAGCCATCCCCCCCCGGCGCGATTCTCAGAGTGCCATACACACCATCATAACTGTTAGCTTTCATTGCAGCATTAGCCCACTTCAACCATTCAGCTTTAGTACTGATAACACCTGTTGGCATGTTAACATGATTCACAACGCCATCAGTCTCATTATAGTAGTCCTTGCTGCTGGCTTCATATGCTGGACACTCAGATTCTGGTATAACACCGCTTATGCATTCACTGATTTTCTTTAACTGCGTGGCACTATAACCATTATAATTGAAATTTTCATCACCCGCTGGGGCTTCAGCACCGTAAGCTACACTACCACATGCGAGGCTGGTTATTATCATGCCAGCACTTACTAGCAGTGATGTAAGCATAATATTAGTTTTATTACTTTTTACCATTATATTGCGTAATAATGATTGAAAATTCTTATGCGAATTACCTATTTTTAGTAAATTTGCATTCTTAAGATGACTAATCATGATACTTAAAGCTCCTAATACTACTATATAATACCTAAAAAATGAATATCTATTATATGCAAACAATAATGCTCACAATTTGCATTCAATTACATTTTATTATTTTCATTATTACTAATGCTCATACTCTTGCTGATAATAAGATTATTGTGAATGCAATGCGCACTTATGCAAACAGTTATAGCGCTTGAACTCATACCATCTAAAAACTAATAAATGATAACACGTATGTGAATTGATAACAGTAATGCAAACAATGCAAGCAATAAATTGCATAATAATCAAGTTATGGTTTTGTAAAGTATATAGAGGGATGGATTTCTTACTTAGTAAATCCAGCCCTCTATGAATTTATGAGTGAAATATATAATCGCACTTAATCTCACATATAACCCATTGCCCTGCGTTTAGTATCACTCATTGCATCAAGATGATTCTCAAAACCATAACTAGTATGCTTGAATATATCAGATGTAGCTATAATACCAGTATCCTTGCTGACAATGTTAGATACTTCAGTGATTGTTTCAACCCAGTGATGACCCTGGTCATCACGAGCTAATTGAACAATGAAATCAATTGCATAAGCTATTGCTTTATTAATGGTTTGGATATCACGACCAGGTTCAGCCTCAGAATCAAGCATTGAAATACGATCAAGACACTCCTGTGGACTATTAGCATGAAAAGTAGTAGCAGAGCCAGGCATACCAGAATTAGCTGCCTGCAAGAAACCATGTATCTCTTTAGAACGACACTCACCAACTATACACCTAGTACCACGCTGACGATTAAACAAACTCACAATATAAGCAAGACTCACAACCTGATTAGCATCCAAACCAGGTCGCCATGGTGTTGACTGCATGTAAACAACATCCTTAACATTATCAAAAGTCAACTCAGGTGAATCTTCAGCAACCAGCACGCGCTCCATCGGGTCAAAATACTTACCACATGCACGCAGCATTGTTGTTTTACCACAACCAGAACCAGCTGAGAATACAATTGTCTGCTTGGTTATTATAGCTCGTCTCAAGAAATCAGCTATATCCCTATTCATTGTACCATTGTCAATCATTGATTGCAATGTTGTCAATGATTCACTTCTTTTAGCAATGGTAACAGCCGGACAGTCATCAACTGTAGGTTTAAGCACCATGTGCAAACGAGCATGAATTGTAGTTCTCTCATTATGACTGTTGGTTACAGCGTAAATAAGAGCACCTTCATATAGGTAGCGTAAATGTCGTGGTCTGAGTGGTTTACCTTTATCATCTTCAAAACCACTTGCATGCATTGATGGAAACACTGTTTGTTCAAAATCATTGAAGAAACCTGCTTCACCACCCCAACCTACTTTAGGCACTAGTGTGTTCTTACCATTCTGAACAACAAAAACACCATCCTGGTATTTATTGACTTTAAGTTCTGATACATCATCACGGGCTAGTATCATCATGAGTTTACGCCAGCCGCCGCCGTAAACTTCATCAGAACCAGCAATATACGGTTCACTTGAAGTAGAAGTCATTATAATTAATCACCTTTCAAATACAAACTACTACTAACCGTTAAATATCACTCACTATTATAATGCATACAATGTAATCACAAGTGCGCACATTCATTTCATGCGCACAATCATTCTTTATTTTTTATTTAGTTAAAACACTATTATTACCATGATAGTTTGATTACATAATGCTAGCATGATTACACAATGTTCTCATGATTGCACATGATTACAACAGTGAACATTACCACGGATAAAATGCAGGGCTTATAAAGATGCGTGGCTTGCACCGCTGTTTTTTGTGAGTGCAAGCATAATTGTATTCAGTGCTAAATGTATACAATGGATGTGCGCAGTGCATACAAAATGAACAATACAGAGCATGTAATTCATTAACACTTACTCACTACGAATACTCGCTTACTCACTACAAAGCTGTGATTAATTCCAGCATGTTAATTTTGGTATAAGCTCATCGCTTTAATAAAAAATCCATGCCAGCAATTTGCAAGCATGGATTACATTATTGTATTAACTGATTTTTATGAGAACATACTATGCTCTCATTTTATTT
>Ga0256406_1004402_pt1 | contig 16151 bp, 8 predicted proteins | sample RumenRJG_03DNA_FD_185986 | JGI IMG/M metagenome (GOLD analysis project Ga0256406, IMG submission 185986) | Bovine rumen microbial communities from Lethbridge, Alberta, Canada - RJG_03 | ecosystem: Host-associated > Mammals > Digestive system > Stomach > Rumen | place: Canada: Alberta | collected... | reverse complement strand
CGTCGATCGTGCCCTCGCGCTCCAGCTCGTTGGTGACGGTGAGGATGTCGACAGGCTTTTCCTCCATGTTCAAGGTCTGGATCGCCTTGAAGATCTTTTGGTGGCGCGGGTCGTAGAAGGTCTCGGGGCGGATGAGCTCAGAGACGACCGAGAAGGCGTCCTTGTCGATCATCAGGGCACCGAGCACCACCTTTTCCACGTCGATAGCCTGCGGCTGCAGGTGGCCGTAGGTGGGGTCGATGGGTGTGGAAGCCTTTTTGCGTCGGGGCGCGGTATTTTTTTGTTCTGGCATATGCTTTAGCGCGTTTTGCGGGTTGATGGTTTTTAAAGTCATCGACAAGCCGGGGGAGAGAAGAAGAGACTCGTGGACCGGGGAGAAGATGGCGGATGCAAAGTTACGGTTTTTTCCTCGCAAAGCGGAGGAAGAAGACGGAAATGTTGTGGAAAAACTGCGACGGGAAGGGGAGAGGAGAAAAGGAGCAGGGGCGCGTCGCGATATATCGCGACGAACAGAACTGACGGACGAACAAGGGACGTGGCAAGAGGGGAAGGAGGACGGAGCGAGGGCGAGGACAGGACGAGGACAGGACGAGGCAAGGGAGAAAGACGGGCGAAACAAGAGGCGAAGGAGGGTCGAGGCAAGGAGAATGGCAGACGAGGCAAGGGACGAGGAAAGGGGGCGCAAGAGTCAGTGCAAGAAAAGCAAAAGCCGTCCAAAGCAAAGACTTGCTATGGACGGCTTGGTAGGGACAATGGGACTCGAACCCATGACCTCTGCAATGTGACTGCAGCGCTCTAAACCAGCTGGGCTATGCCCCTATGCCTGTGTTGATAGGCTCTGTGCGAACCTCTGTGTTACGGTGTGCAAAATTACGAAAACTTTGCGAGCCCACCAAATATTTGGGCAATAATTTGAGAGAAGAGCGCATTTTTCTTAAGAAAAGGACGGGGAGAGGAAGAATATTGCTAACTTTGAAAAGGGATTGACACCTTATTAATATATAGAGTATCGCCCCTTGTATAGAAAGAAACAGTTCCTGATATAAAAGAATATGAAACACATTGCAGCACTATTTGCCCTGTTGGGCATGTCTACCATGGGTTGGGCGCAGGTAGAGCCGGGTACGTTTTCCGTGATACCGCGTGTTGGCGTCAATCTCTCCACCATCAGTGGTGAGAGTCTCACCACTGATGTGGGTACGATGAAGAGTAAGTTTAAGGCGGGAGCAGCTGCTGGATTGGATCTCGAATACCGCATCAGTGCTCCCTTCTCCGCCAGTATCGGTGCCTACTATTCACGCGAGGGTTGCAACTATAAAGACAATGTGCTGGATCAGCATCAGGTGGGAACCTATAATGTCTTCAGCCGTTGCTATTTCACGATCGACTATCTCAAGATTCCCGTGATGGCGCGTTGGTATGCCACGGACAAGCTTTCTGTGGGCACCGGCCTGCAGGCGGGCATTGGACTATGGAACCGCACGCATACAGAGTCCCAGGAAGTCAAGGTCGGCGAAAACGGCAGATACACTTACTCCTCAGACATTGAGAAAGCCAATGTCAAGGGCAATGGTCTGCGCAATGTGCTGTGGAGCGTGCCTGTGAGTGTTGCTATGGAGTATGAGCGTGTCATCGTAGACCTTCGCTATAGCATTCCGCTGTCGAAGGTCTACCGGTCCAATGGTAAGAATCCCGGCGGCGGCGAGCGTGTCCAGTGTTGGTCGATCAGCGTGGGATACCGGATTTAGACTTATCTAAAACAACAATATGGGGCGCGGCACTGTTGCCGCGCCTTTCTTTTTGCCTTTTACATACATGCCACGGTCAGTCCGGCCATGACAATGCTCACCATCGACATCAGTTTGATCAGGATGTTGAGCGAGGGGCCAGACGTGTCTTTGAACGGATCGCCGACGGTGTCACCGACAATCGTAGCTTTGTGGCAGGGCGATCCTTTGCCTCCGAAGCGTCCCTCCTCTACGCTCTTCTTGGCGTTGTCCCAGGCTCCGCCGGCGTTAGCCATGAACACGGCGAGGGTGAAACCGGCGGCCAGTCCACCGACAAGCAGGCCGAGGACGCCCGCCACGCCAAGCACCATACCCACCACGATGGGGATGATGATCGCCAACAGCGAGGGCAGAATCATCTCGCGCTGTGCCGACTTCGTGCTGATCTCGACGCAGCGGCCATAGTCCGGAGTGGCTTTCCCTTCCAGAATGCCTTGGATCTCATGGAACTGCCGGCGCACCTCGCTGACCATCTTCTCGGCCGCGCGGCCCACAGCACCCATGGTCAGACCACAGAAGAGAAAGGCTGCCATGGCACCGAGAAACGCTCCGACGAGGACACGCGGGTTCATCAGGTTGACTTGGAAGAAGTTCATGAAGTCGGGCATCGTCGCTTTGGCCGGGTCAAAGGCCTGTCCGGCAGCATCGAGAAACTGCTGTCCGTCGGCGACGGCGCGGCTCATGGCCAGCTTGATCTCCTCGACATACGAGGCGAGCAACGCCAGTGCAGTGAGAGCTGCTGAGCCGATGGCGAAGCCCTTACCGGTTGCTGCCGTGGTGTTGCCGAGTGCGTCGAGGGCATCCGTGCGTTTGCGGATTTCGTCTCCCAATCCGCTCATCTCGGCATTGCCGCCGGCGTTGTCAGCGATAGGACCGTAGGCATCCGTGGCGAGCGTGATGCCGAGCGTGGAGAGCATGCCCACGGCAGCTATGCCTATGCCGTAGAGTCCGAGGCTGATGCTGGTCGCGCTCATGCTCAGATCAAAGCCGTTGGCACAGAGATAGCTCAGCATGATAGCCACCGAGATGGTGAGCACGGGCACGCAGGTGGAGATCATGCCGGTGCCTATGCCCTTGATGATCACCGTGGCGGCACCCGTCTGACTGGCTTCTGCGATGTGTTGTGTCGGCTTATAGCTCTGCGAGGTATAGTATTCCGTGGCCTGTCCGATGATCACTCCCGCGGCGAGACCACTGACAACGGAGAATCCTATGCCCAGCCAGTTGTCGATTTGTAGCCAATAGAGAATGGCGAAGGTAGCCACGGCGATGAGGATGGCACTCGTGTTTGTACCCACTCCGAGGGCGTGGAGCAGGTCTTTCATCGTCGCGCCGTCCTTGGTGCGTACGAGGAAGATGCCGAGCAGACTGAGGAAGACACCGACAGCGGCGATGAGCATCGGTGCGATGACGGCTCTGAGCTGCATGTCGCCGGCACTCATGGCAAAGGCCGTGGCGCCAAGAGCTGCCGTGGAGAGAATGCTGCCGCAATAGCTCTCGTAGAGGTCGGCGCCCATGCCGGCCACGTCACCTACGTTGTCACCGACATTGTCGGCAATGGTGGCCGGGTTGCGCGGGTCGTCTTCGGGAATGTCAGCCTCGACTTTTCCGACCAGATCAGCGCCGACATCAGCCGCCTTGGTGTATATGCCGCCGCCGACACGTGCGAAGAGTGCCTGTGTGGAAGCACCCATGCCAAAGGTGAGCATCGTCGTGGTGATGGTGACGAGAGCGGTATGTGGGTCGATGTCGCTATAGAAACAGTTCAGAATGAGAAACCACACGGCGATGTCGAGCAGGCCGAGTCCTACGACGACGAGTCCCATGACAGCACCGGAGCGAAATGCGATCTTCAAGCCTTTGTGCAGTCCTTCGCGCGCCGCGTTGGCCGTACGTCCACTGGCGTAGGTGGCCGTCTTCATGCCGAAGAATCCTGCAAGTCCACTGAAGAAACCGCCCGTGAGGAATGCAAACGGCACCCACGGGTTCTGGGCATTGAAGCCGTAGGCCATGATGGCGAAGATGATGGCCAGCACGATAAACACGATGAGCACCACACGATATTGCTGTCGCAGATAGGCCATCGCACCCCGACGGATGTAGAGGGCGATTTCTTTCATGCGTGGCGTTCCCTCGTCTTCCTTCATCATATTTAGGAAGAACAGCCATGCCATCATCAGGGCACAGACAGAGGCCAGCGGGATAAGCCAAAAGACAACAGGTAAGTTCATAGGGCAAGACGATTGAAGGGTTAGACACGAGTACGGAGCAGTTCTCATCGCGTCCGTTTACAATGGCAAATATAGGGAAAAAAGCAATATGTTGCAACTTTTAAGCAGTTAAAAATCAGTTTTTTTACATTGTTTGACCAATTGTTTTCAAGCGTTGGTAAAAGCGGACAATAAAGTAGCCTTTAATGACAGTATGCTATATATATAATAAGGTGTAGGGTGAGCAAGGCAAGTCGGTTAGTTGCAAAGAATCTTACAAAAGTAGTTCACCGTGGACTTTCATTCTAGAGAAGCCAAAAAGGCGCAAGAGGAGAGAATTCCGAGATGATGTTGTCAGAAAGCCTTTCTGTACCTATCAGAAACGCTTTCTGACCCTGTCATCACGCTGATTTCATCATGTCATCGCGCTTAGATGACAGCATCAGAAAGCCTTTCTGAGACCTACTTTCAGTGCTTAGCTTAGGACCAAAGTGGGCTTTTGTGCATTAACAACCATGGGTGTCTTTGTATCTGCTTTGTAATCAGAGAATTACGAAAAATCGCTGAAATTCGCAAAAATCGGAGCAAAGGACACCTTGGTGCAAAAGAACGCCAGGAAATGGGCGGAAAAATGTCAGTTATCCCAACAAAGTTATTTCAGGATAAACTTCTCGACCACATGCGCCACGCCGTCTTCCTCGTTGCTGTAGGTGATGTAGTCGGCGGTGTCCTGAATGTCTTTCGGTGCGTTGGCCATAGCGACGCCGAGTCCCGCGAAGCGTATCATGCTCTGGTCGTTGTAGCCGTCACCGCAGGCGATGACCTCCTCGCGACGGATGCCGGTCAACTCAAAGAGCCGCTCCAGCGAGTGTGCCTTGTCGATGCCGGGCGGCACGCATTCCAGGAAGAAACCGGCTGAGCGGTAGACATCCATCACGCCTTTGAACGTCCCGGTCAGTTGCAGTTCGAGTTCATGCAGCGGTGTCGGGTCGCCGACGACCAGACATTTGTTGATCGGGTAGCGGATCTGATGGATGAAATCAGTGTATTCCTCCACCGGCATCTTGTTGATGAATGCCTCGTGGAGGACATATTTGTTGGCCTTTTTCGTTGCCGCGATCTTCTCGTCCTGGTAGGTGAGCATCTCCATGCCGTGCTTCTTGACCGCCTCGTAGAGTGGGGGGACGACCTCAGGGTTCAAGGGTTGGTCAAAGACCACCTTGCCCGTGGCGCAGTCGGTGATGCGTCCACCGTTGAAGGCAAGGATAAATCCTTGGTACGTTTTCAGGTCCAGTTCCTCAGCGAGCGCCGTGATACCATAGGTGGGGCGCCCCGATGCGAGAACGATGCGCACGCCCTGCTGTTCTGCTTTCAGCAGCGTGTCGCGTGTGCGTGGTGTCATCTCTTTCTTACTATTAGTCAGCGTGCCGTCGAGATCGAGCACGATCATCTTGTAGTCCATGTGCGTATAAATATGTGTTACGGCGAAACCGAGCGCTTCGCCCGTTCTATTCTCTCATTTCGCAAAGTTACGCTTTTCTGCTGATACCATGAAATGCAAGCGCGAAAATATTGGATGCATCCCCGTATTTATGCTGTTCTTGCATCATATCAGCACTTCCTCTGCGTGCGAAATGCCAAATATGTAACATTTGTGTACCTATTCTGTAACATGGTTGCGGGCAGTTTCGTTGCAAAAAGCTTAATTTTGCATTGTCATTCCTAATAACGATTCACAGCAGGTTGTCATGCCTGCTTCAATTATTATACTTTTAAAACTCAACCAACCAGGCGAAAATATGTCTTCAATCATCATCTAAATACCATTATGCACATTCATCACAAATATCTGATAGCCGCCCTGATGCTGCTCTCCAGCATGGGCTTGTCCGCAGCGTCGTTTACACGCAGCGGCAACTTTGTCTCTGTGGAGGTAGCCCATCCCGGTCCTAATGATCCGCACTGGGTGCGCCTGCAGGTCATCGGCAAGAAGATCATCCGTGTGGAGGCTACCCGCGAGAAGGCTTTCCCCGAGAAGCAGAGTCTCATCATCGTGAAACAGCCAACGCCTGCCTTCAGTTACTCGGTATCGGAGGACAGCCGCGACGTGAAGATCAACACGTCGGCGGTAGTGGCGAAAGTCGACAAGCAGACGGGACTGGTCCGCTTCTACGACGAGAACGGCAGGCAGATCCTCGCTGAGGACACCGGCGGTAAACAGCTTTTCCCCTATACGGTGCCTGAGCGGGAGATTGGCGTGGACAGCCATCTCACTGATGCGCAAAAGCATGGATGGACGTGGCTGCTGCGCTTCGCCGACAACAAAGGCGAAGCACTCTATGGACTCGGACAGCACCAGGCCAACGAGCTGAACATGAAAGGGCTGAACGAGGAACTCTATCAGTACAACACCAAGGTCAGCGTGCCCTTTGTGGTGAGCAACAAAGGCTATGGCATCTTGTGGGACTCTTACAGTTATTGTCGTTTTGGCAATCCCGGTGAGAACTTGCCACTGAACCGCGCTTTCCGCCTCTACGACAAGAACGGAGTGGCTGGAAACCTTACCGGTACCTATACCGACCGCGACGGCAAGACCATCACACGCGCTGAGGACAGCATCTGCTACGAGGTGAGCTTGCCGGCATTGGCATTGAAGCGCAACAGCGACGGCGACGTGAGCCATCTGCCTGCCGGTTTCAAGCTCAACGGATCCCATGTGACCTATGAGGGATACCTGGAGGCACCTGTTGACAACAACTATCATTTCAATCTCTACTATGCCGGATATACCAAAGTGTACGTCGACGGCAAGGAGGTAGTGCCCGAACATTGGCGTCAGGCATGGAACCCCAATGCGTGCCGGTTTAACGTTCCGATGAGAGCAGGACAAAAGGTGAAGCTGCTCATCGACTGGTTGCCCGACGGCGATGTGTCGTATTGCGCGCTGAGAGTAGCACCTCCACGTAGTGAGCAACGTCAGCAGCAGTTGACCGTATGGAGCGAGATGGCCAAGGATCTCGACTATTACTTCATTGCTGGAAACACCGTCGACGAGGTCATCCACGGCTATCGCACGCTGACGGGCAAAGCGCAGGTGCTACCCAAGTGGGCTTTGGGATTCTGGCAGAGCCGCGAGCGCTACAAGACCAGTGGCGACATTGAGCAGACGCTCGCGGAGTTCCGTCGCCGCCATATCCCTGTTGACAACATCGTGCAGGACTGGAACTACTGGGCCGACGACCAATGGGGCAGTCATCAGTTCGAGGCTTCGCGCTATCCCAATCCGCAGGCGATGCTCGACAGCGTACATCAGATGCACGGACGCTTCATGATCTCGGTATGGCCAAAGTTCTATCCCAACACAACGAACTATAAGGAACTCGATGCCAAGGGCTGGATGTATCACCAGAGCATTGCCGATTCCATCCGTGACTGGGTAGGCCCTGGTTATATGAACTCATTCTACGATGCCTATGCCGACGGGGCTCGCAAGATGTTCTGGCGGCAGATGGACGAGAACCTATATACGAAATATCACCACGGCATCGACGCCTGGTGGATGGACGCTTCGGAGCCTAACGTGCGCGACTGTACGCCGATGTGGTATCGCAAGGCGCTCTGCGGAGCGACAGCTTTGGGCTCTGCTACTGAGTACTTCAACGCTTATTCTCTCGTCAATGCTGACGCGATCTATAACGGACAGCGTCAGGTCAATCCCAACCAACGCGTCTTCTTGCTCACACGAAGTGGCTTTGCCGGTGAGCAGCGCTATTCCACAGCGACATGGAGCGGTGACATTGGCACACGCTGGGAAGACATGCGTGCACAGATGACGGCCGGACTGAACTACAACCTGGCCGGACTGCCCTTCTGGGGCATGGATCAAGGTGGCTTCTCGGTGGAGAACCGCTATGTGAAAGCCCAGAAGGTCTTTGACCAAACAGGTAAGGAGAATGCCGACTTGAAGGAATGGCGTGAATTACAGGCACGCTGGAATGAGTTCGGATGCTTCATCCCGCTCTACCGCACCCATGGTCAGTGGCCGCTGCGTGAGGTCTGGAACATTGCTCCGGAGTCGCATCCTGCCTACAAGGCAATCGTATGGTATGACCGCCTGCGTTATCGTCTGATGCCCTATATCTATTCTCTGGCCGGTGCCGTACACTTCAGTGACTACACGATGATGCGTGCGCTGGTGATGGACTTCAATGGCGACGATAAGGTCTACAATGTCAAGGACCAGTGGATGTTCGGTCCCTCGCTCATGGCTTGCCCCGTGGCGAAGTACCAAGCACGCAGCCGTGAGGTCTATCTGCCCGCTCAGCGTGGTTGGTATGACCTGCTCTCAGGCAAGCACTACGATGGCGGACAGACCATTACGGCCGACGCACCGCTGGAGCGTATACCGGTCTTTGTGCCCGAGGGAAGCCTGCTGCCACTGGGACCGGAAATGGAATGGAGCGACGAGAAACCGGCAGAGACCATCGATCTCTATGTCTTCGCCGGTCGTGACGGCAGCTTCACGCTCTATGAGGACGAGAATACTAACTACAACTACGAGAAAGGACGCTACGCCACCATCCCGATGACATGGAATGAGCGCCAGCATACGCTGACCATCGGTGCCCGCAAAGGTACGTTCAATGGTATGCTGAAGAACCGTAAGTTCAACGTCATCCTTGTCAGTCCGACACATGCGCAAGGCCTTGATATCGACCATGCGGTCAAAGGTAAACTGGTCAAGTACAATGGCAGCCGCGTTGTGGTGAAGCTATAAAGGGCAGAGGTTAGAATGAAGGAACCTCGATGTTGGACCTGTGTCTGCTTCGGCTGTGTCCCTGAAAGTTTACCTGCTGTATATAAATAAATGAGGGAGACGACATTCGTTTGTCGTCTCCCTCATTATTTATATAGTGGTAATGTACTCTGTTGAGTAGCTCTCCCTTCTTTTCGTTACGCTTTCGGGGTATCTTTCAGCGTCATGGTGCTGTCGCTTTTGATGTGCACGTCGCGCTGTGGATACGGTATCTCGATATGATGCTCGTTGAGTGTGTTGTACAGTGCCTCGTAGATCTCACCTGTAGCGTAGATCTGCTTGCGGGAATCAACCCATGCGAGCACCTTGAAGTCGATGGAGTTGTCTCCGAAGTTGACGAAGACCGTATTGATATATTTGATATAGTTCTTGCGTTCGATGCGCTTCACGGCGGCAGCAGTGAGCTCCTTCACTTCTGCTGCGTCGGAGCCATAAGCCACACCGACGGGGATGACGGCGAGCTCGTAGCCGTGGTTCTTCGTCAGATTCTTATAGTTTTTGGTGAAGAGCTGGGAGTTTTGGAACGAGATAATACTGCCATCGAGGGCTTCGATCATCGTCGACGTGTAGGAGATGTTGCGCACGGTGCCGCGTGTGCCGTCGATGCTGACATAGTCGCCGACGCGGATACGGCCTGCCATCAGCGAGATGCCGTAGTAGATATTCTCCAGAATGTCCTTCATAGCGAAACCGATACCAGTGGACAAACCGGCGGAGATAGCCACGATCCACGAGTTGTCGATGTTGAAGATCTTCATAGAGATCATCAGCCAGATGCCCCAGACAAGCACCTGGATGACGTTGCGCCACATTGCCGTGCGGCTCACCACTGCCTGCGGATTTTCGCGCCGTTTCTCCTCGGCGGCGCGATCGTGCTCACTCTGTGCGAAGTGGTGGTGGAGCAGGTTGAGTGATGTGTGGCAGATGTAAGAGAAGATATAGAAGAGGATCACCACCTGCACAGCCTTGAAGATGGAGAAGGTGAAGTTCTTCGTGTCGATCAGGCGCATGCTGAAGATGTGGAGCGTGGTGTCGCTGAGGTTGAATACATCAGCGGCCCAATAAATGGACAGGATGATGGACAGCGCACCGGAAATCGGCAGCAGGGCGTAGTAGAAGAAGCGGAACAGCCAGGTGCGCGTGATCGACGTCTCTTTGTCGAAGAAGCGACGGCGGGGATTGTTGCCATAGCCCTTGAGCAGCGACGACACGCAGGTGATCGTCAGGATACAGGTCAGCTGCATCGTCCACCATATCAAGGCTTCGACGGAGAGCAGCGTGTAGCCGACGAGGGAAGCTACCACGCTAAAGACGAACACGATGAGCGACATTGTGGTGTAGAACACGTCGCTCTTGGGCAATCGCTTCTGATAGTGCTTCACCACGCGCCACTGCCACACGGCGCAGAAGAACAGCATCGGGGGGAAGATGAGGTTGACGAGTGTGTTCGGAATGAGGATGATGCGGAACACGATGACCAGGAAGCACACCGTCAGCACGGGGGCATAGATGCGCAGTCCATTCTTGATCTGTACGCCATCGAGGCGGATGAGCAGTGAGAGCAGGATGGCGGCCATCAGCCATGCAAACTCCATGAGCAGTCCAGTAGCCATGACAAAGAAGTTCTGTGCCACGGCCTGACGCAGCAAGCCCAGCATCAGCGCAAAGGTGACGACCGTCGATGTGGCAATGATCGTGCGGCGCTTGGCGGTGAACGAAGCCTTGGTGTGGATCATCTCTAAGTCGTCAGCCGCGTCTCCCGATGGCTTCTTGGAAGAGTCTGTTGACGAAGCGGCATTCAAGCTCGCCTTACGTTTGTCGAACCAGTGGAAGAGGAAGTCGATCTTGCCGTGCTTGACGAGATAGGTGAAGATGAAGCCGATGAAGAGGTAGTTCAGACCTACGGCGATGAGCACACCGATGAACAGGGCGATGAAGAAACCCAGGATGACCCTTCCGTCCCATTCCGAGAGTGCATGATGCACCGGCCGGTACTTCATCAGCACCGAGGTGAGCGTGAGGTTGTATTCCTTGCTGAGGTTGTGAAGAATGGCAATATAGTTCTCGCCACCATTGTTGAAGATGCTCCGCTGTATCTCGCCGTAGCGCATGTTGGCGTAGTCGTTGAGGTTCTTCAGCCCCTCTTCCGTACGGTTGTACAGCGTGATGTATTGCTTCATCTGGTCGTTGTTGTCGGCCAGCGTGCGTCTGATGTTGATGGCCAGCGTCAGACAGACGTTGCGGTCGATCTTAGCCTTAGGTGTGAGCGCACCAGTGTACATATTGCTCAGGTCGTTGATCAGACTGTCATAGCGGCTGACCTCAGTATTGGTGTTGGTGATATAGTCGCGGAAGGGTGCCGCATTGTTGCGGAACTGCTTGTACTGTTCCGTAGCGGCGTGGCAGGCGTAGGTAAGATCAAAGATGTTGCCCTCCTTCTGAGAATAGAGCATCAGCGCGTTTTGCTGGCTTTGGTTGCCCACCGTGATCAGCTCTTTGACAACCATCTGCTGCTGTAGTCGCAGGTCGTTTTGCTGTTTGTCGAGGTCATGGCGATAGGTGTTGAGCTCCTGGCGCAAGATAGACAATGAACTGCTGATGTCGTGCTCCTTGAGCACGGCATGGCTGGGTAATGCTGTGAGCAGCAACACTGTGAGGATGAGGCAATGGATATATTTCTGCATATTCGATCGTGTGTATTGTCGCACAAAGGTATAAAAAGAATATGTATAGAAGCGTTGTGATGTGGTTAAAGAAGGTTAACAAAGTGACAACTTTGGAGTTTTTTTATTATTTTTGTAGTCGAAGAATTGAAGATATATTGAGTTTACTGGATTACGTTTGTAACTTTTATGTTCAACCCTATTAGGAATACCTATATGCCGGCGTAATTCTTCAATAGGAAACCAGATAACTCAATAGCCGGCAGGGGGTGGCTTTTTGCAGTCCACCCCCCTTTGATTTCCAAAATGTTTATAGCAGGAAAGAGTAGAGCGTACGCAAGGGTTAATAACTCAAAGCGTAACCGACTTTAGGTGTGCGCACGTCTCGCGTGCGTGCAGTGCACGTATCTTTGGTGTATGTAGCGTGTGTGTCTCTCGTGCTCATGGAGTCTGTGCCTCTTGCGCGCGCGTATATAATATAAGGTGTAGGACAATGCGCATGTCGTGTTCAGAAACAAGGCTGGATCGGGATGAATGGAAGAAAAGCACTGAGAAGAGGGGAAAAATGGTGGGATGATGGGGGCGTTGAGGGAAGGTATAGCATGGTGGAATCAAGTCAAAAAGAGGCTTCGACGGCTGGATCACTCAAGAAGTTCTCTTGGTTAACTTTTGTTTGCAGTCTGTAAAGTATTGATTTTCAGTCGCTTTCAAAAAAGTTACAGCGAAGACTAAAAAAAGTTGCTAAAAAAAGAACAACGTATTGAAAAAATGCGTACCTTTGCATCGTTGTTAATAAACAAATGATTGTTTTACAGATTTAAAAAGCAAAGAAAATGAAGAAATTAGTTTTTATGTTCGTAGCTATCGCAGCTATGTCTTTCGCATCTTGTGGTAATAAGAACCAGAGCGCAGCTCCTGCAACTGACTCTGACACAACAGCTGTCGACACAACTGACAGCGCTGCTGCTCCTGCAGACTCTGCTGCTGCTCCTGCTGACACAGCTGCTGCTCAGGCTAAGTAATCGTTAGCTCGAACTGAAAAATGAGAGAATGCGCCCGAGGCTTTTGCCCCGGGCGTTTTTTTGTGTGTATACCCTTAGCTACCTCAGCTCGCCGGCTTTGTGGCGGGTAGGCTATCCCCCTTGGTAGGGTCTGACAAAAGTGCGCGGAGCGTCGGAAACATGTGGCGCATGTCTGTGCTACTTTGACATGTGCGGCGGCCATGGTTGTCAGTCTACACCCAAAGCCTTGACGCGTATCAACTTTTAAGGGCAAAAGGAAAAAATCGGGCGCTACTTTGTCTTTCTTTCCTTCTTTGGCAATACCTTTGCAACGTAAAAAGTATAACGAAACATTAGGAAGGAGTACTAAACATGGTAACGTTTATGATTGTCGTGACAGCTTCCATCGCTATGGTCGCACAGACTGTCACCTTCATCAATGACTTGAGAAAAGACTAAAGCAAAACGGCTGAACCTTCGTGTTCGGCGTGACTAAAAGGTAAAAGATTGTTTTTTTGACCTTGCTTCAAAGGTCATTGGGAGAAAGCTTAGAAAAACGTTAGGCTTCTCATCAACCATTTCCCATTACGTGGAATCGGTTGATGAGAGGCCTAATTCGTTTGTCGGCTTAGTCATTGCCGTTGTCGGCGGTCAATAGACTATGGCTTATTTCTGAATTCTGAGGGGCTCACGCCCATCTGTTTCTGAAATTATACATAGAAGTGAGAGGGAGAGGAAAAGCGAAACTTGTCGGCAATCTCTGACAGCGACATGCGTGAGAATTTCAATAGAATGCAGATCTTGGTGGTTGTGAAACGGTTGATCCAATAGCTGGCTCCCCTTCCCGTGAATGTCCGAGACACACCAGAAAGATATTTTGTCGTTATGTTCAGCTTGTCGGCATAGTATTCCAGTTTCCGATGCTCGATGTATGCTTCGTCATAGAGCATGCCCATCTACTACATCTTACTATGGCAAAAATACTCAGGGTAAGATGGAGAAGAAGTTAGACGATGCTTACGACGATCCATTGGTTGGCTGCATCCGTACCTATTGCAACGAGGACAAAGACATGGAGAGCCGCTATAATGTCAAAGTGTTCTTGGTGACAGGTTATAGTGAGGAAAATGATGCCTTTAGAGTCACAGAGATTCCCTACATCCCCAAGGGGGTGGGCGTGCTGCTCTATACTACTGATGCGACAGTAGATATTCTTGGTCCAGAAAAGGAGTGGAAAGGCAAGACGTTTAGCAATATAGAGGAAACTTACGACAAGAGCAGGTATCAAGAACGTGAGTGGAAAGCAAGACCGCAAGGCGGACAATGCTTATTATACTCTTGACGGCCGCAAGGTGGAGAAACCTGCTCATGGCCTCTTCATTCATAACGGAAAGACTTATCTCTTTAAATAGACTGACAATGAATTCGGAAAAGAACATATACGTCGTACCACAGGCAATCATTGTAAACGACTGCATAGGTGCCACTATCATGGCGGGAAGTACTCATGGGGAGGTTGACCAGCATGATGACAGCCATGATGCTAAGTCCTTTCAACCAGTCTGTGATGACAACTTTGTTAGCACTTGGGGAGATGACGATAAGGATGAAAAGTCATCATCTTCGTACGAGTCACACTTGTGGTAATCAAGAATTGGACTTGTAAGGAAATAATTACGTTAAATATACTAAAAAGCGGTTTGCGAATGATTCAACTTATTCGTAAATCGCTTACTTTTGTAGATGAAAAGACGTAAGTCATGAAGTGAGTTATCAACAATATCGTTTTTCCTTAAAGTCTAATGTCCTATGATGAGAATTGGTATTCCAAAGGAGATTAAGCAGGGCGAGAGTCGTGTAGGTATGACTCCCGCGGGCGTCGCTGAGTTGATCAAACACGGTCATCAGGTCTTCGTGCAGCATACGGCTGGAGAGGGCAGTGGTTTTCCCGATGAGGCATATGAGCACGTAGGTGCCGAGATACTGCCGACCATAGAGGATGTCTATGCCCAGTCGGAGATGATCATCAAGGTTAAGGAACCCATCGAACCGGAGTATCCGCTGATCCGCAAAGACCAGTTGGTCTACACCTACTTCCATTTTGCCAGTGACCGGCCGCTGACCGAGGCAATGATCAAGAGCGGAGCCGTGTGTCTGGCCTACGAGACAGTGGAGGAGGCAGACCATAGCCTGCCCTTGCTGCGCCCGATGAGTGAGGTGGCCGGACGTATGGCTGTTCTCAATGGAGCCTACTATCTTCAGAAGACAAAAGGCGGAAAGGGTAAGCTCATCAGTGGCGTGCCCGGCGTGAAACCGACGAAGGTGCTTGTCCTCGGTGGCGGTACTGTCGGTGAGGCTGCCGCACGCATGGCAGCAGGAATGGGTGCTGATGTGGTGATCACGGACATCTCTCTGCCCCGGCTGCGTCAGTTGAGCATTGAGTTGCCGGCCAATGTGACGACACTCTACTCGTCTGACCATAACATCCGGCAGGAGTTAAGAGACGTGGATATCGTCATCGGCTCGGTGCTGATTCCCGGTGACAAGACACCGCATCTGATTACGCGCGACATGCTCAGCCTGATGGAGCCCGGCACAGTGCTCGTTGACGTGGCCATCGACCAGGGTGGTTGCTTCGAGACTTCCCACCCGACGACACACGCCGAACCGGTCTATACTGTCGACGGCATCGTGCACTACTGTGTGGCAAACATCCCGGGTGCTGTGCCCAACACGTCGACAATGGCACTGACCAACGCTACACTGAAATACGCTTTGCAGCTTGCTGACAAAGGCTGGCGCAAAGCATGTGAAGACAATCCGGCCCTGCGCAAAGGCCTGAACATCGTTGAGGGTAAGGTGGTGTTCAAACCTGTTGCTGATGTGTGGGGCTTGAAATACGAAAAACTCGCCTAATCGGAACTAATTATATATCCTATTTTTCGAAAGGAATCTATACTGATGCTCCTTCGGGAACAGCAGTTGAGCTGAACATAAAGAGTTATGTCGGCAAAGGAATTCCTAATAAGCAATTTTAGTAATTAAGTTGAGGAGTGACGACGTGATGTCGTTGCTCCTTTTTTTAGCTGTTTATAAGTCTTCTTTGCGTCGTTCTCAGTGTCTCTGTGTGAGAGATGGTCGCTGAATATAAAGCAAAAAAAGCAGTGACCATCATGTGATGATCACTGTTCTATAGCGATTTACCTATCAAGACTCTTGAGCCTTGCTAAGGTTGTTATTGGCTTAGTAGTTCTCAGCTTTGAGCTCGAAGAAGCTCTGCGGATGCTTGCAGACGGGGCAAACCTCGGGAGCCTTAGGACCAACAACGACGTGTCCGCAGTTGCGGCAAACCCAGATGGCATCACCGTCGCGGCTGAAGACGAGAGCATCCTCGATGTTCTTCAACAGCTTGCGATAGCGCTCCTCGTGAGTCTTCTCGATGGCAGCGACAGCGCGGAACTTGTAGGCGATCTCTGTGAAGCCTTCCTCCTCAGCTTCCTTAGCCATGTGGGCGTACATGTCAGTCCACTCGTAGTTCTCGCCGTCAGCGGCAGCCTTGAGGTTCTCGCGTGTGCTCTTGAGATCGCCGCCTTCAAGATACTTGAACCACAGCTTAGCGTGCTCCTTCTCGTTCTGAGCGGTCTCCTCGAAGATAGCAGCGATCTGTTCGTAGC
>Ga0256406_1004401_pt1 | contig 16158 bp, 12 predicted proteins | sample RumenRJG_03DNA_FD_185986 | JGI IMG/M metagenome (GOLD analysis project Ga0256406, IMG submission 185986) | Bovine rumen microbial communities from Lethbridge, Alberta, Canada - RJG_03 | ecosystem: Host-associated > Mammals > Digestive system > Stomach > Rumen | place: Canada: Alberta | collected... | reverse complement strand
CACGAGAGATGAAGCCATAGCCCTTGTCGGGGTTGAACCACTTAACAGTACCCTTTGCCATGTCGTGCCTTTCTTTCTTTGCCCCGCAGGACAAAAAGCTGCGCTCTCGCGCGATACCTTGTGGCCCCAACAGCCACGGGTGCTATATTACCCCAACGGTTCTGCTGATAGCCCATAAATCCCCAAGTGGTAATCAATGGCCGCTTCCAGACATATGGGCGCCGCTCGCAAAATAGTGGCTAGCGCTTGTCGTCGCCAAGGGCTTCTCGCCAGCTTGCGATGGCACAATCCGCTGTATCCACGACCTCTCGCGCGTTTTGGAGGGGGTTGTCGCTGAGAACCGCGCAGGTCCGCATGCCAGCTCGCTTGGCAGAGCAGATGCCCTGGAGAAGGTCCTCGAAGACCATGCAGCCCTTTGGCTGGGCCGAGATGCGCCTGGCAGCCTCGAGGTAGATGTCTGGCCGGTCCTTGCCGCAGCCGACCTCCCTGGCGCAGACGACCGCATCGAAGAGGGCGTAGACGTCGACGTTTCTCCTCATTGACGCGAGGACGTCTGGGTCGTTTGTCGTGGCGAGCGCAATGGGGACGCCTGCGCTTCTGAGGGCGGCTAGGTACTCGCGGGCGCCTGGTCGCAGGTGCACTTTTGTCGCATAGAGCGCGCGACCCATGGCGTTCCACTCGTCGCAGATCTCCTCGACTGTCTCCTTGAGTCCATAGCGTTCGATGCACCATCGAGCGCCTCCCGCGAAACCGAGCGTGGTGAGGGTCCTTCCCACGTCTGGGGTGTAGCGGATGCCACGGGCGCCCAGAAAGGCCATGTCGACCTGGCGCCAGAGGTCGTGTGTGAGGGCGAGGGTGTCGTCGAAGTCAAAGATGGCCGCCGAGAAGCTCGGTGGCCACAGGGGGTTCTCTTCCGGTTCCTGGTGCATAGGCTGTGGTTCTCCTAGGCTGAAAAATGGTCGTCAGTTGGGCACTACCTGTCCGGCTCGTCCTCGACCGAGCGGAGCATCCCGTAGTACACGTCATCGTGCGTCATGAGCCCGAGGACGGTCATGAACTCCCTCGCAACGGGGAAAATCTCTGCGTCGAGCGCCGCGCGCATTGCCTCGAAGAAGACGTCCGTCACTTTCTCGGTTGGCGCAATCGCGATGTCCCTCGCGGCGAGCGTTGCCCGGACCTGCTCCTCAGTGAGCGGGTCGCTCGTGGTGGCGGCACCCTGCAGCTGAAGCACGATGGCCGAAAGCTGCGATGCCATCTGGGATGCCACGCCCGGCATGAACGAGAGGGCACGTTGATAGCATGCCCGTGCCGCACGGAAGTCCTGGCGGTTCCACTCGTAGGCGGCCATACGGAAGTAGCCGAGCCCCACACCCTCGGGGTCGTGGGCAAGTTCCAGGAGATGCTCGACCTCTGCTGTCGCCTCGTCGACGCTGCCGTTCGCCTCGAGGCACTGTGCAAGCTGGAGCCGAGAGTGGATGCTCAGGGGGGCGATCTCTACCGCCCGTCTCGCCCGTGCGGTCGCCACGGGCACGTTTCCCGCAGCAAGTGCTGACACCGAGGCAACGAGCTGTGCCTCGAGGTAGGCGTCGGGCGCGAGCTTGGTCTCATGCGAGCCGTCCCAGAGCAGGCGGTTGTAGAGGACGCGGTCGACATAGCTGCCAAACGCGCGCCACTCGACCGTCGCAGTGTCCTCGTACACACGCTCGCTCTCCAGGGGCTCGAGCGCCTTCAGAACGTTCGAGAGAGCCCCAGCTGCATCCTTCTGGGCGAGCAGCCCCTTGGCATCCTCGACCGCCACGGTGAGCGCGTCGCCGTTCACGAACTCGTTCTCGATTACCTGCGGGTCGCCTTCGGCGACGGTCCCGTCGATGAGCTTGCCCACACAGCGCAGCGCTGCCTCCCGGACGGTGACGTCGTTGTCCGTTCCCGCAAGCTCGAGAATCACCCGGACGTTCTCTTCGGTGGAGGAGGTGACCTGCCGTGCGATCTGGGACGCGACCTCGACCCTCTTGCACTCCTCGACGATTCCGAGCTGATGCACGCAGCCTGCCCCCAGTGCCTTCGCAAAGGGGTCGGGAAGGATGCGCTGGGAGAGCTCGACTGGTTCGTAGCGGCGTGCTGGGCAGAAGCGCTCGTCCTCGAGGGAGAATCCCTGCCGTACAGGGGAGAGCTGCCCGTCTTTCTCCGCGAGCGTCGCGTCGAAGCCACGATAGACCTGAACCGGGTCGAAGCTTCCCGTGAGGGGGATCCCCGAGAATCCCTCTCGGTCAAAGCACACGGAGAAGTAGCAGCAGTGCGACTGCGGCGTGTCGACGCAGCCAGAGGCCCACACCCGCTTCACGTGTGTGCTGCAGCGAAACGCGCACGCCGCAAGCAGCATCCCAATGCGGAGGTTATAGTCCGTCGCGGCGCGGCGGCGCATCTCCGGCGTCGAGGGCACTGCTCCAACGCCCTCGACCCACATGTGCGCGGGCATGAGCGAGGGAGGGGTGAGGTCTACGACAAAGGCAACGTCACCGTCGGCAACGTTTGTTCGAAAGCTGGCCGAGAGGCGATAGGGCACTTGGAAGTGCTCGATGCCCGTTGAGATGCCCTTGCGAACCGCCCACTCGCCATCCGGGCGCTCCTCCTCGCGAGTGGGGAGCCCGTCGGCGATGGTGGGAACCTGGGAGGTGACGGAGGCCGCGACACGCTGCCTGAAGCGCACGAGCTCGTCTATGGGCACGTCGTCCGCATCCTCGAAGAACGTTGATGCGAGAAGTGCCGCGTTGAGCGCCGCCTCGATGCCCAGAACCCTGAGCTTGGCCGCATAGCTAAGCTCAGGATCATTCACACGTAGGTAGAAGAGCCGGGAGGTGTGAGGACGAACAACGGTGACGGAGGGCATGGCCACGTCTGCCGCAGGGAGCCCCGCGTCATCGAGCGCATCGGCGAGGAACACCTCGAGGTTGGATGGCGGGAGCGTGCCGTCATCAGTGGGGTGCGGGACGATGATGGGCCCACCGCCTCCGTCCTTGTCGCGGCTCTGGCGTGCACGGATGTCCGCCACCACAAGGCCAAGGTCAGAGAGCGGGTCGTCGGAGGCCATGAGCCGCTGGGAGAGAACGTCGATGTCGAGGGTCGACGTCACACGCGTGCGTGCCGCATCGACTGTGGCGGCGTACTGTGCCCCAAGGCTGAGGTTGGCCAGCTTGGCCTGGGGCAGCCCCGGGGTCGTGGATGGATGGGTTGCAGGAACTCCGTCACGCCCAAACGCATGAGAGAGTGCCTGCGTGAAGTCCCGCGCCCAGTGTGGCCAACGCTCGTCGTCTGTCTCCTCCATGCAGCACCTCCCTGTTGAATGTGGACCGCCTGGCTTGGGCGAACCCTGAGCTTCTCTTATACCCATGACGCAGAAATGCTACCCGTGAGACAACCATCGGGCCGGCTTGGGCCGCCCTAAGCCTCTTGTCCGGCCAATCTCGTCCGAATCGGCCTGATAAAGAGCCCGCTCCTGAGCTTTGGCTCAAACCAGGTGGACTTGGGCGGCATGATGCCCTCCTCGTCGGCTACGGCCATCATGTCTGCCACCGGGGTCGCCCTCAGGGCGAACGCAAGGCCGGCATCGCCGGCAAGCGGCTCGAGGGCGCTGGCGTCCGTCTGACCCCCCACAAAGCGAATGCGCGGGTCGCGTCCGGGGTCGGTTATCCCCAGGACGGGGCCAAGCGCCTGGTCCTGGAGGACGGAGACGTCGAGCTTGCCCACGGCCGTCTGGGGAACGTCTCCCTGCCATGCAAGCTCGTGCCAAGCCCCGCCAACGTAAAGCCCGTAGTGGAGGGCGTCCGTCGGCCGTATGGGCTCCCCTTGGGGGTCGCCCACAGCAAAGCCCTGCTCGGCGAGACGCGCGAGAAGGGCATCGGGGGCTAGGCCTGCGGTGTCCGCCACGACGCGGTCGTATGGGAGGGTCATGAGCTGGCTCTCGGGGAAAAGAACCGCCAGAAGGAAGTCACAGGGCTCGGTGCCCGATGCCCCCATCGTGTCGCCATGGGCGTCGCGGAACGCCTTGCGCACGCGTGCCGCCGCTGCTGCGCGGTGGTGCCCGTCGGCGATGTAAGCACGCGGGACGAGCGCGAGCATCGTGCGCAGGGCATCCACGGCTGCCGGCCTGCTCACGCGCCACACGGTCTCGCGCAGCCCCTCCGCGTCGGTGAAGTCGTACAGGGGGTTCGCCGTCGTGGCGGCGTTGACGATGGTCTCAAGCGTCGGATCGTCGCGATAGGCGAGAAGGACGGGGCCCGTCTGGCAGCCCGTCGTGGCGATGTGGTCCGCGCGGTCCTTCTCGTCGACCGGCCGTGTGAACTCGTGACGGCGGATGGTGCCCGTCTCGTAGTCATCGATGGAGAAGGCCGCAACGATGCCCGTCTGCGAGTGACCGTTTCCGCTGAGACGGTACAGGTAGTAGCAGGGCTCTCCGTCGCGAACGAGGGTGCCGTCCGTCACGCGGTCGGCGAGGAGGCTCGCCGCCTTCTCGTAGACGTCTGGCGCATGCATGTCGTGAGAGGGGTCGAACGCGGTCTCGGGTCGGTCGATCGCGAGGAAGGAGTGCGGTCTTCTCGCCACCGCCTCGCGGGCCTCCTCCCTGGTGAAGACGTCATAGGGCAGTGACGCGAAGTCCTGCGCCCTCTCGGGCTGGGGCCTATAGCACACGAACGGCTCTGCGCGCATGTCGCTCCTTCGTTGCGGTCTTGATACAAGTGGAAGGCAGGGGGCCTCCCAAAGCAAATTCTAGCGCGTGGCACCGCTGGCTTCGGGTACCGTAGACGCTTGGAAACTCTCGCGTGACAGGCGTGAGCGCCGGAGGTCAATGAGGAGGGACGTCAATGGTGACGGGTGAGACGGTGACCCCGTTCGGTCGGGGGATGGACGTGAGCGGACGAAAGCTCGTCGTCTTCGACTTCGATGGCACGCTCTCCAACACCATCGAGGGCATCACTTCCACGGCTCGCGCGGTGCTCCGTGCCCACGGCCTCTCCGACGCCGACATGGGCGACCTCAGGCGCATCGTGGGACCTCCCTTCCCCGAGGCCTTCTCGCTGGTCTATGGCTTCTCGACGGAAGAGGCGGAGCAGATCACCGACGAGTACCGGGCGATCTACAACACGCTCGGCGCAGAGGCGTTTCCTGCCATCCCCGGCATGGCCGACCTCGCCGACTCCCTTCGTGAAGCCGGCAAGGTCCTGGGCGTTGCCTCTTCGAAGCGCGCCGCGCTTCTCGAGCGCGGCATGCGGGAGTCTGGCCTCGCGCCCCACTTTGACGTCTACCTGGGCAAGCTCAAGGACGGCGACGACACGAAGGCCAAGACCATCGTACGCGTCATGGACCAGACCGGCCTGGGTGCCGCAGACGCAGTGATGGTCGGCGACAGGTTCTATGACGTCGCCGCAGCGACGGAGGTGGGAATCCCCTGCGTGGGGGTTCACTACGCACACACCTGCGAAGTAGAGGAGCTATGGGACGCAGGCGCCGTGGCGGTTGCCGAGACCGTCGAAGAGCTCAGGGGCATTCTCCTGGGCTAGACCCTTTGGCCCACTCTCCCGGGCGCCCGCCGAAAAATGGGTTCCCAGCGTAACCAGCTGCTACGGGTGGGGTAGAACAGAGAGCATCACCGCCGCGGGACGGACGTCCCGCTTCTGAAGGGAGACATCATGGCAGACTTCGACATCACAGACGGCTTCCGCAAGGTCTTCCTGGCAAGCGTGGGCGCAGTCGCCACCACCGCCGAGAAGTCCCAGGAGGTCATCGACGGCTTCGTCAAGAAGGGCGAACTTACCGTCGCCCAGGGCAAGGCCATCAACGAGGAGCTCACCCGCAAGGCGAAGGAGGTCGTCGGCGACACCTCTGACGCCGCGCTGCGCGCCAAGATGGCGGCAATGACGCCAGAGGAGCGCGCGGACTTCGCGAAGAAGGTCGCCACCATGGCCTCTGACCTCGACGAGGACGTCGTTGAGCCAGACTCCGTCGAGGACGCCCCGGTCGACGACGGTGACGCCAAGGAGTAGAACCTGTGCCGGAGGTTCGCGACACAAGTGACGCCGCAATGGGGAGCTCGCCACACACCAGTGACGAGCTCCTTGACGCGTGGTACAAGAGCGTGAGCGAAGAGGGCTTCGAGGACGACGACGCACAGACCATCGGCCTCTTTGGTGGTCGCAGCAAGACGTCTGACGGCTACGAGTCCTCGCGCAGCTCTCGTATGAGACGCGTGCGCGAGATTCTCTCGATCGTTCGTCGCTATGACATCTTCCACGGCCTCACGCCAAAGAGCCTGCGGCACATGCTCGAGGAGCTGGGTCCCACCTTCGTGAAGGCGGGCCAGATCCTCTCGATGCGCTCCGAGATTCTGCCCGAGAGCTTCTGCCGCGAGCTTACCAAGCTCCGCTCTGACGTGGAGCCCATGGACCGCGAGACGGTGCTCAAGGCCTTGCGCGACGAGTACGAGACCCCGATCGAGGACCTCTTCGACGCCATCGACGACGTGCCCCTGGGCTCTGCCTCCGTAGCGCAGGTGCACAAGGCCCGTCTCGTCACGGGCGAGATGGTCGCCATCAAGGTCCAGCGGCCGCACGTCCAGGAGACCATGGCACAAGACATTGCCATCATGCGCTCGCTCGTGGGCTTCATGGACCGCTTCATGTCGGGGAGCCAGTTCCTCGACATGCAGTCGGTGGTGGACGAGCTGTGGCAGTCGTTTAGGGACGAGACGGACTTCCTCGTGGAGGCCAGGAACCTCGAGGAGTTCAGGCGCAACAACGCCGACTGCAAGTTCGTGGACTGCCCGAAGCCCTATCCCAAGCTCTGCACCAAGCACGTCGTTGTGATGGACTACATCGAGGGCATCCCCATCGACAAGACCGCACAGCTCGTTGCCGCCGGCTACAGCCTCGAGGAAATTGGTGCCAAGCTCGTCGACAACTACACGCGCCAGATGATCGACGACGGCTTCTTCCACGCGGACCCGCATCCCGGAAACCTCATCATCCACGGCGGGCAGATCGTCTACATCGACCTGGGCATCATGGGGCGCCTCTCGTCGCACGACCGCAAGGCCATGTCTGACATGGTGAAGGCGGTTGCACTTCGTGACTCGGCTGGCCTGGCAGACGGGCTCCTGCGCTTCTCGATCTCCGACACGTCTTCCGTGGACCACGCCCACCTGCTGGACGACCTTGACATGATCATCGCTGACTACGGCGAGGCGGACCTTTCCGACCTCGACGTGGGCGCCTTCGTGAACTCACTCATCTCGATGGCGAGAAAGAACGGCGTCGAGCTGCCCGGCACGGTAACCATGCTCGCGCGCTCCCTCGTCACGCTCGAAGGCGTGGTGGACGAGTTTCTCCCAGGCGTGTCGATCATCGAGATCATCACGGCTCACATCAAGGCGCACGCAGTCCCCAAGGACCTCATCAAGCACGAGGTCAAGGGCTTTGCGCGCGAGGGCACCCGCGCCGCCCACGGGCTTCTCGGCGCAGCGTCGCAGGCGGACCTAGCCATGAAGATGCTCACGCGCGGTCAGCTGCGCCTCAACCTCGACGTGGCCGGGACCGAGGACCCCCTCAACGACTTTGCCCACATCGCCAACCGGCTCTCGATGAGCATCATGGTGGCGGGCCTCTTCATCGGATCGTCCGTCGTCTACTACGCGCGCATCCAGCCCGTCATCTTTGGCATCCCCGTCATCGGCTTCGTGGGCTACCTTGCCGCGCTCATCCTGGGCGTCTGGGTTGCGCGGAGCATCATCAGGGACGACCGTCACCGCAAGAGGTGAGACAAAGGGAGTTTCCCCTTGTCTCACCGGACTCCGGGGGCGGGGAGCGTGGGCGTCCCGTTCACCGCAAGGTCGATGACGCGATACGCGCCGTCATAGATTCCCGCCCTCGCCGCTTCCTCTATTCGGTCGCACATGAAGCCGACGAGGCCACGCTCGCGCTGGAACGAGTCGATCATCGAGAGCACCTCGTCCGTCTCGTCCAGCTCGTAGGTCCCATCGCCAACCTCTGCTGCACGGATGGCGCCCCATGCTTCGTGTCCGCCCACGCGGTGGATCATGAGCTTGGGCACGGGGTAGAACGAGAACTCGCTCGGCTTTGTCACCAGAACGTCGGAGCAGCGCATGAGCAGGTTCGAGGAGTAGACCGCGGCGAAGATGTCCTTGTCGCAGAAGGCATGGACTCCACGCACGTCCCCGTCGAGCGCCGCCGTGGCGAACCTCTTGACCTCGTCAAACCCGTCGAAGTGGGGAAGTGCCTCGCTGCGGAGCCCGCCCACGTTCCTGAGCAGCGCATCCCACACCTTCTTGTGGTCACCCACGTTCACGAAGACCACGGCCTCGCCGCGCCTCACGTAGGGAAGGAGATGCTCCACGATGGCCGCGAAGAGGTCCTGCTGGGCGCCTGCGCCGCCAACGGAGAGCAGGTAGCGCACCGGGCCTCCGCCCATAACGCGGTCCCTGCGGCGTGCGCAGTCTGCGGGGATGTTCGAGACGAGCTCGTGGTCGACGTAGTGGCCGGTGTAGAAGATGGACCCCTCCGGCATGGGCTTGAGCTGGCGCCTTGGGTCCATGCCGCGCAGCTGGTGGTAGCCCAGGTAGGAGCTGGGTGTCTGGACCGTGTGGATGGCACCCTCTGAGAGGTGCAGCGCCATGGGCCAGTTGTCCGGAATCGCGTTCACCACGTGCGTCATGCCCGCATGCACGGCGGCCTGGGCGGGCCAGACATGGGTCCCCACGTAGGGGACGTCCTTCTCGATGTCACGGAAGAGCGGCACGCAGAGCTCGGCGTTCTTCTGGTCTGCGGCGTTGTAGGAGAGCTTGCGGAAGCCCTCTGAGTTGAGAGGCTCCCACACCAGCTTGTTGAAAGCGCTCACGCGCTGAGAGATCCTCGAGCCCTTGGAGTAGAGGTCGTTCTGGTAGCGGATGGCCTTGGAGCCGGTGGCGTCCTTGAAGGAGGCGAGGTCGAGCCAGTAGGGGGTGTATCCCATGGCATGCGCGGCCGAGGCCATGGCCATGGAGATGCGGTAGTGGCCAAAGCCCATGCGGATGTTGCCCACGATAACCGGCGCTCCGTTGGCGCCTTCTACGGTGCGTTCCGTTGTCGGCGGCTGTGGAGCGCCGCTTGCGTCGGCGCGGATGTCGAGGGGCGTCCCGCTGGGGGAGACGACGAGGTTCCTCACGCCGAGAAGGTCCCCAATGACAGGTGTGGGCGCTGCCTGTAGGTGATAGGCGGTGGCGGTGTCATCGCCAAAGCGGCGGAGGAACCGCTCCTTCGACTGGACCGCCTTCTGGTACGTTGCCTCGTCCTGCTCGTTGCCAAAGACGCTTCTCGCCCTGTCCGTCGACGCTTCCATCGATTCCTCCTTGACGCTCAGGGGCCGTAGATGATAGTCTCGCTATCAGATTGATAGTTAGACTATCACTTGAGGAAGAGAGCCGTCAAGGAGTGGGATGGCGAGCATGTCCACACGCGTCGCGGGAAGCATAGAGGACCTTATCGGCAACGCAGCCGCCCAGGGGATAACCGGTGACGCCCGGATGGACCGCGCCGTGGCGTGTGCCGCGGCGCTGTTCCTCGAGAACCGCATCGCAGACGTTCGCATGACCGACGTCGCGGAGAAGGCGGGAATTGGGGTCGCCACGCTCTACCGGCGCTTCTCGACAAAGGGAAGGCTCGCCCTTGCCGCTGGCACCCTCCTTTGGCGGCGCTTCAACGAGAGGATCACGGACCTCGTCGAATCCGACGCCTTTCTCGCCATGGGCGGTGCCAACAGGCTGGAGCGCATGCTGAGGCTCTACGCCGAGGGCTACGTGGAGAACGCAGGCTTCGTGCTCTTCATTGACGACCTCGACCGGCTTCTCGTGTCCGAGAGGATGGACGAGGAGGCGCTCGGCGCCTATGCGGGCGAGGTCGACTCCTTCTACCTCATCTTTGCCGATGCCTACCAGCTGGGGCTGCAGGACGGATCGGTTGTGCGAAAGGTCGACTTTCCGCTCTTCTACCGGAGCGTCGCCCACGCCCTCATGGGGGCTTCGCAGAAGCTTGCCCGCGGGGAGGTCATCCCCTCGGACGACTTCTCCCAGGCGGCGGACGAGCTGGAGTGCATCGTGGACATGGCAGTGCGTGCGTTGAGATGAGACAAAGGGAAACTCCCTTTGTCTCATGAGGAAAGGGGAGCAGGGATGGCAGGGGAGAAGGCCTCAGAGGCCAGGCTTGCGGACAAGCGCGTGATCAGGCTCTTTGCGATAGGACAGCTGGGTTGGGCGATACTCTCGGGCATCGTGAGCAACTGGCTCGTCTACTTCTACATGCCCTCGGAGACCATGCTCTCGCGAGGCATGGCCGTCTTCATCACCCAGGGTGCCGTGTTCGCGGGACTCACGGTGATCGGCATCATCACGGGATGCGGCAGGCTCCTCGACGGATTCATCGACCCCTTCATCGCCTCCCGGTCCGACAGGCTCAAGAACCCTCTTGGCCGGCGGATACCCTTCATGCGCAAGGCGGCCATCCCCTTTGGCGTGATGACGGTCCTTGTCTTCGTGCTGCCGGGGACCGGCAGCCAGACCCTGAACAACGCCCTGCTCTTCTGCTGCCTCATGCTCTTCTACATCACGCTCTCGCTCTACTGCACGCCCTTCAACGCGCTCATCCCCGAGCTTGGTCGCACGCAGGAGCTGAGAATCGACCTCTCGACGCACATCTCTGTCACGTACTTTCTCGGAACGGCCGCTGCCTACCTCGTGACCACGGTCGCCGCCTACCTCGAGCCCGCCATGGGGATTGCCGGCGCCTTTAGGGTGACGGTCGCGGTGCTCGCCGCCGTGGCGGTTGCCTGCATGCTCGTGCCCGCGTTTGGCATCGACGAGACGCTCTACGCCGAGGCCGAGCCCTCCTCCACGCCCATGTTCCAGTCCGTCGCCAAGACGTTCAAGAACCGTGACTTCCAGGTCTTCGAGCTCTCGGACGTGCTCTACTGGGTCGCCATCACCATGTTCCAGACGGGCATGACCTACTACATCACCGAGCTCATGGGCCTGCCGGACTCCCTCTCGTTCGTGTTCTTCGCTGCCATGACGCTCATCTCCCTCATGTTCTATGCGCCCGTGAACATGCTTGCCAAGCGCCAGGGCAAGAAGCGCATCGTCGCCTTTGGCTTTTTCTTCTTCTGCCTGGCGTTTGGCATCACGGCCGTGTGCGGCCTGTTCGGCATTCCCGGCGTGGTGTGGGGCATGCTCGTGGCGGTGCTCGCCGCCGTCCCCATGGCAATCCTGGGCATCCTTCCCCAGGCAGTTCTCGCCGACATCGCCGAGTGCGACGCGGTAGAGACGGGCGAGAGGCGCGAGGGCATGTTCTATGCGGCGCGCACCTTCTCGATGACGCTTGGGCAGACGCTTGCGATGATCCTCTTCACCTCCATCTCCATCCTCGGCGAGAACGGCATGGGCTACCGTGCCACGGCGCTTGTCGCCACGATCTTCTGCCTGGTGGGCGGCCTCGTCTTCACGAGGTACAACGAGCGGCGCGTGCTCGGCACCATCGGAAGCGCCTCCGACGAGGAAGGGGAGCAGCGGTGACGGGGCTACTCGGTGAGCCGACCTTCTGCGTGCGCTGGCACGGGTGCGACGGCCAGGAGCGCGTGGCGCATGTGCAGCCATCCGGCCTGGTGACGGGCACGGATGCGGCCTCTCTCGGCATCGCCCTTTCGCATGAGGGCGAGTGCTGGCGGGTAGGCGTCGTCCCTTGCCGCGAGGTCGTGATCGACGCCGTTGAGGCGACGCTTCCCGCCGACCTCGGCGAGACGCAGGCGCTCTACCTGAACGGCTACAACTCCTGGACGGACTCCGTGGAGCGCGATCCCCGCGACCGCATGCGCAACTTCCTGGTGCCGCGCGCGGCAATCCGACACTGGGTCCTTGACGCCTCTGGTGACTATCGCTTTGTGAAGGCAGACGAGAGGTCTGGGCACCAGCACGGCTTTACCTATGGGTACCTGCGGCGGGATGGCGAGGTCTCCCTAGTGGGCTCGCTTGGCGAGGAGACGGGCATGACGCTCGTCCGGGAGGACCTTCCTGCGGGGGCACTTCTCGTGAGCAAGGAGCCGCCGGCTGCTCCCGTGCCGGCGGGCGAGAAGCGCTGCCTTGTGGGGCTTGCCGTCCTGGAGGCTGGAAGCGTTGACGAAGCGGCCGGGCGCTGGCTTTCGCTTTGCGGGGTCGATGCCCCGTCCTGCTCGCCACTCGTGGGCTACACCAGCTGGTACCGGCACTACACGGACATCTCGGAGCAGTGCCTGCTGCACGACCTCGATGCGCTCGCCGGGTGCCTTTCTGGCTACGACCTCGGGTCTCGGCAGCCTACGTTCCAAGTAGATGACGGCTACACGCGCGTGGGTGACTGGCTGCAGCCGGATGGCGAGAAGTTCCCGCGCGGCCTAGCCCCGGTGGCGGCGGCCACGCGCGAGCGCGGGATCAAGCCGGGCATCTGGGTTGCGCCCTTCGTGTGCGAGCGGGAGTCCCGGCTCTTCTCGGCGCATCAAGACTGGCTGCTTCGAGACGATGCGGGCGAGTTGGTGGTTACGGGTTCCCACTGGTCCGGCCACGTGGCGCTCGACACGCTCAACCCCGAGGTGCGTGACTACGTGGCGCGTGTCATCGCCACGCTTACCGGTGAGTGGGGCTTCTCGCTTCTCAAGTGTGACTTCCTCTACGCGGCGTGCATGGTACCGCACGGTGGTATGAATCGAGGCCAGCTCATGGCCGATGCGCTTGACCTCCTGCGCCAGAGCGCCGCACCGGGTACGTGGTTTGACCTGTGTGGCGTCCCAATCGGCTCTGCCCTCGGGCGCACCGAGTTCTGTCGAATTGGCTGCGACGTGGGGCTTGACTGGGATGGGCCAGCCTACATGCGCGGGACCGGGCGCGAGCGTGTGAGCACCAAGAACAGCCTTGCCAACACGCGCGGCCGCGCGCATCTCGACGGCAGGGCGTTTAGGTGCGACCCTGACGTCTTCTTCCTTCGTCCGGACGTGCGCCTGACCAACGAGCAGCGCATGGAGCTCCTCGAGGCGGACTCGTCGCTGGGCGGCGTGCTCTTCACCTCGGACGACATGTCGCTTTGGGACGCCGATCAGCGCAAGCTCTTCTCGCACGCGCTCCGATGAGACAAAGGATCGTTCTTTGTCTCACTGAAGGATGCGCGTCACGATGTCATGGGTGAGCTCGTAGACGCCGGGCATCTTGGACTCGCGTGGACCTGCAACGTTGAGCGTGATGGCCCTCATGCCGAGGGACTCGAGCCACGCAAGCGCCTCCTCTGCGCCGGCCCCCGCGTCGGCGCCCTCGAGGACCAGCACCGGACGGCCCATGCGCTCGGCGAAGATGGCCGTCATCTCGGTGCCGCTTCTGGGCTCGAGGCCACCGGGGGACACGATGAGCGTCGCATGGCTGTCGCGCACGTTCCATGCCGTGCGCTCGACGTAGCCTGTCGCAGCACCTTCTCGCAGCTCGGGATACAGGGCGAGAAGACCTGGCGGTTCCGGCAGGTCCTCGGCAAGGCCGCCGGGAGGGCACCAACCGCAGATGGGCACGTTCTGCTCGCGTGCGGCGTCAAGACCGCCGCGGTCCGCGCCGGTCTGGCCTCCGGAGCGCACGAGGGCAACGAGCGGGAGCGCGTCAATGATGCCCGCCGCCTCGGACTGCTGGCGAGCGATGGTTCCGGCATCCGTGGGGTCTGCGGCAAGCGAGGTCTCCCACTCCTGTCGCGTGATGCGCTGAACGTTCTCCATATGCGTGACGCCAAGTCGGTCGACGGCACCCTCGACCTTGTGGTGGGGCCGCATGCCTGCCTTCTCTTGAACGCGGCGGCTACCTTCGTTTCCCTCGTAGTAGCCGGCGCGCACGGCGGCGAGGTTCTCAACCAGGAAGGCGTATCTCAGAACCTCTCGAACGGCCTCCGTCATATAGCCCCGGCCCCACCAAGGCCGCGCGATCCAATAGCCTATCTCGGCCTCGTTAGGGGGGAGCGGCTCGCTCGGGCTCTCTGCCTGGTGCCGGAGGGCGATGGCGCCCACCGCTTCGTCTGCCGTGGCCCCCTGCCCGCCACGCAGCGTGATTGCCCAGGAGTCTGGCGCCATGAGAATGTCCTCTACGACCGCCCTGCTTTCCTCGAGGGACGTGTGGGGAGCCCAGCCCGCCCGAGGACCAACCTCGGGGTCGCGTGCGTAGCGATAGACCGCTTGCGCGTCGTCCATGCGCCAAGGGCGCATGACGAGACGAGCCGTAGTGAGCGTGGTTGGCCAGCGCATGGGTTCCTCCTTTGTTGCGTTGCAGAGAGGTCACCACCATAGCGCAGCCAGCCCCTGCGAAAGGCGTCGACCCCTCCAAAAGGTGCCAACCCTCGCGAGGGGTCGGGCCGGCCTCGCCTACAGCTCGTAGAACCTGGGCTCGCCGCATTCGTACGTGCACGCCCGCGAGAAGCCCAGTGCACGCAGCCGGTCCTGGGCAATCCGCAGGTAGGCACCCAGGTGCTCGGGCTTGTGCGAGTCAGACCCAATCGTGACGATGGTTCCGCCGAGGTCGCGGTAGAGCGAGAGCACGTCGTCGGTGGGCTGCGGGGCGCCCAGCCCGTACCGCCAGCCGGAGGTGTTCACCTCGATGCCGCGTCCGTCCGCAATCACGCGAGACAGTATCTCCGCCACAATGTCTCGGACTGCAGAGAAGGGGAGAGGGCCGCCGGGCGTAGGGTCGTATCGCCTGATGAGGTCAAGGTGCGCTACCACGGAGTAGCCATGGAACCGCTCGACCACCTGGAGAAGCTCCTCGTAGTACGCCATCGTGAACTCCTCTTGCGTGCGGCCCTTCTGGAACGCACCGTTCCAGAACTCACGGTCGCCAACCTGGTGAATCGAGAGCAGCGTGAAGTCCAGGCGGTCCCCGTACTCCTCGAGCAGGCGCTCGTACGCGGGGATGGTATGGCTTTGCACGCCCAGCTCGAGGCCGCGCGCCACGCGGATCTGCTTCCCTTGTCGCTCGCGCATGCTGTCGAGCTCGTCGAGGTAGGCGGGGTAGGGGCAGTTGGTGACGGGATGCCCGTCCTCAAAGCGCGCCCCGGCTGGCTGGTCCCAATCAGGCTTCACGCCGTAGTCCACGTGCTCGGTGAAGCACAGCTCGTCGAGGTTGATGCGGATGGCGTCGCGCACGACCTGCTCCATAGGGTAGGTGGAGTCGTCGGAGAACGCGGAGTGAACGTGGTAGTCGGCAAGCACTTCGGCACTTCCTTTCTAGTTGTTGTGAGCGGCTGCTTTGCGGGCTGCCTCAACCCGACGGTCGCAGCATGTGAGGCAGACAGTCATGAGCACGAGGAGACCAGCCGCCACGACAGGCAGGAGGAGCGGCGATACCTTCTCCACGACAACGCCCATCAGGGGAGGAAACGCCATCGAGCCCACGTAGGCGCATGCCATCTGCAACCCCATGAGCGACTGCGCGTTCTGCGTGCCAAAGCGCTCCGGCGTGAGCTGGATCATCTGCGGGTAAATGGGTGCGCAACCAAGGCCGAGAAGCACAAGGCCAATGCCAAGGCCCAACTCGCCCGGCGAAACCATGAGCACGACAAGCCCAATGCCCATGATCGTCTCGCCTAGCCTGAGGAGCTGCTTTCCATCGAGCCGCAGGGTGAGCATGCCCGAGAAGAACCTTCCCAGCGTGATGCCCGCATAGAAGAGGCTGGCGAGAAGGGCGGCCGTCTGCGTGGAAATGCCGTGCCCTAGCACGAGGAACGTCGAGGCCCAAAGGCCGCATGCCGATTCGAGCGCGCAGTAGCAGAGAAACCCTGCCATCGCGAGCTTGACTCCGGGGAGGCCAAGAAGCTCGCGGCGCGTGGAGGCGGGGTGGCTCTCGCTTTGGTCGACAGCATCGCTTTGGTCATGCCACAAGGGGATGCTCAGGGCAATCGCCACCACGAGTGCCACCTGAAGCATGCCCACAATACGGTAGCCGCCCGGCCAGCCAGCGGAGCCGCCCATCTGCCATGACATGATCATGGGCCCACCGGCGGCGCCGAGTCCCCAGCAGCAGTGCAGCCAGTTCATGTGGCGCGCTGCGAAGTGCGTTGCCACGTAGGCGTTAAG
>Ga0256406_1004399_pt1 | contig 16164 bp, 13 predicted proteins | sample RumenRJG_03DNA_FD_185986 | JGI IMG/M metagenome (GOLD analysis project Ga0256406, IMG submission 185986) | Bovine rumen microbial communities from Lethbridge, Alberta, Canada - RJG_03 | ecosystem: Host-associated > Mammals > Digestive system > Stomach > Rumen | place: Canada: Alberta | collected... | reverse complement strand
AGATTGATTCAGCGCGAACGGAATCCGGAGCTGAAGGAAGCTCTCATCGACCTTGATGACTTTCTCTTCAACTATTGATTCGACAGTCAATAGCTCTTTAGGGTACTTTTTCCAGGAAGTTCACATTTTCAGGCTCCTTTGCCGGTTCAGGCTGTTCGGCAGCAGTTTCAATAGATTGCTGCTCATCCGTACCACTGAATGCCTTTGTAAGGAAATCAGCTGCGTCCGTGATTGCTGCAGCGGCTTCTCTTAAGCTCTTGATGGTTAAATCCATCTCGCTCATCTTTGACATGTGCTTTCCTCCTTTTCATTGATTTGCTGTTTACGAGTGACGTCATTTCGGGTTCACCTCCATTCCGGAGCGTTTGTGTTTCCTGCTCCTTACACACCTCAATGGAGGTGGGGTACCCGAATTGACGAAGAAGATTTGAAGAAAAATCTGGCCGCCTGTGACAGGAGCAGACGGCCAGACTTATTACTTAATCGAAGAGATCGATGCCGAACTCGGTGAAGATTTGCTTCTTGGCACGTTCAATGCGGCTGCGGAAGGTCGTGCGCTTCACACCGATGATTTCTGCGATCTCTTCATCGGTCTTTCCCTGGATGCGGAGATTGCCGATTTCAATTGCCTGCGGATAAATTTCCTTAAGACGTTTTATTACTGCGCGGTAGAACATCTGGTTCACAACTGTGTCTTCGAACTCTGACCTCGGGTCTCCTACGATGTCATAAAGGGAGAATTCTTCCTCTGAATCGTCTGTACCCATAGGTGCGTCCATCGACAGAATGGAACCCTTGACCTGATGCCTGCAGTCATCGCAGCATCCGTCACATTCCCAGAAATTTGACCTCGGACAGCTGCATGCGTGATGGCTCTGCATCTTCTTGCGAACACGATCACATTCACGCATGTGGTCCTTGTACTGCTCGTCAGTGACCGGCATCCAGGTCTTGGATGACTTGATGTAAATACGCTTACCATTAGTGTTTTCTGTACTCATAAGCTTTCCTCCTGTGATTTGCTGTTGTGAGCAATCGCGGGAGGAACCCTGTCAGTCGTCAGAAAACTTACGCATGTATTTGCTTTGTATATGCTGTTTCTGTATAATAGGAATTAGTGGGAAATGGTCGGAACCACTCCGAACCATCGCACCTGCCAAATGCGGTCTCTTGACGACATTCGCTCCTGTGACTGTTCACAGGACCTACCCAATCGTTCTCTTGGTCGGGTGCCATAGTTCGTAAGGTTCTTAAGGTTCGACTTTGAAAATTTGGAGAAAATAAGTGGCAAAAGATGAAAATCCAAGGCTCTGCGGAGGTACGTTCTTTACGCTCCTGCTGCAGGATTTGAAAGAAAGAAAAAAAGCCCGTGAGCACTATAAGGGTGAGAGAGACGGTCTCTCGGACCCGGAAGTGCTGATCGGACTTATAAAGGTGATAAACCCAGACTATGAAGGGCCAGCGGACCCTATGATGCTTAAAGGTAAGGCAAACGACTATAAATCGTGCAAGACATCAAAAGGTGAATATCTGCCTTTTGGAGATAGGCTTGTACTTCAGGCTTTTGACAACAGAGTGAAAACGGCTTATCCGGATGCTTTGAAGGATATGGTTACATTCGTGAATCAGTTCTTAGAGGTAGGGAAAAAGACAAAGAAAGAAGTGTGGCTGGTCCGAGCGATTCTTGATCTTATCAGCAAAGACGATAATACAGATGGGCATTCTTTCTATATAAAAGAAAATGGGCAGGCAGTTGAAAAATCAAAGCTCAATGACATGAATGAATTTTGCTTTCCTGCTTTCTTATTGGGTATATGGCACTATGCCGTAATGACACAGAGCAATAACAAAGTGGGTCAGCCCACCTATGATACCTGGTGCCCACCAAATGGAGGTGCCGGTAGAGAATTCCAAAGTGATATCGGCAGCGGTATTACCAGGGCATTAAGAGTTTACATGCCTGACAGGGTGGAAGATGCCAGCTTTGATGATAGGACAGAGGATGTAGTATTTGACTTTGGTGATGAGGATGCCGATACAGATGATGAAGAAAGGGCTTCTAGTACGACGCCACCACCAAGGCAACAGATTATTCAGAATCCGCTGATCATTCAGCAATATGGTCCTAACAGCAGCGTGATGCCGAACTACGGAACCATGAATATCACGATTGGAGGCAGCAAGAAGGATGAGTGATGAAGTAAGAGTAATATCATCGTCTGGCGTGCCTGCAACCGGAGGCCAGCAGATTATTCAGACCGGTGCTGATAGCGTTGCCATTCCCAACTATGGCAATCTTAATCTGACGGTCAATCAATACTATACTCAAATGCCATATTTCGGCGGGAATGTTTATGTGCCGCCAAAGGTGGATCGGGAGTATTACAACATCTTCGTTGTTGGAGCAGAAGAGTTTGACCGTCCTTACTTCAGGCTCCGCAGGGACCGCGCGTTGACAGAACTCATGACCGAGGAGACAAAGCGGAAATTTGAAAAACCTACCGAAGAAAACCTTGCCCGGATAAAGACAATGCCCTCTCTATTTATGGCGGAGAACATGAAATATGGAAAAGCAGATGACGGCCAGATGGTCATCTATGGATTTATTCCTGATCTTAAAATCTATGACACGGAGATCAAGGTTTACTATTGCGGCTGGGGCATGAAAATCCTGCAGCAGAAGATCAACGATCTGCTTGCAGAACTGCAGCTTGACGGAAACGACAAATTTAATGAGCTGAATCGGACACATTGGTCTATCAAGCGATGTGATCTTATAGAAGAATTATTAGAGGCAGGAGTACAGGTACCAGTTCCAATGTTTACGATGGGCACTAATTGAAGTAACGGAGGGAATGAATGGAACTCAACAACGAAAACACCAATACAGACTTGGCTCCAGAAAAGTGGGTGAATCTCGAGGATATCGCAGACCATCTGAGTGTCAGTACGGACACAATACGAAACTGGATCAAGGATGGAAAACTGCCGTTCTACCGGGCTGGAAAGAGATATAAGTTCCGGATTTCTGAGGTCGATGAGTGGCTCAAAGAGGGAAAGATTTCCGATTGACCATCACAGATAGTGGAAAGGAGGATGCGAATATATGGAGAAACAACCTTCTCTTATAACGAAAATCAAAGTCAACGACGCCACCTTCCACGAGGAGACGGTTGATGGACTTTCCTATGTAAATTTTTTCTTCGGGAAAAATGGCGCGGGCAAGTCGACGATTGCGGAGGCATTTTATAATCCTGAAAACATTGAATGGCATGAGGGTGAAGCGCCGGAAGAACATCAGATCCTTGTCTACAACCAGGATTATATCGATCGCAATCTGGCAGACTACGGTGACCTGAAAGGCGTGTTCACTCTCAGTGAAGAAAATGCCGAGATCCGTGCAAAGATTGATGCGAAAACGGCTGAGCAAACTCAGGTCATTGAAGAAGGCAGACAGGCTGCGACAGATCGGGACAACAAAGGTAATGAGCTGAAGCCACTACGAGATACTTTCGAACTGACCTGCTGGGGAAAAACCGAGCAGCTCCGCAAGAGCTTTGACCAGACACAGGGTGGTAAGAAAAAGAAGCTGCAGTTTACAGACGAAGTCCTCTCTGGAAGTCATAGCCCGGTAGAGCATAAGCCGGAAGATATCCAGAAGATTTATGATGTCGCCTACGATCCTAATGCAAGGAAGTATCCGGAGTTCAAGAAGTCTACGGATTTGTTGGGCACATACGATCTGTCCGGTGAGCCTCTGCTTGCAGAACCTATTCAGAGCAGAAGCGAGACTGAATTTGCAAAGTTTATGAAGGCCCTGAATGCTACAGAGTGGGTGAAAAAGGGTCATGCCGAATACGTTGGTCATTCCAAAGGAAAGTGCCCATTCTGCCAGGGGAAGCTTCCTGAGAATTTTGAGAAGGACATCGCTCAGGCATTTGATGAGAGTTACCAGAAGTCGCTGGATAGTCTGGAAACATTCGAAACAGAGTATAAGCGCAAAATGCAGGATCTTCTGGTTCTTCTGCGTGGAAACCTTGATGATGTATATCCCAAGGCAAACACGGAGGTGTATGAGAAGCTGATCGCGCAGTTGGCTGAGCGTGTTGCTACGAATGAGCGCCTCATAGCTGAGAAGCGCCAGAAGCCTGTTGACCCGGTCACGCTTGAGAATACAGATGAGCTTCTTACTAAGATAGACGAAGCTGCAACGGCTATTAACACCCAGGTAAAGAGTAATAACGATATTGTTGCCACGAAGCACGATAAGCAGATTGAGTGCTTCAACATGGTCTGGGAAGAAATCGCCTTCGTGCTTAAGGATGAGGTAGAAGCCTATAACACCAGTAAAAAGGAAATAGAAACAAAGAAGAAGGAACTGGCGCAGAATGTAGTTGATCTGCAAGAGAAATACAAGCAGATCCATGCTGAGCTTCTGAAACTGAATGCCAGTGTGATCAATACGGCAGCTACCGTTGACAGCATCAATGCGCATCTCAAGGACTCCGGATTTGAAGGCTTCCATCTAAGAGAAAAAGAAGGCGTCAAAGGAACCTATGAGGTCATCCGGGAAGATGGGAAGGTTGCTACGAAACTTAGTGAGGGTGAGCGCCGATTCATTGCATTTTTGTATTTTTACCATGTGGTGAGAGGCAGCCAATCAGAAGGCGACTCTACCAAGGATAAGATTGTCGTCATAGATGATCCTATTTGCAGTATGGATTCAAGCTCTCTGTTCATCGTAAGTGCTCTCGTTCGTGAGATGATCGGCATATGCGCGAATAATATTACTCTTGGCCAGCATGAGTATAAAGGAACCTACATCCGGCAGCTATTTGTATTTACCCATAATGCTTTCTTCCACAGGGAGATCACTTATAACCAGGTGGAGCATTATCGGTATGTGTCATTCTTTAAGGTTAACAAGAAAGACAACCATTCATCTGTTGAGAAGTGCATTCATCACTCCGAGAAGATATCTGAACAGGATTCTAACTATAACCCGGTGCAGAATTCTTACGAGGCACTATGGCAGGAATATAAGAAGCTGGATGCACCGATCCCGCTGATGAATGTCATCCGAAGAATACTGGAATACTATTTCCTGCAGCTTTGCGGGTACGAAGGTGAGGAGCTGAATGAAAAAGTCCTCGCTGCTGTTAAGAAACGAATAGAGGAAGAAGCTGCTGGCGGTGAAGCAGACAACACAAAGTATCACCTGGCGCAGTCGATGCTTTCCTATATTAACCGGGCTGACTCCTTCAATGAAGGGTTTCACTTCGTTGATGAGAGCATCGACGTTGAGCAGTATAAGGATGTGTTCCGCATGATATTTGGCGCCATGGGACAGAGTCAGCACTTTTTGAGAATGATGAATGAGAAGGAATGATGTTAAATGACTGCGCAAATCAAGTCAAAGGATAGGGTTTCAGAACACGGAGAGGTATTTACGGCTCCAAGAGAAGTCAACGCTATGTTAGATCTGGTGAAACCAGAAACTGAGCGTGTCGACAGTAGATTTCTGGAACCGGCATGTGGCGATGGAAATTTCCTGGTTGAGGTTTTACGCAGAAAGTTAGAAGCCGCGAAGCGGCAGGCAATCCCGCCGAGAAGAAAAAGACCGCTCCCACTAGAATTTGAAAAACAATCGGTGATAGCCGTATCAAGCATTTATGGTGTTGACCTGATGATGGACAACGTACTGGCTTGTCGAGAGCGTTTGTTTGATATCTGGAATGAAGAGTACACCGGGGTTTGCAAGAAGGAATCCAATGATGAATGTCGAGAGGCAGTTCGGTTTATACTGAACCGCAATATTGTGTGCGGAAATGCCCTGAGTCTTAAGGAAGTTGATGTAGACGGGAATGATACAGAAACTCCAATTGTTTTCTCAGAATGGTCGTTCATTATGGGAAATAAGATGCAGCGGAAAGATTTCCGTTTTGACAAATTATTAGCCGGAGACTATGAGCCTCAGGCAGTCTCTAAAAAAAAGAGAAGTAAAAATATAAAAGATGAGTATCAGCAAATGAGTTTGTTTCCGACGCTCAACGAAGAACCAAGTGATGAAGGAGAACTTTTAACCTCCTACATTACAGATTATAGGAGGGTGCAAGATCATGGCGAATAATTTATACAACACAATGTATAACCCGGATGTTCTTTCCTGTATCGCAAATCTTTCTAACGATGAAGTGTTTACTCCTCCGGAATTGGCAAATAAAATGCTAGACCTGCTTCCGCAGGAATTGTTCAGCAATCCGAATGCTACGTTTCTCGATCCGGGCTGTAAAAGTGGAGTTTTTCTGCGTGAGATCGCAAAGCGGTTATTGAAAGGGTTGGAACCGCTATATCCGGATCTTCAGGAAAGAACAGATCATATTTTTCAACATCAGTTATATGGAATAGCAATTACTGAACTGACATCTCACTTGTCACGTAGAAGTCTTTACTGCTCAAAGACAGCAAATGGAAATTATTCAGTTGTCCATTTTGATAGGATTGACGGAAATATTCGGTTTAAGAATATTCAGCATAGATGGGAAAACGGAAAGTGCGTTTTCTGTGGAGCATCTCAAAAAGAGTATGATCGTGATTCAAGTCTAGAAACGCATGCCTATGAGTTCATTCATACGATTAAACCAGAGGAGATCTTTCACATGAAGTTTGATGTAATTATTGGAAACCCACCATATCAGCTTAGCGATGGGGGAAATAAAAATAGCGCTAAACCAATTTATCAATTCTTTGTACTGCAGGCAATGAAACTTAATCCGAGATATCTTTCTATGATTATTCCTGCTCGTTGGTACGCCGGTGGCAAAGGACTTGATGATTTTAGAAATAGCATGTTAACCGATAAACATATTACTAGACTTGTGGACTATAGCAATGCTAAGGATTGCTTCCCGGGTATTAGCCTAGGTGGAGGAGTGTGCTATTTCTTGTGGACAAGAGACAAAGAAGATGAATGCCAGTACACAAATATCCATGATGGATTAGAATCAACGCAATCACGAAATTTGAATGAGTTTCCTGTATTTGTCAGATATAATGAAGCCCTTTCTATTATTCATAAAGTCCAGAAAAAATCGTCTTCTTTTGTTAGCGATGTCATGGGCGGAAGAAATCCGTATGGGTTCGAATCATTTGCTAGAGGAGAAAAAGAGAAGAAGGCTAAAACAGATTGTACTTTGTATTACAGTGGTGGAGTCGGTTATGTTTCGAGGCATAGCGTTAGTAAATCGACGGACCTCATAGATAAGTATAATGTGATGATTAGCCGTGCAACATCAGAGCATGCCGGAGAGCCGGATAGTAGCGGCATGTATAATGTCCTTTCAGTGATTAAAGTACTGAAGCCGCAGGAAGTATGTACTGATTCCTATTTGCTTGCTTATTCTTCTGATAGCGAAGAAATTGCCGAGAATTTTGCTGATTATGTAAGAACAAAATTCTTTAGATTTTTGGTTCTACAGTCAGTTACGTCTATCAGTTTATCTAAAGAAAAATTTGGCTTTGTTCCTATGCTCGATTATTCGAGAAAATGGTCAGACGAAGACCTTTATAAATGGTTTGAACTCTCCGATGAAGAAATTCATTTTATTGAGTCTATGATTAAGGAAAAAACGGTGGGAGGTGAAAACTGATGCCTGATATGGATTTTTTCCCTCAAAGACCGATCGCAAGTCCAAAGATATATGCATATGAGCATATAGGGGTAGCTTCTCAGAAAGGGTATATTAAAGTCGGATACACCATTAGAGATGTGAAGGATCGCATTGCAGAAATTGAACATACAAGCGGTGTCCCCTATAGAATTTTGGCCTATTGGGATGCCATGAAGAACGACGGGACAGTCTTTACTGACCACGATGTTCATGCCGTCCTCAAGAAAAAGGGCATCCATCAACTTAATGAAGGCGACGATAAAAATGAATGGTTTCACTGCAGCTTAAATGAAGTGAAAGCTGCTGTCACTGCGGTTCAGCTTGGGACTGAAAATACCGAAAATCGTACACAGACGTTTAAAATGCGTCCGGAGCAGGAACGTGCAGTTGAGATGACTCAGGCATATTACGAGTCGGTCTATAAAGAGGGCAGCGGACGCACGCCAAAGTTCCTATGGAATGCGAAGATGCGCTTTGGTAAGACATTCGCGTCCTATGAACTGGCAAAAAGAATGGGGTTTACGCGTGTGCTGATTCTGACCTTCAAGCCTGCGGTGCAGACTGCATGGCGTGAAGATCTCATGACACATGTGGATTTTGAAGGCTGGCAATTTATAACTCGTCCTACGGTACCTGGTGGACCGTCCACGGACGAGCAGTACAAAAAGGCAGATAAGAACCGCCCCATCGTATGCTTTGGCTCATTCCAGGATTTCCTTGGCGTTGATAAAAATACGGGTGGAATCAAATCAAATAATGAATGGGTGCATACCACTAACTGGGACCTTGTCATATTCGACGAGTACCATTTTGGTGCTTGGAAAGATAGTGCCAAGAAGCTGTTTGAGCAGGATGAGGATACTTATGATGACGAGGATCTGAGTAAGTATGACGCAGGCAATGCGTATGATGAAACATGGCTGCCGATTACCACGACTTACTATCTCTATCTCTCCGGGACACCTTTCCGTGCTTTGAATTCAGGGGAATTCATTGAGGAGCAGGTTTTCAACTGGACTTACTCTGATGAGCAGCAGGCAAAAGCTGACTGGCCTAAAGATCATCCTGGAGAGCCTAATCCTTATGCAGCTTTGCCACGAATGGTAATGCTCACCTACAAAATCCCTGATTCCATTCAGCAGATAGCAAAACAGGGTGAATTTGATGAATTTGACCTCAATGTCTTCTTCTCTGCGGAAGGAAAAGGCAAAGATGCACATTTCGTTTATGAGGATTATGTGCAGAAATGGCTTGATCTGATTCGCGGATCATATCTGGAGACATCGGTTGATGAGTTAAAGCTTGGCGCGGAGAAACCGCCCATGCCTTATTCTGATGCAAGATTGTTAAATGTCCTTTCGCATACGCTCTGGTTTCTTCCGAATGTCGCATCTTGCTATGCGATGGCAAATCTGCTGGCGCAAAAGCAGAATGCCTTCTATCACGATTATAAAGTTAATGTTTGTGCTGGCACCCAGGCAGGTATTGGTGTTGCGGCTTTGGACCCTGTTCGTCGTTCTATGGGAGATCCGCTTGAAACAAGGACCATTACTCTGTCATGCGGAAAGTTGACTACAGGTGTCACCATTAAACCCTGGACCGGAATCTTTATGCTCCGGAATTTGAGCAGTCCGGAGACGTACTTTCAGGCGGCATTCCGTGTTCAAAGCCCGTGGGAAATCACCAAAGATGATGGCTCTAAGGAGATCATTAAGAAAGAATGTTATGTCTTTGACTTTGCTCTTGATCGTGCACTACGCCAGATTTCTGACTACAGCTGCCGCCTGAATGTTGGTGAAAGCAATCCGGAGAAAAAAGTCGGAGAGTTTATTAATTTCTTACCGGTGCTCGCTTATGACGGCAGCGCAATGCGTCAGGTTAATGCAGCTGAAATTCTTGATATTGCTATGGCGGGAACATCCGCAACTCTTCTGGCAAAGCGTTGGGAGTCTGCTCTCCTTGTGAATGTTGATAACGACACTCTTGCACGTCTATTGGCGAATGAGGACGCCATGAATGCTTTGATGCACATTGAGGGGTTCCGGAGCCTCAATGAAGATATTCAGACGATTATCAACAAGTCCAATGCTGTAAAGAAAGCCAAGAAAGAAGGCAAAGAGCTCACCAAGAAGGAAAAGAAGGAGCTTACTGAAGAAGAGAAGGAATACAAGTCCAAGCGCAAGATGATCCAGGAGAAGCTGATTAAATTTGCGACTCGTGTTCCGGTTTTCATGTATCTTACCGACTATCGTGAATACAGCCTGAAAGATGTCATCACCCAGTTGGAACCAGAGCTCTTTAAGAAGGTTACCGGTCTAGATGTGAAGGATTTTGAGCTTCTCGTCAGCCTGAATGTTTTTAATGAGTCCCTTATGAATGACGCTGTCTATAAGTTCAAACGCTATGAAGATGCGAGCCTCATTTACACAGGTATTGACAAGCATACCGGTGAAAATGTCGGTCTTTATAGTACGGTTATTTCTCGTGAAGATTATGACAAGATGGCTGGCCAAGTAGCAGCATCTATGCAGGCTGCTGCACCAAGGGACGATGATGTACCGGAAAGGCCTGTATTCACAAATATTAGCAACTTCCAGGATGACGACGAAGAAGACGAAGAGGAAGAGGAAGAGTCATTACCTATGGTTGCTGAGAAAAAGAGCGAGTACGGCACTAAGAGAACTCCTATTGCCGGACATGGTTCTATATTCAGCAAAGGGTCTACATACCATCCGTCATACGTACCTCCTACTCCGCTTGCTAAGCCGAAGGCGGACAAGCCGAAGATCAAGGTTGATACTTCAAAGATCAAAGCCGGAGTTCGTGTAAGGCATAAGGGCTACGGGTTAGGAACTGTCAAGGGAATAGATGGCTCTATCGTCGTTGTCACATTTAATGGAGTCGATAAGAAGTTTCAGTTCCCAGGTGGTTTCGAGCAAGGATTCCTTACGCTGTTAGATTAAATTTTATTCTGGAGGACGGGCAGGTGAATGACACAATAGTCAAATTAAAGACCATGGCTGATTTACAGACGGAATCAGCGAAGTTTTATATTGATGCCTACCAGCGGGGATATCGTTGGACACAAAACGAAGTCCGGGACTTACTGGATGATATAAGGGAATTTAGTCATGGTAAGAGACAAGATGATGGGACATTCTACTGCTTGCAACCAATAATAGTTACACAGGCAGAGGATGGCTCTTCTTGGAAAGTTATTGATGGCCAGCAGCGGTTGACAACAATATATCTGATTTATTCTTTTTATTGGGTAACACAGAGTGAGTTCATGCGGGATCGTCTGCCTTTCGAACTGACTTACAACAACAAGCCGCGACTTCAGGAGTGCCTAAAGACATTTACTGAGAAAGAGTATTCACGTTCAGAAGTTGTCGAGCATGAGATGGCAGACTTTGAAAACGACATTGATTGCCATTATGTGCTTGAGGCTTATAAGTGTATATGTGATTATTTTCAAAAACTTGTCAGGGACCCGAATACCAGAAATGAAATGAATGATATGAAAAAAAACTTCGATAACTATATGAAGATTATCTGGTATGAAGTTACAAATGTCGACGTTTCTACAGAAGTTGAAATATTCTCCAAAATAAACATGGGGAAAATTGCTCTGACAAATGCGGAACTGATAAAGGCCCTTCTTTTGAAGAAAGATGGTGCTGATTCGGACTCTTTAGCCTCTACACAGATGAATATCGCAGTCAAGTGGGACGAGATAGAAGCGCAGCTTTCTGAAGAGGGATTTTGGAGCTTCCTGGTCAATGAAAAGCGCGATGAGGCTAGGTACAGTACCCGGATTGATTTTATCTTCCGTGTCATGGCGAGAGAACTAAATGAAAGCGTTCTTCAGGACGCGGACCAGAAATATCCTAATGATGAATCTTATGTTGTACCTGAGAGCGTCAACAAGGAAAAATTTTCTTTCTACGTTTTCAGTAATTATGTGAGGTTTCTTCAGAAACATCCAGAGGAGAATAGTGAGAACGATCAAAATTACATAGAGTTAATCTGGGATAGGGTATGCGAATATTACCGGATGTTTAAAGACTGGTACAAGAATATTAACTGGTACCACATGATTGGATTTCTGGTAGAGACATCAAAGCAGGACTACATTTATCAAATTCTGGAACTTTCCAGGCTATACCGAGAAGGATCTGATGATAGTGGTGAAGGTCATAAAGACCATTTTGAAAATCAGCTGCGGGCCAGAATCATCAAGGATGTATTTGGCGATAAGACGCCAAACGTAGCGGATTGCAGAGACTTTGTGAACGGGCTGGATTATGCGGACGACCCGGATGACATCAGAAAAGTTCTATTACTCTACAATATTGCATATCTGGAGGCCTGCCAGGAAAATGGTAGATTTCCATTTGAAAAATATAAGGATCAGAAAGTTTTATGGGATCTGGAGCATATCAATGCCGTTACAGACACACGACCTGATGACGATAGACGTGATTCAGAAGATAATTCGCGGTTGCAGTGGTTGAAGATGACAGTTGAGCTTCCTGAGATTGAGAAAATAAAAACAGCGGATGGTGAATCTGTGCAGGATCTCACTAGAAAAATCATTGCAGAAAAATTGTACCTGGCAAAGAATCAGCCAAACACGAAAGACTTTATTCAGGTCTATGAGGCGGTTATCAATTACTTCGGGGAGACTAAGGAGCCAGATAACTCAATAGGTAATTTGACATTACTCGATGGTGGTACAAACCGTTCGTACAAGAATGATGTTTTCCCGTTGAAGAGGAAGACAATTCTGCAGCGGACTATGAGCGATGTATTCATTCCTCTTTGCACGAGAAAAGTATTTATGAAAGGATTTGCAGAATCCGGTGATTTATTGCGCTGGCGGGATGTAGATAAGAAGGCTTATACAAATGAAATCATTAGTTGCGTAAGTAAATATCTGAAGCTGGAGGATACACAAAATGGCGATTGAGATAAAAAACAAAACGAATGCCACTGACGAAAGCTTCTGGAGCATGCTGGATAAAGCTGGTAGTGAATTCTCTATTTACATTCCTCGTATTCAAAGGGACTATGCTCAAGGAAGGTTAGATCCGGCGACTACACAGATTCGAGATAAGTTTGTTGATGATATTTTTGACAGTATCGTTAACTTTGAAACTACTGGAAAATCTCTGGATGTAAATTTTATTTATGGAAATATAGAGGCTGAGGGTGACAAGAAACGATTTATCCCGATTGATGGCCAGCAGAGGCTGACCACATTATTCCTATTACATTGGTATTTTGCTGTGTTTTCAGGAAAGATTGATAGTGACCCGAATGTAAAGAAGAGACTGCTTCAATTTCAATATGAGACCAGAAATGTCACCGGTAAATTCTGTAGAAATCTGACCGAGTGGGTAAGAGTTGATCTGAAGAATTTCCCTGCAAATAAAAAAGTCTCTGATGCAATTAGAAATTACTATTGGTTCTTCTCGGATTTTGATAATGATTCATCCGTCCGGGCGATGCTGGTGATGATTGATACTATACACGAGAAGGCCATGAGCTATCTGCGTGCCGGGGTATCACTCGACGGAGTTTTTGACCTTCTTACGTCCGATCGCGCGCCGATTCGTTTCCTATATTTAAATATTGATGATGTAGGTCTTACGGACAGCATCTATATCAAGATGAATGCAAGAGGTAAGGCACTGACACACTTTGAGAACTTTAAGGCCCAGCTCAGGAATTATCTTTCGAATGATACCTCTTTTGCTAACGAGTTCATTGACAACATCAATGGACGCTGGTCCGAATTTTTCTGGACTAAGGATTACAGGAAAGTTGTAAAAGATCCTGTTAGCGGCAAGGAGATACTTGAAACGAGCTTTGATTCTCACATGATGAAGTTCTTCCGGTTCTGCATGCTGATGAATTATATTGTTTCTGTAGACGACGAGGCAGTAGTTAATAATCAGAAAAAGATTCGTGATTCGCTTCGTGACCTTTTGAAAGAGCGGGATTATGTTTTTACGTCCAGGCTATTTAAGGACGCCTTTCAGAATGTGTATGGGATAAAGGCTGGGGGTCCAGTGGTTACTGAAAATGCATTTAGACAGATCAACATTCTGTTGAATGTTCTGTCAAAGCGCCAGCAGGAAAAGCATTCTATTGCTTTTGCGAACAGCGATGAGTTCAATAAAAGCTACCTTGCTGAAACAAGAGCATTCCGGCGTTTAATAGGGGCTACAGATGAACGCGGGTTGTCCAACGAAGAGCAGATCGTTCTTTATGCTGAGTATGCTTTTCTAATCAAGCACTGTAATTCAGATTATTCATTTGGCAAGGAAGTAGAACTGAATCGCTGGTTAAGGCTTGTCTCAAATTTGATCCAGCCAACGTTAAACCTTCAGTTGGATATCTTCTTTAATATGATCCGTACATTACACAGGCTGGTTGAAGATGGTTCTGCGCTTGACTGCGAAGCTTATATGAGGCATCTCATTCGGAGAAATTATCGACAGAGCGGAATGTCTGTATTTACAGAATCGCAGGTTGTTGAGGAGTCTATCAAGGCAATACTGATGGATAATGACAGCAACTGGACAGAACTTATTGCACAATCTGAGAACACTTTCTTTGATGGACAGACCGGAGCTCTGTTTGCCTTTTCAGGATTGACAGCGGAGTATGAGAAACAAATTGCAGATTACCAGGAGAAAAATCCTGAAGCATTAGAGTTGGATGAGAGTGCAGTTGTTTTAGCTGGTATTGGCAGATCCAGTGAATTTTATTCTTCCTTTCAAGAGTATTTGGCAAAGTTCAACCTGTTGTTTGATGCGAATGGTGTAAGAAAAGAAGTTGAAGAGAAAGCTTTGTTCAGGCGTGCTCTTCTTTGTTATGGCAAGAAAAATAGCTATATGCTTCCACCGGGAAAGGCATTACAAAGTTTTCTGGATAATACAGACCGTGACTATGGCTTTAAGCGCCTCCTCCGTGATAATAATGGTGATAAGAGAGGCTTCTTAAAAGAACTGCTTGATGGTTTGAATTTAGAAGATCCAGTTACAGATCAGCTGCAGGCAATTATTGATAAGAAGACGTTTGACGAAGATGATCGTTGGAAACAGTACTTTATAAAAATGCCGGAGATTCTGGATTGCGTATATAAAAACGACGACAGTAAACGTGATCCTCGAGGAGAGTGGATATTCATGAATCCAAAGAGGTTCATCCGACGTAATAACAACGATGATATTTTGATCCTGACAAAGACACAAACGAATTCCATCAATAGAGAACTTTATTCCTATGTACTATTTTTGAAGGCAAGGAAGGCAGGGCTTAAGATGGATTATCATCCAGATTATACTGATGGCGCAGAGAAATATGCCAGCTATGAGAGCAATGTCAACGGCCAGGTAAATATAGTCTACAAAAAGAAAGCAGACGGAAAGTATTATTTCACAGTCAGAAAGCAGGATGATACTGAGATCATTTCATACGATAAAATCGAAGATATGCTTGATTATGTGACAAGGACTATTAAATAAAGCCATGAATGTAGAAAAGATTTATGCCAGATATAGCGCTAAGGTTGAGGATGGCCATATTTATGATCCTATCCGGATGCGATATGTGAAAGCTACTCCGGAAGAGATCGTTCGGCAGAAGACACTTAAGTTCTTAACCAAGCGACTCCATGTGCCGATGAATACAATTATTGTTGAGAGGTCGCTGGCAAGTCTGGGTGTGACAGGCAGTAAGAAGAGAATTGATATCGGTATCCTTGACGATGATAATTTGATTATGGCAGTTGTGGAATGTAAGGCTACTAAGGTCGGTGTTGGGGAGGCTGCATTTGAGCAGGCCAAAGACTACCTGTTGGAGCTATTTACAAGATATTACTTTGTGACAGATGGCGTTACATTTGACGGTTTCTTTTATGATACGGAGGACTTTCTTCCGCTGGATGAAATACCGAAATACGATAAGTGGTACAGCTACCCGTCCAGAAAAGATGGATCTTGAACATTTTAAGGAACCATAATGATTTAAGTTTGACTATACATTTTAAGTTTGCCCTATAAGGGTGTCGGAAAGGAGGTGCATTGACCATGACAGCAACAGCAGTGAAGGCCAGATGCAGCTCCTTTCTGCATTCCGGAAGGACCACCAGAAGGTCGAAAAATCACCGGAACCGCAGTATTTCTGCATATTCTCGGCACCTGGATGTCATTGACAGTCGTATCAAAGATTGCGTCTTGATAGAAAGTAAGACTCAAAATTTGATACAAATTAACGATTGCCCTCTCAGGGGTGTCGCGTAGGGCTTAGGGGTGTCGGTTTTTAAGAGGCATAAAGTCTTCTGTGCTAATATCGTGATAAAGTCCGTATAATGGTGTAAATTCAATAATTCAAAAGAGCCAATGGCTAAACCTTCAGGTATAATGAGAATCGCGACATCCAACATGATACCGAAAGGAGAACCAATGGCTCAACTCAATAT
>Ga0256406_1004398_pt1 | contig 16165 bp, 14 predicted proteins | sample RumenRJG_03DNA_FD_185986 | JGI IMG/M metagenome (GOLD analysis project Ga0256406, IMG submission 185986) | Bovine rumen microbial communities from Lethbridge, Alberta, Canada - RJG_03 | ecosystem: Host-associated > Mammals > Digestive system > Stomach > Rumen | place: Canada: Alberta | collected... | reverse complement strand
TCCCATTCCGAACAGAGAAGTTAAGCCCGCTTACGCCGATGGTACTGCAATGCAATGTGGGAGAGTAGGTAGCCGCCTTCTTTTAAGGCAAGGGTCTTTGCAACAGATGTTGCAGAGACCCTTTTTTGATGCCTATAGCAATAGTTGCTATAGGGCTATGGTTGCTATAGGGGCTATAGTTGCTATAGGGGCTATAGTGACTATAGTATCTATAGGAGGCTATAGATACTATAGCCTCTATGAATCATTCGGGGATGCGGTTGATTACCCACCAGCCGAGCACAACCTGAAGCAGCAGTCCGGGCCAGCCCAGTTGCCAGTCCTGCAAGGGTGCTGAAATATTGCTGGTGATAAGGGCCTCGGCGGCACCACCAAGAAGCTGATAGCCTACGACGACCAGCAGCAACAGTGGTAAGGTGGCGCGCTGGAAGCGATGGGCCACGAAGGCTGCCACGAGTGCAAGGGCTGTAGACTTGGCCAGTAATACGGGGAGCATTGCGGCTGGTGGCATGCCAAAGAGCAGATGGTTCATCAGCGGCGAGGCCCACGCGATGAGCAGACCTACGCGCCAGCCATACTTGTAGGCGCCGATGAGCGTGAAGAAATAGATGGGCAGCAGGATGAGACCTCCCTGCGGTATGAGATGGCACAGCTGGGGTGCCACGATGTTGCCAACGGTGAAGAGAGCAGCCAGCAACCACGTGCGGCGCTCCTCAAACGACAGGCTTTGATAAACTGTATTCGATTGCATAGTTCTTTATTTATTTTTTTTTTGTTTCATTTCCTGAAAATGGCGGCGCAGCGTGCCGACGACATCTTCCGCCGTCTGGCATGAGGCCACAATCTGCTCCAGCGGACAACGGTCGTCACCAGCGGGAATCACGATGTGGTCGACGAGCTGACCGAAGCTGTAGTCGATTTTTGCTTTTTGCAGTAGGGGCAGCGCCTTGCGGCTCATCACTTCGGCATAGACGCTCCTCACACCGCCAACGACAACCATTCCCGCGGCTGCCTTGCCGATAACCTTGTCGGCAAGGCAGGCACCGCGAAGCCGTTCGGGCTCATGGTCGAGAAGGTTCTCCAGGTCGCGTACACCTTTCTTATTATACAGCGTCACGCGGCCCGAGGCGTCTCTCACCACGAGCGAGCACTGCTCACGCCTTAGGATTTGGACTAAAGTCTCCACGTTTCAGCTGCTCGATGAAGGTTGATAACTTCGACATCTCCTCCGGTATCTGTATGTTCTGCGGACAGTGAGGCAGACAGTGGCCGCAGCCGATGCAGTGATCGGGCTGGCGGTCGCGCGGTACCACTCGGTCCAGACCGATGAGGTATTGGCGACGATAGCGGGCGTAATCCTTGCTCTCCTTGTCGTGGGGCAGCGCTCCCTCGTTGATGCATTTATTGTAGTGGGTGAAGATAGTGGGGATGTCCACGCCCCACGGACAGGGCATGCAGTATTTGCAGTCGTTGCAGGGGATGGTCTTCAGGTTGAAGATCTCCTTGGCAATGGAGTAGAGCAGTTTTTCCTCGTCGGCAGTGAGCGGCTTTAAGGGGCAATAGTTGATGAGGTTGTCCTTCAGATGCTCCATGTAGGTCATGCCACTGAGCACGGTCAGCACTCCCTTCGGCGTACCGGCATAGCGGAAGGCCCATGAGGCCACGCTGCGCTGCGGCTCGCGCTGCTTGAGACGGCCGACGAGATACTGCGGGATATTGGCCAGACGTCCGCCCAAGAGCGGCTCCATGATGACGGCCGGTATGCCGCGCTTTTGCAGTTCGCCGTAGAGCACGCGTGCGTCGGTGTTGAAGTCGTTGATTTCGTTGGCATAGTCCCAGTCGAGGTAGTTGAGCTCTATCTGGCAGAAATCCCAATGATACTGGTCGTGATGGTCCATGAGCCATTGGAAGGCCTTGTAGTCACCATGGAAAGAGAAGCCGAGGTTGCGGATGCGGCCCGCCTTGCGCTCCTCCACGAGATAGTCGATGATGCCATTGTCGAGATAGCGGCTCTTGAACTGTTCGAAGCCGCCCATGCCTACTCCATGGAGCAGATAATAGTCGATATAACTGGTTTGCAGTTGCCGCAGCGACTCATGATACATCTCGATCGATGCCTGCCTGCTCCACGTCTCCTCAGAGAAGTTGCTCAGCTTAGTAGCGATGAAGTAGTCTTTTCGAGGATGGCGCTTCAGCGCGATGCCCGTGGCCTTCTCCGACTGTCCCTGACAGTAGGCGGGTGACGTGTCGAAATAGTTCACGCCGTGTTCGAGGGCATAGTCAACGAGCTTGTTGATCATGTTCTGGTCGAGCGGACTGTCGTTCTTGCGGCCGGATTTTCCGTCGATGGTCGGGAGCCGCATCATGCCGTAGCCCAAGAGCGACACGCGGTCCTTGGTGGTGGGATTGATGCGGTAGGTCATCTTGCCCTTCGGCGGTTCAACCTGTTGTTCATATTCGTCCCCAACGGCATTGTCGTTCTTGGTCTTGCAACCGGAGAGTGCCGCCGCCGTCACCACAGTGCCTGCAGTGAGCGTCTTGAGGAAAGATCTTCTGTTTATATTCTTGCTCATGATTTCTTTGTTTTATTATGGTTGACGTGAAACAGCAACCTACGAAGCTAGTTAAGATTAAGAGTGGTCGGGCCTAAATGCTCTTGTGCACCTCGTGGCCTTCCACATAGATGGCGGAGAAGGGACGGGCAGGGCATACATATTCGCACTCGCCGCAGCCTATGCAGCGCGCCTCGTTGACGGCCGGCACCATGGGAGAGTTGGCATCGTCCTTGTTGAGCGGCACCATCTCGATGGCTCCCGAAGGACAGTGGCGGGCGCAGTTGCCACAGCTCACCTTGTCGGCTACGGCCACGCAGTTGTGCATCAGCCACACGGCATGTCCAATCTGAGTGCTCGACTTTTCGGCTTTTGAGATGGGTTTGATGGCTCCCGTGGGGCAGACCTGCGAACAGCGATTGCACTCGGGACGGCAGGCACCGCGCTCAAAGCTCATTGTGGGCTGCATGAGATGTTCCAGATTGGCCGACGGGCGCAATACACCGTTAGGACACTCGGCAACACAGAGCTGGCAGGCTGTGCAGTGCTGGGCGAAGTGCTCGGCACTCCATGAGCCGGGAGGCGTGATGGGAGTGTGACGGCGGGGAGCGGTCTTCTTCTCGATGACGGCCAAGCCGCCGTCAACCTTCTTGTCCTTCTGGGCCATTGCGGCGGCTGTTGTTGCCATTGCGGCAGCTACGAGGAAGGTGCGGCGGCCGGGGTCGGCGGAATCTTGAGAAGAATGGGGGAATTGGGGTTGATGGGGTTGTTGGGGGGATTGGGGGGAATGGGGTTGGTGGGCGAGGCGGGGCTTATGATAATAGCCTAGGGCGTCGAAATTGCACTGCTCCAAGCAGTCGCCGCACACCACGCAGCGGGAATAGTCCACGGTGTGGGTCTTGAAGTCTATGCAAGCAGCCTTGCAGTTGCGCGAGCACTTGCCACACTTCTTGCAGGCATCCTCGTCGAAATGAATTTTCATCCATGAGAAGCGGGAGAAGAAACTGAGGAAGGTGCCCACGGGACAGACGGTGTTGCACCACGTGCGTCCATTGCGCCAGGCCAGAACGCCTACCAGTACAAAGGTGATGAGGGCTACGATGAACGTGGGCAGCGAGCGCATCCAGAGGTCCTCGTGGTAGAAGGCATAGCTGTCCATGCTCTCTGAAATGGAGGCGAGGATGTTGTTACCAAAGATCCACACGGGCTGGAAGAGGTTTTGGGCGATGCGGCCGAAGGCGGAATAGGGCGCAAGCAGGGCAGCCGCAGAACCGACTCCGGCAATGAGCAGGACGAGGAACAAGGCAAGGAAACCGTAGCGCAACCAACGCTTCTCCTTGCTGTAGCTGTAGGGATTGCGACGACCGATGCGGCCCAGACGGGCGATGACATCCTGAAGCACGCCTAAAGGACAGATGATTGAGCAATAGACGCGGCCGAAAAACAGTGTGAAGGCCAACAGAACGACCACGACGACAACGTTCAGCGCCAGGACTGCCGGTAGGAACTGCACTTTGGCAAAGCCGCCAAACCAGTGGCGGGCCGTGCCCGTGAAGTCGACGAAAAGCAACGTGATGCTGATAAAAAACATCAGTGCTACTAAGATGCGCGTCTGTCTGAGCCGCAGCGCGAGACCTACAGCCAAACCGCCACTCAGGAGTCCACCAAGGATGCTCGCCACCACAATGGAGTTGTGCAGTACGGGCACGGTGAACAGAAGTACCAAGCCCACAACAAGGGCTAACGGTAGTAGATAAGGTTTGAATTGCTTTTTCATATATCTGTTTTTGATTTCTTTTCTATATCGGGGACGTTGTGATCCAGCGCTGTACCTTACACGGGATGCGCGAGGAAAGTTCTCGGCTTAGATCTCTGCCTCGCTTTTGTCGGCGGCGGACTCGGTGCGGGCTACGATGAGAACGCTGGCCTCATAGAGCAGCCAGATGGGGAGCGAGACGATAGCGAGCGTGAAGGCGTCGGATGTGGGCGTGATGACGGCAGCAATGATGACGACTGCCACGAAGGCGTGCTTGCGATAGCGGCGCATCCATTCGGCCTTGAGCAAGCCGAAGACGGCGAGCAGCCAACTCAGGACGGGTATCTCGAAGACGATGCCAAACGTGAGGCTCATCATCAGCAGCGTGTCCATATAGCTCTGCAGCGAGAGCATGTTGCCTACCTCGGCACTCACGGAGTAGGTGGCAAGGAAGCGCAACGTCAGGGGGAAGACGATGAAATAGTTTACCAGCAGCCCTACCATGAACATCGCATATCCGGCGATGATCAGTCTCGAGGCGTAACGCCGCTCACGGACGTAGAGACCTGGCGCGACAAAACGGTAGAGCACATAGAGCAGGTAAGGCAGGGCTGCCACGACGCCAAAGAGCATGGCCGTCTTCATGTGGATGAGAAACTGCTCCGTGATGCCGATGTTGACGAGTTTGATGTTGTACGGCTGCACGCCTATCAGCCGGTAGCTGATGAAGCTGGAGTCTTTCGGCGCCAGAACAATGTCGAACATCTGGTCTTTCAGGCAGAAGGCCACAACGGAGCAGACGATCCAAACCAACAGCATGCGGATGATGTCGGAGCGCAGCACGTCGAGGTGATCCCAGAAAGTCATTTCCTGTTCGCCAGCCATCGTCTATTTCTCTTCCTTCTTATTATCCTCTGTAGACTTGTCGGTATCGCCAGTCACATTGTTCATTTCGTCCTTAAAGTTCTTCACGCCCTTGCCCAGGCCCTTCATGAGTTCGGGAATCTTTTTCCCGCCGAAGAGCAGCAGGATGATGAGCGCGATGATAAGAATTTCTTGTGTACCAATCATATTTATTGAGTTGTGTGAATTTATAGTGATGTCTCTATTTGCAAAAATAACGATTTATTCTCAGACTGACTTTCAAAAATAGATGTTTTTATTTCATTTTCCGCCGAAATGGTTATTAAATCCTTATTACAGGTTATTCTAGAGGCTTTAAATAATCTAGAAAATCCAGACGCTCTAGAAAACTTAGCGAGAATCCAAGCTTGCGACCGCCGCGCCAGCCAATTATGAATTATGAATTATGAATTATGAATTAAAAAAATCTCCCTCCTTCCCCTAATTAGGAGAAAGCGGGAGATATTATGATTTTCAGATGATTTCTGATTCTAGATGCTTATCATGCGAGTCTCTTCTCAAGACGCTCGCGGATGGCGGCGATGAAGTCCTTGCTGTTCACCTGACGGGCTTCGACGCCCTCCATCAGGTTGACGAGGTCCTTCGTTGCGATGCCATCGTTCAGCGTATCGAAGCAAGCGCCCTCAAGCTGGTCGCCAAAGTTCATCAGCTCCTTGATGCCGTCCTTCTCACCGCGCTTGCGGAGAGCGCCCGACCATGCAAAGATCGTGGCGATAGGATTGGTGGATGTCTCCTCACCCTTCAGATACTTATAATAATGGCGGGTCACGGTGCCGTGGGCTGCCTCATACTCGTAGTTGCCCTCCGGGCTAACCAGCACGCTCGTCATCATAGCCAAAGAACCGAAGGCCGTGGAGATCATGTCGCTCATCACGTCGCCGTCGTAGTTCTTGCAAGCCCAGATGAAGCCGCCCTTGCTGCGGATGACGCGGGCTACGGCATCGTCGATGAGTGTGTAAAAATACTCCAAACCGCGCTTCTCGAACTCGTCCTTGTACTCCTGGAACACCTCTTCGAAGATGATGCGGAACTGAGCGTCGTACTTCTTCGAGATGGTATCCTTCGTAGAGAACCACAGACTCTGGTTGGTGTCGATAGCGAACTTGAAGCAGCTGTGAGCGAAGGAGCGGATCGACTTGTCGAGGTTGTGCATGCCCTGGATCACGCCTGGGCCCTTGAACTCGTGGATGACAACTTCCTCGTGCTTGCCGCTCTGACCGTCGAATACCAGCTTGGCTGTACCCGGCTCGTCAACTCTCATTTCCACGCCCTTGTAGACGTCGCCGTAGGCATGACGGGCGATGGTGATGGGCTTCTCCCAGTTCTTCACTGCCGGATGGATTGACGGAATCGTGATGGGCGTACGGAATACGGTGCCGTCGAGAATGGAACGGATGGTGCCATTGGGGCTCTTCCACATCTCGTGGAGCTTGTATTCGTCCATGCGCTTGAGGTTGGGCGTGATGGTGGCGCACTTCACGCCCACACCGTATTTCTTCGTTGCCTCAGCAGCCTGCACGGTCACCTGGTCGCGGGTCTCGTCGCGGTGCATCAGGCCGAGGTCGTAGTATTCCGACTTGAGATCGACGAACGGAAGAATCAGTTCGTCCTTTATCATCTTCCAAAGGATTCTGGTCATCTCGTCACCGTCCATTTCGACGATGGGAGTTGTCATTTTGATTTTTTCCATAGTTGTGTCTTATGTTGTTTAGGATTTATTTGTTGTGTAGCTTTGCATAATAGTTCATGAGGCATCCGGCCAGCAGCACCTCGCGCTCGGTCTTGCCGAGATTGGTGAAGAAGAGGTGGATGGGCTTCAGACCGTCCTTGGTGATGACCTGAGCGTCGATTTCCTCCTTGCCTTCCTCCATGGCCTTGCGGATGCCGGGCACGAAGATCATGTCGCCCGGTACATAGTCGAACGGTGTCTCGCGGGCAATGGTGAACGGCACGATACCCCAGTTGATGCAGTTGCTGCGATAGCGCTTCGTTGCATACTCGTAGCAGACGTTGGCGTCGCCACCGAGCACCTTCTGGCAGGAAGCAGCCTGCTCACGTGCAGAGCCGTCGCCGGGCTTGTTGGCGAAGACGCAAGAACCGAAGGATGTGTCCTTGTCGCTGGCGCCCACCTTCTTCAAGGCGTCGAGCACGTGCTGCGGAGTCTTGCCGTCGCGGCGCTCGTGGTCTTCCTGCTGAATGCGCTTGGCGATTCCCACGTATTCGGGAACGCGGCGCGAGAGGGCGAACTCAGAGAGTTTGAGCGGGTTGGAGCGGTAGCTTGACGTCTCGCCCGAAGGAATCAGCTCGTCGGTAGTGGTCACGGGATCGTGGATGACAGCGGCGAGTTCCAGCAGCATGTTGTCCATCATGGGGAACATGTGGGGCCAGTCCTTGATGTTGGGACCGTAGCGCAGCTCATAGTCGGGCTGAGCCTTTCCGAATCCGTTGTATACGCGGTGCTCGTAGATGCGGCCGTCGTATTTGTAGGGAGCGTAGTTGTCCTCGTATTCCACGTCGGTAGCAGCAGTGATGCGGCCGCCGTTGGCTGCAGTGGCAGCGATAGAGCGTGCGTCCATCAGGGCCACCCAGGAGATCTGTCCCTGTCCGGGCTTAGAGCCTTCGCGGTTGGGGAAGTTGCGGGTGGTATGGCGGATGCTCAGGCAGTCGTTGCCCGGCACGTCTCCTGCGCCGAAGCACGGACCGCAGAAAGCGGGCTTCAGCACTACGCCAGCCTCGGTCAGCGTCTGGGCTACGCCGCTGCGCTGTGTGGCAAGCGACACGGGAGCTGACTGTGGATAAGCCGACATCGTGAAATAGTCGTTGCCGATAGACTGTCCGTCGAGAATGGCGGCAGCCTCGCACAGGTTGTCGTAAGTACCACCGGAGCAGCCGGCGATGATGCCCTGGTCGGCCCATACCTTACCGTCGCGTATCTTGTTCATCAGGTTGATGTCCTTCACCTTGTCGCCATAGCGCTTGATGCCGTCTTCCTGAATTCTCTTCAAGATTTCCTCGGGATGCTCCTGAAGCTCATGGATGGTGCAGGCATTGGAGGGATGGAAGGGCAGGGCAATCATAGACTCCTGCGTGTCGAGGTCGATGCGGATCATGGCATCGTAGTATGCCGTCTTGCCGGGGCGCAATTCCTTATAGTCCTGCGGACGGTTGTGGAGCTCGTAGTGATGTTTCACTTCCTCATCGGTAATCCAGATGGAGCTCAGGCAGGTGGTCTCTGTGGTCATGATGTCGATGCCATTGCGGAAGTCGATGGGCAGGTTCTTCACGCCAGGGCCGGCAAACTCCAGCACCTTGTTCTTTACGAAGCCGCTCTCAAACGTGGCCTTCACCAGCGAGATGGCCACGTCGTGCGGGCCGATGCCCTTCTTGGGCTTACCCTCGAGCCATACCAGAACCACCTGCGGCGGATTGATGTCCCACGTGTTGCGGAGCAGTTGCTTGACGAGTTCGCCACCGCCTTCGCCGACGCCCATGTTGCCGATGGAGCCGTAGCGGGTGTGGCTGTCAGAACCCAGAATCATGTTGCCGCACTTGGCCATAGCCTCACGTGCATACTGATGGATAACGGCCAGGTTGGCGGGCACATAGATGCCGCCGTACTTCTTGGCTGCTGAGAGACCGAAGATGTGGTCGTCCTCATTGATGGTGCCGCCAACGGCGCAGAGCGAGTTGTGGCAGTTTGTCATGGCATAGGGCAGCGGGAATTCCTTCAGGCCGCTGGCGCGGGCTGTCTGGATGATGCCCACGTAGGTGATGTCGTGCGACATCATGGCATCAAAACGGATGTGCATTTTGTTGTCTGCGGAGTTTCCGGCCTCGTGAGCGCGCAATATCTGATAAGTGATGGTTTGCTCGCGTGCTTCGTCGGGTGCGGGGAGTCCTTCCTGCTGAGGAACTATCTGCTGGCCATCCAGCAAATAAACTCCATGATTAATAAGTTCCACCATAATAGATTTAAATTTTAGGAAATGATAATAAATTTATTTTTTTCCTGCCGTCTGGCCTCATGGGCCGGAGTGCAGATTGTTATAATCAGTTGTTGTCGAGGCGGGGCAGAACGGCGTCGAAGAACAGTGTCATCGAGAGCATGTCGGCACTGCCACCTGGCGAGATCCACTTGTGGATGAACTGCTCGTCCATGGCGCGGAGGCCACGGGGCGTGAAGTTGTCCAGCAGTTGTGCCGACTGACGTTTCACCTCACGCGCTGTGGCCAGGTCGGTGCGATAGATGATGTTGGTGTCGTCGAGCATCGACATGATGAGCAGCAGCGTCTTGTGGTTGCGCCACGGGTCGGCGTGATTTTTGCGTAAGAAGGGCAGCCACGCGGAGAACAGGTCGGCATATCCGCCCATCGCCACCGAGCGTGCACCGCGTGCACTGGTGTTGCGGCAGACGTAGTTGCCGTGGGTGCGGGAGGCTGGCGGTACATGGCTGGCCAGCGAACTGATGACCTGTCGCAGCGAATCGACATCGATATGCTCAACGCCCTTTGTCCGGGCTAGATACGAAGTGGCGGCAATGGCGAGTCCCATGCTGAAGAGTGCTCCGCGATGCGTATTGACTCCTCTCGTGGCTTGCAGCATAGCGCGCTCCGCCTCGCATCCCACTTGCCGCAGCAGGTCCATGTTGGGCTCGGCGCTGATGAAGCTCATCTCGGCCAAGCGGGTGAAAAACGGGTGTAGCGTCTCTATGCTGCGGGTCATGATGGTATGGTCCATGTCGTTGTGGGCGCCGTTGTTGTCCTTGTCGACGAGTCCCGGCTTCGGAGTGGTGTCGAGTTCTTCCTGCAACGCGCTTGTGGCGAGGAAGGAGATGAGATAGGGCACCGTGGTGTCGGCCACAAGTTTGGCCGCATCGGCGAGCGAGCGGCGGCGCAGGGCTTCCCTGACGCGCGACGCGCTGACTGCGATTCCATCTTCCGACTTGCGCTCTACACAGCGCACCTGAATACCCTTCGGTGGAAGCAGCTCAATCATCAGCTCGTTGTAGCGGTTGGTGAGCGGGTCGGTGGGTTCGGAGCCCACGAAGCGCACGCTGGCGTTGAGCGACGGCGCTATGTAGCGCGAGAAGATGTCGAGGTCGACCTGTATCTGACTGTCGGTGAGATCGCTGAGCCGCTTGATGAAATAGGAGGGGAAAGTCGACGACGACACCGTGTAGGCGCTGCCTCGGCAGACGGTGACGTTCTTCAGGTTGCGCGTGCCTTCTTCGATCATCTTCTTACGCTCGGTATAGGGAAACACCGACCGCTCCTCTTTCACGGGAATGATGAAGAGATGGTCCACCTCTCTGGCGGCTATCTCGATGAGATAGCGGTGACCGCGGGTGAAGGGATTGGCGTTGATGACGATGACTCCGCAACGGCCCTCAACACGCAGCGAGCGCAGATAGCTGCAGTAGCGCGAGAGGGGCTCCATGCTGTTTTCCATGAAGATGGCCTTGTCGCTGCGGCCTATCGTCTCGAAGCCCATGCTGCCGAAGATGCCGGCGTTGCACGGCTTCGTGATGACCTTCACCGAAGGATAGCCGCGGCGGCCCACCATCATCACGAGATGCGACACCAGCCGGTTGGCGAGATGCTCGTCGCGACAGTCGGGACGAACGGCCACACAGCGTATCGTGTCGCCCAGGAGCCCGCCGGCGGCCAGGATGTCGTCGCCGCCCATGGGCGTCACGACGGTGTAGTAGTCCATGTCGTCAACCCGCAGGTCGCTGTTGCCGAGAAAGTCGGCCACCTTCTTGCGGGCGGGAGCATATCGCAGGGGTACTTCGTGTATGTCAAAGTCGCTGTACATAGTCGTCGATCATCTCCTTAATTTTGGCCTGCAGTTCCTCCTGCGTGTGGGTGTGCATCCTCATGCACAGCCGGGCCTCCTTGCCGCAGATGAGGCAGGTGCGCGGCGCCAGTCCCAACTGCTGCCGCGAGATGGGAACGCCACCCGGACCAATGACATCGATGTCGAAGAGACGTCCGAGCGGATGCCGCTCTTCAATGATGCAGCAGCGGCGCTTGGCAGCCTCGGGCTTCACGCTCACCATGCAATAGGCCTCATAGCCTGTGGGGAGGTCTTTCTGCTCCCATAGGCTCATCTCCTCGTCGAAGGCTCCGTGCAGAGCCTTGGTTGCGGCTTTGGCTACAATGAGAGAACTGGCATTGCGCTTCACCTTTCCGGGCATCACAACAGTGAGGCAGATGAGGGTCTGTTTCGGATAATGGGCCATGAGAAACTTCTCGTGGCTCCACCGCCGGTCGCGGCTGTCGAGCAATTCTGTCAGCGTAATCTCCTGTTCTTTCATCATTTCTGTTGGAGTTGTAAGGTATGGGGGAGTCAAGGGAGCGGTCTCCTTCAACTCCCCCGTGATATGATTAGTCCACAATGTTTCTGATAACGTCCTGCACCTGTCCGTGGCGGTTGAGCACCACACCTACCACCTTGTCGCCGAACGGCAGGGGATCGGGCGTACCAATCGTGCGGAGGGCACGGTCGCGCAGTTCTTCAAGGGTGACGAGCTTGATGCCGCTGGCCTCGAGTTTGGCTGCGAGTTCGGGACGCTGCGGGTTGACAGCCACGCCGTATTCAGTCACCACTACATCAACGTTCTCACCCGGAGTGATGAGTGTTGTCACGTGGTCGACGATGCAGGGGATGCGTCCGCGCAGCAGCGGGCAGACGATGACGCTCAGGGCCGAGTCGGCAGCCGTGTCGGGATGGCCGCCGATGGCACCGCGGATGATGCCGTCGCTGCCAACGAGCACGTTGACGTTGAAGTTGACGTCCACCTCAAGGGCCGACAGCACGACGATGTCGAGGAAGTGGGTGGCTGAGCCCTGCTCTTCGGCACTGGCGTATTCGTTGGCGGCAACCTCCTTGTGCATCGGGTCGGTGCGCAGCGACTCAGCGGCCACCTTGTCGAACGACTGCACGTCGACCAGCCGGTCGATGAGGCCTTCCTCGTGCATCTTCACCATGTGGGCGGTGATGCCACCGAGGGCGAACGAGGCCTTGATGTTGTTGTCGATCATATACTGGCGGATATACTTCACCACGGCGAGCGACGCACCGCCCGAACCGGTCTGGATGGAGAATCCGTTCTTCATGTATCCACTGCTGATCATCACCTTGGCTGCGGTCTGTGCCAGCAGGATGTCGCGCGGGTTCTTGGTGTCGCGGATGGCGCCGGAGGCAATCATCGACGAGTCGCCCACGGAGTCTACGGCAACGACGTAGTCAACGTCGCGCTCCGAGATGGAGTTGTGCAGGTTGGGGTAGGCCACGAGGTCGTCGGTGAGAATCACGACATGGTCGGCATAGCGCGAGTCGGGCAGGGCATAGCCCAGTGAGCCGCAGATGCTCTTGGCATTGGGCGAGCTGGAGTAGCCGCAGGCGTTGCCGAGCGGGTCGCACGACGATGCGCCGAGGAAAGCCACGTCGATGTGCAGCTTGCCGTTGACGATGTCCTGTCCGCGAGTGCCGTGGGAGCGGAACACAACGGGCTCCTTCAGGATTCCGTGAGAGATGGCCTTGGCCAGCTCGCCACGCATACCGCTCGTGGAGATGCCTGTCACGACGCCGTTCTTGATGTGCTCAATCAGCGGCGTGTCGGCATCGGTGAGGCTTGAGGCAGCAATCTTGATGTCCTTGAATCCCATCTCGGCAATCTTGTCCATCACGAGGCACAGCACCTTGTCGCCCTTGCGGAAATGATGGTGGAAGGATATGGTCATGCCGTCCTTGAGACCCACCTTGCGGATGGCCTCCTCGAGGGTGACGACCTTGGAACTTTCTTTCTGATATTCGCTGCGGGGCGTGGCAACCTTCTTGTCGTTGCGGTCGCTCACGTTCATATTCAAATGTTCGGCCACTTCCTGTATGAGGGCGCGGCGATCTTCTGTTGTCTTCATGCTAAATCCTCCTTCTTTATAACGTGGGATGCTAATGCGAGGTCGATGACGCGCTGTGCTCTGAGCACTACGGGACGGTCGACCATCTTACCGTTGACGGCAATCACGCCGCTGCCTTTCTTCTCTGCGTCCTTGATGGCTGCAACGACGCGCATGGCCTTCTCGATGTCTTTCTGCTTGGGGATGAAGACCTCGTTGACCACGGGAATCTGACGGGGATTGATGATGGACTTTCCGTCGAAGCCGAGCTGCTTGATGAGCTCCACTTCCTTGCGGAAGGTCTCCATGTCGTTAAGGTTGGAGTATACGGTGTCGAGGGCGTCGATGCCGGCGGCTCTTGCGGCCACGACGATGGTCTGGCGGGCCAGCAGCAGTTCGATGCCTTCGGGCGAGCGCTGTGTCTTCAGGTTGGCGCAGTAGTCCTCAGCGCCGAGGGCTATGCCCATCATGCGCTTTGATGCTGTGGCGATGGCGTAGGCGTTGACAACACCCAGCGCGCTCTCGATGGCGGCCATGATCTTTGTGCGGCCCACGCATCCCAGTTCGGTCTCCACCTTCTCGATTTCGGCTTCCACCTCTTTCACTTCCTCAGCGGTCTCGGTCTTGGGCATACGGATCACGTCGACGCCGGCTTTCACCACGGCCTCGATGTCTTTCTTACCGTAGGGCGTATTTAGAGGATTGATTCTCACCACCATCTCGGTATCGCCGTAGTCGATGGTTTTCAATGCATTGTAAACAAGCAGTCGTGCGGTGTCTTTCTCAGCCATCGTCACAGAGTCCTCCAGGTCGAGCATGATGGAGTCGGGGCCGTAGATATAGGCATCCTGCATCATACCGGGATTATTGCCTGGCACGAACATCATGGTTCTTCTTAATCTCTGCATAAGTCAATTGAAGATTAAAAATGATTGGTTTGTGTTTAGTTTAGTTTTTGGTTGGGGATGCTTTCGTCCTCAGTTGTTAGGATCAGTCTTTCCAGACGTCTTTTCCCGTAGCCCTGACGGCGGCAGCCGTGACGCGGGCTCTGATGGTGCAGTCGAGTGCACCCTTGTCTGTAGCTTTCACATGGGCTTTGTCGATGCCGCGCTCATGGAGCGTCTCGGCGATGACTTTCTTGATCTGATTGCCAAACTGGTAGGCGACGGTGCTGTCGAGTTCTATTTCGAGAGAGTCATTCTCTGAAGGCGCAATCTGGATGAGAATGTCGCCCGACTCGAGAGTGCCGGCAAAAGAATCCTTCAGTTCCATAGTTTAAATTTTTAGTTAGACGATTATTTATATAAAAAAAGCGAAAGCAACGGCATTGATACAGTTGGCGCACTGGGGCACTTTCTGACATCGACGCTTACGCTCCCGCGAGTAGTTGACGGTGATATTCTTTTATGTTGTGTACATCAGACAGGTGAATCCCTCCACACTGACTGGTTCATTCTAAATCCAAGTGCAAATAAAGCGACTTTTTTTTGATTAACCAAATTTTTGAGGAGGTATTTTGTTAAATTAACGTTTTTCTTTCAGTTAAGCCCATTTTGCAGGGGTATTTTTGCTCGCTGGCTGTCACTATGTGCAGTCGTTGCTCAATCTGCGGTGAAGGCTCAGATTAGCGGAGGCATTCCCCTTTGCTGGCTATATTGTCTGCCGACGATTGATAAATAGGTGTCGGCACTCCTTCGCCCAGCTTCATATTGTACATATATGATGGAATGATCTCTCGTGACGACCGTCACGTTTCTTCTTGACGACCGTCACGTTGTTTCGTGACGACCATCACGTTGCGTGACAACTGTCACGTTTGTTGGTGACAACTGTCACGTTCGCTCGTGACAACTGTCACGTTCGTTCGTGGCAACTGTCACGTTGTTTCGTGACAATTGTCACGAGACATGAGTCAGCCTGAATTTGTTTGTTGTTCAAGTTAAATGTCTGCAATTTCCTCTACAGAGAGTCCGGTGGCCTTGGCAATCTGATCGATGGGGAGCCATGGCTTTCAGATTCTTGGCTGTAGCAAGACAGGCTTCCTTTTTACCCTCGGCTATTCCTTGGGCGAAAGCTTCCGCTCTTCTTTGGGCTCTTACATCCTCCAATCCTTGCTGTATGCCGATTTTTCTGGCTGCTTTGACAGCATTATCGATATCCCGGTAGGCTTTGACGCTGTCTTCGTATTGCCTAAGTTTCTCTGGTGACAGCCTCGCAATTTGGGCTGCATCAAAGAGACGGCCAAAAATACGCTCCTGCAGTTCGGCGGGGCGGTTGGTCAGATCCCGCATGTTGCGTAGTGAAAAGACCCACTTGTCGAATAGGGAGTCAAGTTCGTTAAGGCTCTTTTGGAAATTGACAAGTTCTATATAATAATGGGTGAGCTTGTCGTTGAATATATCTTTAGTCTTTACATTCAATGGATTAGCCTTGCTGTTCATGTATTGCTTGTCCCAATAGTCCTCATCGAAGGAGAAATTGAGGACGCCTACGGTATAGACTTTGTCAAATATGTCATTCAGTTCCCCCTTCTTTGCCAATTCTGCAATAGGGAATGTCGAGTAGTAGGTGGTACGGTCCTTATAAAAATTTTCAAATACGTTTTGCATTTCCACAATGATATGTGATCCGTCAGAAGTTTGGCATAAGACGTCAAAAATGGCTCTGCGCATTATTCTGCTGATTCCAAGACTCTCTGCGTTCGGATAAGACACATCCTCAATGACTTCCTCACCGTCGAAGAGGGCATTGAGGAAGCTGATGAGCAGATCTTTGTTCATCGCCGTTCCAAAGATTCGCTTGAATCCGAAATCCGTCAGGGGATTGATATAGGACCAGTTGAATTTTTCCGTGGATGATGATTAAAAGGAAAATCTCATCCTCAGCGCTTAGGCTAAAGCCTATCGTTGTTTTGTGGAGGAGTCTGGGTGGTGAGTCCGCTTCGCGTTCTCCTCGCCCAGACTCCTCCACAAACCAACAGCCCTACGGACTCAGCGCTGAGGATGAGAGAAAATTGCCAATGGCATAAAATT
>Ga0256406_1004396_pt1 | contig 16168 bp, 13 predicted proteins | sample RumenRJG_03DNA_FD_185986 | JGI IMG/M metagenome (GOLD analysis project Ga0256406, IMG submission 185986) | Bovine rumen microbial communities from Lethbridge, Alberta, Canada - RJG_03 | ecosystem: Host-associated > Mammals > Digestive system > Stomach > Rumen | place: Canada: Alberta | collected... | reverse complement strand
GCATGAACCCCTAAGGTCGGCATAGGTATCCAAGAGTTTGTCAACGAGACTGTATTTGACAAGAATCATCAAGAGTCCGGCAAAACGTTTAAACAGACCCCAAGTGGATCGGAGACGGCCAGAGTGCACCATACGAAAGCATTCTGCCATCAGCAGGGATATGATCTCTGTGTCTCCGTAAGTCCGCAAAGCGGTGTTCTGTACACGTTTTGCCGGACTCTTTTTTTGTTCCAGCAGATTTTTGAAAAAAAAGTTTTTCACGACAGCTTGCAAAAGCCCCCTCTCAGATTGGGATAAGTGAGAGGAGGAATTCAATATGCAGGACACAAGCTTTGACAGGACACAGTTCCCATACGATGCGATGGGAGATTACAGTGCATTATTTGCAAAACCAGAGAAAGAGGAGGAGCCGCCATGCGAGGACCCGGATAGTGCTGAGACAAAGTTGAATTAAAAGCAAAAGGAAAATCCTGTAACGTTATTCATGCGGCAGGAGAAAGGAGTAATCCAGATACCGAACAGGTTCCGGACTCCCGTTAAAAAAAACGGGTGAGTCCGGAGCCTATTCGTGCTGCTCTCACTTCAAGATTCCGCAGAAACGCAATGTTCCTGACCACCCGTAAAGCCGAAAGGCAGAAAGGTGGTCAATATGACATTACAGGAATTATTAGTGAGCATCCCGGAAGCAGCAAAGGTTGAGAGAGTTCCGTCAGTCGCACAGCTTGCAAAAGAGGCAAGGCCGGTCGTGATGGATACGTTGGATACAGATACCAGTGTGACGGTGTACAATAATGGATTTGTTCTTTATCAGAGAGGACAGTGGGTAACCGTATTTCCACTGCATGCCTGCAAGGATTATTCATACAAGAATTCAAATGAGCAGAGCCATATTCCGTATTCGGAATTTCGTGACCAGCCCTGGCAGGTGCGGGTACTCATGGAAGGTTATGACCGGATGGACCATAACTGTGACCGGCGCAGAGAAGGCAGGGCGGTATCGATTGACATTGACAGCAATCAGAAGGGCTGGATTGAATTATCGGATATGGGGCTCGGAGATGCTCTCCGTATGATCATCGAACAGGAAGAGAAGGCTGCGGAACGGGAAACACTGCGAAGGAATCTTTCACTGCTTACCGAGAAACAGCAGAAAGTCCTGTTCCTGTGTGTCGTGGAAGGGAAGACCCGTATGGAAGTGGCTGCAGAGATGGGGACAACCCATCAGGCCGTTACGGATTGCCTGAAGAAGTCCCTGTGCCGCCTGCGTAAGCTGTATGGCGTAGACGAGAGCAGCGTTTGCAATTTCTGCAGATAAATGAAACTGACCGGATACCTCATTTAATATAGAACGATGGAGACCGTCGATGGTGCATTTGCGTACTGCCGGCGGTCTTTTTGCGTTCTGAAGGTTTTTGAAAAAGTTTATTGACGGTGCTTGCAATCGCGGCCTTTCCGATTGGGGTAAGTGGAGGGGTAGCTGCCCGGAAAGGAGGCGTTTCGCATGAAGACTTAGGAAATGCAGGCTATAAGCCTGCGTATTCGGATTATACCCAAAAACAAATAATTTAAGAAAGGACAGAAAGACACATGAAACAGAAAAGATGGTTTAAAAAGGCTGTTTCCGGGATGCTGACGGTAGTTACGCTCTTAAGTACAGTGGTAGCTCCGCTCCCGGCAATGGCAGCAGAGATTTCTCCGGAAGAGAAGCTTGCGGAGTATGTTTCCTCCCTTCCGCAGATGGATGCGGTAGCCGATCAGCTGGATTCCGGTGAGCAGGTGACAGCAGATACCTATGAAGTGGAGACAGGAGCAGAGGTTGATCTGAAGGTAGATTTTACGAATATCAGCTATGATGGTGAGAAGGTAAAGGTCAGCTTCTATGAAGCGAAAAATGAGGAAGGACAGGATTTTTCCTCATCTCATGCGGACACTTATAAGGCAATTTATTATGCAGAGCCGATCAGTGGCAATCCCGCCTATAAGTTCAACAGAACCGTGATAGTGAAGGAGCCTGCCCAGACACAGAGTCAGACGGAAACGTCTCCAGGCGACTCCGGAGGTGGTCAGTCTTCTGACACGGATGAGAGTGAGGATGCCGATGCAGACTCGGAGTCACAGATGATGACGGCTTCTGAAGCCGGTGCATCCGGAACGGAAGCTGACACTGAAACAGAAGAATCCTCTGTCATCTATGAGTTCTCGGAAGAGGCTTATGCACTTGAAATGGAAGCTGCAGCTGAAACAGTGCAGAGTACGAGTGGAGCAGAGCAAGAAGCGCAGATAGTTGAAACAGAAGCAGCGGAAGAAGAGCCTTCCGAAGCACTGAAAGAAGAGACGGCCGATGAGATCGCAGATCCTGTAGAGCCTGATATGACGGAAGGAAAGGATGGTTTTCAGGTCAATATCACAAAGGGAGAAGAACTGGGAATCGAGCTGAACCATGCTGACGGTATCTATGAACCGGGAGAAACCGTTTCTTTTTCTACGGACCTGCCAGCTGGAACCCTGACGGCGGTGGCTGCACTGAAGGAAGAGGCGAATGAAACTGACAATACGGAAGACCTTCTTTATTCAGAGGTAACCTATAATGCTTCGAAAGATCTGTTCTCTTTTGAGATGCCTGCAGAAGATATCGCACTTGAAGTACAGAGGGATGCAGCACTTGGTACGATGATGCTTGCAGCAGCGACCTCCAGTGAAGATTCCTGGGATGATGCAACGGAAATTGAAGCTAATAAGTATTATTACTATTCGGACGGGACGCTGCATCCTTTTAATTCTGTTATGGGATCAGGAGGAAACGATTCCTATAAGTATGTGCGTTATAAGGTTGGTGGAAAGACTTATACAGTTAATGCCTACTGTATGCAGCACTCGATGTCTTCACCTCCGAGCGGAACCACTTATACCAATATGATAGACCTGGAAGAAGGGGGCGATGACAAGTACCTCAGAAAGGCACTGTTTTATGGTTATGGCGGTCCCGGATGGGGTGATACCTTTAATGGCTACAATATCAAGTCCATCATGACAAAGTATGGATGCACATCGGAAACCCGTGCTATGCAGCATTATCTTGTAGATTATCTGTATGATGGAGAGTCCGGATTTGGCGGAGCACTGTCCGATACAGCAAAGAATATGCTGAAGGAAATCAAGGCAGCTCTGAAAGAAATGCCGGATCCTTCTGCAATTGAATTGAAACCGGGTCTGTCTACTACGGCAACCGGACTTGAAACCGAGACTTTCACATGGAAGGCAAATGAAGCTTTTGTTATCACGATTCATCTGGAAGACGGCGTGAGTCTGGTTAATGAGACCACCGGCAAAACCGGTACTGGTAACGTAAAGGTAAAGGGTGGGGAGAAGTTCCACCTGGTTGCACAGGCCGGAAAGACAGGAAGCCTGAAGGGCGTGTATGACATAACCTGTAACTATCCGATGAATTTCCACGGGATGCTTTTGAAACTGCAGAATTCCCAGGACATTGGCTTCGGCTATTATACGGATGGGGATGATATACAACTGACAGTATCCTGGCCGGAGAGGGCAAAAGTCGAGATCATAAAGGAAGATGGGACTTCCCATGCAAAACTTGCCGGTGCTGTCTATGGGATCTACAGCGACGCAGCCTGCAAGAATTTGATCGTGAAAATGCCGGCAACAGACAGCAAGGGAGCTTCTGCGGCAGAATTTGATGTGGCGGGGCCAAAAGTTTATCTGAAAGAGTTGACTGCACCGAAACAGTATAAAATCAGTGTCTCCGCGACAGGGGTATCTGTAAGTGCCGGAAATACTTCCAAAGTGACACTTTCGGATGAAGAGATCATGGGAAGCATTACCGTCTATAAGGAAGGTGAAGTGCTGACCGGAGCAAAGGTGACGGACAGTGGCGTGACCTTCCAGTACGAGAAGAAACGGCTTGCAGGAGCAACCTATCAGGTGACTGCTGGTGCAGACATTATTGCTGCAGACGGCACTCTGGTTTACCAGAAGGGGGCAGTCGTAGCGGCAAAGCTGACCACCAATAAAGATGGAGAAGCCACCCTTGGCAATCTGCATCTTGGCAGTTATGTCATCACAGAGACCGGCGCTCCGAAGAACTATATCAATCAGGGCGAATCAAAAAAGATCACCCTTTCCGAGAGTGATCCGACAAAGGAGATCGTTCTGGGAAATGCCACCTTTACCAATGACCGTCAGAAAGTATCTGTCGTGATCAGCAAGGTGGATGATACCACAAAGAATCCTCTTCCGGGCGGCATCTATGGTCTGTATGCGGCAGAGGCGATCAAAAATGTGAACGGCGATGCGATTGTTGCAAAGGATACCCTGATCCAGAAAGCGACAACCGGAGCAGACGGAAAAGCATCTTTTACCGCAGACCTTCCGCTGAATGTCAGCTACTATGTGAAGGAACTGCAGGCACCGAAGAAATATGTCCGTAATGAAAAGGACGTGTTTACCTTCAAGGCAGATTACACGAATGAGAAGGAGACGGTGATCAAGTTTACCTATACCTTTGAAAACGAGCGTGTCAATGCCAGAATCGACCTGACAAAAGTGGATGCAGAGACCGGAGCGGTCGCCCAGGGCGATGCAACACTGGAAGGTGCGACATACGGGCTCTATGCGAGAGAGGATATCGTGCATCCGGACGGAAAGACCGGCGTACTGTATAAGAAGGATTCCCAGATTGCTACGCTGACCACCGATAAGAACGGGAAAGCGTTTATCGAGGATCTGTATCTGGGCAAATACTATATCAAGGAACTGGTTCCTTCAGAAGGATATTTGCTGGATGGCACAGAGTATGACCTTGACTGCGCGGATGAAAGCGATCTGGTGAAGACAGTGAAAAAAACTGCTACATCAAAAGAACAGGTGATCAAACAGCCGTTCCAGGTCATTAAAGCAGCCAATAACGGGAAGACCGATGCAGATCTTCTAAGCGGCGTGGGCTTTACCGCATACCTGATCAGCTCTCTGAAAGTCAATGCGGACGGTACCTATGATTTTGCAAAGGCAGAGCCAATCGTGATTGCTGAGGACGGTAAGACGGAAATGTTCACTGACGGACGTGGACACGCCCAGTCGATTCCGATCCCGTATGGCAAATATATCGTTCGTGAGACTACGACACCGCATAACTTTACGCCTGTGGACGATTTCATTGTGACAATCACGGAGAATCATCCAACGACACCGCAAGTATGGCGTGTGCTTCTGGACGATGAATTTGAAGCGAAGCTGAAGATCGTGAAGAAGGATGATGAAACAAAGAAATCCATCCTGCTGGCAAATACGGAGTTCAAGGTCTATGACATGGACAATGAGAAATATGTGGAGCAGGTGACGACTTATCCGGAAACGAAAGTGCATAAATCCTATTTCACGGATGCCAATGGATATCTGATCCTTCCGAATAACCTTTCTGTCGGTCATTACCGGATCGAGGAAGTGAATGCCCCGGAGGGCTATACCCTGAATACATCCGGTATCGAAGTACTGGTGGATTCCAATACAGCTTATCAGATGGACAGTGTTTCCGGTGATGCCATCATTACAGTGGAGGTCGAGAACCATCCTGTAAAGGGCAGGCTTGTCATTACGAAAAAGGGCGAAGTCCTGAAAGGTTATGACAAGGATTTCTCTTATGAGGAGACGACACTGGCAGGAGCAGAATTTGCCGTTTATGCTGCAGAGGATATCTATACGCCGGATCATCAGAAGGATGCCGATGGGAACCGGATTGTAATCTATGCGAAGGATGCGCAGGTAGCATCTGCCGTAACCAATGACCAGGGCGAAGCGGTTGTTTTGGACCTTCCGCTTGGAAAATACTATGTGAAAGAAACAAAAGCGCCTTATGGCTTTGTGCTGAACAGAGAGCCGCAGGCAGTCGCATTTGCCTATCAGGATCAGGATACTCCTGTGATCGAGCATTCCGTCACTTTTACGAATGATCGCCAGAAAGTGAGCATTTCCGTGGAGAAGCAGGATGCAGAGAATGGAAACAAGGTATCCGGTGCGACCTTCGGACTGTATGCGAAGGATGAGATTATGGCAGGAGATCAGGTGCTTGTGAAAGCCGATACGCTTCTGGAGGAAGCAGTTTCCGGCGATAACGGCATTGCAGCATTTACGCTGGATCTGCCGCTTGGAACTTACTATGTGAAGGAAACAAAGGCACCTGCAGGTTTCGTATCCTCTGATGAAGTGATTGACTATGACGCTTCTTATCAGGGACAGGATATCCCGGTTGTGAAGCTGACCGCAGTGAAAAAGAATGAGCCTACGACATTTGAATTCACGAAGTCGGATATTACGACAGGTGTGGAACTGGACGGTGCTACCCTGACTGTCATGGATGGAAAGGGAAATGTGATCGATACCTGGACTTCCGTAAAGGGAGAACCCCATGTGATCAAGTATCTGACAGCCGGTGAGAGCTATGTGCTGCGAGAAGAATTTGCGCCGTATGGCTATCTGAAGGCAACGGATGTGAGCTTCACAGTAGAGGATACCGCAGAGATTCAGAAGGTGGAGATGAAGGACGAAGTGCCTACTGCACTTTTGATCATCAACAAAAAGGGTGAGTTCCTGGATAAAGTCTCCCTGCTGGACAATGCGAAAGGCACCGTGGAGCATCTCTTCGAGTATATCACCGGAAATCTGACAGAGGTGACCTTTGAGGTCTATGCTGCGGAGGATATCCATGCGGCAGATGGTGTGAGTGATGATTATTACAAAAAGGATGATTTGATCGCTGAGATCACAACGGATGAGAACGGAATTGCAAAGCTGGGAGATATTCCGGTCGGCAAATACTATGTGAAGGAAGTCGGCACAGCCTACGGCTATGTGCTGGACGAGGAACCTCGCTATGTAGACCTGTCTTATCGTGACCAGGATACACCTGTGGTCGTTTATGACGAGAACTGGCAGAACAATCGCCAGAAAGTGGCTGTAAATGTGCTGAAGGTGGAGAAGGAGACAAACGAACCGCTGCAGGGCGGCATCTTCGGACTGTTCGCTGCGGAGGATATCAAGTCTGCTTCCGGCAAGACACTGATCGAGAAGGATACCATTATCGAGCTGAAGACGACGGATGCGCAGGGAAAGATCACTTTTATCGCTGACCTTCCGGTAGATGGAAAATATTATGTACAGGAGCAGTATGCCCCGGCGGGCTATGTGACCACCAATGAGAAGAAAGAGTTTACTTTCTCCTATGGCGGTGAAACGGAGGAGTCGGTTGTATATGACTTCACCTTTGAAAACGAACCTACCACAGTGGAATTTTCCAAAACGGATATCACGACAGGGAAGGAAATCCCGGGTGCGCATCTGGAAGTCCGTGACGAGGATGGCAACCTGATCGACGAGTGGGTATCTGAGGAGACACCGCATATCATTCAGAAGCTGGAAGCCGGAAAGGAATATTCCATGACAGAGACCCTTCCGGCGGATGGATATGTGACAGCAGAGACGATCATCTTCAAGGTGGAGAATACTACTGAACTGCAGCATATCGAGATGAAGGATGATGTAACGAAGGTGGAGATCAGCAAGACCGATATGACCACCGGAAAGGAACTGCCCGGTGCGAAGCTGACCATTCTGGATAAGGATGGGAATGTCGTGGAAAGCTGGATTTCCGAGGATAAACCGCATTATATCGAGAGGCTCCCGATTGGCGATTATACGCTGCGTGAGGAGACAGCGCCGGACGGTTATCTGAAAGCGGAGGATGTGAAGTTCTCAGTGAAAGATACCAGTGAGATCCAGAAGGTGGAGATGAAAGATGCCCCTGACACTCCGAAGGAGACGCCTGGCACCCCGACCAGCGTAGATACTCCGAAGACAGGCGATGACAGCAGACCGCTCCTGTGGGCCGGTCTTGCAGTACTGGCTCTTCTGGCACTGATCGGCAGCGTCCTTGCCATGAAGAAGAACAAAAACTACAGATAATTGACAGCAACTCAAGCTGCCCCTCTATCCCCGGTCAGAAATGGCCGGGGATATTCTTTTTCGGAAAAAGTGAAGACAGGTGCTTGCAATCAGGGGGCTTTCGGTTGGGGTAAGTGGAGGGGCGTGAAAACCGCTCCATTGTACCTTGAAAAACAAGCACTTGTGCTTCATACCCTGCTTCCTGGAATGATACCGGCAGTAAATATGCATTCTGCGTGTGGCTGTCGGAAATACGTTGCGGAAGAACCGGGACAGGAACGGGTCCGGGAGGGCAGGCAAACGTAAGGCTAATACGAAATATCAAACAGCAGATACCATGCGGCGGAACCAGACCATTTATGGATACGGCTCCGCCGTATGAATGTGCTGTTTGGCACGAATAAGGAAAGAGAGGAGGCATGACGACATGATACAACTGGCAGCGGGTATTGTGCTCGGCGTGATCGTGTGCGCGGTAGCTACTATGGTGGCCGGATGCATATATCTGGAGCATAAATATCCGGAACTGAGAGACCGCCTGCGCTATGAGGCGGAAGGAGGAGGTGAGTAGATTCATGTTAAAAGCATTGGCAATGCTGATCGGAGGTCTGGTAGCACTGATCACATTTTCCATGTATTGCTGTCTGCTGGCGGCAAGCAGGGAAGATGACTGGCTGCGGGAGCATCCTCCGGACAGCAAAATAAAAGATGATGGCTTAGCGTAAAGAACAGGTGGGGAGATATGGCAGATGAAAAAAGAACAATCTTTCCATTTCACTATGGCGGCGAGGCTGACAGCTACACCTTCTACCGGGTGCCGAAGATCCTGTTTACCGCAAAGATTTTTGATCATCTTTCTACGGACGCAAAGCTGCTCTATGGGCTTTTATTAGACCGGATGCAGCTGTCTCTGAAAAACGGGTGGGTCGATGATGAAGGAAAAGTATTCATCTACTACACCGTGGAGAGCATCATGGAAGCTCTGACCTGTGGGAACAAGAAAGCAGGTCAGCTTCTGGCAGAACTGGACGAAAAGAAAGGGATCGGCCTGATCTCACGGGTACGGCAGGGACTTGGAAAACCGGATCGTATCTATGTACATAAATGCATTGTTCCGGAGATGTCCATCGGACATGTCCAGAAGTGTCGAAACGACATGTCTGGAGATGTCAAAATCACATGTCTGGAGATGTCGAAAGGACACGCTAATAATACTGATATAAATAAAACTGAGATGAATGAGACTGATCTTATCATTTCGGCAGAGCCGGGATGGGATGAGAGGGCGATGGAGGAGCGTCAGGCATACAGAGAATATTTTCTGCAGAGCTGCTCCTTTGAAGAACTCAAGGCAAGGAATCTTTACTCCAGAGGAGAACTGGACGAGCTTCTGGAGCTTCTGGTAGATGTTTGCTGCAGTACCAGGAAGACCATCCGGATCTCCGGCGATGACAAGCCGATGCAGGTGGTCAAAAGCCGGTTTATGAAGCTTGACAGCGAGCATATCCAGTATGTTCTGGACTGTTTTCATAATAATACGACGAAAATACGGAACATCAAGCAGTACCTGCTGGCGTCACTGTACAATGCGCCGATGACGATAGACAGCTATTATACAGCGCTTGTCCATCATGATATGTACGGCGTGGATGAATAATCAGATCGGGAAAGAAGGTGGTGAAAGTGGATGATCTGATCAAAGTAAATTTTGCGGAGGAATATCCGACGGTATCTGCAAGGGATCTGCATGCCGGGCTTGGGATCGGGACACAGTTCCGCACCTGGTTTCCCCGTATGTGTGCCTATGGCTTCATAGAACATCAGGATTATGAAAGGCTGTATCAAAAATGTTCGACCGCAGGCGGGATGCAGACGATGGTGGATTACCAGATCAGCATTGATATGGCAAAGCATATCTGCATGATACAGCGGAACGAAAAGGGGATGCTGTACCGGCAATATTTTCTGGAACTGGAGAGAGCGTGGAACACGCCGGAGAAAGTGATGGCGAGAGCATTGCAGCTTGCCAATGCGCAGGTAAAGGAACTGTCCTGGCAGTGTTCCCGTCTGGACGGGCAGATACAGGAGCAGAACCGGCAGATTGCCTCGCTCCGTCCCAAAGCAGTTTATCTGGATATGATCCTGCATTCTTCGTCACTGGTGCTGACCACACAGATTGCCAAGGATTACGGCATGAGCGCCATCCGGCTGAACAGGCTGCTCAATGAATGGGGCATTCAATTCAAACGGCGTGACCAGTGGATCTTATATGCGCAGTATCAGGGACATGGATATACATGCAGCACGTCAGTCGAGATCCGCCGCAGTGACGGAAGGCTGGAAGTAAAGTACCAGACGGAATGGACACAAAAGGGCAGGGTTTTCCTCTATCAGCTTCTAAAATCAAAAGGATTCCTGCCCGTCGTAGAACAGCAAATAGGGATAGCGGAAACTGCCGGGGCGGATTTGCTTCCGGCAGTCTCTGTATCTGAGGAACATGGGGAGGAGGTGAAAAGCCCATGCAGGAGGAAGTAAATGAGAAGACGATCGCCCTTTGTATCAGAGGCGGAAAGATCACAGCGGATATCCTGAAATCTGCTCTTATGAAGCTTATGCGGGATATGGAGAAATCCAGACAGAAGTCCGCACAGAAAAATCTGGGGAAGGCAGAGGAAAAGACCGATGTCATTAAGCACGGCAAGAAGAGTCTGGACAGTATGATGAAGGATGGGAGCCAGCTTACCAATATCGAGATCACGGATCAGAATATCCGTTCTTTTGAGAAGGTCGCGAGAAAGTATAGCATTGATTACAGCTTGAAGAAAGACAAGTCCACGCAACCGCCCCGGTATCTGGTGTTCTTCCGCGCGAAGGATACCGATGTGATGACGGCGGCCTTTAAGGAATATACAGGCGCAACGCTGCAGAAAGGGAAGAAACCGTCGATCCGCAAACGTCTCCAGAAGGCGATTGAACGTGCAGTCAAGCACAGAGAACGGGAAAAAACGAAACAGAAAGACAGGGGGCAGACACTATGAGCAAAGCAAGATCCGGTGCGCCTCCTGTTTTGCGTAAGGCCAGGGACGCGCTGAAAAGTAAGATCGGGACCGTCAATCTGTCCCGTATGTTAGCCCGGAGCATACCGTATCTCATCCCCTTTTATCTGGTGGAGAAGGAAGCATGGCTCTACCGGCACTGCGTCGGCGGTTCTGCCTTTGACAAGGTGGTTGCCGTACTTATGAACTTCGGGCTTCCTTTTGAGAAGCCAATGCCGAGCTTTCATCCATACGATCTGCTCTCCGGGCTTGCCGGGGCTCTGATCTTATGGGCGGTTGTCGCCTATCGGAAGAAAAATGCTAAAAAGTACAGGCAGGGCGAGGAATACGGCTCTGCCCGCTGGGGAAATGAAAAGGACATCAAACCTTTCATTGATCCGGTATTTGAGAACAATATCCTGCTCACGCAGACGGAACGGCTGACCATGAACAGCAGGCCGAGCAAGCCGCAGTACGCACGAAACAAAAATGTGATCGTGATCGGCGGCTCCGGTTCCGGCAAAACAAGGTTCTATGTCAAACCTAATCTCATGCAGATGCCGGAGAAAGTATCCTATGTGGTTACCGATCCGAAAGGAACCATCGTAGTTGAGTGCGGAAAGATGCTGAAGCGGGCCGGATACAAGCTGAAAGTGCTGAATACGATCAACTTCAGAAAGTCGATGCACTATAACCCGTTCAAGTATATCCGCAGTGAAAAAGATATCTTAAAGCTGGCGAATACGATCATCGCAAACACCAAGGGAGAAGGGGAAAAATCCTCGGAAGATTTCTGGGTGAAGGCGGAGCGCCTGCTCTACTGTGCCCTGATCGGCTACATCTTCTATGAGGCTCCGGAGGAGGAACAGAACTTTGCGACGCTTCTGGAATTTCTGAACGCATCAGAGGCCAGAGAGGATGACGAGGAGTTCAAAAATGCGGTCGATCTGCTCTTTGAAGAGTTGGAAAAAGAGAAGCCGGAGCACTTTGCTGTGCGGCAGTACAAGAAATATAAGCTTGCTGCCGGGAAGACAGCGAAAAGCATCTTGATTTCCTGCGGTGCAAGGCTCGCGCCGTTCGATAGTGCAGCGACACGTTGTCGCATATAAACTCTGCGTGGGTTCGCCTGCAAAGAGGTAAAAGTGACGGAGAGACGGTGTCTCTCTAACTGATATTCCGAGGAGTGGAATGACGGGGTAACGCCCTGAAACGCTCCCTCTGATACTGCGTTGGAAGAAACGGGACGCAATTCCCGGGACTGACACAGCACGCTGAAGTCGGCTGAATGCACCCGCTACTGCCCAGATGGGTAAGGCAAATCCGAGCCAGAGGTGGCCGGGGGTGTTAGGCCGGGAGTCTATAAAATATCTATGTCCAGAATGCGGAGTGACTACCGCTGACAAAAGTCCGAATGTACAGGTCTATAACGGGATACAGTAGAAATGCTGTAGTCATGAAAATGACGTGTGTGAGGTAAAGTAAGATTTGTCGATATGAAATTCCTTGCGGTGTTACAGGCGCCGGCAAGCACACAGGCCTAAAGGACTGGATTAAGGGTAATAATGCACAGATAGGAATATCGGAACGTGGAAAGTCCCGGATGTGGAGCGATTGTGCGCTATGAAGCACTGGGCAGGAAACCCGTGTCGTCCCGTAAGGGAAGGTGCGGCATAACTGTTCTTAATCCGGGAGGAAAGAGCAGCCATGGTACCTGTGAAACCGTGAATAAAGTAAACGGTGGAGGGACGGGCTGTAGTCGGAAACAGTAAACGAAGTATAGTTAGTAGATAGACATAGGTTCGAGTAAGACTAAGAAAGGCGAAAATCTGAACATTAAGCGAGGATAACTAAGCCGACTATGGCGACAGAAAAGGCAAGGACGAAAAAGAAATTAAAGCACGCCGAGTATTATGACTTCCAATGGATTCAAGACAAGCTTTACGCGGACAGTGAAGCCGGGAAGGTATTCAAACATCTGGTGGAACTGGTTGCAATGCCTGAAAACATCAAGCTTGCGTACCGCAATATCAAGAAGAACCATGGGAGTCAGACGCCCGGCACGGACGGAAAGACCATAAAAGACCTTGCAAGATTGCCTGAGGATGTATTGGTCACAGCTGTACAGCGCAAGCTGGAATGGTATGTACCTCAAAGCGTCCAAAGGGTAGAAATTCCGAAAGGGAATGATCCAACAAAGAAAAGACCGCTCGGAATTCCAACTATCATGGACAGGCTGATACAACAATGCCTGTTACAGATTTTGGAGCCAATCTGTGAGGCAAAATTTCACGACCACAGCTATGGTTTCAGGCCAAACAGAAGTCAGGAACATGCGGTTGCCCAGGTTCATAAAAACATGCAAAGGAGCCACCTGTATTATGTCGTAGACATAGATATCAAAGGGTTCTTCGATCATGTGAACCATGGAAAACTGCTGAGACAACTGTGGACGCTGGGAATCAGAGACAAGAAGCTGATCAGCATCATATCTGCGATGTTGAAGGCAGAAGTGGCGGGAATCGGCTTTCCCAAGGAGGGAACTCCTCAAGGAGGCATCATATCACCGCTATTGTCAAATGTGTGTTTTAAACGAACTGGACTGGTGGCTTGCCAGCCAATGGGAGGAGATACCGACCCGATTTCCTTATAAGGGGTCTGTAAATCCGAACGGAAGCATTAACAGAAGCCATAAGTTCGAAGCACTCAGAAGGACGAATCTGAAGGTGGTCACAGCCGTCAGATACGCTGATGACTTTAAGATCTTCACGGACAGCTATCAGAATGCTGTAAAACTGTTCCACGCAACCAAACAATGGCTTAAAGAAAGGCTTTTCCTTGACATAAGCCCGGAAAAATCAAAGGTAATCAACCTCAAGGAAGAATACTCCGAGTTTCTGGGACTGAAAATGAAGCTTACACCGAGAGGTAAGCGTGGGAACGGGGAAACCCGTTACGTGGTGGTCAGCCATATCAGAGAAAAGTCCATCGAGAAAATCAAAGTCAATTTAAAACGCCAGATGTACGAAATGCAACATCCTGCTGAGGGGAAGCGTACCCAATATCAAGCGATATGCCGGTACAATTCTTATATCATAGGTATACATGAGTACTACTCTCTGGCAACCAAGGTTTGTGATGACCTTGGCCCATTCGCCTTATCAGTCCACAAGAGCCTTAAAGCAAGATTCAGAAAGAAAGTTAAAACTGCAACGCAGGTCAGAAAGAGAAAGTTACCTTGTGACACTCCGAGATATGTTGCGGAAAAGTACGGAAAGAGCAGGCAATTACGTTTTATTGAAGGGCATGCCGTTGTTCCCATCGGATACATCCGACACAGCCCGCCCAAATCAATGAATCGTAAGATCAATTCCTACACGGAAGAGGGCAGGACGCTGATTCACAAGAAACTGGAAGGGATAAATATGGGGATGCTCCATCATCTGATGCGAAACCCTATCCTTACTCAGTCGATTGAATTTAATGATAACCGGCTGTCCCTGTACTCTGCGCAGAAAGGAGTATGTGCAGTCAGTGGAGTCGAGCTTACGCCAGACAACATCTACTGTCATCATAAAGTCCCGAAGCATAGTGGAGGAGGAGACAATTATCAGAATCTGATATTGGTCACAATCTCCGCTCATCGGCTGATTCATGACGCCGATTACGTCCATATCGAAGATAAAGCAAAAGCACTCAATCTGAACCCTAAGCAGATAATAAAACTCCATAAGCTGAGAAAACTTGCGTTTTGTTGATAGCTACTAAGATAGTTCTGTTTACCAATCCGATGGCAAGCCGGATGAGCTGAAAGGTTCATGTCCGGTTTAGAGTGGGGGAAAATCCGGCGATAACATCAAAGGATTACCTATCACTATTTCAGGAGCTTCGGGACATCATGGCCTATGACGAGATGGAGCTTGACCAGTTAGGTGAGCGGCGAACAGCAATGTTTGTCATTATAAGCGACACCGATGATACCTTCAATTTCATTGTCGCTATCATGTACACTCAGCTTTTCAATCTGCTCTGTGATAAAGCCGATGATGAGCATAACGGCAGGCTTCCGTACCATGTACGGCTGCTCCTTGACGAGTTCGCAAATATCGGCCAGATTCCGAAGTTTGATAAGCTGATCGCCACGATCCGAAGCAGGGAAATTTCCGCTTCGATCATTTTACAGTCGCAGTCACAGCTAAAGACCATCTATAAGGATGCTGCCGAGACCATTATCGGCAACTGCGACACCATGTTGTTTCTTGGCGGCAAGGAGGGAAGCACCTTAAAGGAGATCTCCGAGACGCTTGGAAAAGAAACCATAGACCTCTACAACACATCGGACACCAGAGGCCAGGGACGTTCCTACGGGATGAACTACCAGAAGACCGGAAAAGATTTGATGAGCCGGGATGAGCTGGCGGTCATGGACGGGAACAAATGTATCCTGCAGCTTCGTGGTGTCCGTCCGTTTTTCTCAGATAAGTTCGACATTACCAGACACAGGAGGTACCGGGAACTCTCGGATTACAACAAGAAGAATACCTTCGATGTGGAAAGTTATCTGAAATGCGAACTGAAGATGGGGCGTCAGGCAACATTCGATCTGTATGAGACGGACGGTGATGTGCCAGAGGATAGAAAGGAGACAAAGGAAGAATGATGAGATATTTCCTGCCGCCGATCCGGGCGGCTCCCTTGATAGAAGAATCCCACCATCAATCACACAATTCAACGAACAACCAAAAATAAAAAGAAAGGAAAAGAGCCAGCATTTGCAGCACCGGAATTGCAGCCGGTGCTGTTTCTATTTAGTAGTTCTGTGGTGGGAGGAACGTATAGAAGCAAATGAGTATGGCTTTGGGAAACAGAATATATGGGTTTTTTCAGCAGTAGTATTACAATCCTCCAGACCCTTGTGACCGCCATTGGCGCAGGCCTCGGCGTATGGGGTGTTATCAACCTTCTGGAAGGATATGGCAATGACAATCCGGGCGCTAAGAGCCAGGGCATCAAGCAGCTCATGGCTGGCGGCGGTGTGATTCTGATCGGCACCCAGCTGGTGCCGCAGCTTGCGAATCTGTTCGGTTAAGAAGTGGGAAAGGAGATAACGATCCATGCTCGATTCAGTATTTCAGGCAATCGAAGACTGGATACGTACTCTATTGACGAACATGGTGGATTCC
>Ga0256406_1004395_pt1 | contig 16176 bp, 16 predicted proteins | sample RumenRJG_03DNA_FD_185986 | JGI IMG/M metagenome (GOLD analysis project Ga0256406, IMG submission 185986) | Bovine rumen microbial communities from Lethbridge, Alberta, Canada - RJG_03 | ecosystem: Host-associated > Mammals > Digestive system > Stomach > Rumen | place: Canada: Alberta | collected... | reverse complement strand
TATTTTGCATATTTTACACATGAATAAATCGGCTTTTGGTTTGCACTGATAGATATACAGCGAAAATATGTGCAAGCGCAAAAAAATGAGCTGTAACAGCTTATTCAACTGTTACAGCCCCTTTTCATTGCATTTACTTTTGACTGCCCGTGTAATAGATCACAGATCCCGGCGGGACACTGTGCAGCAGCCACACATTGCCGCCAATGACAGAATGATCACCAACCACTGTATCACCGCCAAGTATGGTCGCATTGGCATAGATCACAACGTGGCTGCCGATATCCGGGTGGCGTTTTCCACCTTTGACAGGATTGCCGTCCTGATCGAGCTGGAAGCTGCGGGCTCCAATCGTCACGCCCTGATAGAGTTTGACATGTTCCCCGATTCTTGCCGTTTCGCCAATGACGATGCCAGTTCCGTGATCAATGCAGAAATATGCACCGATTGTAGCACCGGGGTTAATATCAATACCGGTTTTTTCATGGGCATATTCTGCCATGACTCTGGGCAGATATGGCACATGCAGTGTATAGAGGACATGGGCAATACGGTAAATCATGACCGCATAGAAGCCCGGATAGCAGAGTATGATCTCTGCTTTGCTTTTGGCAGCAGGATCACCATCATAGATTGCCTGCAGATCACTCATCAGCAGCTTCTTAACCTGAGGCAGCGAAGACATGAAGGCATCCGCAATCGCAGAGGCATCCACAGAGGGATCGCCGATCCGGTTATTCACAATCCGGATTTCTTTCTCCAGGCATGCCTGCAGTTCTATAAAGGCCTCACTCTGACTCAGATCAGAGAAATGATAATAGCCTGGCAGCAGAATGACCTGTGCTTCCTTCAGAAGATAGACGATCACCTTCCGGTCCGGCAGTCCTGAGGATGCCATCAATGATGGATCACTGATTTCATTCAGTTCTGCCAGAATTTCTGCTGCCTTGCTCATGTGTCCCCCTTGTCGTTCAGTTACTCTGCAAACATGGATGTGGAAAGATAGCGGTCACCGGAATCCGGCAGAATAATGACAATATTCTTACCCGCATTCTCTTCACGCTGTGCCAGCTTGATGGCTGCAGCCACAGCAGCACCGGAAGAAATACCAACCAGCACACCCGTACGGCGGCCAAACTCACCGCCAACCTTTAATGCCTCATCATTGGTGATGCGCACAATCTCATCAATCAGGCTTGTATCCATGACTTCCGGAATAAAGCCGGCACCAATACCCTGAATCTTGTGCGGGCCTGGCTTCTCACCAGAAAGCACTGCCGAAGAATCCGGTTCCACTGCCACAACTTTGACATTCGGATTCTTTTCCTTCAGATACTTTCCTGTACCAGTCAAAGTACCGCCGGTGCCGACACCGGACACCAGGATATCGACCTTGCCATCGGTATCATTCCAGATTTCAGGGCCAGTGGTTGTATAGTGTGCCTTCACATTGGAAGGATTGACAAACTGACCGGCAACCCAGGAACCCGGGATCTCTTTGGACAGTTCATCTGCCTTAGCAATGGCACCCTTCATACCCTTGGCACCTTCGGACAGCACCAGCTCTGCACCATATGCCTTCATCAGCTTGCGGCGCTCAACTGACATGGAATCCGGCATCACAATGATCACCCGGTATCCTCTGGATACACCGACAGCACTCAGGCCAATACCGGTATTGCCAGATGTTGGTTCAATAATTGTACCACCTTTTTTCAGGCGGCCATCCTTTTCTGCATCATCAATCATCTGTCTGGCAATTCTGTCCTTGATGGAGCCTGTCGCATTCAGATACTCCAGCTTGCCCAGCAGCTTTGCCTTCACTCCATACTCTTCTTCAATACCTTTCAGTTCCAGCAGTGGTGTATTGCCAATCAGCTGCTCTACGGATGTGTAAATCTTACTCATGTTCTCTTCTCCTTTTCCAAACAAAAACCCGGTGTATCTCTTGACACCGGGTATCACTTCTACAGCTTTCTGATGCACGTAAAATACGTGAATCACGCAAGGTGAATCCCGGTATGATACATGCAACAACATACGGCCGTGAATACTGTTACGATCTTCATATGGGATCCTCCTGACATGTTTTATAATACCTGAACTTTTCCAAATGTCCAGTGTTTTGATATGAATTACGGAATAAAAAAACAGGCTGCCATGCAGCCTGTGTGTTAATCGCCGTAACCGTCTGGATTCTTGCACTGCCAGTTCCAGGCATCCCTGCACATGTCATCCAGGTTCTTTTCAGCCTTCCAGCCAAGCACTTTATATGCCTTGGTCGGATCAGAATAGCATGTGGCAATATCACCCGGGCGACGCGGATCAATCACATACGGAATCTCTTTGCCGCAGGCCTTGGAGAAGGCATGGATGATATCCAGAACAGAGTAGCCAACACCTGTGCCAAGGTTGAAGATATTCACACCCTGCAGCTTGTCAAAGCCGCGGATCGCACTGACATGTCCCTTGGCCAGATCAACGACATGGATGTAGTCACGCACGCCGGTGCCATCCGGTGTGTCATAGTCATTGCCAAAGACATGAACCTTTTCCAGCTTGCCCAGAGCAACCTGGCTGACATATGGCAGCAGGTTGTTCGGAATACCCTTGGGATCTTCGCCAATCAGACCAGATTCATGGGCTCCAATCGGATTGAAGTATCTCAGCAGCATGACCTGCCATTCATTGTCTGCCTTCCAGATATCGGTCAGAATTCTTTCCTGCATGGACTTGGTTTCGCCATACGGATTGGTTGTCTTGCCCAGCGGGCACTCTTCTGTGATCGGTACAAATGCCGGATCACCATAGACCGTTGCACTGGATGAGAAGACAAAACGCTTGCAGCCATGGTGACGCATCACATCACACAGCACCAGGGTTGTATTCAGGTTGTTTGTATAATATTCAATCGGCTTGCGGGTAGATTCCCCAACAGCCTTGTAGCCGGCAAAATGAATCACAGCATCAATCTTTTCATGATCAAACAGATCATTCAGCGCCTTGCGGTCTGCCACATCAATGTTATAGAAGGCTGGACGCCTGCCTGTAATCTTTTCAATCCTGTCCACAACAAGTTCCTTGGAGTTGTACAGGTTGTCCGCAATCACGACATCATAGCCTGCATTGAGCAGCTCCACACATGTATGGCTGCCGATAAAGCCGGTGCCGCCAGTTACCAGAATCTTCATGTTTCCGTTTTCTCCTTTGCTATTCCATTATAGCCTGCCAAGGCAATTATGCACCAAGTGCCTGCAGGAAACGCGCAAACTGTGCCCTGCCGGTTTCTGTATCCTTGAAGATGCCGCAGTCTTCCAGCACATGCAGGAATACCGTTCCAACTTCCTGCTGCAGGACATTGTTTACAAGATTTTCGTCCATGCTTCCGACAATTTCCGGATGGCGTGCTTCCACATCCTTCAGCCATGGTGCATGTGCTTCCAGGGCAGACACCTTCATCACATCCTCCCCCTTCATTTCTGTTTCCTTCATCAGCTCCATATCCTTTAACAGACGGGAAGGCAGAACAGCCAGGCCCATGACCTCAATCAGGCCGATATTTTCTCTTTTAATATGATGATATTCAGGATGCGGATGGAAGATGCCAAGCGGATATTTCTCACTTGTGCAGTTATTGCGCAGCACCAGATCCAGCTCATACGCATTACCCTTGCGGCGGGCAATCGGTGTAACCGTATTGTGGCGCACATCGCCATCAAACGCATGGAAGCCAGCTTCTTCATCACTGTAATGAATCCATGTCTGCAGAATATGATCCGCGCACTCACAAAGACGCTTTGGATCTTCTCCATCCAGGCGGATGACACTCATCGGCCACTTGACGATGCCAGCCTGAATATCCTGAAAGCCACGGACTGTAAATGTCTGACGCACAGGTGCCTTTGCCATGGCAAATTCATACTTGCCGCCCTGGAAATGTTCATGTGTCAGAATGGAGCCGCCAACAATCGGAATATCGGCATTGGAACCAATCATGTAATGTGGGAACTGTCCGACAAAATCCAGCAGGCTGGCAAAAGCATGGCGGTCAATATGCATCGGCTCATGCTTTTCAGACAGCACAATACAGTGCTCATGATAATAGCTGTACGGACTGTACTGCATGTAATACCGTGCTCCGTCCAGTGTTAAAGGAATCAGCCGGATTGTCTGTCTGGCCGGATGATCCAGACGTCCTGCATAGCCTTCATTCTGCCGGCACAGCAGACACTTCGGATACATTTCCTGCTTCTTCTTTAATGCCGCCGCAATGGCACGTGGATCTTTCTCCGGCTTGGAAAGATTGATCGTGATGTCAAAGTCACCATACGGCGTTGCCGTCTTCCATCTGCGGTCCTTTGCAATCCGGTACGTGCGCACATAATCACTGTCACAGCTCAGCTGATAGAAATAATCCGTTGCTTTTTCCGGGCTTTCCTGATCATACTGACGAAATTTTGAAATCACCTGGGAAGGGCGCGGCGTCAGCACACCCATCAGTCTTGTATCAAACAGATCACGGGTGGCAACGCCATCTTCAATGATGCCTCTTGCCACAGCATCATCCAGAAGTTCTTTCAAGATTTCTTCCAGCGGTCTGCTGCCATTTCCACCTTCAATCGTAAAATCAGCCGGCGGTTCCAGCTTCATGACATCCAGAAGCTGATTGCCAGCATATACGGCATCCTCTGGTTCAATCAGATGACGACTGATCCCATAGGCTGTCAGATCCTTTACTGCATCCAAAACCATTTTCATGCCTCCTGCATTCTCACACAATTATAGAAATGCAATCGCAGGATGCCTACAGAAAATCTTTTGTATCTTCGTGAAATTCGTTCACTTTCCACCCCATTTTCTGCGTTTTCCTTATAATAGCCTTTGTAACTGGAGGTAATACGCGTGGAAGAAAATCATTCCATCAGGAACTACGAACTGGTCAGCACCCGCTTTCTGCCCGATTTCCAGGCAGAACTGCATGAGTACCGGCACATCAAGACCGGTGCCCGTATCTGCTGGCTGGACAATCATGATGAAAACAAGACGTTTGCCATCTGCTTCAAGACCATTCCCTCTGATGACACCGGCGTCTTTCATATCCTTGAGCATTCCGTGCTCAACGGCAGTGACCGCTATCCGGTCAAGGAACCATTTGTCGAACTGCTGAAAAGCAGTATGAACACATTTCTCAATGCCATCACCTTTGATGACAAGACGATGTATCCGATCTCAAGCCGCAATGACAAAGACTTCATGAATCTGATGTCCGTCTATCTGGATGCAGTCTTCTGCCCGGCTGTGCGCCACAACCCGAATATCTTCTATCAGGAAGGCTGGCATTATGAAATCCATGATGCAAAACAGCAGCCTGTATACAAAGGCGTCGTGCTCAATGAGATGAAAGGTGCTTTTGCCAATGTGGATGAAACAGTGCTGAATGCCATGAACCGCCTGCTCTTCCCGGATTCCTGCTATCAGTATGTATCCGGCGGTGATCCTGCCTGCATTACAGATCTCAGCTATGCAGATTTTGTGGCGGCCCATCAGAAATTCTATCAGCCTGGCAATGCCAGAATCTGGCTGGATGGTGATCTCGACATTGAAAAAGTACTGGATTATATCGATGTCAATTACCTTTCCCATGGCACAAAGATGGACCATGACTTTGACATTCCCATGCAGCAGCCAACGCAGGGAAAAACAATTCAGGTACCGTTTGAAATCTCCCCGGAAGAAGACAGCAGAAACCGCTCCATCATCAGCTTTGGCCGCATCATGTCACGCTTTGATGATGCCAAGCGAAACATTGCCCTTTCGGCACTGTCAGAAGTGCTCACTGGCAATAATGATGCCCCGCTGAAAAAGCCATTGCTGGAGAAAGGACTGTGTGAAGATGTATCGTTTGATCTGTACGATGGCATTCAGCAGCCTTACTGCCTGTTAACTGTGCGCAATACAGAACCTGAAAAGCTGGATGAAATCAAGGCTGCGGTTACAGACGCAATCCATCAGCTGTGCAAAGACGGCATTGATCAGAGTGAACTGACTGCATCATTGAACCAGATGGAGTTCCACTATCGTGAAAAGCAGGAACCAAGCGGTGTCATGAATGCCGAGGATGCCATGGAAAGCTGGCTGTATGGCGGTGATCCTGCCTTGTATCTCAATGTCGGATCCCTGTATCAGCAGCTGCGTGAGGAAGCAGGTTCCGGTTACTTTGAGAAGCTGCTGAATGAATTCTTTGCGGATGATGGCAGACTGCAGACCGTGATTGCCGTGGCGGACAGACAGGCTGGCAAAGCCCGTGTGGAAGCAGAGCAGGAAAAACTGACCAATGCAAAAAAGAGCTGGAAAGATGTCAATGCTATGGTGGAAGCCACCAAAGCACTGGAAGCCTGGCAGGCTGCACCAGACAGTGAAGAAAACAAAGCCACGCTGCCAAAACTCACTCTGGATGATGTGGAAAAGAAACCGCGGCCTGACCACTTTCAGGAAACAGCCTATCGGGATGTGCCGGTGCTGGTATATCCGAAAGAACCTTCCGGCATTGTCTATCTCAACCTGTACTTCAACATTGCCGGCATTCGGAAAGAGCTTCTTCCTGAAGCTGGCTTCCTGACATCCCTGCTTGGTGAGCTGCCAACCAGTCATCACAGTGTTGCCGAGCTGCAGAAACTTGTGCATACATGGATCGGATCGCTGTCCTTCACACCGGTCTCTTATGCTCCGGATTGTGATCCGTCCGCAACAATTCCAATGATTGCGGTGCGCTGCTCTGTGCTTTCTGCCAACAAGGAAAAAGCCGTCCAGCTGATCCAGGAAATCCTGCGGGATACCCAGTTTGATGCAAAGCTGATTCTGCCCCTGCTGCGCCAGTCCGTGCAGGACTTTGAGCAGACATTGACCAGCAGCGGACATGCCTTTGCGGCAGGCCGCGTCAATGCCCGCCTCAGTGCAGACGGCGTCTTCTCTGAATATACCGCCGGCTTTACCAGCGGCAGATGGCTGGAAAGCCTGGAAGCAGATTATGACAATCAGATCGGTGCCGTCATCAATGATCTTCAACTTTTCCGTGACAACTTCTTTATTGGATCCCGTCTCAGTGTTTCCTACACAGAAGATGGCGATACAGAGTGGATTCACCAGTTGATTGATAGTCTGCCAATGGGTGATGCTCATCGGGCAAAGGTACATTATCCCCTGCTGGAAAAGCAGAATGAAGGCATTGTTATTCCGGGTGATGTTTCCTATGCCGCCAAAGGTGTATTACTGCCGGCATATGATGCCCATATCCATGTCATGACGCATCTGTTAACCTATGACTGGCTGTGGAATGAAGTCAGAGTCAAGGGAGGTGCCTATGGCACTGGCATCAATGGCAATTCTCTTGGCGGTGTAACTGCATATTCCTACCGTGATCCTGATCCTGCCAATGCTCTGCATGCCTTTGCCAATATCGGCAGCTATCTGCATGCAAAAGCAGAAGAAAACATGGATATCACGTCCTATGTGATTGGTGCCATTGCGGCTGTATCACCATTGCTTTCACCAAGATCCCGCATCATTGTGTCTGATGCCAGATGGTTTGGCCGCATCTCTTATCAGACAAGATGCGAAAACAGGCAGAAAATGCTGGGAAGCACCATTCAGGAACTGGATGCACTTGGCGCAGAGCTTTCCGAGGCGATGCAAAACGGTCCGTTATGTATCATTGGCCCGGCCGCAAAGCTGCAGGAAATGCAGGATGAGCATCTGACGATCCTGCCGGCAAGACCAAAACACACTGATACAAAATAACACATACTGCCGCATGCATTTGCATGCGGTTTTTTCATAAGAAAAGACCGGCATAACCGGTCAAACAAGGAAAGGCAGGAACCAGATATCAGTTTGCGGAAAGTATCAAAGTACAGCCCGCCTTTCAGCAGACAGAGTCTGTCTGCTGGCAGCAATACTGCCTGTTATCAGTTTAGCATTCCTGAAATATTTGCCCATCCGCAACTGTGAGTATTAACAATATTATTTTTTCAGCTGCTCTTTATCCTTCAGATAGGCCACAAACGGCATGGCAGGATTATAGAAGACACGTGTCTGGGTGCCCTCCCGAAACAGTCTGTCATCAGACGGCACCCCTTCAATCAGTGTGTAGGAGATGCCGTACACATTGTACTGTACGCTGATATTGTCAATGCCTTTGGATACCTGTGTACGGTGCATAATGTAGCCATTGACAATGCCCGTGCAGTTTTTCTTTGATTTGCGGGTGACCGGATGATGCACCGTTAACATCAGATCAATTGCAAACAGCAGAGCAAATGCGGCCAGACAGATCACAATCAGCAGCAGTGTCATATCTTTAGACATCAGGCATCATCCTTTCCATACATCATCACAAAACAGACACATGCATCCTGTCTGTCCTGGACAACCATCATATTCAGCTTCTCATAGCCATAACATACCATGCCATTCAGATTCTGGCGGAAACCTTCCTGCCCGCTGGCATGATTCAATAACGCACATGCCTGATCAAAGCCAAGGCTCATCTCACCCGCATCCAGGTTCTGATAGTGGGCCTGTCCGTTTTTCCCCGGCATGATCAGACGCATACTGATCAAAGATAAATGATTCGCAAAATGCAGCGACATCACCCATTCCCGGCCAAACAAAGATGCTGGACGGCCGATATTCACCTTCTCCTTTGATACAGGAGGCAGCACATCCCGGTACAGACGCGTCTTCTGAAAATCATCCCAGGTCATTCTGTCATCCAGAACGACTTTCTGGTTGATGATCAAAGAGCCTGAGCCAAAATGAACCGTAGCAGAATACAGCTGATTGACGTCCGGAAAGACCATGCCGACAGCTTTGATCAGCTGGAAGACAAACTCTTCTGCCTCTTCCGGTGTACCATCATAATTCAGCACTGGTTTCTGTCCTTTTTCAAAAGTAAGAGAAATTTCATGCAGGACAGAAGACTTTCCATGATAGACAAGCTTGTCCGCACTGCGCATTCTGCTGGCAAAATCGGATGCTTTACGGCTGTCCTGCAGGCTTTCAGACAACTGCTCTGATGGATATGCCTGCTCCCCAATCTCGATCCTTTCCAGCGCAGGATCATCACTGTTCATCAGCGTAATGATGGTCAGTACATGTTCCTGCCATGTATCAAAGCCATCCTGTATTTCCATCCGGTTCATTATTTCTGACTCCCTTCCTGGCGGGCAAGTGCTTCCAGAATCTCATCATACTGCTCCACTGTGATGAGATTTTCATGCAGAAATGCTATCAGGATGCCATGTGAGCCAATATCGGCCGTCACCCAGTCAGCCGCTTCTTTGGTCACCGGGGTGGCATTGCCCATGGCAATGGCATGATGGACAGCACGAAACATCGGAATATCATTACTGCTGTCACCAATCCCGATCGTATCTTCCACACTGCCGCCATAATACGAAAGCACATGTCCGATGCCCGTACCCTTGTTAATCGTCCCATTGGTAATCTCACCAATGCAGAAATGATCATCCGGCAGATTCATGGACTGGGTCAGGATATACGGCTTTTTCAAACGTTTTTCCAGTTCTGGATATTTTGGCTCCCAGCTGTCTCCAAATGCACAGATCTTATAAATGTGATCCGATGCTTCATCACCATATGACACCGGATACGTACAGTTTTTCTCAGCATTGGCAATCTGTACGCTCCTGTCCTTTGATCCTCCGGAGAAATACCATAACAGCTTCTCATAGCCAGCCGGCGAACAATAGGCACCGGCACTGCCTTCCAGGGAATAGCCCAAGCCCATGCCATCCAGCAACTGCCGGAACTCTGTCACATCATCCGGCGGGATAGGATGGTCAAAGATCCGTTTCCGTTCGGCATATACCATCGCTCCGGCACCCATAATGAAACCGTCACATTTATAATCCAAATAACTTACAATCTCAGCCAGTGACCTTCCTGTACAAAGAAAAATCTTATGGCCGTTATGTCTGGCCGCAAAGATTGCCTGCTCGGCACTGGCAGGAATGCCGCCCTGGGCAACGCTGTACAGCGTTCCATCAATATCAAGAAATATATACTTTCTATTCATGCAAAAATTGTACCTGTTCGGGATATATCAGTCCAGTTTTGACTGCAGCCATGCCGCAAGCACAGGCGCATTGTTATGTTCTTCATCTTTGGATCCAAACACGAGTGTTACATTTCCCTTTGCAAGCTGTTCTTTCACCATGGCAAGCAGATCAGATGCGGCCGGATTATTTTCCAGTTCCTTCTGATATGCAGCTGTAAAGGCATCAAAATCATGATCGGCATGAAACTGTTTGCGCAGATCACTGCTTGGCGCAGCCTCTTTTGCCCAGGAAAACAATTCTGCCTTTTCTTTGGAAATTCCTCTTGGCCACAGCCTGTCCACCAGAATCCGGCAGCCATCTGTTTCCTCAGGAGCCAGATAAATTCTTTTTACCTGCAGCACACCCATATCACACCTCCAGATATCATCTTTATTGTAGTCTTGCCAAAGAAAAAAGGCATCCGCAGATGCCTGAATCGAGAAATCGATCCATTAATACTTTGGACCAATCTTCTTCAATGTGCCATTGTTCGCCAGGCGCGGCCGCAAAGCCAGATACAGGATGCTGGCAATGATCACAGCCAGAATCGCATTGGTGAAGGTTGTTACAGCATTCCACTTGGCCAGGGCAGCTGCAGCCTTGGCTGGTGCACCCAGAATATAGGCTGTATAGAAATAGCCAAACAGCGGTTCACCAATGCAGTTGAATAACATGCCGCCGGCACAGGAGATCACGGTTGCCCAGACGAGCTTCCTGCCAGACAGACGGTTGATGTGAAAGGCATGATGGGCAATCAGACCTGTAACCACACCAATGCCAAGTTTCAGGATAATGGTCTTTGGTGCCACTGTAATGTAAACCGGATCCAGCAGATCGCCAATGCCCATGCCGATGGCACCGGCAATGCCGCCTGGCAGACCGCCCAGCAATAAAGCTGCCAGCACATCAAACGTATTGCCAAGATGGAAGGCTGTGTAACCACCCGGTGTTGGAATATTGATCTTCAGATATGTGAATGAAACATAGGCCAGTGCCGCCATCAAACCAATGACGCAAAGCCGCAGAACCGGATTTCTTTTGTTCTCCATATAATTGTCCCCTTTTCTTTGAGAGCAATTATACCGTCATCTGGTTATATGAATATATCCAGTTTTAGCAAATATTATATGACCAGATAATCAGCAGACACCTTCAAGATCCTTAGGTCCAAACCCCTGCGGCAGCAGCTGCTTCAATGTATAAACCTCACTGTGTGAAGGATCAATGCCAAGGATGATCTGGAATGTATCCGGATTGCAGAACTCCATCATGACCTGCCGGCAGACACCGCACGGCGGGCAGAATACAGTTGGTTCCTCTCCTGCCTTGCCGCCGACAATCGCAATTTTCACAAAATCATGATGCCCTGCACAAACCGCAGAAAAGAAGGCTGTGCGTTCCGCACAGTTGGTAGCGGAAAAACCGGCATTTTCAATGTTGCAGCCAAGGAATACTTCACCATCTGCAGTTTCAACAGCAGCACCTACCGCCCAGTGCGAATACGGTGTATACGCATTTTTTCTGGCTTTTAAAGCCATCCTGATCAATTCACTGTTTTCCATAAATCATTACCTCTGTCCTTTCAGGATAGCACAAAAAGATGATGACCACGCCAATGATCATCATCCCGCATTGCATTATCTTATTACTTTCTGCAGATGCCTGTCTGCCTCATTCATCATCTGGGCATTATGGCAGCGTGCACCATCCATCATCACAGCCGTCCAGCCATAAATCTCTATGCCCTGACGAATCGTATCGATCATCCGTGAAGCTAAACTTGTATGTCTCTGCTCTGTTCTTAATACAGTCATATCATATTCCTCCTGATATGAATAATATTATATTGTCATAATGCTTATAAGATAGCTTATTTGTACCCATTTTATAGTATATTATTGTCATATTGGTATGATGATGAGTATTCTGATACAGATACATCTGCCTGCGCACAGAAGTGTATTTTATCCTATAATTCTCATAGAAAGATCAGGAGGAACATACGATGAAAGCCTGTCCAAAATGCGGTAAAGAAAACCGTGATGATGCAAACTTCTGTTCCTGGTGCGGCACAAAGCTGGATGAACCGCAGCCTGACGATCCTGCAATAAAGCCAGAATCTTCGGATCATGCGGAAGAAAAGAAGGAAGAAAGCCCAGTAACAGACCTCGGTACCACAGAGAAAAACACGGAAGAGCCAAAGAAACCTGAAACAGAAAACAGCGATGTGAAGCCACAGCCGGAAAAGAAGTCATTTCAGACTGATTACCTGTATGGCATCAGCGGTGTTCTGTTAATTGCCGGCACAGTATTGCCACTATTTTCTGTAAAAATGTCAATGCTTGAGACAAGCTGGTCCATCAGCGGCAATGCCTATGATATTGATTCTTTGCTGGCAGTGCTGCTGGATGTGATTGGGATTGCCGCATTAATCATTCCTTATCGTTCCAAAAAGTACATGCCGCTTCTGCACATTGGTGCCGTATTTGCATTGATCTTCACTTTTGTTCTGCATCATCAGATCAACTATGCCACCAGGATGAATGATTCCGGCTATGATACCGGCCTGAATATTCATGCAGGAATCGGTAAATGGCTGCTTGTCATCGGTGCCATCGGCCTTGTGGCTGCCAGCATCATTACCTGGCGCAAAGAGAATCATTCCTCATACTGATCATGGCATATATTCTGAAGTGAGATGACTGTTCTTATTCGTTGAACTCATTTCAATACCTGCTGAGAGCCAGAGCAGATATCGGATAAGAAAAATTGTAAGACTGAATTCCACTGATGAAAGAGTGGACATTCCTGCAAGACAAGATCAACTTCAGCGATGCTATTGTGAAACTTACTTTTTCGCACTTACAGAACCTGAAAACCCGGGATGGGATAAACCATTCCGGGTTTTATATGCGGTGCAGGATCAGCTCTTTTTACGATACAGCCAGTTGCCAACAGCCTGTACAAGCTGGACAAACACAATCAGGATTACAGATGTCCAGAACAGATACTTGATATCGTAGGACTGGTAGCCTTTTCTGATGGCGACATCACCAAGACCGCCGCCGCCAACGGTACCTGCCATTGCAGAGGCACCGACCATGTTGATGATGAGAAGGACGATGCCATTGAGCAGACGGGGAACACTTTCCTTGAAGTATACTCTCCAGATGATCTGCATGTCTGTTGCACCAAAGGACTTGGCAGCCTCAATGACACCGGCATCTGTTTCCCGCATTGCGTTTTCAAACACACGGGCAATGAACGGAATCGCATAGATGGTCAGTGGCACGATGGCAGCGGTTGTACCGATGGACTTGCCGACAATGAGTCTTGTCAGCGGGATCACCAGCAGCATCAAAATGATAAACGGGAAGGAACGGAAGATATTGACGATGACATCCAGGATGCCATAGACAACCTTGTTGGGCTTCAATCCATCCGGTGCAGTCAGTGTCAGTACAATCGACAGGAAGAATCCGACGATGACAGCGACCAGTGTGGAGAAAAATACCATGTACAGGGTCTGCTGTGTGCCCTGCCACAAAACAGATGACATACTCATGCTTTCAGCACCTCCCAGGACACGCCTTTCTCCTTAAGGAAGGCAGCGACGCGGTCCTGATCTTTTTCGCTAATATTCAAGACAAGTGATCCGTAGATATCGGTGCGGAATTCTTCCAGCTTTGCCCAGCAGATCGAGAAATCGATGCCAAGCTCTCTGGCCATTTCCGTGATGACCGGTTCCTTGGAACTGTCATCTGTAAAGAACAACTGGATATTGACACCGGTTGTTGGAAGATGCTGTCCTTCTTCACCAAGGAAGCGACGGATATCTTCAGTCGGACGTACAAACAGATCTTCTGGTTTGCCTTCTGCCAGCACAACACCATTCTTCAAAAACGCAACTCTTTCACAGATCTGCTTGACGACTTCCATCTGGTGGGTCACAACCACAATCGTAATGCCCATCTCTTTGTTGATCTTTTTCAGCAGTTCCAGAATACCGTTGGTAATACGCGGATCCAGCGCAGAGGTTGCTTCATCGCAAAGCAGGATCTTAGGATCATTGACCAGTGCTCTGGCAATGGCAACACGCTGTTTCTGACCACCGGAAAGCTCAGATGGGCGGGCATGGACCTTGTCACTGAGACCGACAAGCTCAATCAGATGCTCAATCTTTGCCTTGTTCTCCGGCTTGTTGGGATTAATACCCCAGAAATGCATAGGCAGCGCCACATTGCCATAAACATCCAGACGACTCAGCAGATTGAAGTTCTGGAAAATCATGCCCATGTCCTTGCGCTGCAGGCGCAGCTGCTTCTTGTTATGGCAGTCAATCTTCTGACCATCTACTGTGATCGTACCGGACTGGAAATCCTCCAGGCCATTGATGCAGCGCAGCAGTGTGGACTTGCCGGCGCCGGACTGACCGATGATGCCGTAGATTTCCTTGTCGTTGATATGAATATTGATGTTTTTGAGGACTTCGTTATCACCGAAGCTCTTCTGTACATTTACCAGATCGATCATTGTTTACTCCTTCCTTGAAACAACAAATGTTCAGGAGCACAGGACTCCTGAACAAATGCTTATGATTGATGTAAGACTCAGTCAGAAGTGACCGGGTTGCCATTCTCATCAATGAAGGATGCGATGACAGATCCCTTATATGTATCATCAATGTACTGCTTGACCTTGTCAGATGTGATGGCCTTGACCAGTGCCTTTGTCTTCTCGCTGTTCAGCTGATCTTCTTCTACAACGATGAAGTTTGTGCGGGCAATCTTCTTGGCATCATCGAACTGCTCAACATAGATTGCAGGATGTGTGGAAGGCAGGCTTGCTTCAAGGGCATAGTTACCATTGATGACAGCGATATCGACATCATCGAGTGTACGGGAAACCTGAGCTGCTTCAACCGGTGTGATCTTGTAGTTATGCGGGTTCAGATCACTGTTGCCATTGTATGTGGACTCAGTAACATAATCTGTTGTGCCAGGATCCTTCAGCAGACCAGCCTGTACAAGTACTCTCAGGCCGCGATCCAGGTTATCTGCATCGTTCGGCAGAGAAATCTCAGCACCATCCTGCAGATCATCCAGGCTTGTCAGCTTGGAAGAATAGATGCCCATCGGCTCAATATGCACACCAACTGCAGCAGCCAGATGCAGGCCATTAGTCTTATTCTGATCTTCCATGTATGTCAGAGTCTGGAAATAGTTGGCATCCAGAGAGCCCTCTTCCAGAGCAGTGTTCGGTGTGACATAGTCAGTAAATTCTGTGACTTCCAATGTCCATCCTTCATCTGCCAGGACATCCTTGACAACATTGTTCAGGATCTCGGCATGCGGTGTAGATGAAGCCCCAACCTTGATGACCTTGTCAGATGAATCTGCAGATGCACTGCCGGATGCTGCAGTGGAAGCACTTCCGCATCCTGCCAGGGATGCTGCCAGCACTGCGGCTGTGATAGTTCTGATCACATTCTTTTTCATAGCGTTTTTCTTTTCCTCCTCTTTTGATTTGCTTGAAGCGGAAAGATACTGGCAAATATATAAAGACAGCACCCTTCTCCTATAAGGGCGCTGTCTGCGCTTTACCACCTTACTTCAAAATAACCTCACGGCTACTTCCTCTTCAAGTACGCTGAAACCAGAAATACTCGCAATCTATAACGGGATTCCCCGTCCTGACCTACATATCAGCCAGGCAGCTCCAGGACCATCTTCAATCAGTGCCTCCACAGTTCCCTTTCACCGAATGCAGGAACTTCTCTGTCATGCTTTGGCGTCTGTTTACTCTTCCCTTCCTCGCCTTTGATGGTTCCTAGTATACCTTCCCTTTTCTGTGATGCAATACTTCCACAAATACCAGAAAGCAATCATCAGTTATAGATTGAGACTATAGCACAGTCTCATGCATCTAATCAGACAATATGTAAAAGCCCTCCATTAACTTGTGTGTTCGAGGATCATCCCGCATACTTGTTATTGGCTTAAAAAAGAGATGGGGGAAGTTGCCTCATCCAAGAAAGGAAGGCCTTTACATGATAGCA